>Ga0194126_10004726_pt1 | contig 20592 bp, 9 predicted proteins | sample TA2KigC150mmetaG_FD_148641 | JGI IMG/M metagenome (GOLD analysis project Ga0194126, IMG submission 148641) | Freshwater microbial communities from Lake Tanganyika, Tanzania - TA2015035 Kigoma Deep Cast 150m | ecosystem: Environmental > Aquatic > Freshwater > Lake | place: Tanzania: Lake... | reverse complement strand
TTCCTGGCTGCGCCTTCGTCCCGAAACATCAGCGCGTTCCGTTATGTGGTCGCCCCTGCTGCTCTTGGCGGTGTTCGATGAATTTTGCAGGGGCGACTACCTACGCCCTGCTTGAGCCTATCTCAGCTTTCCCCCTCTGTTCCGGCTTTTTGCCTCAGCAGCGTCCACCACTTTCAATTGCACCCCACAACACACTATTTCTTGTGATTTCCGGAACGTTAGCCTACAGTGTAAGGCGAAACCGAAAAGGGCGTGAGCTCAAGTTTTGACTGATTATTGGAAAGGATGCCAAGATGAGTGCGACAGAAGCAGCCGTTGTGGCGAATGAAGCGACGCCACGTAGCTTGGTGGCTGATAAAGTAATCCGTAATTACGCTTTGGGATCGGTCGTACCTAGTCTGATCCCGGTTCCCATGCTGGATTTGGTGGTTGTCACCGGTATCCAATTGAAAATGCTTCACAGCCTTGCACAAACCTATGACATACCGTTCAAGGAAGAGGCAGGACGATCCGCAGTGGCTGCTCTGCTGGGGGGTACCGCATCCCTCGGAACTTCGCGTCTCGTGACCAGTGCCGTCAAGGCTATCCCTTTCATTGGCCAAATTACTGGCGCCGTGACCATGCCGGTCATCAATGGAGGTGCGACTTATGCGATCGGCAAAGTTTTCAAACAGCATTTCGAATCTGGCGGTACCTTCCTGACTTTCGACGCGGAAAAAGTACGTTCGTACTTTGAAGAACAGTTCCGGGAAGGTAAGACTGTCGTTGCCGCATCTCAGGCAGCCGGTGAGGTAGGAAGCAAGACAAAGGCTTGAGAATTTCGCACCAACCGCACGACCGGAGCTTTGACATTTGGGTGAAAGTTCCGGTTGTTTTTTTGGGGGCGAACGATAGCCGGATCCAGCCGCAGAATTATTTCTCATCATTTGGGGTTGCTGTAATCCATGCGAGCTTTTCCGGCCAGTCGCCTGCTTCAGTTCATTGACCAGGAAGCCACCTATCCGCGTACCCGGCTGTTGATTTTCGCGGTCGTCGCTGGCCTCGCTAATGGCCTGCTGCTGGCCGTCATCAACCATGGTGCCGGCCTCATCAACGAATTTGCCGAGTCCGGAGAAATTCAGATCTATTGGCTGGCGGTCTATGTCGTCATTCTTGCCATCTTCGTCTATACGAAGAAATACACACTAGATCAGGCTGCAATGCTGGTCGAGGAGGTTTTGTGCCGGGTGCGCGTGCGCATTACCGACAAGATCCGCCACGCCGAACTCCAGTTCATCGAGCAGACAGGGCATAGCTCGATCTACAACTGCTTGGCGCAGGATACGGTGCAGATTTCACAGAGTGCGAACGTCGTGTTCGCTTCGATGGAGGCGGGCATCATGCTCCTGTTCGCCATTGCGTATATCGCCTGGCTCACCCCCGGGGGCTTTATCGTCACCATCGTCGCCATCATTCTCGGCGCCTGGGTGTTCGAGATGCGGCGCAAGGGCATCATCCGTGATCTTGATCTGGCTTCGCGCCAGGAGGTGTTCTTCTTCGAGTCCCTCAACCATACTCTGGCGGGTTTCAAGGAAGTGAAGCTCAATCGCGCAAAAAGCCACGATCTCTACATGCATCAGGGGCGGATCGCCACCGAGGTGCAGGATTTGAAAAGCCGCGCCGGCGTCAGCTCCGTCTTCGTAATGATGTTCTCGCAGATATTCTTCTATGTGCTGATCGCGGTCGTGTTGTTCGTCTGGCCCTACTTCGAGCAGCCCGCTCCCGCTACGGTGATCAAGTTGACGGCGTCGATCCTCTTCATCATCGGCCCACTTGAGTTGTTAGTGGGCTCGCTGCCGTTGTTTCTCAAGGCCGATGGCGCAGTCAATAACCTGCGCGAACTGGAGGCCCGGCTGGATAGCGGTACCAAGGGCCAGCACGTCGGCGAGCCGCCCGTGCATCCTGTACTGGATTTCAAGGGCCTCGCATTCAAGGACGTGAACTTCGAGTACAAGGATGCCGAGGGTACCCCACAGTTCAAGGTCGGGCCACTCGATTTCGAGTTGCGGGCCGGTGAGATACTCTTCATCGTCGGTGGCAACGGTAGTGGCAAGTCGACCTTGCTCAAGCTGCTGACCGGACTGTACTATCCGGATAGCGGTACGATTGCGGCAAACGATGAAATCATCGACCAGTACACGTATCCCGACTACCGGGAAATCTTTTCCATCATCTTCACCGACTTCCATCTTTTCGATCGCTTCTACGGCATCAAGGACGTCGATGGCGGCAAGGTCAGGGCATTGATCAAACGCATGGGCTTGGCCAACAAGACCGAGTACCGCGACGGTGCGTTCAGCAATATCAACCTGTCCACCGGCCAGCGCAAGCGGTTGGCCTACATCATTGCGTTGCTCGACGACCGGCAGGTCTACGTTTTCGACGAATGGGCGGCCGACCAAGACCCGGAGTTCCGCAAGCATTTCTACGAGGTGATGCTGCCGGAGTTGCGCGCTGAGGGCAAAACGATCGTTGCGGTCACGCATGACGACAAGTACTTCCATGCCGCCGACCGCATGCTGCGCATGGAGGAAGGGCGCCTCATCGTTGAGGATGCGGCGCGATGAAACGCCGACTGGCGACTTGCCTCGGATTGCTCGCCATGTGGTTCTCCGGGACGGCGTTTGCGGCCGACGCACGCCCGGTATTGGTCGTCACTTATCGCGACAATCCACCTGATCTGGTTTCCTACTGCGCCGGCCGTCATTCCGGCCCCTTGCGCTACGTCATCGAGGAGGCCGCTGCGCGCGTCGGCCATCGCGTCGAATGGCGGAAACTCAATCTCGCCAACAGCTTGCGGGCCCTGAAGGAAGGGTCGGTGGATATCGTTCCCTATCTTTTCACCAAGACTTCCGAGCGTTCCGCGATCGGCAGATTTAGCGAAACCCTGGGCGGCAAGGGACGCACCGTCTCTTTCCTGATGCGCAAGAACGATTCCCGCAACGTCCTGCAATTCGCCGACCTCGAAGGGTTCGTGATCGGCTATCGCAAGGACAGCTACTACTTACCGGAGTTTCATGAGAGCCCCAGGCTAAAGACCGTCCCCTATGAGAGAGATGCCGAGATGGTGAAGGACTTCATCGCTGGCACCATCGACATGGTCGCGGTGAACAACAAGGCCGGCACCGCGCGCGCCTTCCTCGCCCTAGGCTTCAACGAGTACAAGTACGCCGAGTTCAACTACAAACGCGATGCTTTTCTCTATTTACTGTATTCGCTGGCCCCCTCTAAACAGACGTTGTTCGACCGTTTCGACCGGGCGCTCGCGCAAATGCGGCAGGAGGGCGTGATGACCGACATCTATCGGAGCTTTGATACGATGCCGCTGAATTGACTTGGCAGGAAGACGAGGGTGGCTATGAGCAGGTTTTCGAGCTGGGTGAAGGATCATGCGCCGTATCTGGTGCTGACTTTCCTGTTGCTGATGTTGCTGATCGTGGTGCTCTGGTCGCGCATCTTCATCCTCGTTCGGCCGGGTGAGGCCGGCGTGATCTACCGTACGCTGAGCACGGGCACGGTGACCGACCACGTGTATCCGGAAGGCCTGCATATCATGCAACCGCTCAACCAGATGCACATCTACAACACTCGCGTGCAGATTATCTTCCATGAATTCTCGGTGCTGACCAACAGTGGTCTGCCGATCAAGCTGGCGCTCGCCGTGCGCTTCCATCCGACCTACGAACTGATCGGCATGCTGCACCAGCAAGTTGGGCCGGATTATCCGAACAAGATCATCCTGCCGCAGATCGAGTCGGTCTTGCGGCGCAATATCGGCAGCTATTCGGCGGAGGACATCTATACCAACCGCGAGGGCGTGCTAAGCCGCATCATCACCCTGGCGCTCGAGGAGGTCGGGCGCAAGTTCGTGCGCGTAGACGACATCATCATCCGCTCCGTCGAACTGCCGGAAAGCGTGCGCAATTCGATCGAGCAAAAACTGGTCTACGAGCAGCGCTACCTGGCCTACAACTACCGTCTCAAGGCCGAACAGGAAGAAGCCAAGCGCAAGCGCGTCGAGGCTCAGGGCATTGAGGCCTACCAGCGCATCATTACGCCGACGCTTAACGACAAGCTGATCCAGTGGCAGGGCATCCAGGCGACGCTGGAACTTTCCAAGTCGAACAACACGAAGGTCGTCGTGATCGGGTCTGGCAAGAACGGGCTGCCCATCATCCTGGGTGACAAGTGAGCCGACTACAGCGCATCCTCCTGGCGATGCTTTGCTTCTCGCTCGTGGCCTGTACACAGGACCCGCAGGCGCTGCGCGAGCAGCGTGCGGCGGCGGTACGTCAGGCCTACGAGACGGGCGATGAAATCCATCTGGCGGCCGTTTGGCGAGGTACCCAGGACGATGGTTTTCTGGCCGGGGCGACCCTGGCGGCGGAGGAGCTGAATGCGGAGGGCGGGATTGACGGGCACAAGATCCGCATCAGGACGTTCGACGAAACCCCGTTCCTCGAGAGTGCCAATATCGACCGCGCGCAGGCCGAGGGGCGCTATCGCAACGCGATGCAGGAGGCCGGCACCGCCATGGCACGTGCCGTGCTTGAGGATCCTCGCATCGGGGCAGTGATCGGTCATAGCGACACAGGACAGACCACGCTTTCGGCGATGTCCGTTTACGACGCCAACGGCGTCGTCCTGTTGTCGGCCGGGACTTCCGATGCGCGGGTCAAGTGGATGGGCAGCAATCTCTACTTCCAGCTCCTGCCGAGCGACAAGCGGTTCGCCGGCAAGCTCGCCGCCGAGATCGCCGAACGGCGCTGGGACAGCGTGCATCTCGTCTATGCCAACAACCAGCACAACGAACAGATTGCGGAACTCCTGAAATCGGAGCTGGCCAATCACCAAATCACCTTGGCGGGGTCGACAGCGCTGGTCGGTGACATTCTCGGTAGCCATGGCTCGCCGCGGCGCCTGCAACACAGCCTCGGTGAGCTTCGCGAGGGGGCGATTGACGCAGTGCTGCTACTGGCGCCGCCGGAGATGGGGGCGCACGTGATCCGCTATGCCCGCTCGCTAGGCATCGCGCAGCCCTTCATCGGTTCGATGACCCTGGATTCGGCGGAGTTCGCGCGGCGCGTGCGTGATGTCGGCGAGGATTTCATCATCGCCGGCGTGTACCGTGACAACGGCTACATGGCGCAGCGCTTCGCGGCGAAATTCCGCCAGCGTTTTCCAGGCAAAGACGCCGACCAGTGGGCGGCGTTCGGCTACGACAGCGTGATGCTCTATGCGCAGGCGGTGGCCTGCGCCGGCACTGCGGACCCGGTGGTCGTCGCGCACAGTCTCTATTTCAAGCTGCCCCTGTGGTTCGGTCTCCTCGGGCGGTATGTTTTCCGGCCGGACGAAGCGGAGAATGCGGGCATGCACTTCCACACCAAAGTGCTGCGCCGCGGTGCGGACGGCGATCTGCGATTTGTTTTCCTGGATAACCCGGGGGAGGACGAGGGGTTGTATCAATGACCACCCCGTTGCCTGTCGCCGGCGTTCCAGCTTGAGAGGGGAGAAGCACATGTTTACCTTGTTGACGCTGAACATCGTCCTGAGTTTGATCGTCGGCTACCTCGGCCGCCATCGCAAGCTCGGTTTTTGGGGGCTGTTCTTCGGGTCGTTGTTTCTTACCCCCCTGATCGGCTTGGTGATCCTGCTGGCTTCGGAAGACGTGCCTGCCGGTCCCGATGCGGCTTCACGGAAGTGAAACGACGTGCCCGTAGCCCCCCTCCAGGATGCATCGAAGTCTGGCGGATCAACTTGTCCTCCGACACGGACCTTTCCGGTGGCTTCGCCTTGCTCGACGCTGAGGAGCAGGCGCGAGCGCAGCGCTTCCGTTTTCCCGAACACAGGCGCCGCTTCATCGTCGCGCATGCCGCCGTGCGGTGCATCCTTGCGCGCCACCTCGATATCGGGCCGGCGGCAATCGGATTTTCCCGCAATGCCCATGGCAAACCTTTTCTTACAGGGGCCGATGTTCCGGTATTCAGTATGTCGCATTCGCACGAGATGGCCTTGTGCGCCGTCGCTGTGGACGGGGAGCTGGGTGTCGATATCGAACATTGCCGCAGCCTGCAGCATGACGACCTGGCCCGCCGCTTTTTTGCCGCTGACGAGGTTGCCGCGCTTGCCGCGCTGCCTGCCGACCGGCAGGCGGACGGTTTTTTCGCCTGCTGGTCGCGCAAGGAGGCCTACATCAAGGCCAAGGGCCTTGGCCTGTCGCTGCCGCTCGATGCTTTTGCCGTTAGCATCGACGCCAACACCGCCTTGCGCTACAGCCGCCACGCTCCGGACGACACCGCGTGCTGCCGGCTCTGGGATGTGCCCGTGGCATCCGGCTATCGCGCCGCGCTGGCCTATTGCGGCAATGCCTACGCCGAATTCGTCTGCCGCGACTGGGCATGAACGTGCTTTTGCCATCCACCGCCACACTCGTCGACCTGCTGCGGGCGCGCGCCGCCGCCGCACCGCAGCAACTGGCCTACGCCTTCCTCAAGGAAGGCGTACATGAAGAGGCTGGTTTTACCTATGCCGCTCTCGACCAGGCGGCGTGCGCGGTTGCCGTCGCGCTGCTGCGCACGCAGCCGACGCCGGGCGGGCGTGTGCTGCTGCTCTATCCGCCGGGGGTGGATTTCCTCGCCGGTTTCTTCGGCTGCCTCTACGCCGGGCTAGTGCCAATCCCGGCGCCACCACCGGACGCCGCGCGTCTCAAGCGCACCTTCCCGCGCCTGCTCGCTATCCTGCGCGATGCCGGCAGCCGGTTGATCCTGTCCACCGCCGCAATTCGCCAGCACGCGCGCATGGCCGCCGCCGGCGCTGAAGCAGACTGGCTGTGCCACGAGGAGATCGACTCTGCTGCTGCCGCCGCTTGGACCGCGCCGGCGCTCAGCTCGCAGGATATCGCCTACCTGCAATACACATCGGGCTCGACCGCCACGCCCAAGGGCGTGATGCTGACGCACGCCAACCTCATGCATCACCTGGAATCGCTACGCATTGCCTGGGACTATCGCTCCGACAGCGTGGCCGTCACCTGGATGCCCTATTTTCACGACTACGGCCTTGTCGACGGGCTGCTCGAACCGCTCTACGCCGGCATTCCGAGCTATGTGTTCTCGCCGCTCACCTTCATCAAGCGGCCTCAGCGCTGGCTCGAGGCCATCAGCCGCTATCGCGGCACGCATACCCAGGCGCCCAACTTTGCCTACGAGCTGTGCCTGGAAAAGATCACGCCGGCGCAGCGCGACGCGCTCGACCTGCGCAGCTGGCGCGTCGCCAGCAACGGCGCCGAGCCGGTGCGCGCCGGCACGCTGCGGCGCTTCGCCGAGTACTTCGCGCCCTGCGGCCTGCGGCCCGAGGTCCAGTATCCGGCCTACGGTCTGGCCGAAGCGACGCTGCTGGTCGCCACCAAGCCACACGGTGTGGAACCGCGCACCTGCCGTGTCGCCGAAGGTGCCCTTGAGCGCGAGGTGGTCAGTTGTGGCCCGCCGCTCGCCGGCACGCAGGTGGTGATTGTCGACCGTGAGACGCTGCGGCGCCTGCCGGAAGGGGCGACCGGCGAGATATGGATCGCCGATCCTGCCGTCGCCATCGGCTACTGGGAACGGCCGGAGGAAAGCGCCGCCACCTTCGGCGCGCGGATTGCCGAAGACCCCGATGCCGGCCCCTTTCTGCGCACGGGCGACCTCGGCTTCCTGCACGACGGCGAACTCTACGTCACAGGCCGCTGCAAGGACCTGATCATTGTCGCCGGCGTCAACCACTACCCGCAGGACATCGAGTGGACTTCGCAGCAGAGCCACGCCGAACTGCGCACTGACCACTGCGCGGCCTTCTCCGTTGAAGTGGAGGGCGAGGAGCGCCTCGTTGTCGTTGCCGAAGTCAATCGCCCGCTCGACGACTGGCAGCCGCTGTTTTCCGCCGTGCGCCAGGCAGTCGCCGAGACCCACGAGGTCGAGCTATACGCCTGCGCCGTGCTGCGCAAGGGCGGTATTCTCAAGACCTCGAGCGGCAAGCTGCAGCGCCAGGGCTGCCGCGCCGCCTGGCTGGCCGGTGAACTGGAGGTGCTGGCGGAATGGCGCAAGCCGGCGCATACCGCCACCGCGTCTGCGGCTCCCTTGTTGCAACCAGTCGCCGTCCCGCCAGCGCCGACTTTTGCCACTCGCCGCATCGCCGACTGGCTGACGCAGGCGTTGGCCGCGCGGCTCGACATTGCGCCGGCTGTCGTCGATCCGGCCGCACCTTTCGCCAGTCTCGGCCTCACCTCGCGCCTCGGCGTGCAACTGGTCGGCGAACTCGAACAATGGCTCGGGCGCGATGACCTCTCGCCAACGCTGCTCTGGGAATACCCGACGGTCAATACACTGAGCCGCCATCTGGCGGGCGAATCTACCGCTGCCGTGCCGGCACAGGGAGGGATACAGAGCCAGGGCGGCATCGCCATCGTTGGCATGGCCTGCCGCTTCCCTGGCGCGGACAGTCCCGCTGCGTTCTGGGAAATGCTGCGTACCAAGGGCGAAGGCTTGTGCGAGTTGCCGAAGGGCCGTTGGGAGGGCTGCGGCGTGTCGGTCAGGGTCGGCAGCGCACCCGGCTGCGTGACGACCTTGCAGGGCGGTTTCCTCGCCGATGTCGCGGGCTTCGACGCCGAGCTGTTTGGCATTGGCCGGCGCGAAGCCGAGATCATGGATCCGCAGCAGCGCCTGCTGCTCGAAACGGCCTGGGACGCGCTCGCCGACGCTGGCCGGCCCGCCGACACACTGGCCGGCAGCGATACCGGCGTGTTTGTCGGCATCAGCACCGACGACTACAGCGTGCTGCAGTTCGGCGATCCGACGGCGATTTCGGCCTACACCGGGCCGGCCAAGGCGCTCAGCATTGCCGCCAATCGCATTTCCTATCAGTTCGACTTCTGCGGTCCGAGCCTGGCCATCGACACTGCCTGCTCCTCCTCGCTAGTCGCCATCCATCAGGCTGTGCATGCCTTGCGGCGCGGCGAGTGCGCGCTGGCGCTGGCCGGCGGTGTGAACCTGATCCTCGCACCGCAGATGAGCATCGCGCTATCGCAGGCCGGCATGCTCGCGCCCGACGGCCGCTGCAAGACCTTCGACGCCGCTGCCGACGGCTACGTGCGCGGCGAAGGCTGCGCGCTGCTGGTGTTGAAGCGCATCGAGGATGCCGCGCGCGACGGCGACCGCATCCTGGCGCTGATTCGCGGTTCGGCGGTGAATCAGGATGGCCGTAGCAACGGCCTCACCGCACCCAACGGTCTGGCCCAGCAGCGCGTCATCGCTGCCGCGCTGGCCGCCGCCGGAGTGGCTCCGGCCGAGATCGCTTATGTCGAAACTCATGGCACCGGCACCGCGCTTGGCGACCCGATCGAGGTCAAGGCGCTGCAGGCGGTGCTAGGCCCGGGGCGCACGTCGGAGCAGTCCTGCGCGCTTGGTGCGGTGAAGGCCAACATCGGCCACCTCGAGTCCGCCGCTGGCGTTGCGGGCGTGGTCAAGACCGTAATGGCACTGCAGCACGGCAAAATCCCGCCGCATCCGACACTGCGGGAAATCAATCCGCTGATCAGCTTCGACGGCACGCCCTTCCACGTGCCAACCGCCCCGACGCCTTGGCCGCCGGGCCGGCGCCTGGCCGGCGTGAGTTCCTTTGGTTTCGGCGGCACCAATGCCCATCTGATTCTCGAGGCCGCGCCGGCAACCGTACCGGCACGCGCAGAATCCGAGCGGCCGCGTCACATCTTGGCGTTCGCCGCGCGCGACGAACAAGCCTTGCTGGCGCTGGCGGCCGCGTGGGCCACGCGGTTGGAAAAAGTCGGCGCTGGCGAGACGGCGGCCGACTTTTGCTTCAGCGCCAATACTGCTGCGGCGCAGCTGCCAATACGCGGTGTAGTGCATGGGGCCGATGCCGATGAGCTCGTGGTGGCCTTGCGCGCGACGGTACCAGCGACTCCCGCCGGCCGGCCGCCGAAGATCGCCTTCCTGTTCACCGGGCAGGGCGCGCAGCAGGTCGGCATGGGCGAGGAACTGTATCGCACGCAGCCCTCCTTTTGCCGCGACATGGACGAATGTGACGCCATGTTGCGCCCGCTCGGGGTGCCGCTGCTCGACCTGCTCTATGGAGAACGAAGCGATGCAGCCGAGGCGCGTCTGGCGCGCACCGAATACACCCAGCCGGCGCTGTTCGCCGTCGAATACGCGCTGGCTCGGCTCTGGCTGCGCTGGGGTATCCGCCCGGCGGCACTCGCTGGCCACAGCATTGGCGAATACGTCGCCGCCTGTATTGCCGGTATTTTCCCGCTGGCCGACGCGCTGCGCATTGTCGCCGAGCGCGGACGGCGCATGCAGTACTGCCCGGGCGAGGGCGGCATGCTCGCCGTCAGTGCCGACGAATCGACCGTCGCCTCGCTGATCGACGATCCGCTAATCGTGATCGCTGCCTACAACGGCCCGCGCAGCCACGTGCTCGCCGGCCCGCGTGCGCGGCTCGCCGCGCTGGCGGAGAAGTGCACGGCGCAGGGCATCGAGACGCAAGTGTTGCACGTCTCGCACGCCTTCCATTCGCCGCTGATGGAGCCGGCGCTGACCGGCTTCGAACAGGTGTTCGCCGACGTGCCGCTGGTGTCACCATCCCTGCCTGTCTATTCCAACGTCAGCGGCGGCGTAGCCGGTGCCGAGCTGGCGACGCCGGCCTATTGGATCGACCACCTGCGCCGGCCGGTGCGCTTCGCCGCCGGCATTCGGGCGATGCAGGAGGACGGCATCGACGCCTTCATCGAGATCGGCCCGCGTCCGGCCTTGCTGGCATTGGCGCGCCAGAGTGCCGACACGCCTGAATTGCTCTGGCTGCCGAGCCTGCGGCCGCGCACTGGTGACCATGCGCAACTGTTCGACAGCCTTGCCGTGCTGTGGCGGCACGGCGCGTCCTTCGACGCCCGCAGCTTCGACGCCGACTGGCCGCGCCGCCGCACGGATGTACCCGGCTATCCCTTCCAGCATCGGTCCCACTGGCTGCCGCCGGTGCGCAGTGTTGCCGATCCGGCCAGCACGGCGCCGATGCCGGGGCGCATGACGCGCTCGCCGCTGCTGGCGCAGACCTTGTTCGAGACGCGCTACGCCCCCGCGCAGTTCGACCTGCTCGGCGAGCATCGCGTTTTCGGTCAGGTGGTGGTGCCGGGCGCCGCGCACCTGAGCCTGCTCGCCGAGGCCGCTGCACAGGCCTCGGAGCGCGCGGGCGGGGTGCTGGAGGATGTACTGTTCCAGCAAGCGCTGGCCCTGCCCGACGACGGCGCGCGGCGCGTGCAACTGGTGGTTGATGCGGATAACAGCTTCCGCCTTGTCAGCCTGCCCGACGATGCCGACGAACCCTGGCTCGAACATGCCAACGGTCGCTTACTGCCCGCCGCTCACCTCGTCGATCACGATGGTCTCGCTGTGCTGCGCCAGCGCTGCGCCGCGCCGCTGGGTGCCGATTTCTACGCCGGTACCTGGCAGCAGGCCATCGCGCTTGGGCCACGCTTCCGCTGGGTCGCAGAGATCTGGCGAGGCGAGGGCGAAGTGCTGGCACGGCTGCGGCGTCCGCCCGAGGCTGCCGGCGAAGGCTTCCGCCTGCATCCGGGCCTGCTCGATTCGATGCTGCAGGTTCTGACGGCGCTCGTGCCGGCCGGCGCTGATGCGGCCTTGGTGCCTTTCCGCATCGACCGCTTCGCCTGGCAGGATGCGGCGCCGGGCGACGAACTGTGGAGCCACCTGCGCCTGCGCGAGAACAAGGGCGACGAGGTCGTCAGCGACGTGCAGCTCCTGGCTGGCGATGGCCGCCTGCTGGCGACGGCGGGAGGCTTCCGCGCGCGCCGCCTGGCAGTGGCGAACCTGCGGCCGGTACCCGCCCAGACGCTCGACGCGGCAGTTTATGAGCAACGCTGGCAAAGCGCGGATGCCGCGCGGCCGCTGTCCGAGGGCATGGTGGTCTGCCGGCTCGACGAAGATGCGGCCGAAGACGCCGTCGCCGTCGTGCAGCGCGCGCTGGGTGCCCTGCGCGATGCCGTGGCGGCCCATGCGCCGGGCCTGATGCTGGTCACGCGCGGCGCGCAGGACGCCGTTGCCGGCGATCTCCCGAAGCCCGCGCAGGCGGCCGCCTGGGGGCTGGCGCGCGTGATCCGTCTCGAATACCCGCAACTCGACTGCCGTTGCCTCGATCTCGATCCGGCCGGCACGGAGGAAGCGCTGGCCGTGAGCGACGGCGAACCCGATCTGGCACGGCGCGGCGGGCAATGGCTGGCGCCGCGCCTCGCGCCGAGTACGCCGCCGCGCCGCGCGCCGGCCTTGCGCGCGGATGCCGCCTACCTGATTAGCGGCGGCCTCGGAGCCTTGGGCCTTGCGCTCTCCGCCTGGCTGGTCGCGCACGGTGCGCGCCATCTGATTCTCGTCGCCCGCCGCGCGCCAGAGGCACCTCAGCGTGAGTGCATTGCCGCACTGGAGGCACAGGGCGCGCAGGTACGGGTGTTGAATGGCGATATTGCAGCGATTGCTGAAAGTCGGTGCTGGGTGGACGGTGTTCCCCTGGCGGGGGTATTCCACCTTGCCGGCGTGCTCGACGACGCCCTGCTCGACCAGCACGATGAAGCGCGCGTGCGGAGGGTGCTGACGCCGAAGCTTGGTGGCGCCCTGGCGCTGCACCGCGCCACAGCCGGCCTGGCGCTCGACCACTTCGTCTGTTTCTCCTCGGTGGCCGGCGTCACCGGCTCCATGGGGCAGGGCGCCTATGCCGCCGCCAACGCCGCGCTCGATGCGCTGATGGCGGCGCGCCGGGCGCAGGGTTTGCCGGGCCTGAGCCTGCAGTGGGGGCCCTGGGCCGAATCGGGCATGGCCGCGGCGCAGGCCGAGCGCGACCGCCAGCGCTTCGCCGACTACGGCATCGAGGCCATCGGCCTCGATGCCGGCATAACGCTGTGCGGGCGGCTGCTCGCGGCCGAGGGCGTGTGCATGATCTTCCCGGTGCGCTGGCCGCGCTATGTCGAACGCCTGCACGGCGGACGGACGCCGGCGCTCTACCGCGACCTGCTCGCTGCTCCGGCAACGCCCGGCGCCACGGCGGCCCCGGCGGCCGCCGCGCTGGCCCAGCGCCTTGCCGCTGCGCCGGCGGACACGCGCCGCGCCCTGCTGGAGGGCGAACTGCGCGCCATCGTCGCCGCCGTGCTGGGCATCGCCGACGCGCGCCAGATCGGCCCGCGCCAGCGTCTCTTCGAACTTGGCCTCGATTCGCTCGGCGCCGTCGAGCTGCGTAACCGCCTCGCCGCTGCCCTGGGCAAGACCCTGCGCGCGACCTTGCTGTTCGACTTCCCGACGCTGGAGGCGCTCGCCGCGCATGTCGCGCAGGACGTATTCGACTGGAATACGGAGTCCGGCACGGCGGCGGCAGACCTGGATGCAACGGCGCTGGAAAATCTTGCGACGGACGAGCTCGCACGTCTTCTCGCGGCCGAGCTGGGCGAGTAGGACTTCGTCATGAGTGCGCAGACACCCAACCCTTTCCCAACGTCCTCGACGCCGGATTACCGTGCCCTGATGGGCAAGGCGCTGCTTGAGATCAAGGATCTCAAGGCGCGTCTGGCGCAGGCGGAACAAAACGCCAACGCCGACCCCGTGGCGGTGATCGGCATGGCCTGCCGCTTTCCCGGCGGCGCTAACAGCCCGGCGCAGTTCTGGGAGCTGCTGAAGAACGGCGTCGATGCCATCGGCGCCGTGCCGCATGGGCGCTGGGACGTCGAGCGACTCTGCGACGCCGACCGCAGCGCGCCGGGGAAGATGGTGACCGCGCGCGGCGGATTCATCGACGACCTCGAAGGATTCGATGCTGCCTTCTTCGGCATCTCGCCGCGCGAGGCCGAGAGCCTCGACCCGCACCAGCGCATCCTGCTCGAAGTCTGCCGCGAGGCGCTGGAGGATGCCCAGCTCGTGCCGGAGGCGCTGTTCGGCAGCAACTGCGGCGTTTTCGTCGGCGTGTCGAGCATGGACAACGTGATCCGCCTGATGGGCGCCGACGAGCTCGCCGAGATCGGCGCCTACCACGGCACCGGCTGCGCGCTGGCGCCGATTGCCGGACGCGTCTCCTACACCTTCGGCTTCAACGGGCCGAGTTTCGTCGTCGATACCGCCTGCTCGTCCTCGCTGCTCTCGCTGCACCTCGCCGCCGCCACCCTGCGCCGCCGCGAGTGCGACCTGGCGCTGGGCGGCGGCGTGCATTTCATTTTTCACCCCGGCTATTCGGTGGCCTTCAGCAAGGCCAACATGCTCGCCGCCGACGGCCGCTGCAAGACCTTCGATGCTTCCGCCGATGGCTACGTGCGCGGCGAGGGCTGCGGCATGCTGGTGCTGAAACGCCTCGCCGACGCGCAGCGCGACGGCGACAATATCCTCGCGCTGCTGCGCGGCTCGGCGGTGAACCAGGACGGCGCCAGCGGCGGCCTTACCGTGCCGAGCGGCCCCTCGCAGGAACAGGTGATCCGTCAGGCGCTGAAGAATGCCGGCCTGCCGCCCGCGGCCATCGACTACGTCGAGGCGCACGGCACCGGCACCTCGCTCGGCGACCCGATCGAGATCGGCGCGCTCGGTAATGTGTTCGGTAAGCGCCGCCTGCTGGTCGGCTCGGTGAAAACCAACATCGGCCATCTCGAAGCCTCGGCTGGCATCGCCAGCGCCATCAAGGTGATCCTCGCGCTGCGCCACGGCGCGATTCCGCCGCACCTCAACCTGCAGACGCCGAATCCGCTGATTCCCTGGGCCGAAACCGGCGTCGAAGTGCCGACGCGGCTGACACCCTGGCAGAGCGAAACGGGCGAACCTCGCGAACGCGTGGCCGGCATCAGTTCCTTCGGCTTCTCCGGCACCAATGTGCACATGCTGTTCGGCGAGGCGCCCGCTGTCGAACCGGTTGAGCCTGCGTCCGCACCAGGGCCGCATCTGCTGTGCCTTTCCGCGCGCAACGACGAAGCCCTGCGTGCGCTGGCGCAGCGCTGGGTTGCAGAGCCGCTGGCGCAGGACGAGGCACCGCTCGCCGACCTCTGCGCCGGCGCGCTGGCCTTGCGCCATGCCTTCCCGCAGCGCCTGGCGCTGGTTGCCGCCGACGCCGCCGCGGCGCGTGCGCGGCTGGCGGAATTTGTCGATGGTCCCGGTATCACAGCCACGCCCAACGGCCAGCGCGTCGCCTTCCTGTTCACCGGGCAGGGATCGCAATACGCCGGCATGGGCAAGGCGCTCTACGAGGCAGAGCCGACGTTCCGCGCGGCCATCGACGAGTGCGATGCGTTACTGACGCCGGAACTCGGCCGCTCGCTGCGCGACCTGCTGTTCGAGGACGATGGCTCGGGCGCCATCGACGCCACCGGCAACACCCAGCCCGCATTGTTCGCACTCGAATACGCACTGTCGCGCCTCTGGCAGTCCTGGGGCGTGCAGCCGGAGGCGCTGCTCGGCCACAGCGTCGGCGAATATGTCGCGGCTGTGCTCGCCGACGTGTTCTCGCTGGCCGACGGTGCGCGCCTGCTGGCGGCGCGTGCGCGGTTGATGCAGGCCCAGCCGGCCGGCGGCGCGATGGCCGCGGTGCTGGCCGCGCCTGAACGCGTTGAGCAAGCGCTCGCGCAGCTCGGCCCGGCCGCTGCGCAACTGTCGATTGCCGCCACCAACGGACCGCGCAACACCGTCGTCTCCGGCGCGGCGGAAGCGCTCGATACGCTGGTCGGCAGCCTCGTCGCGCAGGGCGTCAAATGCCGCCGCCTGATCGTTTCGCACGCCTTCCATTCGCCGCTGATGGAGCCGATGCTCGAAGACTTCCATGCCGTCGCCACGACCGTTACTTACGCGCCGCCGAGCCTGCCAGTAATTTCGAATCTCACGGGCCGCGTCGCCGGGCCGGAGATCGCCACGGCCGACTACTGGGTGCGCCACGTGCGCCAGGCCGTGCGCTTTGCCGAAGGCATCGAGGCGCTGGCGGCGCTCGGCTGCACGCTGCTGCTCGAAGCCGGCCCCGCCGCCACCCTGACAGCGATGGCGCGCCAGGTGGATGACAGCCTCATTGGTGTGCCGAGCCTGCGGCGCGGCGAGGATGCGCAAGGCTGCGTGCTGGCGGCCGCCGGCGAACTGTGGTGCCGCGGCGTCGAGTTCACGCCGCCGCAGCGCGGGCGCGTGCGCCGCGAGTTGTCGCTACCGACCTATCCCTTCTGCCACCGCAACTACTGGAAGCCGGTGGATGTCGAGCACAGGGGCAAGACGGCCCTGCACGGCCTGACGCAGCCCGACCATCCTCTGCTGGCCAGCCGCTTCGGCTCGCCCTTGCTGCGCGAAACGCTGTTCGAGACGGTATTCTCCAAGACCACCACGCCTTTCATCGAGGACCACCGCGTCTTCGGCCAGATCGTCGTCTCGGGCGCTTCGCACCTCTCGCTGGTGCTGGCGGCGGGCCGGGAAATGACGGGCGCGCCCTGCAGCCTCACCGAGGTGCTGTTCCCGCAAGCGCTGACAGTGCCGGAGGAGGGGGCTAGCGTGACGCAACTGGCGCTGGCGCCGCTGCCGGCGGAGTTTCGCCTGATCGGGGTCGACACGGCGGGGCGCGAGTCCGCATTGCATGCGCGCGGCCGCATCGCCCTTGCGCCGCCGACGCCGTCCTGCGTCGAACTTGCCGCTGCCCGGGCCGCCTGCATCGAAGACTCGCCCGTGGCGGCCGTGTATGCGCTGCAGAAGGAGCGCCACATCGCGCTCGGGCCAAGCTACCGCTGGCTGGTCGAACTGCGCCGCGACCGCAAGGCGGGGCAGGCCGTCGCCCGGCTCGCCGCACCGGCCGGGCTGGAAAGCACCGTCGCCCGTTTCGGTCTGCATCCGGGCCTGATCGATTCCTGCTTCGGCACGCTGGTGATGGCGGGCTCGGTGGACGTTGCGGAGAGCTTCATTCCCTTCGGCGTCGCCGCGCTGCATTGCTACCGTGTTCCCGGCAACGAACTACTTGTGGCGCATGCGACGGTACGCGCGCAGGACGCGCAGCGCCTGCTTGGGGACATCCGCCTGTGCGACGCCGCCGGCAACCCGGTGGCCGACTTTATCGGCCTCGAAGGCCGCCAGGCCAGCCGGCAGGCGCTGCTGCGGCAGGAGGGAGCAGTTGCTCCCTCCGCCTACCGTATCGCCTGGGAGGCCTTGCCCGCCTTGGCGCGGCCGCCGGCAGGCCGCTGGCTCGTTTTCCTTGACGCGGCGGGCATCGGCCAGTCGCTCGTCGATGGCCTGCGTGGCCTGGGCGTCACCGCCTTCGCCGTGCGGCGCGCGGATGCCAGCGGCCTGCAGCAGCTGGGCGAACGCGACTTTGCGTTGTCACCCACGGATCGCGCCGGCTTCGACGCGCTGCGTGCCGAGTGCGGCGCGCTCGACCAGGTCATGTATCTCTGGGGTATAGGCACGTCAGGCGACTACGCCGCCGCCGAAAGCGCCAGTCTGGGCGCATTGCATCTGGTGCAGGCGCTGGCGACCGCAAAAGTCGACGCCGGCGGCACGTCCTGCGGCCGGCTCTGGCTGGTTACGCGCGGCGCACAGGCCGTCACCGCCGCCGACCGCGTACCGGGCTCTGAACAGGCGCTGCTCTGGGGCCTGGCGCGCGCCGTCGCCGCCGAGCACGATGCGCTTGCGCCCACCTGTCTCGATCTCGATGCGGACGGCAACGACGCGGCCGCCCTGACCGCGCTGCTGCATGCGGTGGCCGTGCCGGCGAGCGAAAGCCGCATCGCCTGGCGCGGTGGCGTCGGCCAGGTTGCGCGGCTGGCGCCATTGGAGATGGCCACTGCACCGGCCGCCCTGCCGACCACGGGCTGCTGCCTCATCACCGGCGCGAGCGGCGCGCTCGGCCAGGCGCTGGCGCGCTGGCTGGCCGGCAAGGGCGTGCGGCAGATCGCGCTGCTGTCCAGGCGTGCCGTCGGCGTCGACTTTTCGGATGAACTGGCCAGGCTCGGAAGCACGGCGCAGAGCTATGCCGTCGATATTGCCAATGCCGCCGCGCTGGCCGACGTAATTCAACTTATCGAAAGCGCACAGGGGCCGGTCGCCGCTGTCTTCCATCTGGCCGCGGTGCTCGACGATGGTCCCATCCTCGGCCAGACGGCGGCGCGCTGCGCGGCCGTGCTGGCGCCCAAGGCGCGCGGCGCCTGGAACCTGCAGCAGGTGCTGGCGCAACGTAATCGCAATCCGGCGCTGTGGGTGAACTTCTCCTCGGTCGCCGGCCTGCTCGACGGTGCCAGCCAGGTAGCCTACGCCGCCGCTAACGCAGCGCTCGATGCTTTCGCGCAGCAGTTGTGCGCGCAGGGCACGGCGGCCTTTAGCATCGACTGGGGGCCGTGGGATGAGATCGGCATGGCGGCGCGGCTGGCACCGGAGCAGCGCGCACGCTTCGCCGCGCAGGGCATCGGCAGCCTCGCGCCGGAGCGGGCCTTCGCCCTGCTGGAACGGATACTCGGCGGCACCGTCGCACAGGTCGCCCAAGTGGCGGTGCTGGCGATGGACTGGGCGCGGGTGGCGGCGACGCAGCGCACGCCTTTCCTCGCGCGCGTCGCCGAGCCGGCGGCCGCCGGCGAGGACGACAACCTGCTCGCTACGCTCGCTGCGGCCGCGCCCAATGAGCGACGCGAGCTGCTCGCGGCGGCGCTGGTCGATCTCGTCGCCAAGGTGCTGCGCCTACCGCGCGGCGAAGTCGGTCCGCGCGAACGCCTGTTCGACCTCGGCGTCGATTCGTTGCTCGCCATCGAACTGAAGAAGCGCCTCGAAGCCGCGCTCGACCTGCGCCTGTCGCCGACGCTGTTGTTCGACTACCCCTCGGTCGACGCGCTGACGCGCTACTTCATCGACGACGCGCTCGCCGAGTTGCAGAGCACGACCCCCAGTGCTGCGGATGCCGCATTCGCCGAGCTGGCCGAGCTCTCGGAGGACGAAGCCGAGGCGGCGCTGTTGGCCCAGTTGCAGGCACTGGAAAGGGGCGCGGAATGAGCGCCGAACCATGAGCACAGAGTTGTCGGCCACCAAGCGCGCCCTTGCCGCCCTGCAATCCTTGCAGGACAAGGTCGACCGCCTCGAACGCGAGCGTGATGCCCTGCATGCCGCTACCCACGCGCCCATCGCTGTGGTCGGCATGGCCTGCCGTTTCCCCGGCGGCGCCGATACACCGGAAGCCTTCTGGGAACTGCTGAAGAACGGCGTCGACGCGAGCTGCGAAGTGCCGCCAGCGCGCTGGAATGTCGATGCCGTCTTCGATCCCGACCCGGCCGCGCCGGGCAAGACCTATGTGCGGCGCGGCGGATTCCTGCAAAGCGTCGACGGCTTTGACGCCGGGCTGTTCGGCATCGCACCGCGCGAAGCGGCGAGCATCGACCCGCAGCAGCGCTTGGTGCTGGAGCTGGCCTGGGAAGCGCTGGAAAACGCCAATCTCGCGATCGACCGGCTCTACGACCAGCCCGTCGGCGTCTATGTCGGCATCGCCAACTTCGAATACGGTGCGCACCTGCTCTGGTCGGGCGACGCGGCACGCATCAACGCCTACGCTGGCACTGGCGGCTCGCTCGGCGTCGCCGCCGGGCGGCTGTCCTACCTGATGGGCTTCACCGGCCCGAGCCTGATCGTCGACACCGCCTGCTCGTCCTCGCTGGTGACAACGCACCTCGCCTGCCAGGCGCTGCGCAACGGCGAATGCGACCTCGCGCTCTCGGCCGGCGTGAACCTGATCTTCGGTCCCGAGACCTTCGTCAATTTCTGCAAGGCCGGCATGCTCGCGCCCGACGGCCGCTGCAAGACCTTCGACGCGTCCGCCGACGGCTATGCGCGCGGCGAGGGCGGCGGCATGGTGGTGCTGAAGCGCCTCGCCGACGCCCGGCGCGACGGTGACCGCATCCTCGCCGTGATCCACGGCTCGGCGGTGAACCAGGACGGGCCGAGCGGCGGCCTCACCGTGCCCAACGGCCCGGCGCAGACGCGCGTGATCCGCCAGGCGCTCGCCGCCGCCGGGCTGCTGCCGGCCCAGGTCGGCTACGTTGAGGCGCACGGCACCGGCACCGCCCTTGGCGACCCGATCGAGGCGCGCGCGCTGGCGGCGGCCTACGGCCCCGAGCGCGCGGCGGACGACCCGCTGCGCGTCGGCTCGGTGAAGACCAACTTCGGCCACCTCGAATCCGCAGCCGGCATCGCCGGGCTGATCAAGGCCATCCTCGTCGTGCAGCACGGCCAGGTGCCGCCGCACCTGCACCTGACGCGGCCGAGTCCGCATATCCCCTGGGCCGAGCTGCCGCTGAGCGTGCCGACGAACTTGCAGGCGTGGGACGCGGCCGAGCGCTACGCCGGCATCAGTTCCTTCAGCTTCGCCGGCACCAACGCCCACGTCGTCGTCGGCAACGCGCCATCGGAGGACGGCGCAACGGAGAGTGCAAGCGATTGTGTGCCGCCGGTGTCGACTTTTGCGGTTTTGCCGCTGGCTGCACGCGATGCCGCCGCGCTGGATGCGCTCGCCGCCACCTGGCGCGTGCAGCTGGCGGAGCCG
>Ga0194126_10004719_pt1 | contig 20630 bp, 14 predicted proteins | sample TA2KigC150mmetaG_FD_148641 | JGI IMG/M metagenome (GOLD analysis project Ga0194126, IMG submission 148641) | Freshwater microbial communities from Lake Tanganyika, Tanzania - TA2015035 Kigoma Deep Cast 150m | ecosystem: Environmental > Aquatic > Freshwater > Lake | place: Tanzania: Lake... | reverse complement strand
TTCTTCTCCGCAGACAAATGCTCCCGCTCCTTCCTTGATGTGCAGTTCGCAGTTAAATCCTTTGCCCATGATGTTCTGTCCCAGATAACCCTTGGCTTCGGCATCGGCAATAGCTTTTCTGAGATGCTTTATTGCCATCGGATACTCGGCTCGGACATAGAGATAACCCTCATCTGCTCCCATGGCAAATGCTCCGATAATCATCGCTTCTATTATGGAGTGCGGGTCGCCTTCCAGAGTGGAACGGTCCATAAATGCGCCCGGGTCACCTTCGTCGGCATTGCAGACCACATATTTCTTTTCGCTTCTGGCGTTGTAAGCAAACTGCCATTTCATTCCCGTGCTGAAACCTGCTCCGCCACGACCTCTGAGACCTGATTCCTTGACGATGTCAATGATGTCAGTCCGGCGCATATTGAGGGCTTTGGCAAGTGCCTGATAACCGCCTGCAGCTTCGTAATCTTCGATGCTTTCCGGGTCTATTATTCCGCAATTGCGCAGCACGATTCTCTGCTGATTGCCGATGAGTTCATTATGCACGGCTTCTTTATGCTCGTGCAGGATGATATTGTTGTATTCAAGTTTATCATTAAGGTAGCCGTCTAAAATGGATTTTACGTCTTTGGCTTCAACCGTTCCCAGCATTACTTTGGATTTGCCTTTACCGCTAAGTTCCAGCACGGGTTCCTCAAAGCACATACCGATACAGGCAGTTTTTCTGAGTTCTACAGGATACTTCGATTCGTTTATGACTTTTTCCAGTTCTGTCCAGACTACATCTGCTCCTGCGGCAATTCCGCAGCTTCCGAGACCTAATTTGGCTATGATCTTTTCCATTTTGGTCTCCTTATTCCGCAAACTTTTTCAGGACGTCCGACACGGACTCCGGAGTTAACTTGCCATAGGTCTGGTCGCCAATCATTATCACAGGCGCTAGTGAACAGCATCCCAGACAAACCACTTCCATCACAGTAAAGAGTGTGTCACCGGTTGTGTCCTCGCCGTCAGTTAGTTTCAGATGTTCTCTGATGGCGTTCAGGATAGCATTTGCGCCCGTTACGTGACAAGCTGTTCCCTTGCAGACACGGACAACGTGCTTGCCTTGCGGTTTGAGGCGAAACATTGAATAGAAGGTTGCTACTCCAAAGATTTCCGCTGCTGAGATACCCATCTGTTCCGAGACGTATTTGAGAGTCTCTTTTTTCAGATAGCCCTCCAGCGTTTGAATCTCTTGCAGGAGTGGAATCAAAGCGCCATGTTTGCCCTTAAACTTGGTCAGAATGGCGTCAAGTTTTTGCTTTGACTTCTGCATTTTGGCTCCTTACTGCTTTTTTATATTTATTTATGATTATTTATCCTGGCTGGCAACTGTTTATCCGGCAATGTGTTATCGAGTCTGTTACAAACACTGCACAATAAAATCAGTAAATATCCACCTGCTATAAAGTGCTTTTATGTCAATGGAAATTGTTAAAATTGGATATTTGAATTCTATGTTTTATTAAATCTGGCAAAGTAATCATCTATTTCAGGTCGGAGTTCAATCCCCACTCTTTCAAAGATATCAAGTAAATCTTGATAAGCACCATCTCCACCTAAGAAATCCCAGAACTCTTCAGCTACTTTTAATTCATATTCAAGGTCAAGCATCCCTCTGATTGTCCAACGATTGTAAGGCTCAGGTTCATAGGGATTATAGGGTATTGCTAATAGAGTTTGTACATCTGCTTTAGGATTTGTTGCTAAAGTTACTGCAACCCATTCTAACAAAGTTCTTTTATATCCTTTAAATTCACCAGAATTTGGTTTTACTGTTTTTAAATCAATCAAGTATATAGTACCTTTTTTTGAAACAAGTTTCAGGTCTATCTTAGTAGGTTTTACGTCAGTCATTTCACCAAGTGTACATACTTTTCTTATAGCTTCAATTTCATAGGGTTTGTTTGGCGTTGTACTTGCAACAGAAAGCTTATCCATGATAGTTTGAATTACTTTATGGGCTTCTGAGGATATTCTATTTCCTGATACTTGATGTAAATAGGCAAATTGAAAATGCACAGAACCAATTTCCTTTGCAACTGGTTCATAAAAGCTGGTTCCGAAACTTGAAAGGAGTGATTGAATAAAAGAATACAGAGCTAATCTGTCTTTTCCGAGTAATCTCGTATGAAAAGGTTTTACAGCTGGTTCGGGATTGTAGTTTTGGAATTTATATCTAAGACTTTCTTTTAGAATACTTTCTATAGTATTGATCTGATTCTTATCCATTATATTTTTCTCTTAATGTGAAAGATACTCTCCGAATAGGCTGTTTTATCTTTTTCTGTCCTGTTCAAAACAGGTCTCGTGTATTGGTTTACAATCTTCATACCTGATTTCTCGGCTATAATTGGATAAAGGTTGTATTTATCATTGGCTACCAAGAAGACATCGTAATCATCAACCATATATTGCGTGCAATTTATTAGGACTTCTGAAATTCCTTGTACATAGCTGTCTTTGGCTTCTCTTCCCTGACCTTTATACAAAGGTCCTATCTCAAGTTCATCGTGTCGATTAAACCCAAACAACTCATAAGAATAGGCGTGTTGTTCATGATAGTCTATGAGTCCTACATAAGGAGGAGAAGAAAAGATGCCGTTTATCTTTCTCTTTTGAAAGACGTCTTTCAACTCAGGATTGGATTGATTTAATTCGCTAACAATATCAATATTCCTGCTATCACCTGTCAGACATATTTGATAGGTTTCTGTTCGTAACTTATTAAAATCTACTATTCTTTTTACCGTATCCTTTGTGTATGTAAACCACCATTTGAGAGTTGAAAACAACGGTTTACATATTTTGCCGTGCTTATGACAATAATATGTAGTAAAAACTGGATCAACCAAGGTTGCCAAATCAGAATGAGTGGTAGCCCTGCAACTCCTGATTGTGCGGCTCAGAATAATACTCAAGATGTTTCTGGTATTGTCATTAGATATCTTATTAATCTCATCTTTAACTAATTGTGTTTCACTTCTAATTTGAGGTGTATACCATTTATCCAGAAAAGCATTCTCGTGATCTTGCTTCATCCTGATATTATATTTCTTGACCAAAGCATCAAAGATTGGTTGAAACTCCATCTCTTTGTCCTTTGAATACGCTTTTTCCTCAATTTTTCTGTGTCGAAGCTTGTATTTATAATCAGGAACCGGAAAGTGCTTTAAGTTAAAAGAATATAATTCAGCCATCAATTCATCTTCAAAGGCATTAACTTGAGTATCGGATATAAACAATCTCAATAACCTTGATATCCTGTTGATTTCTCGCTGAATATCAAGGATATCGTACTTGGCAATTTTACAATTAGAGATTAAAGAATTGAAATAAGACACATCTATGCCTATAGCGTTTAATCCCAATTCATTGGCTTGAACAAGGGTTGTCCCGCTTCCACAGAAAGGATCAAGAACAATATCTCCAGCTTTAAAGAACACATCATGCTTGAAGTTATCTATATGATTATCAAGAAAATACTCGACTAACTGAGGTATAAACTTTCCTTTATAAGGATGCAGCCTATGAACGTGCTTTGTCGTCTCTGCTTCTGTATAGTTGTCAAAAGACAAAGTCCAATTCAGGTCATGACCGAGCTTGCTTTTCCAGTGATTTTCTTTTGTATTTCTATGAGTTTTATAATACTCTATCAGTTCAGATTTGGAGATTTGAGTATCACCATTATCACCAAACTTTTTAATACGTCCATATTGAATAAGATATGTGATGTTGGAAGTTGTTACTTTTTTCCCTAAATAATCTGATGCAAGATTAGTTGCTTCTCTTATGTCCATTAGATCATTAGGTTCCGTGTGCATTAAAACTCCAATTCACTATAAGTTTATATGTTTGTATGTTTAAATCCTTGCTTTTTTTGTCAACTTTTTTCAGGTTATTTCTGCCTGCTCCTTGCCTGCAGTCATCGGGAGGGTATCGGGAGCAAAGCCCAGGATGACCCCAAGAGGATCCCAGGTGGCAAGCAAGAGGGAAATGCTGTCCAAAGCACTTTGGGTGTGCTTCCGGACAATTTCTCTTGGAGTAGAAAATATTATCAGATATTTACGGAACTATCTTTAATCCTCTTGCGTCACGGCGTCCGGGGGAATTATCATAAACTTCTGCTACATAATAGATAACGGCGATAAAGTCCTTGTCAAACTTGCCGTGGAAATAGGAATGAATCAGGTTGATATATTCCACTGCCTTTTTTTCGTAAGGCGTTAGTTTGGGGTCATTGGGGTCAAGCAGACGGGCAATGGTTTTGAGCTTGAAAGAGGGAATGTCCAGAAAAACAATCGTAGAGACGGGATTTAACATCTGGTTGGTATAAGTCTGGGTGAGAAACTTCGGTTCGGCATAAAGTTCCAGAGAGACCAACCTGTCCATATCAAACAGGTTTTCGGCATCCTTATACATCCCTTCCAGCGTATCCAGTTTATCAGGCATCGGGTCGTCCATTGTCCTTTTCAGTTTCTCAATAGCGGAATCAATCATGCTGTCCTTCGGCAAAAAACCCATGCCTTTAACGGCATTATTGAGTTTGAACTGACTGCCCTGCCCGGCATAGCCATAGGTGGCAACCATTCCGTTGTGCGGTCCGGCGAGTTCAGGACCTTTCTGAGTTTCGCCTTTCATCAGTTTGCGGATGATTTCCACATACTCCAGACGGCGTTCGACGTTCCATTCTATAAAGGATTTGGGAAATCTGACCAGCGGATATGTGCGCCATTTACCGTCCACAAAGGCACGCACGCCTTTACTTCCGCTTTCGGCAGTCATTGCAGTGGTTTGTTTGCAGTAGCCATCTGTAAAAAAGTCCTCCGGCTTTTGGGGAAGTTTCATCTTTTTGGCAGCCAGTAAACTGCAAAAAATCAGTATCAAAACTATGCAGATTAGTCTCATATCGGTTACTCCTTATCTGTAGCAACAGATTGACAAGGTGAGGGTTGTGTCAATGTATTTCTGAGATTTCGGGCAGGATATCGGGTGCCGCTATTGTAATAAATATATTGACGATGTAATCAAAAGGAAAAATAATGACAATTATTATGCAATGACTTTTCTAAAAGGGACAAAGTTAAATTAGAGTTTTCTCACCCCATATTGGATAATGAATGAAGCTGATAACATTAATACTATTAGTATGTTCACCAATAGTTCTTATTGGCGCAACTCGAACTGTGTCTTTGGATGGTACACAGCAATATACAAGCATACAAACTGCGATTGATGCTTCAATAAACGGAGATATTGTAGAAGTATATCCCGGTGAATATATCGAGCATCTGAATACAAATGGTAGAAGTATTACAATTCGGAGCAGGTATTATTATACTCATTCACATGTAACTATTGTTAGTACTATTATTCATTCAATCCCACAATACTCCTGTTTGAAGGTAGAGTTTCAAGAAACAGTAACAATTGACGGATTTACGTTGATGAATAATTGCCCACTTGACTTTAACTACAACTTCAATACATTAGCAGTGGCTGGAGGTATCAAGGTGTCAAACAATTCCAGTATCAACATAATGAACTGCCAGATTAATAATTGTATTGGCTGGAGTGCTGGTGGAATTGTTTTTGAGGGTAACAATTTCTTTATGTCCAACACACAGATTTATGATAATTTCGGTTATTATATCTCAGGAGGAGTATCAATTGATGGAGATAATGCCAACTCAATAGTCTTTGATGTAATAAATCTCAATAGCGTTTATAATAACACATCACAAAGAGCAATGGATATATCATTGTCAAACTTACCTGATGCGTTTCATATTAGTTTGATGACTCTTAGTGTTATTTTAACTGAGCCAGATGGTTTTTTTGTGCGTTATTATGATAACTATGATACTACTTTGTCTGTCCTGTATGCATCTCTGAATTTGATAAATCAAGACATTTATGTATCTCCCAATGGAAATGATTCTAACACCGGTTTATCTCCACAAGATCCATTAAAGACTATCGCTTATGCGGTAAGGGTGATTGAGTCGGATAGTATAAATCCCAAAACAATACATCTATTGCCAGGAGTATATAGTTTTTCAATGTCTAATCAGTATTTTCCATTAACTCTGAAATCTCATACCAGATTAATCGGTGATGCTATGGAAGGAGTTTATTTGGACACAGGTCTATCTAAGAGAGGCTTTTTCGGTTTCAATTCCAAAACAGATATTCACATAGAAAACATTACTTTTATGCCAAATAATGCCTACGAACCATTGGTAGGATTTGGCGAATCTAATAATATAGTTCTGAGAAATCTTCAATTTAATGGCACATTTGCTTTTGATAGAATATCGTTTGTTTATGTGAACAATGTCATTTGCGAGAATATAATTGTAACCAATTCAACTATCAATGATTTAAATCTTGCTTTTAGAACTATGCGTTGCGACAACATAATCCTCAACAACATAATAATTGACAGCCTGGAAATTACCGGAGGCATGGCAAACTTCATGGGTATTTTTTCAGGGGAAACAGATTTAACTATAAGGAACAGCATTTTCTCCAACTGCTATGGATATGATGTTGCGGTTTTGTTTTACCAAAACATTGAGCCGGCATCCACTGAGTATAGCTTTGATATGTCTAATACACTGATATTTAATAATGTATCCTATGGCAGTATTTTATGGAGTGGAGCACCTGTATATCTAAGCAATCGATATCAGCGCATGAAAATTAATAACTGCACTATAGCAAATAATAATGGAGTTAACACAAATGTGTTAAGAATAAAGGGTGACATTGATATTAACAATTCCATATTTTACAATCCTGGCAATTCTCGGGATGTTGTTTTTTGGAATGTTTATGACGGATACGTACACCATCCAAGTATAAACTACAGTCTATTAAATAGACCTTTTTATGCAGTAGACAGTACATTAGTAAGCAGCAGCAATTTATTGATTAATACAAATCCCTTGTTTATGGGTTCTGTAATTCAACCTATGGACATATCCGATCCCCATTATTACTGTTTGAGTGATAATTCGCCTTGCATAAATGCAGGAACACCGGATACATTAGGATTAGGCATACCCCTTATGGATTTGGCAGGAAACCACAGAATATGGGATGGCAGGATTGACATGGGGTGTTATGAGTATGGTTCATCACCTGTCTCAAACATTAATCCGGAGTATCCATCAATCCCTGATAGAATTGTTATGAGTATCTACCCCAATCCAGTATATCTGAGTGGAAGCAAAGGAGCTTACACCTTTATTGAGTTTACCTTGCCGACCAAAGCCAAAGAACCACCCTTAGTGGAAATCTTTAACATCAAGGGGCAAAAGGTCAAGTCTATCCGTTTGACAGAAAGCTATAATAGCTTAGTCAGAAAAGCAGGTTTATCTAATCAGGTTAAACTATCAGGTGAATTCTATTCAACGATTTGGAACTGTAGAGATGATAACAATAAGCTGCTAAGCACAGGAACATATATAATCAGATTAATAACTGATGGGAGATGTTCCTCGAAAAAGATAACAGTGATTAAGTGAATAATATTACTCTTTAATATGCCATTTTCACCAGTGTTATGAAACAAATTATGTAATACAATCACATCTGGCTTTTCATAAGTTTGAGAAAAATGAATAGCTCTTTTTTAAGTGTTTTACAACTTCGTCTTTATTGTAACTTCGGATTAATCTCTTTTTCAGGAAGCTCAACCAAGAGTTCACTCTCACAGCATAGGGATGACCTTCTGGAGTAAGCCCTTGAGATTGAGTCAAATCAATATTGTCTATCAATCCATAACCGATAGCTCCATTTTCGAATACAGTGCATGGTGATAATCCACAATCAAGACTGATATAAGGGTTACTTCTTGTAGAGTCGCTTTCATTGCTAACATTGATGCCTTTTAAAGAAGAATCATTATCCATTAAGTACATGGATTGTGGCACAGAGACTAATTTATCAAACTCAGAAGCACATATTAATTGAATGGAAGCAATAATGATCATCAAAGCTGTTAATATTCTACTATTCATGTTTTCCCCTTGATTACTTCATCTTATAAAATCTGATTTCTGCGGGTTTGTTTTCTTCCTGATAAGTAAATCTAATTTCCTTACCATCACCTGATATCCAAGGATATGAAAACCATGCTTTTTCATTAGATATGTAGAATATTCTTGAGTTGTTTTTATAATCAAGCACAGTCATTCCATTTCCAAATGTATAGATAATACATGCAGTTTCTCTGTTAGAAACTGCCGATTTTGATCCAATCATATCCTCAATTATAAATACTCTTTCTCCAGTTTTTATATCAAGGACTTCAATTTTATAAGTTCCTTCAGTTTGAGGAATCCATAGTTGTCTATCTTCAGAAAAAAAAGGACGATATACTCCTGAATGAGTATTAAGAACTTCTCCATTTGTGGACATCAATATACTTCCCGTTGAATCAGATTCAGGATCCCACCATTTGTATACTATATAATCAAGATCCTCATTAAGATATACCTCATTATCTTGTACAACACCCACATCAGAAAGTTTGAATTGCTTTACAATTGATCCCATCATGTTAAAAATCACACACCAGTTTTTCACATCGCTATATTTTATATCGATGTTAAACCGTGGATAAGGCTCAATCTCTGACGATTTCACAGTTGACTTGAAGTCCTGATAATCCATCTGATAGAACATCAGGTATTTATTGTTTATAAAACCAACAAACTCCATACTTGCGCTGTTTTGGGGTAAATAAACCTCATTCCCATTTTTATCAACTAGGACATACTTATTGAATGATTGGTCCATTAGAAGACAGTATTCTCCCCAAACTATTGGATTAAGTGTTGATTCATCCTTTATAATTGATTTTATATTAGCTCTTGCACTGTACTTTGTTTCAGCATAATCTGAAGGATTTCCTATTCTAAGATTTTTTTTTGTCCACAATATTCTCCCATTATCATCTTGAAACTGCAGTTTATAAGGATTTGTATTGACTATCAATTGATAGTTCCTACAATCTCCCATAAACCCGGTTTCAGGGATTGCTTTGACAAACTCCCAATTCATGTTGTCTGACATTGGACCTATGTCAGTACGTTTTATTCCGGGCAACTGTAATACACAAGATATGAGTAATGTGATCATGATGAAGTACTTTCTCATTTTTTCTCCTTTATTGAGTATAAACTTATAGTAGTTACTAAATCTGTCAAATTAACATATTTTTCTTCGTAATCATAAATGAAAACAGGAGGATACACGTAGTAAAAATTCATGTATCCCGCAATACACTGAATACAAACATTACTACCCCCTTGGGTACAGTTTTTTCCAGATAATACCTACATATCAATTTTATTATATTTTAACCTCAATTACTTGGTTTATAAAGCATTACACGTGGTTTGTTAGTTTCATTATCATAAACCTTGAAACTAATCTCTGTTCCATTACCATTAATATAAGCATCTGCAACTCCAGCAACTGATACCTCGATTTTTGCAATAATCTCTTTATGTAGATAATCTACAACAAATACCTTTGAATTAATTTTCATATCATTAGAATTATTAGGTATGATTACATAACCAACATCCTTATCCGCAACACAACCACTTGTCCCGAAGCTATCCATACTTGTTATCACTTCACCAGTAGATGTATCAATGATTGTAATCAGATAATCATTATCTGGAATAAGTAAATCACCCGATTCGGAAAACTTAGGATTTTTTACATATATATCTTTTTCTGAATACTTTTTTATAACTTTTCCATCAGTTGTCATTAACAAGTAACCAATTATTGGTTCATCGCTTAGCTCATTTTTGCTGGTTTTTAACAAGATAAATTTGAAATCGGAATCGAAGGCTAAAATGCTTAAGTATCCATCATATGGAACTTCAAATTCCTTAAAAACAATACCGTCCTTATTAAAAAGTGCAATGCCCCGACCAGAGGGAAAGTAATTATAACGTTTGTAATACTCACTGTCATCGATTGAATAATCTGTTTTTAGTTGTTCTTCATCTTCATAATCATTTTCATAAAAAACATAGTATTTTCCATTATAAAGAGCACCATTGCCAATGAAGGCAATACTTCTTTCAGGTAACATCGTTTCTTTACCCGTATTATCAATTATTACTTTCCGTTTTGCAATCGGATCTATTAGCGTTAGGTGTTCAGCATATTCAAATTTTCTGATTCCGTTTTTGAAGTCTATTATCTCACCACGATAAGATAGCTCATTTAATTCCATCAATTTAAAGTCTACTTCAGTAACTAAATTGGTCTTTGAGAAAATTAGTTTACTGTTGCTATCAATGAATTTCACTTTTAAGTCAGTATCATTAAGAATCAGAAAATATTCTGGTTCTTTTGAAAAGTCTTCTAATGGCAATTCCTCAGTTTTGATTAATTCCCAGTTTTTGGGATTATACTTGCAATTTGTAACTAAAAACTCCGGTTCAGGCATTTTGCTATTCAACATGAGTATTGGTAATAGCATCAAAAGAAAAAATAGGATTTTTTTCATGATTCCTCCCTGTTTTATTATTGATTCCTAATGTAATAATATTGAGTAAAATCCCAATTTCTAACAATAAAACTCTTATGAATGATTGAGATTAAGGTGGATAAACGTAGTGTACCTTCATAAACGCCCGCAATATGCTGAAAATTAACATCATTACACTCCTTGAGCACAGTTTTTCAGAAATGACCTACAGACATTTTTACGATAGTTTAACCTCAATTAATCCGACAAGTATTTTTTTATAAATTATTTTAATGACTTTCCTGAAGGATAATACATTGCCTAAGTAAAAAACGCTTATATGATTACTGAATAAACAATTAGCATGATTGCGAAAATACAATTGCATGATAAAATGACTAGAAACATTAGTAGAATTAACTAAAAACACCAATTTCCTATATACAAACTTTATCTCTAATACAAAGTTACTAGTGCTATTCTTGTCCGATTAATCTCATTTATACACACATCATTCATGATTTTGTACCTTTTTTACACAATTACTACTTAACAAGATGGGGATTTTGCTATTGACAAATTGCTATTGCGAGAAATTAAGTATATAAATCAAATTGATGTAGGGCAGAGATTACAGATTATCGGAAGATCGAGAAAATGATGGTCTGCATAAACAAAAAAGTCGACAAAGTGGAGTAATAACTTGAGAAACATAGTCTCATCCAATATGTTAGGTAGCAATTTGTTAAAAACCATATTATGTATGGTTTACTAATAGAATAGTGTCGAATCTTTGATGGTTAACAAAGAAGCTAGTGCAAGAATCAAGATCAACAATCTACTCGAAGCGTCCGGATGGCGTTTCTTTGATGATAAGCATGGAAAGGCTAACATCCTCCTGGAAAACCAAGCAAAGATAACTCAGAAAGCCATAGATGAATATGGTAATGACTTCGAGAAAATCACAAAAGGATATATTGACTTTCTCTTATTAGATGGGAATTCTCACCCCATTATTGTTTTGGAAGCCAAGTCTGAGAAACACAATCCTTTAATTGGGAAGGAACAGGCTCGAACCTATGCCCAAGCTCAAAACTGCAGGTTTATCTAATCAGGTAAATCAGAATGGAGAGTTCTACTCTACGATTTGGAACTGTAAGAATGAAGGAAATCAAGCTTTAGGTTCCGGAACTTACATAGTCCGTGTTTCCACAGATTGTTTGATAACAGCTAAGAAATTTATCCTTATCAAATAGGATTAGTACACTAAAATACCACGAACAATTCCTGCTGCTTTCTGCCTATAATCACGGGTTCTTCCCGGGTAGTTCCCGGGTAGTTCCTGGGTGAAACCCAGGAAGTACTCACAAAGTACCCGTGGAATATATGAGATTGGACTGAGTGATTTCCAAGTTAGAAAGAAGGTCCTATGCTGGTTGTCTTTAGCCGAGATGCTTTCTTCGGTTCAGAGCTTCTTTGGAGAATAAAATCATTGACTGGGAAATGATATGGAAAAAGATAGTATATGACTATGGATTATAAGATTGTCAGACTAATTGGAAGAATGCAGGCTATCATCCTGTTATGCATCGTTATCAGCGGTTTTTCGGGATTGCTTTATGCTCAGTATGTGGATGAGGAAAAACTGGTTTTACAGCATTACAAACTGCCTAAAGATGCCCTGCCGGATTCGCTTATGGTGGAAAAAGACAGTGTTTTGTACCTGAAGGGAAAACCCTTTACCGGAACGGCATTTTCCACTTATGATAACGGCAAGTTGCAGCACGCTGCCATATACAAAGACGGTTGGAAACACGGTGCTATGTATGTCTGGTATCCGGATGGGAAACCTCAGCTTTTATCCAATTACCGTAACGGGCATTTGGACGGGCGGTTCAAGGGCTGGTATCAGTTCGGAGCAGTGATTTATGACCTGGTGATGCGGGGCGGCAGATACAATGGAGACCAGTTGTACAATGCCGATGCGACCAGAGCCGAAACATCCCCGGAAGCCGACGACAAGACAGGTGACGTCGTAGACAAGGGCAATGATTAGCAACAGCTTTATCAATACGCATTCCATCAATTCCTTTCTTTCCATGAAGGAAAAGAAGCATAAAATCGTGATGGTCACGGCTTACGATTATGCCATGGCACGCACTGTCAAAGAAACGGAAGCAGACATCATTCTGGTCGGGGACAGTCTGGGAATGGTGGTTTTGGGCTATGAAAACACGCTTCAGGTGACGATGGATGATATGGTATATCATACACAGGCAGTCAGACGGGGTGCCCCGGACCGCTTTATCATTGCCGATATGCCGTACATGAGCTATCATCTGAGTACGGAAGATACCAAAGTCAATGCATCCAGATTCATCACTTCTGCCGGTGCCAATGCGGTTAAACTGGAAGGCGGAAGTCCAGCCAGAATAGACGCCATCAAAGCCATTCTGGAATGCGAAATACCGGTCTGCGGACATATTGGGCTCACACCTCAATCCGTGCACAAACTCGGCGGTTACAAAGTGCAGGGAAAATCTCAGGCGGATTATGACCGTCTCTATGAAGAAGCGCTGCAAATAGAAAAAGCGGGTGCTTTTATGCTGGTGCTGGAAGGCATTCCGGAGACTTTGGGCAAAGCCGTCACCGAAGCCCTTAAAATACCGACAATCGGCATCGGAGCAGGCAGATTCTGTGACGGACAAGTCCTCGTCTTTCACGATATGTTGGGCTGGAGCGAGATTCTGCCCAAATTCGTCAAAAAATATGCCGAGACTCACACAAGCATGACCAAAGCCATCAATGCCTTTGCCAAAGACGTAAAGGACGGTTCTTTCCCCGCTCAGGAGCACGTGTATTATCCTATTGACTAATTAAGCCCTTTTTTCTTTCTGTCACTTAATTATTTTCTATCTTCAAAAGCAAAGGATTGTTCGATGAATATTACTAAAGAAAACGCAGAACAGATGAGCGCTAAAGACGTCTTCGCCGCGGTTCATAACCTCAAGACCAAACTGGAGGAGAACTTTGTTTCTCTGGGGCAGCTTTTTTCTATGATCAAGCGGAAAAAGATGTTTCAGGCAAAGGGTTATGAAAACTTTAAGGACTTCGTGGAAGCGGAGTATAACATAAACTCCACTCTGGCAAATAAGCTCTGCTCTGTTTATGAGGTCTATGTGGATGAGCTTGATATCGATGATACCACCATCAAAGAACTGGGCTTTGACCGTCTGAATATGATTAAGCCCTTCGTTGCCAAAGCGGAATGGACTGAGATTGAAGAGTGGATGGAAAAAGCGGAAAAGATGCCGGTAAACGAATTGAAAGAACATATCAAGCAGCTTAAAAACAAGGAAAAAGAAAAAGACAAGGACTTAAAAGAAGTCCTGATAGAACAATATCTGGAGAAAATGCGCACATGGTTTAATTGCTCACAAAAAGAACTTAATTTCAAGCTGGCCCTGTATTTTCAGGATGCAGATCTGGAAGAGGTTAAAAAGATTGTCAAACAAAAGCAACGCCTCTTTGAAACAGAATTGCAACCCCCAAAGGAGGAATAATTATGAAACACATGCGGATTCTCTGGGTTGACGACGAGATTGACCTGCTCAAACCCTTTGTGCTCTTTCTGGAAGAGAAAAACTACAAGGTTACTACCTGCAACAACGGCAGTGACGCCATTGAACTGGTGGTCGAGAATAAATTTGACCTGGTCATTCTTGATGAAATGATGCCAGGTCTGGATGGGCTTACCACCCTTATGGAAATCAAAAGAATCAATTCCTCGATGCCCATAGTGATGGTTACCAAGAGTGAGGAAGAAGGGCTGATGGACAAAGCCATCGCTTCTCAAATCAGCGATTATCTGATAAAGCCCATCAACCCAAACCAAATCATCATGGCTATCAAGAAGATTTTTCAGGCAGATGAAATCCGTGCCAATCAGATTGGAGAACAGTACAGCAAGTTTGTGGCACAGCTAAATCAGCGGTTGTTCGATGCTCCCGGCTGGGAGGAATGGGCTCAGATTTACCGTGACCTCAGCTATTGGGAATTGCAGATAGACCAGGTTAATGACGAAAGTCTGCGGCAGATGCACTTCCTGCAAAAGCGTGATTGCAACACGGAATACACCAATTTCATAGAGAAGAATTACAAGAAGTGGCTGCTTACGGATGACCGTCCGAACCTGTCTTTTGACGTGATTTCGCAGTATGTGGCACCGCAGTTTGAAGAAGGCGTGCCTGTATATCTCATTATCATAGACTGTATGCGGCTTGATCAGTACATAGCGATCCAGCCCTATATCCATGAACTCTTTGATGAAGAACTGCAGACCTATTTCAGTATTTTGCCGACTGCCACACCCTTTTCCCGCAATTCCATCTTTAGCGGAATGCTGCCGGTGGACATTGCCAAACGCTTTCCCGATTACTGGGTGACTTCTGCAGAACTGGACAACAGCCGCAACCGCAATGAACACCAACTGCTGGATGAACATATCTCCGACCTTGGCTACGAGCTTGAACCCGCCTCCAAGTATGTGAAGATTTTCAACATGGAAGAAGGCAATTTTGTCCTGCGCAAGATTGAAACCTGGACAAAGGAAAAGCTGGTGGTGCTGGTCTATAACTTCCTTGATTTACTGGCGCATCACCGTTCACGTGACCAGATATTACAGGAAACCATCCCGCATGAGGAAGGGCTGCGTGCCTTTACCAAGCACTGGTTCCTGCATTCTTCACTGTATGAAGCGCTCAAACTGATATCCAAGCAGGACGCCATTGTCGTGATTACCACCGACCACGGCTCCATCAAAGTCAACCGTGCCACGCAGGTGGTTGGGGACAGGGATGCTTCCATCACTGTGCGGTATAAGGAAGGTAAAAACCTGACCGCCAATGAGCGGCATGCCATCTTTGTCAAAAAGCCCAGTGAATATGGCTTGCCGTCCAAGAGCATCGTGGACAACTTTATCTTTGCCAAAGACGACTACTACTTCGTTTATCCGAATTCCTACCACCAGTACCAGAGGCAGTATAACGGCACCTTTCAGCATGGCGGTGTCTCTATGGAAGAGATGATTTTGCCGGTTGCCATCTGCAGAAGCAGGAAACAGAAGTAAATATCTTTTATAAAAGGAACATATATTGCTTTAATACTTCACGTATAATGCAAGATTTTGACCGCTGAACCCAATCCGGTTAAAACCTGTTTCCGAATGGACATACAGATAGGGAGTTATACGTGAAGTATCTTCTTTATCGCTTTTCTGAACTTGTTTTATTTCCATCTATCCACAGTTGTATTCATCTATCCAACCCAATATCATCGGGAAGTCATCGTGAGCAACCTTCACGATACCTTCACGATGACTTCACGGGGCAAGCAAGGAAAAAGGGAGCGCGGAATGAGTAAGATGGCAGTATTGGTCATTGTGTTATGCAGTGTTTTTACCACTCTGGCAGCCGATTTGAAGGACTATCAGACCGGTTATGCCAGTGTGCCATATTCTGAAATCACGGGTGGATTGCTTTTGGGTAACGAAACTACTGATGACCAGATTTTCCTCAATCCTGCCCAACCTTTGGGTGGGACTGCGGTCACAGGAGTCGGGCTGCCTGTCGGCTTTACTTTTCAATACAATGATATTGGTTTTGACGTTATCGCCGTCAACGCCAACGGCTGGATTTCATTTGGGCAGTCGGCACTGGGTAACACTGCTGTAGATATGACTTCCAGCAGTATGTATGTTCCTTTGGGCAATACTTCTGTAAGTAATCCGCCACAACTGGCGAATAGGATTGCCGGTTTTGCCTATAACCTGAATGCCCACAACAATTCATCTCTGCGGGTGCAGACCATCGGCACTGCTCCCAACCGCACTTGCGTAATCCAGTGGAAGAATTATAAGAAAGCCGATACTCCCAACGATAATGAAAACCTGAACTTCCAGATACAACTTTATGAAAGCACCAATCGGGTGGCGATACACTATGGTGAGTTCAGCTTTGTATATGGCATCAGATATGTGCAGGTGGGTCTGCGGGGTGCAGGAGCGAATGATTTTAACTGTCTGGCGATAGAATGGAATTGGAGTCCATCCTTGTGCGGATTGTCCAATACTGTCACCTGCAGAATAGCACCGAATCAATTCCCCAATAACGGTGGTCAGTTTAACTTCACTCCGGGAGTGGTTACTGCCAGTGATTTAAGAGCGGTATCCGTTACCGGAAGTACAGTTTCTGTTCTGGGACATACATTGAATTATACTGTCACCATTGTTAACAGGGGGACAGCAACTCAATCCGACTATCTGGTAAAACTGATGAATGGTAACCTGGGGCTGGCTGCGGTTGCCGGTCCAACTATTGCTCCAATGCAAACGGTTGAAGTAGTCGTACCCTGGAGTGTAAACCAGTTTAATGCAGTACCTTTGATGGGCAGGGTCTTTTTGGGGGGAGATGCCATCCCGACCAATGATTTTTCACCGCCGCTGAACGTTAATATTCAGGGCGGAAGCTCTATAGCAGTTAATATCGGAGACGGCAGCCAGATGGGTGGTCCTTCTCCCATCGGTATGGCATTTAACAACACCTTGTATGAGTGTATAGTTACAGGAGCGGAAATAGGGTTTGGTGGCATACTTACACATATCTCTTTCTATAATAGCTTCAATGATTACATCGTAAATAAACCTTTGAAAATCTGGATGGGAAACACCACCCAGACAAACCTGACCAGCGGCTGGATACCCTCTTCTCAACTGACCCTTGTCTATGAAGGCAACGTCACTTACCCAGCGGGTAACAATATCATCACAATACCTTTCAACACACCTTTTTTTTATATTGGAGACAATCTGGTGCTGATGTTTAATCGTCCCTGGGATAATAATGTGTACACTAACGGTAACTACTTCTTTGAACAGAGTTTCGATACCAGTAGAGTCAGGGTGGCGACCAGCAATACGGAAGTAATCAATCCGGCTGCACCGCCTACAGGTTTTCAGATGGATATCCAACCCAAGATGACCTTGATGTCTTATAATGTGTCTCCATCTATGCTATATATTGTGCCATCCGGTTCAAACTTTGGGATGGTTCAGCCCGGCACCTTTCTGGATAATACTTTCAATATCTACTCTTTGGGTATCGGAACTGCCATTATCAACAATATCAATATCACGGGAAGTCCCAGTTTCAGTATTCTTAATCCGCCTGTTTTTCCATTGACTTTACCCTCCGGTCAGTCAACTTCCATCACTGTCAGATTCTATCCTGTATCAACAGGTACTTTTACCGCTCAACTGAATGTAGTGGAGTTTTATCAGAACTATACAGCACAACTGACCGGTACTGGCAGCGACCCGACTATCTACACCCTGCCCTATACGGAGAACTTTGATGCGGTCACGGCTCCTGCTCTGCCTGCCAGATGGAGGTCTCTCACTTCAAATGATATTTTTTCGGGTACTGTCAGGACTGATAATTCTACCAGTTACAGTACACCAAATTCTGCTACCATCCAGAATGGAAGTACTACCGGCAGTCAGATAATGCTGCTGGCACCGCCAGTCTCTGCTGATATCCCAGTTCCCGGTCTGAAAGTTAAGTTTTATGCTCGTGCAAATGGGGCTTTTACCCTTGATGTAGGTGTGCTCAGTGATATAATGGACTCCGGCACTTATACCAATATCCAGACTATAACGCTGTCCACTAACTGGATTTTGTACGAAGTATGGCTGTCCTCCTATACCGGAATGGGACGCTATATCACCTTCAGACACGGTCAGGGAGGCCAATCCCGCAACCTATACCTGGATAATGTGACGATAGAGCAACCGCCAATAAACGACCTCGCGGCATTGTCTATTACGGGAGATACAGCTATCCATGCACTTTCACCCTGGAATTATACTGTCACTGTGCAGAACAGAGGCAGGATAGTTCAATCCGATTATCAGGTGAAACTTTACAAGCAAAATGGAACGGAACTCAGTTCAATCAACGGCTCTGCTTTGGCTCCCGGCGCTACATCCACCTTCGTTTTAACCTGGGCACCGCCATCACCTCAGTTTACATATCTCTACGCCAAGGTAGTCTTAGCCGGGGATACGGATAACAGCAACGACCAAACCGCCATCTTATACGTTTATGTGGAACTGTCAGACGGCTGGATTGGCCATAGCAACGAAGCAGCAATGTATATGCCTGTCAATATGTTCTACAAGGCCAGCTTGTACGAATGCATCTATGACAGGAACTGGTTTGGCACCGGTGCACGACAGCTAAACGGAGTATCATTCATAAATTGGTTCACCTCCAATCTACTGAATAAACCTACCCAAATCTGGTTGGGGGCTACTACACAGACGGATTTGGCTTTGGGATGGATTCCTTCCAGCCAGCTAACTCTGGTCTTTGACGGTACAGTCAATTATCCTTCCGGTATAAACACAATCACCATCAATTTCAATCAACCCTACATCCACTCCACAGGCAACTTGGTTATGCTGGTCAAACGTCCTTTGGATACACAGTATTACAGTTCCAACGACAAGTTTTTCACCACGACAGTAGGTAATGACAGGGCAATGCGGTTCCATAGCGATACAGTTGACCCCAATCCGCTGAATCCACCCGAAGGAATACTAACAGGGCAATTTCCCAATACCAACTTTTTAGCAACTGCGGTAAGCATCGGCACTTTAACCGGTCATGTATATGGAGCGAACAATACTCCTCTTGTCAATGCCGCAGTCCAGATTCAGGGTGGACAAGCAACTACGACCAATGGCGGCGGATACTACTCTTTCCCCTCTGTAATTACGGGCATTTATCAGATTACAGCAAGTCTGCATGGATACTTTCCTCAGACTCTGACTGCCGCGATAACAGAAAATAACACTACGACGCTGGATTTTACCTTGCAATCCCGTCCCACGGTTACAGTTACAGGAACAATCTGTGGCAGTGACAATCCCACTGTCGGACTTGCCAATGCCACCATTACCCTGACGGGATATCAGAACTATACTGCAACCACCAATGCTCAGGGTCAGTTTACCATTGCCGGCGTTTACGCCTATGAAACCTATCAATATCAAATCACCGCACCTGATTATCAAATATACAGCGGAACTATGAATATAGGCAGTGTGAACTATAATCTGGGAACGATAATTCTCAATGAAGTAGTCTATCCTCCATACAATGTGCAAGCAGTATATGAACAACCATTCGCAACCGTATTCTGGCAGCAGTCAGGTCCGGATACCGAGCCATTACAGGAAAGCTTTGAAGGGACTAATTTCCCGCCTGCCGGATGGACACGCATTATTACCAACAACGGTCCTGCCATTACGGCAGGAGTATTCCCCACCTGGTGCCGGTTTGGCACAATCGTTAGCGGCCCTATCAATGTGATTCCTTCGGACGGCAATTGGCAATGTGGTTTCTGGTGGGATTACAACCATCAGGATGAATGGCTGATTACGCCACAGTTCAATTGCCCGCAAGAAGCCAACCTGACCTTCGACTCTTATGTGTTCAGAGGTTCCACCCATGGAGACCATTATTATGTGAAAATCTCCAATAACAACGGCAATACCTGGAATGTCTTGTGGGATGCTTCCACCCTTACCGGCGGCTGGAGCAACTATGTGGCTCCGATTGTCATCAGTCTGGCTGATTATGCAGGACAACAGGTCAAGATTGCCTGGCATGCTGACGACCCCAATACAACCAATGACGGCATGTGGTATAACTGGTTCATTGATAATGTCAATGTCCGCAGTGTATTGGATATGGGTGAAACTGATGGGATGAAAGACCGTTCAGATGTGGAGAAACCCCGTCCTGATGTAGTCTACAGACAAATGTACAAAATCTGGCGGCTTCAAGTGGGACAGGAACAACAAGAGCAGTTATGGACACTGCTGACGTCTACTTCCGTCCCCGGTTTCAGCTTTGTAGACAATGGAATTCCCACATTACCGGGTGGATACTATAAGTGGGCGGTCAAAGCTGTTTATGCCAATAATGTTTTATCCCCTGCAGGTTTTTCTAATGTGATTTTCTTCGAC
>Ga0194126_10004716_pt1 | contig 20632 bp, 30 predicted proteins | sample TA2KigC150mmetaG_FD_148641 | JGI IMG/M metagenome (GOLD analysis project Ga0194126, IMG submission 148641) | Freshwater microbial communities from Lake Tanganyika, Tanzania - TA2015035 Kigoma Deep Cast 150m | ecosystem: Environmental > Aquatic > Freshwater > Lake | place: Tanzania: Lake... | reverse complement strand
CAGAACATACCGGAGGCGTCGCTGTCCTCCACGGGGCGACCGGCGGGTTCTCTCATGCGGACCGACATCAACGTCAGGGACAGCGAGTTGCTGGATTGGTATAAACCATTGGGCGAGCAGAGCGAGCTGGTGCGGCGGGCGCTATTGCAAAAAAAGTTCCTGACCCTGCCGAATATTTCAGGGGGGGCGCTGTACCGTCAGTTAGAACAAGAAAAAGGGTCCGATAAAGCCGCTTCCGAATATCTCGACTCTATCGGTATTAAGGGTAATAAATATTTGGACCTGCCGAGCCGTTCGGATGAATTACCCACGATGAGACAACTGGGGCTTAGCAGCCTAGCGGGTATTTATTACGATATGGACTATGGGCGAGTGGAGGTGCAACCCTACTCCGAAGTAAATACCCGATTCGCCAGCGGCCCTCGTATACACGTGTCGGTCGACGGCAGGCCACGGGGCGTATCAGTGTACGTTGATACCCTCTCTAAGACTCCGTGGACGGGCGGGCGTCACAGCGCCGTCGGCGAAACGAGTCTCACAAAGGAAATAAAAACCGCGCTTAAAGCGTTCACGCCGCACAAAACGCGGAACCTCGTCGTGTTCAACGATAAAAACATCCAGCGCGTATCGACTGATGTGGGTGCTGAACGGACGCAGCGTAAGTTTACTGGGCGCGCCGCAGGGGCGACTACACCGGGCGGTGTCTGGGCTTCTCGTCTGGCCGTAGATCAGGGCGCACCCAAAACGGTTGCCCAGAAAGTGAAGTCTATCGTCAGCAGCGTTAAGTCCACGGAATCGTTTGGCCAGTCTATATCCGACTGGATTAACACGCAGCTTGACATCGCATACCCCTACACCAAAAAGTATTCGGAGCTTGACACCGATGCAGTAACCCGCGCCGCTCGGGCTGGTGTGATTGCGCAGTCTGGTCACTTTGATGGTACGAGCGACGAGGCTATGCAGATGGGCGGCGCGGCCATGACGCCGGACGGGTATTTCGCTGCTCAAGAGTCTGAGTTCAACGCCAAGAACCTCAACTCGATCATCCACGGTATCGCGGACAAGTACTCTATGAGCGTGCATGAGGCTCGTACGTACGTCAACGGCGTGATGGAAGGCCGTCGGGTATTGGAACTGTACGACGCACGAACTGCTGCCCTCGCCCGGGCAGATGCGCTTGAGGCGTCTGGTGAGGAAGACGCTGCTCTCGCCCAAACCGCGACTGGTAAGAAGAAGGCCACCTTCGCCCAAACCGCGACTGGCAAGAAGAATGCCGCCAAAAAACTGCGTGACAAGTGGGAGACTAGAGAGCCGCACATTTCGCGTGAGGAAGCGGAAGCTCTGGTTGCGAAGGAAAAGGAGATACCCGAGATTGCTGAGGCCATTCGCATAAAGAATGGTATGCGCCACTGGACCGTGGATTTCATGGTGCAGTCTGGGCTGGTTTCGCGCGATACGGCGGATTGGCTGCTGAGCAACGCGGACTGGATTCCGTTCCAGCGCGAGTTCAGTGAAGAAGAGATGGCCAGCATGGAGTCTGTTGGCATTAACCTGCGGAAGTTGCAGTCGTCGTACCACACCGGAAAGATGAAGTTCTCCAACCGCCCGGTGTCCGACCTGATAGATAATTTCGAGAAGTGGTCTATGTACGCACTGCGTAACAGCATGCGTAACTCTATGACTCGTAAGCTAGCTACTGATGCAGTTAACCTGAGCAACGGCGTTGACGCGCAGTTCGTGTCTGGTGTGGCGGCTGGGTCTGAGGCTAACACGGTGCGGTTCTTGGACAACGGTAAGGTGAAGTACGTGCGGTTCGAAAACCCGCTTGAAGCCGCGATGTTCAACTCCAATATCGCTACCCCACGCGTGTCGTGGATGCTGCGGACGTTCAACGCCATCTTCAGAAACTCGATCGTTGCCGTACCGACGTTCTCCCTCAAGCAGCTACTTATGGATACGCAGAGCGCGCTCCTCGTGTCTGGCCTGCCTGTTGAGTTTGCATCGCGCTTGCCGGTTGAGGTATCGAAGGAGATGGCCTCACTGATGCGTGGAGAACAGTCTGCCGCTCATAAGATACTGCGGGCTCGCGGCTTCGTCGGACCTAGCACCGACATCGGCTACCTCCGTGCGGAGGACTTGAAACAGGCCACCGGCTACCACGGTGACCGAGCTGAGCAAGGGGTTGGGTTCATCAAGAAGGCTAAGGACTACGGCCTGACCGTTGCCATGCACTCGGACAACGCGATCCGGCAAGCCCTGTACACGATCGCTAAGGACGCTGGCTGGACAGATACCGAGGCCATCCAGCTCGCCGCTGACGTCATCAACTTCAAGCGCCGGTCGAACAACAAGCTGGCGACGTTCCTTGGTGCGTACGTTCCGTTCTTCAATGCAGCGTTGGCCGATATGCGTGCTGCATCGCTTGTCTTGTCAGGCCGTGGTGTTACGGGGCGTGGTATCTCCCCGGAAGCGCGCAATAAGGTCCGCAAGCAATACTTGTACGCCGCTGCCACGCTGGGCGCGTTAAGCACCGTGTTCGCCATGGCTGCCGGTGATGATGACGAGTACAAGAACATGAGCCCCGAGCAGCGTGCTCGGCAGCTTACGATACCGGGTATGGGTGGCTGGGGTATTCCTCGTCGTCCCAACTTGGTCAACCTGCTGCCGATCGCTATGGAGATGGCGTACAACCAGACCACGGATAACGCTGTTGATGGGGCGCGACTGCGCACGGCAATGCAAGGTCTGTTCATGGGATCCGTTTCTCTGCCAGACCCGCTGCCTGCGCCGTTACTGGCCGCAGTATCGCAGATCACCAACTACGATCCGTTCACGGGTGGGCCTGTAGTCGGCTACACATTGAGCCGCCGGGAGGCATGGCAGCAGTTTGGTTCCAACACGAGCTCGCTTGCTAAGGGGTGGGGAGAGGCGCTGTCGCAGGTGGGGATGGGGGACGTTGGTATCGCTTCGCCCGTTCGCGTAGATCATGCCATCCGTGGACTGTTCGGTTCCGTCGGTTCGATCGCGCTGCTAACGTCTAACGTGGTTGGTTCTACGATCGGTGACCGCCCGGCGGTGTCCATGAATGACTTCGTAGCGTCGATCCCAGGGTTGTCCATGCCCGGTGCGAAAGAGTTCAACAACGCTGCGCGTGCAGATTTGTACGACGCTGCCACCCGACTGCGGAAGGTCGCGGAGACAGCCAATGCGATGAAGAACGTGGGAGACGTTGAAGGCTACCGTGCGTATGTCGAGGAAAACCGCGAAAAGCTCATCATGGCTAAGCAGGTCGACCGGGTTATGGATCAGCTAGCGAAGATTCGTAGGCAGATTCAGATCGTTTCCGCACGGGACATGAGCAACACGGACAAGGCTGAGGAGATTCGTCGGTTGAAGCAGATCGAGGCGAGACTCATACAGAACGTAGGTGTGCGAGATATCCGTAGCGTCCTCTAAAAAAGAGCCCGGCGTGGAGCCGGGCTAAGGTGATACCTTGGAGGGTGAGGCGTAGGAGATACACCTCAGCGCGTAATATCTCACCCATCCTTCGGTGTGTCAACCTTATCTTTCACGCGCCACGTGCGGAGCCCGAGCACCTCTTGGTTCATCGCTTCCCTGCACGTCACGGTAACCCCGAGCCGTTTCGCTTCCCAATGAATAGTCCTTGAGAGGGCCGACGGGTCGAGCGTCGGTATGAAGAAACTGTCGCCAACCTGCATGCGCATGATGGCCTCCGTGAAGTCCCAGTTAATCATTTTCCGTGGACACCATGGTGTTGAGCAGGTCGCCCTTGATCTCGAACTCAAACACGTCAACAGCCGGTGCGACCATACCGGTGCCGCTGGCCATACGCTTCTTGCGGGGGCCCTTGTAGATGAAGTCCGCGTCTTGCGACCGCAGTGAGCCGTTCATGTCGATCTGCCGTTTGACGCAGTAGTCCTTGAAGTCCTTCTTCGGAACGAACATGGTCGACGTATCCGTTTCGAAGCGTGCGGCGATGCGTCCGTTGGCTGGCTTGACGATGTTGGTCATCGTGATTGGATTAACCGATTTCGTGTCAACGACCAGCACGCTACCGAAGAAGTCAGACAGGTACTCGCCAAGCGCGTCGGAGGAAGACGTCACGTGCTCTTTGACGAGCTGACGCTGCTGCCGGATACGCTCAACTATCCAGTCAAAGATCGCGTCCACGTTGTAGTCATGGAGCCCGATGCGCTGGGCCAAGTAGCCTCCGACCAGATTGCACGCTGCCGTGTGGAGCCAGAACCGCTCCTTGATCAGACCGCCCGCAGCGTCGGTCAGTCTGTCGATCATTTTGTTGATCCACTGCGGGAGCTTCGCGTAGTTAGCCAGCATCGCTTGCGCGTAAACCGGCCCGGCCATGCCATAGTTACTGGACAGCGCGCTGAGCATCGCCGGCGCGTCTTCGACAGCGATCATCGGGATATGGAACTCCAGCACGCGCATCTGCTCGCCTTCTGACGTAGCCTTGTTGGCCGCCAGCTTGTCCATGACTGGCGCGTTGCCTGACGCGACAGCGGTAGCGCTCCACCGGGTGTTGTTGACTCGTTCCATGTTGACGTCAGCGCGCATACGGTTCCGTCCACGACCATGCGTAATTGCATACGCTAGGTCAGACATGTCTTCCGGTCTGGTGTTGGTTATCTCGTCGATGGTGATGGGGAGGTTTTTCAGGATACCCATGCGATGCTGTTTGGCGGCCACGGTATCCTTCTGTAGCAACGTGAGGTCGTCGGGGTGGCCCCATACGCTGTTGATCAAACGCAGGATGGTCGTCTTGCCGGTACCCGAGTCCGTGTTGACCAGACTGATAAGGGAGCCAGCGGACCCAGTGAAGTTCATGAGGGGCGAACCGAAGGCGGTCATCAGTGCGAACACATGTGCTTGGCTGTTACTGGTCGTGGTGTACATATTGAACGCACGTCGCCATTCAGCCATCTCACCATGCGGGTGCAGCAACGGGGCCAGTGCCTCAGTAACGCTAGACGACGGGGAGTGCGTCACGCCGTTCGCGCTGATCTCTGAATTGCCGATGATGAACTTGGTGTGCCGGTCAGCCCACCCGAACTGCGTACGGGCTTCTTCCGCTTTAAGCTGCGCACGTAGCATCTTCACGTATGCGGTGGTGTAAGTCATAAGATTCTCCATACCTTTTTTGTTGGCGACGATGCCTTTCTCGCTCATTATGTCCCTGAACTTCTCGAACGTTTGGAGGTGCTTCAGCGGTACAGCAAACTCAGTTACCGCATCGTGAGGCGGGTGGAGTCGTAATACTGCGCATACGCCATGCTCCGGGTCAGTCACGCGCTTCACTACGTAGAGATCGTCCTCGCTGATGATGGTCTCTTCAAACTCACCGTTCTCCCGGCGTTCCCTCCGGTAGATGCCCCCATGCACCCCTCGAATGTATCCGTTAGGCACGTCGTACACGACTGGGGCCTTCACAGCCTCCGGTGTCTCCGCCCCTTCAACCGCTGCCTCCGGCGTTATGTCTAATGCCGATGCTTCGATAACCATCCGTCCGAGTTGGATCGGTGAGGTAAACCGGTGCGTACACCCTTCACACGCCGTACTGTTCTCGCTCTCCAGTCTGAACCAAGAGCAAGTGCGCGGGCCCATATTTTCCAGCGCTTCGTCGGCCTTTTCCTCGGTGTCGTTGAAGTCGTAGTCCGGGTGCCCCTTGGAGATCTTGTGGATCGCCGTATCAGAGTCGTTACACCGGCATGCGATCGTCAGCATGGCCAGCCAGTGATCGTACGACTGGCCCGCTGGGTTCTCTATCGCGTTCTTGACCTGAGCGCAGCCGTCGCCCTTGAGGCTCAAACGCGCGATCTTTCCGAAGTTCGACTGGTAGTTACCAAGCAAGGCTTGCGTAGTCGCGTCAGCGCGCCAGCTACGCCTGTCATCCGACGTAACCTCGTACGGTTTGACCACGGACTTCATGTGCTCCAGCGTGATATGCACACCCTGTTGCAGCAGGACAACGTCGAGCGGGTTGTCCCTATCCTTGAAGTTGCGTGTGCCCGGTACCCGAAGGATACGTGCAGCGTCTGACGGTACCGCAGGGTCGATAACAAGACCCATCTTTCTCGCGGCGCGCTTGAACGCGCGGGCGACAGGCCGCCACTCGTCCCGAGCGATCTCGTCGTCCATCATCCAGTATACGTGCAGTCCGCGCCCCGAGTCGATGATGTACGGAACGGGCAGGTCGATAGCCGCGCAGAATTCTTTGAGCGCCACTAATGCGTCGCTCTTGGTCTCGTACCCTTTACCAGCTTCGGCCTTTTCGATGCCGCAGTCGATGTCTAGGTAAAAGCTCCGCACGCGATGCGCGTACACCTGCATTCGGTTTTCTTGGGTGAAAGAGTGGCATGCGAAATACGTGTCATGCCCCGTCTCGTCGAACCTTTTTGTTGCTTCTAGTAGTGCTTCTAATCCTGTTGCAAACCGGGGTTTTGCTACCCCATCCTTGATTCCGACCGCACACAAAAGCCCTTCGGTCGGTAATACTGTCTCCAAAAATGTCTGCGTGTTCACCTGACGCTCACCATAAAGTTTAGTGGAGGTTCGGGCCTGAGCGCTGGTTGGTGTTACCAGTTTTCAGCCGTCGCCTATCTCAGCCCGAAGTTCCAAATGTACTACCCAAACAACGTTAGCTGCAAGGGTATTTTTTTGTCGAATTCAATCAACCGCTTAGCGTACCAATCAGCTTTCTCTACCGACTCAGTCTGACCTTTATGTCGTTCCCGCCAGATGTACTTCAGGATGTTGCCCTTGAGGTACCCGCGAAACTCGTCCGGTGTCAGTGCTGCCTCGATCGCATCAATGGTCTCGATGCCGCCGCTGGTGTAGTGGTTGGGGCTGTTTACTTGATCCATAGTGTTCTCCAAAAACGGGGGCCGAAGCCCCCATGTTGATTAGCTGTCGGCCCACTCGTCCAGCAGGTCGTCGAGCTCCTTCTTCTCCGCCGATACAGCGGCCTTCTTGGATCCGACCTTGACCGGCTCTTCGGTCGTTTCCTCGTCCTCTACCGGCGCGGGCTTAGGCTTGGTGATGGCCTTCGCTCGTGTAGCCGGTGCGGCCTTCTCGCTCTCATCCTTAGCCTTCACAACGAAGGTATGGGCAATAGCTTCGGCGGCATCCATAGTTTCGGCTTGGGCACGGCACGATTCCCACTCAGCCTCGGACAGGCCACGTACGGCTCGGAAGGTCAGCTTCGGTACAGGAGACTTGGGGTCAAACCGCATCTCGGTAACAACCGCCGTCGCAGACACGTTATGCGTAGCCAGATAGCGAGCGTAGGCTTCGAGCGGGAGCTTACCGTTCTCACCCTTACCGAAGATCGAAGTAGCCGCGAGGGAGATCTGGTACACGTCGCCGTCCATGTCCCCATCCAAAACGATCGCGAGCTTGCGGTTGTACCGGCACGCCTTGGCGTCGCCCTGACCAGAGCCCTTGATGTTCTGGGGGCAGGTCTCGCACTTGGAGGACTGCGGTGCCGGGGCTTTGGGGTCGGGCCGTTGGCCTTCAGCAGACCAACACACCGGGGACGAGTTCTCACCCTCTCGGTACTGGCCTTCGTAGTATGTCCGCGAAACGCCCGGAGCTGCCTTCACGATGACGATATTCATCGCGCGGTCTTCGTTGGTCGTCACTTCCTCGCCGTTGGCAATCATGCGGAACAAGTTGCCCTTAAACGAGATACGCTTCAAGCCACCGCCACCACCGGAGCCCATCAGCGACCGCGTAGTTTCGTCGAGTGCAGCACCCTTCATGTAAGACGGCATGCCACCCTTAAACAGGTCCAATTCATTCATTTTCAATCTCCTTAAACAACGACTTCACAACTGGCCACGTAGTTGACCAGCGTCTCTTTACGGAACATAACGCGCTTACCTAACTTAATAAACGGTAGTTTGCCTTTCATGCGTAACGCACCAACAGTAGCAGCAGACACGCGCAAATAGTTAGCAGCTTCTTTAACAGTCATCAAATCTGAGTCCATCAGTCCTTACTCCTTCTAACGGTAATCGTGTACTTACGATCAATATTAACGGGCGCGATCACATCGGGATGCGAGTCGGCCCACTCTCGGTAGTTGCCCTGATGGATACGCTTCTCCAGCAGTTCAACCGCATCGTGCTCGCGCACGAATTCGTAAAATGTATCCCAGTCAGACGCCCAGACACGCTCTAATATGCTGCGTGTTGCCGTACCGGCAGTGGTCCTCAGACTTTCTACATCATTGTCCTTACACACTTTGAGCAGCTCGTCGCTGATCCTGTCGAGTCTGTTCTGCAACTCCATGTCTTCCTCTTTGTAGGCGCGAGCGATCTCCGCGCGCTTATCGCGGATCTTGACGTATACGTCAACCAGCTTTGCTACATCCATGGTCATTCTCCTTTAATAACGTCTTCATACAACTGCATAAGTTTATGTTGCTCTAGCTCTTTACTGTCTAACGCGGCATATACTTTCCTTTCTGCGGCAGACCCGCACAGTCTTACTACTAGAGTCTTGTTCGTCTGTCCTGCCCGGTGAATACGGGCGTTACCTTGTAGGTACGTTTCGACTGACGACGTCGGGCCGAACCAGATAATCGTACTGGCCGCCGTGAGGGTGACTCCGTGCGCTGCTGACTGTGGCTGGATGACCAGCACCTTCGGGTCCTCGGATTCTTGGAAGCGACGGAATATGTCGGTTCGCTTTCCGAGAGCGACTTCACCGTATATGCACTCAGTAGGATATCCATGCGTCTCAAGGTACTCTTTAACAATATGTATAGCGTGTTTGAACGGAACAAATACAACGGTCTTATGACTACTTTCCTGTACTACACTCAGCATCTCTTCTAAACGAGCATCAGCATCGAACTTAATAACATCACCAGTATCAGAATATACCGCACCACAGCTAAGTTGCAAGAGCTTGTTTAACGCGGCGGCTGCGTGTACTGCTGTGATCTGCTCGCCAGCCGCGTTCACCGTAAGCTGCTTCTTTAGCAAATTATAATACTTCTCTTGCTGCTTAGACATTGGTACGTCACGAGTATGATACAGCATTTCCGGCAAGTCAAGACATTCTTCTTTCGTAAACCGTATCGCGGGTTGTAACGCTGCGTTTACCGTGTCTGTCGCCCGTGGTGCGGGCACCCACTTGAACATGTTTATCTTGACCATTACCTTGTCTCGCCACGAGCCGAAGTAGTTCGGTACACGCGACGGGGTACACAATTTTGCTAGGCCAAACGCATCTAGCGGGGACTGCGCAGCAGGGGTACCGGTCATCAACCATAACCAAGTGTCCGGCCCAGTGATCGCGTTTAACGCCTTCCATCTGCGCGTAGTCGACGTCTTGATATACGTAGCCTCGTCAAGAACTATCAGGTCAAACTTACCCTCCAGTTCTTTCCTCACTACGTCAACGCCGTCGTAGTTGATGACCACGATCTCTGCGTTGCTGGCCAACGCGTCTAGCCGCTGCTGCCTTGTCCCATGCGCTACGGTGATGTCCCGGTGCATAATAGTTTGGAACGTATCTGCTACCCATGCCGACCGCATGATAGACACGGGACATACGATCAGGGCGCGCTTAATCTTTTTCTGTTTCAGTAGGTAGTCTATAGCCCATAACGCGCTGGACGTCTTGCCGGTACCTTGCTCGTTCAGTACGTAGCATCGTTTGTGCAGCGTTAAGAACTCTGACGTTGTTCGTTGGTGGTCGAACGGCTTACGTAGTCCGGGCCAGTCGTAGTGGAATGCGATCGGTGACCGTACGCCTTTGAGCTTGAGGTTCTTCATCACCTGCGCTTCTTCTATCCCGAAATGCACTAGGACCTCATATACACCCGGCATGATCTCGCCCAAGTTCTTACTTTTGGGTATGACTGATGTAATACGATCTGGATTTTTTACACGAAACTTGACTGCACGGTTATCAATAATCTCCATCAGCGCTCCAATAGCAGTACTCCCCAAACACGCGTTTGAGGGTCGCCCGTCTTTCCGGGCTGTCCGCTAGTTCCCACGGGAAAGGGTCCGCGTGCTAGCTGGTGCCGTTGGTTAGGAGCTGTTCACCCCCTGCCATGTTGCCCCACTAGGGCACCTTTAGGGCTTCTTTCGCTCTCGCGCAGAAACTTCTGACTTCATGCTATGGTCACTCTTGCGGGCGAACGACCGGTTCGTGCCGCGAGGGACCGCTTTCAAATTCTTCTTGCCGTTGCTGCCACCTTTGGACAACGACTTCTTGTGGTGGACGTCCAAGCCGTCGTTGGGTTGTACCTCGCCGTCCATCTCCAGCGCATAGCGTGCGCGCTTGCGGGCGTTGCGCTTTGCTTTGACTGCCGGGCTCGCCTCGTACGCTTGAGCGTTCTTAGTCCACTTGCGGTCTTCTGGATTTTTGTACGGCATACGTTACCTCACCCAATGTTCGCACGCTTCGTGCGGGCACCATCGACACAACGGAGTGGGATTCGGATGCCACTTGTCCAGCTCGAAAGCCTTATCAAGAAGGGCACTACCCGCGTCCCATTTGACCCACATCTTATCAGCATTTTCACGCTTGTATACACCGGTCACCAACACGTCGTGAGAAATAAATGCCAGCGCGCCTTTGACCGTTTCGACCTCCGGGAAGTGTGCGAATGTCATCAGCGCCATGAGTTCCAACTGGTCTTTGTCGGGGTACTTCGCACCGCCAGTTTTGTAGTCCACCACCCGAGCGTTAGGCCCGTCGATCACCAGTACGTCAGCGATACCGCGAACCCACACGCCCTTACCCAGAAACTCTACCGGCTGCCTGTCGGCGTTCAGCGCCATCTTGTGCTCGCATAACTTGGTACCCGGTAAGGCGAGCATGCGGTCAGCGTAGGGTTTGAACTTCTCGAAGCCCGGGACGAGCGGCACACCGTCACGTACGTACTCTTCAAGTGCCTTATGCACCTGTTCGCCGTAGATGATCGCTTCCGTCTTGGGGCTCTTGTAGAGCTTCGCTATTCGTACGGCGTGGTATCTGCGAGCGCAGCCCTTGAAATCCTTAATGGCAGAAAACGACCAGCTCTGTTTCATTTCTATCTTGTCTCCGACGGTTTACTTGGCATACCCATAAGAGGAAGCGTGGTCACCCTCGGAGGCCAGTGGTAGTCCATCGGCCCAAGCCGGGACTGCCGTCATACAAGTGCTAATGTCTTCAAGGGTTTTGTCTGACGATTCCACCGGAGATAGTACCACGACTTCGTCGTGTACTTGCAAGATCGGACGATGGCCGTACTCAACGTGCATCCTGACCATCGCTTCCTTGACGTACGCACCGGCGAGAGCCTGACAGATATTCTCCGTCAGCGAGCCTCCGTAGACACGCACCCGCTGGATGCGGCCTTCCTTCCGACGAAGGTATGAGTAGTCTCCGTTGTCATCCCGCTCCAGCGCTTTGTACGGCATGTACATCCCGTTCGGTAACAACAGTCTGCCCTTCTCCGTCTTGAGCGGGCCGAACGTCTGCTCGATGCCCTCGAACATGCAGTCGATCATCACGCTGCACGTAGCCCAGTACTCCGGGATTCTAGGGTTGCTGTCGCGGTAGGTGTTCACGATCTTCTGGGCGCAGGCCAGATGGATCAGCCACTGGTGCATCTTCAACGCTGCGGGCTTGGTATCCACGACACGCTGCCCGCGCTCATCGTTCCGTGACATGTATCGGGCGAACGCTCGTGTATCTACACCCAATTGCGCGGCCATCTCTTGGTCGAACAGAATCTGCGGCCCACCAAGCATCCCGCCATACACCGTCTGGCCGAACTTGAAGAACGACATGCCGTATCCGCATCCGAGCGTAGTACACTTACCGAGGAAGCCCGGTATGTAGTCCGCTTCCACCTTCTTCCGGTCGACCGGCCTACCGTAGATCTTGGTGGCCATCTCAGAGTACACGTCCCGCCCTTGGGCGAACGACTCCACCAGATCCTCTTGCCCAGCCAGCCACGCCACGATCCGCGCTTCGATCTGCGATGCGTCAGACACTACGACCGAGTACCCCTCCGGTGCGGCTAACGACTTGCGTAAGAGGCCCACGTCCGGGTCTTTACTACCACGTACGGCTGGGAGGTTTTGTGCGTTCACCTTCTCACTTGAAGACGCGGCATACCGGCCCGTATGGGCACCGTAGTAGTCCAGTGCAATAGGCATCTTCCCCATGCGCTCGGCGATCCCGAGGAACCGTTGCGAGCGTGACTCTTTGATGGTGGACTTCAGGCCAAGCCTAGCCTCGCACGCCCATCGCACCAGATCGTCCTCGTGGTTCAGTAACTCCTTGAAGTCTGGGTCGCTCTTTGCGAACGCCCACGTGTACACGGGGTGCCCCGCTTTCTCAGACTTCTTGACCGATTGCTTCTTCGGTGGTGTCACACCTAGTGTGTCTAATACCTTGGCGAACTTCGCGTCACTACGCAGGTTAGCCAGCGAACACTGGGCCTTCTCCAGCAGCGCGTCACGCCTACTGTCGGTAAGGCTTATCTCACGCTTGATCTTATCCACGTCCAGAACGAACGACGGCTCGGTGAACATGCGGGTTGTCAGGTCGATCACTACCTTCTCGACCGGCGGGACCTTCTCTCGCAGTTCGCGGTAGACTTTCCACGTGAGGTCGACGTCATTGTTACAGTAGTCAGCGAGCTTCCCGGCCATGATCGACGACGGATACCGCACGCCGTCCATGTGGAGGACGGTGTCACCCTTCTGGCCGACTCCAAGTTTCTCAACCAGCACGCTGAGCGATAGAGGTTCGGTGTTGCCGAAAATGCCTCGGGCCATCGCCAGCGTATCCACTATGCGCTTAGGTCGCACTCCGTACTTCCAGCTAAGGATGGCCATATCGAACTTGGCGTTGTGCGAAACGACCGTATGCTCGTGGAGCTTCAACTGCCGCAGCATGGAGTCCACCTTCTCCTCTGGCACCCAGAGGGGCTTGCCCCCGTCACGGCTTATGGAGAACCCGAACAGGTGGAAGCGCGGGTCGTTGATGTACTGCTCCGTTGTTAGCTTCCTCAGTGTGTACCCGGCTTTGGTTGCGTAATACGTCTCCGCATCAAACACATACACGCTCATGAAAATCTCCTGTACATCTCTCCAATAATCGCTGCCATCTCGTCACGGCTGGCGATCATCCCTTCAATAAACCCTTGCAGCATATCAAGGTCGTTGGCGTCGACGACCAGCGCCGCGCCCCTAGCCTCTTTGATCTCTGTCATGTTCTTGACCTGCAAGGCGGTCGGCGGGTTCTTACGTTTATCAGCCTTCACTTCAATGGCCAAGAACGACCCGTTAACACACACGATGATATCGGGGACCCCGCTCTTACCGAACGAACCCATTGCCGGCATGAAGTAATACACCTGCGGGGCATACGACTTCAGTATGGCCTTGATCTTGTCTTTAACCTTACCCTCGGGAGTACTTGCCATCTTTAAGCTCCTCCATCTTCGCGATGACGTAAAGGCGGTTAGCGATAGACACTAGCTCGTCTGCTGCCCGTGCGGCTTCAGTCCATTCCTTACGGCTCAAGTGTTCGAACAACTTCCGGCTCATCGGTTGTAGGTTCACCTGTTGCAGCGACCAGTCGCTCATCTCCAAAGAATTTTGCATAGGACTTTTCATCGTTCATGTAGTGTAGGAAAGGTTTGAAATCTCCACGATTGATGTCAATGGTCATCGTGGCTCTGATGTGTTTGTAAAACGCATCTATCTTTACCCGCTGCTGGAATATGCGGACAGTTCGCCCGTTGGGTTGGTAGCCTTGGATGTTAACGCGCACTCGGTAGTCCGCGATCCTTTCTGCGTTGTCGTTGATCATCACGTCGATGCGACTGATAAGCCGCTTGCGTGCAGCCTTCAGCTTCGCCGCGTCTACAACCTTCGTCCGCTGATACCGCTTTCGCTGTACTATGCGCATCGCTTCACGCTTACGGCATTTCGGGCAGTCGAACGAGAAAACGCTCCGGGGTGTGTGATACTTGAACTTCGAGACCGCTCCGCACGTTTTGCACTCGACTGCTATCTGTCGTGTACCCGGTGCCACCTGCGGAAGCTCCTCCCACTCATCTTCCAGCTCGTCTTCTAGCTCGACGCCGTCCTCGTCGTACTGAACCATCACTGTCTCCTCTACCCTTTCAAAACGTTACGAAGTTCTGCTTCCAACTCGGCCATCAATACCTTGCGCTCGCTAGTCCGGTAGGCTTCTTCCGATGCTTCCCAGACCCGCTCCCATGGTGCGGCGTCGTCATACTCTTCCCCGATGCTGGGCAGGTATTGCGCACACCAGTCCGCGAGCTGGTGTAGCTCTCTATCATACCCGTCAACCGCCCGTAAGCACCAGAGAGTTTCGTTAATCCCGGTGGCATCCAGTATAACTAGGACGTCCAGCGGCTCGTCGTCAGCCTCGGACTTACCGATGTGCCGCAGCAACTGCCTCCACCCATGGGGGCAAGGCCCGTGGGCCAGGATCTTGTTCAGTGTGGTTTTCATTTTTTACCCTTCTCGGTGGAACCCGTGCTGAGCAGGTCGGCCATTGAAATCGGCGCATACTTCGAGCCGTCTAGGTATTCGCCATTCAGCTTGGGGCGCAAGTAATGGATATAAAGCGACTCGACCTTATTCAAGGCTTCGCTGTCACATGGAACAAACGCGTAGTGAGAAAACTTCTTGTCGGAATGATAGGCAATCCGTGAATATACATTCGTTGCTTGACCAACATAAACCACGCTGTCGCCGTCGATTAAGAAGTAAATCCCGCTCGCTTGTTTCCACGGCAACGCGACTTTTACTATCTCGTCCGCTGAAAGCAGTCTCCTTGATGTCATCGTGGCAGAAACATAGTTGAAAGTTTCCATGTGTTGCAGCGAGGCTAACCGTTCTTCCAGTTGCGCTATATGTTGGTACAGGCTGTCAGCTCGTTTCAGCGCCTCCCGTCTTTCCGCTTCTCTGGCTTCACGATTCGCGCGGCGGGCGGCGTGCGACTTCGCAGCGATAGCCTTGCGCTCTTCCGGGGTTTTGTTATGCATGGGGCTCGTTTGTTTGGTTTGCATGTAGTTCATTTGTTTGCACTCGGGTGCAATATCCAAACCCGCAACCTCGCGCTCTGCTGCAACCGATTCTACGGAAGCCTTCATTTCTCACTTACCTCGCATGTGTTTTCTGCCAGACATATACGCCGAGTATCAAGGGCAATCTCATCACAAACCTCGACGCACTCTTTGCAGGCGGCCTCCATAACCAAGTTCGCGAAGTGATACCGCGTGTACTCCTCGCCGTCTTTCACGGCTTGTTGTAAAGCCTGCGACCATAGCTGGTCTATCTGGTCTCGTGTCATTTCTCTTTCCCCCCGTTCTGTTGCGCGTCAAGAAATATTCCCCACGCGGCGTACCTTCGGAGCTTACGCTTGGTTTTCCATACGAAGTAACGCGCTGTAAGATCCCGCCCCCAGCCCCAGTGAATAAAGGGTGCCCACCACGACGCGTGCAGCTCGTACTTCAGTATGTCTGTAGGGTGAATCTTTTTCAGTGTCATTCTGTCATCCATGTTCTTTCTCCTTTTCAAGCGGCTCGTGCCGCAGTAAGTGCTACCAAGATCGCGTCCAGTTCTTCCCATTTGAACGCACCGGCCATACGTAGCGGCAGCGCTGGCCCTTTACCATGAACCATGAGGGACAGGCCCTCACAGTTTGCCCACGTGTTGACTGTTACCGTGACCTCATCCGCTTCCACAAAGATCTCCTTGCAGTCGAACGTAAATGTGCTCATCTTCATCTCCACTTCCTCCCTCTGAAACGTTTGTTCCAAGTCTTAACGATCTCGGCACGGGCTTTGATCTTGTCCTCGTTCCTGCTCTCCCCGGGGTAGAGGATGTAGTGGTACTGAATCTCAGCTTCACATTCAACACATGAGACAGCCCACCACCCAGCCATGTCGGCATCCGTATCAACGTCAATGATGTCCGCGTCGCCCCCGCAGAACGGGCACAGCTTGAACTCGCTCACCTTCATCTCTTCCTCCTGATCCAAGGCGGGGGTAATTCAACCACATGCTCATCCTCACCGCCCGGGCCACGCCGGTCTTCCCACTGATCGTTCAACCACGCCAAGATAAACAACACAACCGCGCCGCCGATCATGAACAAGACCATCGCCCCGATGGTGTACACACCCCAATCGAACGGACTCATATCACCACCCCCGCGAGAAACCCTAAACCGAATATCGCCGCTACCCACAACCACGGCTCCGCCCAATGATGGTCGGGCTCGAACTTCACGAAATGCCCGTAGGCTTCCTTACTGGTACGGGGAAACCTCAAGGTGTAATTGCTTCGGACCATGCTTTCACTCCTTTGCAAAGGATTTCTTGGATATCACACTGCTTCTGCCGCTCGGGCGGGAAGTAGAACGTCTGGTCACGCGTCCCCGGGGAAGCGTGTAAGACCCGCATGTCGGTTAGCTGCTTCAACGCACTCGCATACACCGGCGCGCTTATCTCCGGGTACGCATCGCGCAGCATCCCTACCGTGATGGGGACTTCCCATACGGGAACCAGCTCAAGGCACCAGTCTACGACCTGAGCGCACTCTAGGGATAACTTACTCATCTTGGTCGTCCGCGTAGAGGTCACCACCCGGTGCGGGTGCGGTGCTAGTCCCAGCCGCCAGCAGGATCTTCATCGCTGCTTCACGATCTCGCACGAAGCCGGTACGACGGAGCGTAGAGGACGTCAGACACTCACCCAACGCGTGCAACGAACCCGTGATGGCGTCCATGAAGTAAATGCTATGCTGTGTATCAACTGCGGCGAACACGCGGCCATCTGATACGAACAGGTCGTGTTCGTCCATCCATTTAGCCCGGTTCTCCTTGCTGATGATCGTGCTATAACACTCTTTGGCCGTCGCGCAGTCAGCGTCGGAAACCTTCTCGATCCGGTGCAGCCGGTTCGCGCTCTTGGCAATAGCCAGCTCTCGTCGCAATCGTCGGATTTCAGAGATCGCTTCGCCGGCCACCGACGCGCTGGGGCGCCCCTTGAGGCGCATAACTATGTCACTCTTCTTCAGCATCGTGAACACCTTTCTTTTGAAATACCCAGAAAATATCATTCGCCACCCTACGCCCTACTTGCTCGTGGCGATAACCTATTTGCGCCGTCATTAGAACAGCGACTTTGTCACGTACATCGGGTGGCAACTCATCGAACGTGCAGACTGTGTATGTGTTGTCTGGCGCTCGTAATATCGTCCATAGGTTGGCACCCTCACGGGTAACCCTGATCATAGACACCCCTTTCTTACCAATTAAACTTGTCCAGAATCCCCTCAACTTGTGCTTTAACATCCGTGCGGATCGCGTTGTTTTTACGCAACTCTTCCAGTGATACACCAAGCAGGGCTTGCTCAACTTCTTTCCGTGCGGCTTCAAGGTCTGCATCGTTGGTAACGTTCGTCAAACGTAACAGGTCACACACTTCGAGGGCATTCTCCACTAGCGTATCACGAAACACCTTGTTCTTGCCACCCTCATCTACGCCAAGGCGGTCAACCATCTTGTCGAGCGCCGTCTTGAGTCTGCTCCAGTGCTCACGGTTAACATCATTGACGCGCTTAGCGAAGTCTGACTCGTACTGTTCCCGAAGCTCGCGGGCGATGTCGTCTGCAATATCGACACGGAAGTCCTTCCCATGGGGCACCGGCATGAACGAGAAGCGGATGTTGAACTTGCTGGCCACCTCTGCGTCGGACGGGTATTCGCTGCGGTCGAACATACCGCCCAGCTTGAACGCTTGCGCGCTGATCAGCGTGGGGTACATCTGCACGAAGTCGGCGACCAACTGATCAAAATGTGCCTTGTGAGCGTCCATACCTTGCTTAAAGTCCACGAACTGTTTGGTCGTAACGAGTCGCAGGCCCGAGTCCGTCCACGGCAAGGTCACCCGCGCTACCCAGTTGCGGATTTCAGCGGCGTACTTGTTGATCGTGGACAGGCGGGGGTCATCCGCCAGCAGGTTCTTCTGCACTTGGGCCGCCCGCCTACTTGCGCTTTTCGCGTCGGTCAGCTCTTCGGACTCCTTCTTGGCGACCTTCTTGGCCGACCAGCAGTTGATGGTGATGGAAGCCAGCATCGCGGAAGTAGCGATGGAGATCGGTGCGTGTTCTGTACTCATTTCATTCTCCTTTGAAGTAACTATCAAACCCCTGCGTGGACGACAACGTGACAAGATCTTTCCCGTCTTTAGACCCCATGACATCTACAGCGATGCCATAGTCAGTCGGCGTGATTTTGACTACGTAATTCTTAATCGCGACCATTACAGGCGCGTAGGTCTGGTGGTAATCGTTTTCAGTCAGTTTTGCCATTTTGTTCTCCTTCAGTCAAAAAATCATACACGTTGGTGCTATGGAAACAGCCAACCCCCTCAATCGCTGCCTTGGTACGCAGGCGTCTTTGTATGCGGTCGGTGTGCAGATAATCTTGCATGGGGCGCGTAAGGGTGTCCGCGAAGCGCATTTCTACATCGTCGTAGGCTTCACCGACCCGAATGAATGCCACGCCGAAGCCAGCCTCCTCTGCGTCATCACGTAACTGTGTGTAAAACCGCACGGGGCCGAGATCGTCATACCACATACCCCCATCCGTATGGAGTACCGCTACAACGCCGCCCTCACCACGCTCAACTGTCATCGCGTCGATCAAACTAGCATGTGCTATTCGGCGTGGGGCGAGGAACTCTTTCGCAGATTTATCGTCTGGAAACAAGATCTTAAGTGCGACTTCACTTCGGTATCCCATCATTCATCCTCCTCAAAGGTGGCGTCATTACACTCACAATCTTCAATAAACGCTTCTTCACTGGTAAGGGCTTCGTAGGTTTCACCAAGCGTAGAATAAATTTCCTGAGCAAACTCTTTAGCAGCATCTAGCATCTCCTCTTCAACTTCGACAAGCATCTCTTCTCCACCGTGCGCGTCGAGAAGATCTAGCACGACTGCGCCTTTGAACACGCCGTAGTCGATCACACCGTCGCTATGCACCTGCATCCCGGTGTCCAGCCGCATCGCCCATTTATTTACGCAACGCGAACCAGAGAGGCCCACGACAACATATCGGTCGATGTATTCACCCCGTGACAACTCATGGATCAGAAACCACCTCGGGTCGGTCAAGAGGTTATGCGCCACGATGAACTCGGGTATGTTGATCCGACCATCCCATGAAGCACCGTCACCCTGCGACCAGAACCCCGAGAACCGTATATCGTTGATGTCGAATCCTAATTTCTTGCCCTCTTCTTCCGCGATTTGAAACTCGCTGTCCCACCACTCGTAGTCAGCGGCATGCGCAGCCCACTTGCAGTACTCCGATTCGAACCGCTTCGGGTACTTCTCTTTCAGTTCACGGGCGTTCATGCCATGGCCCTCCATAGCTCGGGCGACAACAAGGTATCGGATCGGGCGGTAGAATCTTCATCCATTCCCTTCGATACGGTATGCGCCCATTCGTTGGCTTCCGTCTTACTCAGCATGGTCGCGTCATATATAGGCCGATCAATCGAAGGCGTGGCCACCGGCGGTACTTCGAACCGTGAGATATAGGCGAATTTCTTGCCATCAGAATAGCCATGCTCGGTATACGACCATGCCTCCAGCAAAAGTATCTGCAACTGGTGCGCCTTCTCAAGCGGGAGAACCATAGCGCATGACCAAGGCATCTGCACGATGCCGACCGGGTTTTCCTTTCCGTACTGTTCCATCTCATTCCTCCACACGAACGGTTACGCCATACGGCGCGGTGATAGTGGTAGTGATTGCAAACATCATCGGGCACGATACCGGCGTACCCCAGTCGCTGATAAGTCCATCCGTCAGCGTGATCACGCACTCAGGGGTGAGGTTCTTCTCGCGGATGTAGTCACCGACGCAGTCGAACGAAGTGCCACCACCGCCCGCAGGGATAAGTGCAGACACCATCCCGGAGTAGTCGCCCTCGAACTCCTGCACCCCACGCACCTCCGTGTCCCACCACAAGAGCGTCAGCTTGTTCGGCGTTACGGTCTCGCAGATAGAGGCCAGCTCAGACACGAACGCGCTCAACTCAACCGCCCCGATAGACCCCGACGTGTCGATAGTGACCACGATATCGCCTACCGATTCAGCATACATACTCGGCATGTACACACCTTGATGCAGATACCGACGGTTGGGTCGACGCCATGTAGTGACGTCTCGCCCACTGGTAACGCTGCTCACGAAGTCACGCAGCACCTCACGCCAGTTGACCTTGGGGGTCATCAGGTCTTGCACACCACGGGGTACTCCACCACCGAGTCGGCCAGCCAGCGTCGCACCTTGACGGATGGCTACATCGAGCTGCTTCTCACGCATACTACGTTCTTCAGGTGTTTCTGCTTCGTGTCCCCAGCCATGCTCGTCGATAGGCGTGCCGCCCTTCCCTTTGTTCTTACCTTTACCCGAGCCAGCCTCGTTGGCCAGCAGGTCGTACACCTCCTTGGTGGACTTGCCACGGTAAGCGTCATCAAGCAGCGCTTCCTCAAGAACCTTGCACACCGTCTCTTGCGGGTCGAT
>Ga0194126_10004714_pt1 | contig 20636 bp, 8 predicted proteins | sample TA2KigC150mmetaG_FD_148641 | JGI IMG/M metagenome (GOLD analysis project Ga0194126, IMG submission 148641) | Freshwater microbial communities from Lake Tanganyika, Tanzania - TA2015035 Kigoma Deep Cast 150m | ecosystem: Environmental > Aquatic > Freshwater > Lake | place: Tanzania: Lake... | reverse complement strand
TCGACCAGTTCCTCGTCGGTCGGGTTCTGCTCGGCCGGGACGCGGACCAAGACATGGAAGTGGTTGGACATGATACAGTAGGTGATGACCTCGAGGCCGCAGAAGGTGGCCAGGCGCCGGAGGAGCCTGACCAAGGTTTCTTTGCCGAGGTCATCGATGAGCCGTTGGGCGCCGACGATGCGCGAGACGCAGTGGTAGACAGCGGTGCGGCCTTTAACTTTGACGCGGGTGGTTCTCATAACGGGTGGCACTATGCCCGAGGTACTTGATTATGTCAATCATAATTATCGCGTCACTTAGTTGCTGTCAGTTAGGGCGTCATGCCTAGGGGACCCCGTGGCAGAGACCCGACCCGCCCAATCTCTTGCTGCGTCCTGTGCTCATTGTTCATCGGTGCCGCCGAGATTGCCCTTGGAGCAGACTCCTGTCAACCACTAAAAATGCGTCATTTAGTTTAGCAAGATGTGCGAATCGCGTGCGGCTGGAACACCTGCGCTTTGGACTGTCGGAAGGTCACCCCGAGCGCAGTTGGTTGCCGAGAAGCCGACGGGCGGGCCGTCTGCAAACACAACTCCGGCCCTAGGCCAATGCAGCGCTGGATTGAGCTCGCATGGGCGCGCAAGCAGCGAGCAAGAGAAAGCTCAAGCCCAAGTGCAAACCCGGCAGCTCACCGGACGGCTTCCGCTTCGCTCGCTCGCGACAGCCATCCACGGCTGCACGCGCTCGTTCTCGCTCAATCGCGATCGATGCTGGACCTCGGAGACTTGATCGACGCGTCCGATGGGTGGCGCCGCGGCTCCGTGCGCGCGTCTCGGATGTCGAGCATCTTGGATTGACGAGGCGCTCGAAGGATGGTAGGGACCATCTCGCCCTTTCGCTCATCGAACGGTAACGGCGCTATGAAGACAACAATGCTCTGGGTGCGATCCGTGGGTTGCGCGTTTCCTCCTCGATTCCGGTTTCCTTGGCTAGCCCGAAGTAGTCGGGCGTTCACGCTCATCGAGTTGCTCGTGGTCATCGCGATCATCGCCATTCTGGCGGGTCTGCTGCTGCCGGCTCTGAGCCAGGCCAAGGCGAAGGCCGACCGCACGCTCTGCAGCAGCAACTGCCGCCAATGGGGCATCGCCCTCCAGATGTACGCCGCCGAGCACAACGACGCCTTCCCCGACAACCGGGACGGCTACCACCTCAGTTGGATGGGCACCAACATGGCGCGGTTCTGGCAGGACTACCTCATAAAGTCCCAGAAGAGCACCGGCGAGAAAGACAAGTTCCACGTCGTGTTCTGTCCCACGGACAAGTGGCATCGGCACGCCGATCTGTGGCGGAACACCGACGCCCAATCCGAAGTCAAACCGATCTTGACGGGCTACTTCTACCTGCCCGGGCGCGACCCTGGCAGTTGGAACTACAACGTCAACGGCATCGGTCCCTGGCATTTTCGCAAGAAGCTCAATAGCGAGTACCAGCACGCGCCAGTGCTCATCGATCGCCTGCAAGGCGTAGGCAACTGGAGCCTGAGCGCCAACCGCGGCAACGTAACCTGGTTTACCTCGGACGCCGGCAAGAGCATCCCCTCCGCCAACCACCGCGGGAAGGCTGGCGTACCCACGGGCGGCAATTTCCTGTTCGAGGACGGGCACGTCGACTGGCGCCAGTTCAAGGTGGAGAACGCGCGCGGGACGATCGACGTGGGCTCGATGGAAGGCAGTTGGGTGCTCTTCTACAAGATCAACGTCGTCACCAACTTCTAACCCGGCCGGCGCTTGCCAGGGCGTTCTCCGCCAAACCGCGGTCCGCGGAGGGTTCCTCCACCCACGAACCGGAGCGTGCCGGGTGTGTCGCGCGTCGGGAGCCTGCCTTGCTCCAGGCTACGGAGCGCCCAGGCGAACGCGATAGAAGTAGGTGCGATCTTGCGAGGCCGTGGAATCGACGATTTCGTTGGTGGGCGGCGTGGCGTAGATCTCGGTGACCACTCGAGCATCGAAACCGAGCGCCAGGTCCGTGGCGCGCTCGACGATGTAGGTCTTGCCCAACTCGCTGGCCCAACGAACCGCCAAGCCCAGACCCGCCACCCACCGAACCGATCGCACTCGGAGGAGCGCCGCGGGATCGCGCGGATGGGTACCGGCGAGGAACTCGAGGCGATCGCTGGCCCCGTCGCCGTCGCTATCGGTCTCCCGACCCGCGACCTCCAAGGTGCCGAAATAACTCTGCTCCCACCAGTCCGGCAGGGTGTCGAAGTCCGTGTCGTCGTCGCCCAGGTCGATCGGCACCACGTCTACGCGTTGGCCTTCGAGGTTGTGGTGGTGAAACAGCAGGACACTCACGCGGCGCAGCCCAGCATCCGCCGCCGCCGAACGGTCCAAGCGGACCGACACGGCTTCGCCATCGTCGAACAAAGGCAACCCGGCCGCGGCCGTGTCGACGACAGGGCGGGCGGCGTCATAGGGGATCCAGGCGGTGTGGTCAATACGGCCGGAGAACGGCGAGGGATCGTAGGTGACCGCCCGATAGCGGAAGCGCGGCTGTTCCGGCAGCAACCCCAGCAGTCGAGCAGGCGCAGGCAACACGAGCACGCTGTTGTAGAAAGGGGCGGTATCGCCCTGGTCCGCGCTGAGGATATTGAGATACCCGCCGCCGTCTTGACTCGACACGGCGCCGCTCGGGGCAAGGCTCTCGACGACCGAGATCAAGACGTCATGCGAGTTGGCCAGGTTGGTCACGGTGGTGTTCGCATTGTAAACCACAAAGTCCGCGCGGCCATCGAAGGTAGTATCGATCTCGACGTCGATCGCGATCAACTCGCGCTGCGGCGTGGCCCAGGAACCGGCGGTCGCCACACCAAAGTAGAGTGTGGTGTTTGGGATCGTCCGGGCGACGGCGACGTCGCTGGCCACCCCCACCGCCAACAAGTCCGCCGCCGCGCGGTACGGGTCGCTGAACTTCAGGTCGGGGCTGAGCGCTCCGAGTTGGAACGCGGAGACCACGGGCTGGGCGTGGGCAGTCTGGCCCGTGAGGGTCAGGCTCACCGGTACTGTCCGCCGCCCACTCAGAGCGGCGGGCAGCGTCACGGAGCCGTCACGAGCGCGGAACTCCGAGGCCGCTCGCACCTGCGCGTAGAAAGGGACCCGCAACTCGTGGTCCATGGCCCGGAACCACACCTGGCCACTGGCTTCGTAGAGGGCGTGGCGAGGGTAAAGCGTGCCCGTGCCTTGCATGCTCGGCGTGGTCGGGTCCAAGGAGTGCGCGAACAACGCCGGCACAGCCGCCAAACGCAGGTCGAACGTCACGGCCTCATGACCCGGGACAATGACGCGGTTGGTCGCCACCGTGAAGCTGACGCCGTCTTGCGCCACGGTGTTGCTGACCGCGACTTCGTAGGTGACAGCCGTGGCGCTGTGGTTGGTCAATCGAATCCCGCGCGACTCGATGCTGGGCGCCGCGAGGACCAGTGAGCCAAAGGACACCGCCACTAGTTCCGGCGCCGCCGCCCCACTCGCGGTGACCCTTAAGTCCACTGCGTCCGCCACCTGCAACCGACCGGCGCCCGCCCGCGACTCCGGGTAGGGCTGTCCGTGCGGGTCGACCAGCGGCTTGGCGCTGTTCATGAGGGCGGCCTTGAGGTCGGCCACCGACCGCGTCGGGTGCACCTGCCGCAGCAGTGCGGCGGCGCCGGCTGCGAGCGCTGAAGACATCGAGGTCCCGCTGAAATCGACCCCGCGGCTGCCAGAGCCGGCTTGGGCGGACACAATGCTCGTGCCCGGCGCGCTCAGGTCCGGCTTGAGATAGCCGCCGGAACTCGGGCCGCGCGAGCTGCTGTCCGCGAGGGTGTCAAGGAACTCGACGCGTGTGGTGCGCAGGTCCGCGGCGAGGCGGACGGTTACCGGCAGCGAGCGGCTGAGCTCCGCTTTGAAGAGCGCGCCATCCCCTTGCGAGATCATAACTCCCGGGATGCGAATTCCCGCCGAGTCACCGCCCATGACAATCGGCGCACCCGGTTGGTTGTTGACCATGACGACGGCCAACGCGCCTGCGTCCTGGACCCGCCGGACTTTGTCGGTGAAGAAGCAGGTGCCCCGATCCACAAGCGCCACCCGACCTCGCAAAGCGCCCGCATTGAGGAGGGTCCCGCAGGCCAAGTTCGGCTCGACGTACACCAGGCCAGCCTCGACAGGCCCCGAGATAGCCAGCGGTTGGGTGATCGCGCCCTCGACGGCGAAGTACCTGCCCGCGAGGGCGGCTGGGGCGGTCGCTTCGATGGCGGGGCCTTCGGCCAGGTGCGTCGAGTTGGCAACCGTCAGGGCGCGCCGGGCGGCGCCGGGACTGCCGGAGATGAAGAAGCTGTTGCCGTCGTTGCCGGCCGCCACCGTGACGAAACACCCTAACTCGGCCAGCCGATCCAGCGCGCCGATTTCCACACTGTCAAAGATGACATGGCCAAAGCCGCTCCCCAAGGACAGGTTCACCACATCCAGTCGATCGCTGAAGTCGAAGTCGCCGTTCGGATCGGCCGCCCATTCGAGCGCCTCGGTCACCGCATCGGTCGAGCCGGTGCAACCAAACACCTTGACCGCGTAGAGCACCGCCTCCGGCGCCACACCCGGCCCCAGGCTCAGTCTCGAGGGGTCCAGTTCGGCGGTGTACGGCCCGCGATAGGTCGTGCCGTCCGCCTGCACGCCCAACCCGGCTGCCATGCCGGCCACATGCGTTCCGTGGCCGATCTCCGCGCAATCCAACGGGTCCGGATCCGGCCGCGGCCAGGCGTCCGCATCCGAGCTGGCGTTGTAGCGGTCGCCCACAAAATCCCATCCGCCGACAACCTTCGCCGTCGGGAAGGTGCCGGGCTCGAGCCGGGTCGGGTCGTTGGCGGCGAAGTCCTCCGCCCGACCTGACCCGCCGAACATGGCGTGGTGGTAATCGATACCCGAATCGACGATGCCCATCCGAATGCCGGCGCCAGTGGCGCTGCGGGCCAGCGGCTCCCAGACCCGGGCCGCGCCCAAGAAAGGCACCGCCCGGGCCAAGCTGCGCTGGTGTCGTTGGGCGAGCTGGACGCGGGCCACGCCAGGCAGGGCAGCCAGCGCCTCGAGTTGAGCGGCTGGGGCGCGCACCTTGAGGGCGTTGGCAACTCGACTCAATCCGCCGATCACGCGGGCCCCATACGGGTCCAAGGTCTGTGCCAAAGCAGCCTGTTGCGCCTGAAGCTGCGCACCGTGTCGCTGAGCCGTCCGCGTGGCCGCAGCCAGCCCGACCTCGAGCCGATGACGCGTGTGCAGGCTGATGACCGGTTCGCGCTCGAGCACCAGGTAAGCCGTGACGTGCTCGCCCGCTGGAGCACCCGCGGCAGTCAGCCCCAATCCAAGTGCCAGCCAAAGGCCAAACGCCAGACCCCTGCCGTCAAGTCGGCTAGACTTCATGCGTTAGTCCACGCGGAACCCGATAGAAGTGCCCGTGCCGTGTGGCGGCCGAGGCACGGACAACTCGACCCACTCGGCGCGCACCCGCGGCTTGAACCGCACGTATGACGCCCAGGCGACAACCGGGAGCTGCGGACTGACCTCGAGGACGTAGGCGCGTCCGGGTTGCGCCAGGAACCGAAGGCTGGGCTCGGCGAGGCGGTTGTAGCCGGCTTCCACCCGCGGCAGACTGGCCGGATCCCGCGGATCGGTGCCGCACAGATACTCGCTCTCGTTGTCCAATCCGTCGCCATCCAAGTCGAGCCACCCATCCTGCGGGTCCGCCGGGCTGAGTCCGTGCGCCAACTCCCATCCATCGGGCAGACCGTCCCGGTCGGCATCGGTGTCATTCGCAGCGCCGGGCGAGGCTCGGTTCGAGAAGGTGGCGAGCGTGGCCGCGCCGTCCGGCAGGCGACCTTCGGAGACGTTCTCGGCCTGCGGACCGAACCGGACCCCATCGATCAAATGCCCCAGCGCGTCATGCAGCAGGATCGCGTCGCCCGCAGCGCTTAGCCGGAAGTTCACATGGTCCGCCCCCGCATCGGGGTTGCCATCGGCGACGATCTTCTGGTGCCGGTACCAATCCCCGCCGATATAGGAATGGTCCGGAATCCGGCGCTTGCCCGGCTCGGCTGGATCGTCCGAGAGCAACAGCCCGCCGAGGTCGATGGGGTGAGGCTCCGGGTGATACAACTCGAACCAGTCGTCCCCCTGAGTCGGTCTGGCCATCCACTCGTTGATCCGAAGCGTGCTGGCATCGCCGACGAGCACCGGCTCGTTTTGCCCTCCGGGAGTCGGTCGCGCCGGTCCCCAACCGGACCCCGCGCCCGGCACGCGCGCCAACGCTAGGTCCGGCGCCTGAAAACCGAAGACGATCGCGTCGGCCAGCGCGCCCCCCGCAGCCGGCGCGCGGAACAAATACACGGCGTCCCCGCCACGGTTGAGGCCAAAGCCGGTGTGGTCACCGGAGGCGGGTTGGTCCGGGTCGCAGCGCAGCACCAGCAAACCGTGCCCGGCGAGCCAGGTGCCGGCGGGGAAGATGAACTTCCGAGGCACAGCCGGGTCGTCGGAGAGGCTCATGTCGCCCAGGTCAGCGGGGTAAACGGAGCGGTTCCGCAGCTCGATCCAGTCGCCGTCGTAACGATCCTGCAGCAGGGCCGAGCGGTTGTCGGCCAAGACCTCGTTAATCACCACCTCGGCCGGCGGCAAATTCGACACGACCGCCTCGAGACTCAGACCGAAGGTGAGATCGCTGCTGCCGGGGGTGGCCTGGTGCACCTCGACCGCCAAAACGTTCTCTCCAGCCAGTAACCGGTCGGGAGGCAGCGCAAACGGACCTTCGACAAAGGCATCGATCACCGTGCGCCCCGCCAACGTGTCGTGCGATACCGGCGTTCCCTCCGGCAGGCCAATCCGCAACAGTTCCTGGCCGTTAAGGTAAATCACCGCCCCATCGTCAAGGATCGTCCAGAGCCGCAATGCGTCCGGCCTTTGACTCAGCGGCCACTCGAATCGCCGGCGAAAATAGTAGGTCAGCGAGCCGAGCTTGAGCTGCGTGTTCAGCGCCGCCGGTAACGGGGCGGGTTTGGCAAAGAACAAACCCGCACCGCTCGGCCAAGCCGCATCGTTGAACGCGTTCGCCCGCCATGCCGTGCCTAGACTCACCCCGCCCTCGTCATACCTCCAGGTGTCGGTGAATTGCACCAATGCCAAGCTCTGCGCCCCTCCCGTAGGCGGCAGCGCACCGTTCGGCGCCCCCGGCGCCGGCATGGCGAAGACGGCCAACGTCGCGCCTCCGTCCGGCAGGCGCCCCATCGAGGTGCCCCGTTGTTGCGGCGCGTACCACACCACATCCAGCCGCCGACCGTCCGCATCGAGCAAACCGATCAACCCTTGGTCTGCCGTCAGACCGAAGCCTAAACCCGCGTGCCGGTCGCTCTCCTGGCCACGCCATAAGGCCAACCAACCCCGACCGGCCTGGTAACTCAGCGGCGGGAAACCCTGCCGCTGCGGCGCCGTCACCGGATGATCCGAGAGGTACAACCCCGCGAGCGCCACGGGCAAGGCATCGCGATTGTAGAGCTCGACAAAATCCGGCTCCGCCGGATCTCGACCGCGAGTTAGCCATTCGTTGATCACGACCCCCGACGGATCCCCCAATGGGCTGCGGCGATTCGCTACCCCCGGCGTCGGCCAGGCCAAACCCCAGGCGCCCCCAGCCTCCTCCCGGCCTAGCGCATAACCCGAAACCTGCGGGCCGAAAGTGACCTCGTCCAGCATCGCACCCCCCGCGAGCCTCGACGCAAACAACCGCACCCGCTCGCCCGCAGGGCTGAGGCGATAGCCCAAGAGCTTCGCCGAGACCACCCGGCGGCGCCCAGGCTCGAGTTCTGGTCCTGGGGTAAACAGGTACCGGTAAGGATCTCGGTCATCGTCACTGAGCCCCATCCCCGTCAAATTGAGCGCCTCGTCGCCCCGGTTCAACAACTCGACCCAACCATCCGTATCCACAGCGTCGGTGCCACCCACCGCTTCGCCTGCCTTCACTTCCTGCAGTAAGATCGGCGTCGCCGCAGGATCGACCCGCCAACGAAACAACTCGTGCGCCACCGGCTCGCGCCACGCCCCACCCGCATCCCGAGCGCGCACTGCGACCGAGTGCATGCCCTCCGCCAACCCGACCAGTTCCAGCGGTTGTGCGAGCGATCGGCCAGATCCAAACGCGCCGCCGTCCACGCTCGCCTCGTACTCGACCAACCCAGGCCCCCACACCCACACTTGAGCGCGGCGCGACGGTGTCGGAGAAACCAGCGGCGCGACGCACCCCAACCCGCGCGGCACCGCGGCGCCCATGTCCCAACCGAGCCATCCCTGCCCCAGTGCCGCCGAACCCGGGCGCGGCTCAGGCCGGCCCGCCACCCAGTCCAACCGCGCGGCGCCTTCGAGGTTGCCTTCTCCTGCCCAAAAGGGCGCGCCCGAGAAAAGCGACCACCGGACCGCGATGCGCTCGGGTGGCACGAGCGCGTGACCACTAAACAGGGCAGTCACCTCGTCGAAAATGGCGTTCACCAACTCGGCCCCCGCCGAGCCAACCGCTCCGGCCGTCTGAGCGCCAAAGCTCACCGTCGCCTGCCGCACCTGGCTGAAGGTGTTGTTATGAGCCGTGAGCCAGGCGCCTTCCTCGAGCACAATCGCTCGGTCCAAACCCAAAAAACCGCTCCGCGCCAGCACCAGGTGAGACCGATGATCGAGTTCGCCGGTCATCCGCACCGCCGGTCCAGCCGCCGTTCCCGCCCCGATGAACCCGTTGCCGTCCAGCCAGCCATCCGCGCCCCTCAACTCGACCGCGCGCACTTGGCTGCCCGCAAACTCATTATCCTCGATTCGCACCCGCCGCGGACCCGACGCTGCGCCAGTCACACGAAGGGCCCAGCCCGCTCCGTCCAAGTTCGCCCAGCGATTGCCGCGCAACAACAACTCACCGCCCGCCCTCAACCCCACCCCGGTCACTACGTCCGCCCCCGATGCGCTGCCGAACTGGCACCGCTCGAAGCGCAAAGACGCGTCCTCGAACGCAACAGCCGGCTGCGCCGCCGTTCCCCACGTCACGTCCAGAAACGACACCTCGCTGCGCCGTACCGTCACGACCGGTCTGCTAGCGCCCCCATACTCGAGGTCCGCACCCACCAACCGACTCGCAAGGGCCGCATCCTCGAAGACCAATCCCTCCCACCGTGCGTCCGTCCCGGGCACACGCGTCAAGCGCACCCGACCGGCGTCTTGCCCCTCGGCCACCAAACTACCCCGCACCACCAACCTCGCGCCCGCCTCGAGATAAACGGTGACGCCCGGCTCGAGAGTCAAGGTGGCCCCCGGTTCGACCGTCACCGTGCCGGTGAGCCGGCGCGGCCCTTCGCTCGCGCGCCACACATTCGCCCCGCGGATTGTGCCGGCCACAGGCGTCACCGCCGTGGCTTCGCGCCACACATCCAAGACGCGCCGATCGATCTCGCGCCCGTCTTGATCGAATGCCTGGACCACCAAGCGGTTCACTCCCGCCTCGAGCGGCACAGCGTCGGCGCGCCAGCGCGCTTCCCACGCCGACCACAGCGCCGGTGCGCCGTTCACTCGGACCGCGCGTGTCTCGATGGCATGGGCGCGGCCGGCGAGTGCCACCCGATTCGACGACGCTCGAGCGTAACCGTGCGCGATGGGCAGGTCATGTTCCAGCGTCAGCGCGAGCGGGATCTGGCTCAGGACGGACGCCCGCCGGGCCGCGGTGAACGCGCGAATGTCTTCCAGATTCTGCTCGCTGATCGCGTCCTGCAGCACCTGCGCCACCAGAGGGTTAAAGCGCTCCGGCGCAAACACCGTGTCGCAGAGTTCCTTCAGCCGCCGGTAGTAGGTCGGCACCAACTGCGGATGCTGAAGAAAACGCCGGATCGCCGGCAGCCGCGTAGCCAGAAAGAAACCCGTGTCCACCGCCCCCCGCGTGTCGCCCTGGTTCAAGATCGTGTCGAAATCCCAGGGCACCAGGTGGAACCGCCCCGCCGTCACCTCGCGGTAAAGCATGTAATCGTCGCCAATGCCGTTGCCCAACGACGTCTCGCGGTTCACCACGAAGGTGTTCAGAGCGAAATACAGCATCCAATTGGGAACATACACCCACCGCTCAACCGCCCCCACGTACTCCTCGTCCGGCGTCTGACTCGCATCCAGCGCGCGCGTCAGCCCAATCAGGTCGCTCCAGTCGTCCTCGCTCTGGTTCGTCTCCTTGAAATAATCCGCCCGGTACAAATCCGGCGAGTCCCCGCGATACGATAAGTCCGGCTCCCGCTCGGAATAGTCGCGCAAGGCCCGGTACACATTCGCCTGGCCCAACAAGTGCCGCGCCGTGTAGTCGCCGTCTGGCACTTCGTTGTGGGCGTAGATGCCGTACCGCGGGTAGATCGCCGGCGACATGTTGGTCCGGTTCAGTCGCACCTGAACCACCCGCGACTCGGGCATGACCAACCCAGCCACCTGGCCCAGCGCGCTCCCCAACACTTGAACGAAATGGTAGTAGGCGTTGAGATTGACCTTCTCGACCCCCTGCCACAGGTCGTCACTGCGAAAGTCGACGCGGAAATTGTACACGTTCGCATACCGGCTGCCCTGGCCCCGATTGCGCACATCCGCCAGATACCGAACCTGCGTTTCCCCATCGACCGTCGAGACAAACGTTGCACTGGTCGTGGCGTCGCTGAACAACCCGGGACGCTCCGCCACCCGCGCCGCGTAGGCCGCACGGTCCGCCTCCGTCATGACGATCCGGTAAAACGGTTGGCTGCCCGCCGCGCTCTGTTCGTCCACTTGATACAACAAATTGGCACGAGCCGTCCCCGCCGGAATCGGATCGGCCGGCCACAACCGTTCCCCGCCTTCCGCTCCCACCGCCCTCACGTAAAACTCGACAATGGCGCCGTTGGTCTGCGCCGGCAGGTACACCCCGAACACCCCATCCCAAGCCAGTCCGTCCCCGGCCAACCCATGATCCATCATCGGCGACTCCTTAAACGCAGGTTGCCCGTCCAAACGATGGTGCAGGAACACGCGCGGGGGCGTTGGCCCGGCCCCTTCCACTCGCGCCGTCACCGCCACCTGCTCCGTCGCGCGCGGAACCGCCGGTCGATGCTGCACCTGCGTGATAAACGGCCCGCGGTTCACCCCCGCCACACTATTCGCCCCGCCCGGCGTACCCCCCACCCCCAAACTCGCCCCCCAGTTCTGCCCGATGTCGTTGTCCCGACTCGCATCGATCAACTCGAGCGACTTGCCCCGCCCGTCCGCCTCCGCCAGCCATTCCCACGTCGGTATCAACAGCCAATCGTGCGTCCGCCATCGCACGGCCCAGTCCCCTTCGTCTGCATACGTCACCCGGTCCACTAAGACACCCGCCGCATCCTCCAACTCGAGCCGTTCACCCCGCCGACTCAGCGTGCCCGTCCACCCACCTACCACCGCCGTCACCCCGGGATAGCGCGCCTTGAAAGTCTCCACATCTGCCGCCACCACCAAATACCCCTGCGCCATCAAGCTCACCCGCGAAAACGTGTACTGCACCCCCCGACTCAGCCGCCACCCGGTCAGGTCCACCGCTTGCGCGCCCCGGTTGTGCAACTCGAGATACTCTTCCCGCGCATCGCCGGAGGGTGGATGATAGTAGATCTCGTTGAGCACCACCTCCTGCGCCAGGGCCGACACCACCCACCACGCCAGCGCGCCTAGGCCAACCACGCGCCCATACCGGCCCGCCCCCCGCCACCCACCCGTCCCCCTCACAGGCGAACCCACGGTCCGACCAACCGCCCTACACCTGCACCTGCGCTGCCACATCGCCATCACGGGTTCTTTTCCTTTAGTCCACATTACGAATCCAGGAACACCGCCAACCGAAAGAAGCGTCGCGCACCCTCGAGCGGCAGCGGCAACGGCACCACCTGCTCGCCCTCCCCACCGCTGGCCGGCACCTCCGCCACAACTCGCCATTCCGCCGCTGGCCCCAGCGCATCCACGGCCTCGAGTCGGTATCGCCGCCCAGGCTTCCGCACAAACCGCGCCGCCCATCCGCCACCCACCCAAGGCGTCGTCGCCAAAACCAAACGATCGCTTTCCAGCAACGGGTGAGTGCCGGCCACGTATTCAGCCCCGTTGTCGCTCCCATCCCCGTCGGGGTCGTCGTCCGGCCAGACATCCGCAAGGCTCGACCACTCGTCGTCTGCGTCCGCCCCAACCACCGTCTCCTCCCACGCATCCGGCAAACCGTCCCCATCGCTATCCCCGGGCCCCGCCCCCACCATGAGTCGCGCCCGATGCCGCGGCGCCGCACCGGCCCAATCCGCATTCACCGGCCCCACCAACGCCAACTCGACACTCACACTGAACCGCCGCTCCGGTTGGCTCAGCACCTCGAGCGGGATGGATTGAACCACCTGGCCCGGCGTGAACCGCACGGTGCCCGCAGCCAACCGGTAATCCGCTCCTGCCCGCGCGCTGCTAGGCCGAACCGCGTATCCCACAACCACCTCGCGTGTGGCAAATGTGCTCAGACCCACGGCAATCGGCCCTACCCCCTGCCCGTTACCGTGTTGGCTCTCCGCCGCGAGAAACCCCACCCCCACCACTCCGGCGGCCGCACCCCCGAAAGCCGCTAGACGCGACCCGTCTTGCGCCGGTTGCCAAACCGTGTTCGCGGGGCGGAGCGGATCGGCCTGCGTGAGGTAGTTGCCCGCAACCGCCAGTCGCACCAAATCCTCTCCCCAGAGCTCGCGCACGAAACCCCAAGCATCGCGCCGGTTGTGCAGCAGAATCGAGTTGGTCACCGCCAAGAAACCCGTGTGCGTCGATTCGTAGTTGTCGCCAAACCGCGCCCCCACACCGTTGCCCAGCAGCAGGCTGTCCCGCACGGTGACCTCCGGCGAGTAGTAGCCCGATTCCACCGCCTGCCCGTTGTTCATCAAAACCGTCTCCGCCACCTCCACCACCTTGCCCGCCCCGGAAAGCGCCAGCCCCTCGTGAAAGCACGCCTCGATCCAACACCGGTCCACGCTCACCCGCCCCGCCGTGCTTCCCCCAGCGTCAATCCCGTCATCCTTGGCCCACCCGATCAGACTGTCCGTGAACCAGTGCGTTCCCAACGTCAGGTAGATCGCGTCCGTGTCGGCATCCAGAAACTGCGCGTCATCGCTCGGAAACTCGATCAACGCGCTCGCCCGCACCTGCACCGCCCCGCCGTTGAACTGCCCACTCGTCAGGCACCGCTGCACCAGCGACCCCTCGAGCACCAGCGACGCCTGATCCCCATGAAACGCCTGCCCAGCCAAGTCGATCAACGCACAGTCCGTCAGCACCGCCTCCACCCCCGGACCCAAATGAAACAGCGCCTGCTCTCGCCGGTGCACGCCCCCAGGCGACGGATGCTTCCCGTACCAGTCCGCATCGGCGCCGCTGCCCGTGAAGATCGCACCCGTGGCCGCCACCCGCGCCGGAGCTTGCCCCAGCACAAATCCACCCCACGGCGCCTCGCGCCGCTCCGGCAAAAACACCACCGGCTCCGCGCGCGTCCCGAGAATCGCCAACTCCCCGTCCACCTGGATCTCGACTCCAGGCGCAAGCCGCACCACCGCCCCAGCCCCCACCGTCAGTCGCGCCCCAGCCGCAATCCGAAGGTTGGCCGACACCGCGAGCCGCCCTTGCGCCGGCCACCACGTGTCTTCGGCAATCGTCTCCCCCACCGGCTGCCACCGGGCCCCGCCGTCGATCGCCACTACCCGCCTCGCCTCCAGCCCAGCGACCTGCCCAGCCACCGCCAACTCCCCACCCCCCAACGCCACCGGGGCAGCCGGCAGAAACCCCGACCCAACACCCCGGCGCACCACGATCCGACTCACACCCCCACCCCGCAACTCGACCACGCCATTCACGCCCAAACGCCGATCCGCCCCCGCTCGGACCCACGCCACCGCCGGCATCGCCATCCCTGCCGGAAAAGCCCGCGGCAGCATCAGATCCAATCGCCCACCCGCATACTCCGCCGGCGCAGACCCAACCCATGCCTGCGGCGTCCAAGGCGCCAACCCGTACTCGCTACCCCCGCGCTCCCGGTCCACAATCACGAACCGGTACCGAGCTGTCTCCCGCCCCCCACCCACCGTCGCTGTGCGAGCGACCGTCAACTCGTGGTAACCGGCCACCCTCACCCCAACCCATTCCCCCACAAGACTCGCCACCCCGTCCAGCTCCGCCTGGTACTCAAACCCCGGCTCGACCACCACCCGATAGCGAGCCTCTTCCCAGCTCCACGACTGGTCCGTAACTCCCTCGACCGTTAGGGCGCTGCCTGTCACCGGCCATAACGCCAATAACAGACAATAAACCGCAACCTGACAGGTCCATGCCCGCATACCCGCGTTCACCGTAGAAGCCGCATCCCCGCGTGGCAAGCCAGACGCTACGCCAAGTGACACGCCGCCCAGTGCCCAGCCACCAACTCCCGCATCGCTGGCGCTTCCACCCGACACCGCCCCTCCGCCCACGGACAGCGCGGATGAAACGCACAACCCGGCGGCGGGTGGATCGGCGAAGGGACCTCCCCAGCTAACACCAACCGTTGCCGCTTCGACTCCGGATCCACCACCGGAACCGCCGAAAGCAGCGCCCGCGTGTACGGGTGCCGCGGCCCACCGCAAACCGCCCGCGTCGGCCCTGCCTCGACCAACCGACCCAAGTACATCACCAGAAGCTGACAGCTCACATGCTCAACCAACGCTAAGTCGTGCGCGATGAACAAATACGCCATCCCCCGCTCCCGCTGCAGGTCCTGCATCAGATTAATCACCTGGGCCTGCACCGACACATCCAACGCGCTCACCGGCTCGTCGCAGACGATCAGCTTGGGCTCCACCGCCAACGCCCGCGCCATCCCGATCCGCTGACGTTGCCCCCCGCTAAACTCATGCGGGTACCGCTGCCCCAGCGCCGGATCCAACCCCACCGCCTCGAGCAGCCCCGCCACCCGCCGCGCCCGCGCACCCCGCTCCGGCGCCAACCCGTGAATGTCTAATCCCTCACCCACAATGTCCGCCACCGTCATCCGCGGATCGAGCGAAGCATACGGATCTTGGAAAATCATCTGCACCTGCCGCCGATAAGCCCGCATCTCGCCACCCCTGAACCCGACCGTCTCCCGACCCTCGAACAAGATCCGCCCCGCCGTCGGCTCCACCAACCTCACCACCGCACGACCCACCGTCGTCTTCCCGCAACCGCTCTCCCCCACCAACCCGACCGTCTCTGCCGAACGCACGGCAAAGCTGACGCCGTCGACCGCGCGCACCCAATGGCGCGGTTGCCCCAGCCATCCGCGCTCCACCGGGAAATGCACCCGCAGATCACGCACCTCGAGCATCGCCCTCATGATACGGACACCGACTCCAACGTCCCGGCTCGACCTCCATCAACGCAGGCGCTTGTCGAGCGCACTCGGCTCGCGCCACCGGACACCGCGGGTGGAAACGGCAGCCAGCCGGAAAAGCGCCCAGGCGAGGCACGCTCCCCGGAATCGCCACCAACCGATCCCCACCCCCGCCAAGCCGCGGCACCGACTCGAGCAGCGCCCGCGTGTACGGGTGCCGTGGCGCCCGCAGTAAACTCCGAGTCGGGGCGCTCTCGACCATCTGCCCCGCATACATCACCGCCACGCGATCGGCCAAATCCCCCACAATGCCGAAGTTGTGCGTGATGAGCAGTATTGCCATGCCCAGCCTCTCCTTGAGCTCACGCAGTAACTCGATGATCTGCGCCTGAATCGTGACGTCTAACGCCGTCGTTGGTTCGTCCGCCACCAACAACCGCGGTTGCGAAGCCAAGGCCATCGCGATCAAAACCCGCTGCTGCATCCCGCCCGAGAGCTCATGCGCGTAGCCCCGCAGCCGCTCTTCCGGCGCCGGCATCCCCACCAACCTCAACAGCCGGACAACCTCCGCCTCCGTCGCCGCCTCAGGACGATGCAGCCGAAGCGCTTCCCGTATCTGCACACCAATCCGTAGAACCGGATTCAGCGCCGCCCCAGGTTCCTGAAACACATAACTCACTACCCCGCCCCGAATCCGCCGCAGCTCCGCCCCCGTCATCCGCAACACGTCAACCCCCTCCAACATCACCGTCCCACCCACGAACCGCCCCGGCGGACACGGCACCAACCGCGCAATCGCTAACGCCGTCAAGGTTTTGCCCGAGCCGCTCTCGCCCACCAATCCCAAGGTCTCACCCGCCCCCAACCTCAAACCCACGCCGTCTAATACCCGCACCGCGTCCCGCCCGCGCCCGAACTCCAGCTCGAGATCCCGAATCTCAAGCAGCGGCTTAGGCGCCATATCCAACGTTATTCCCTATTCCCTATGCCTACCCCATCCCCATACCGCGACTCAGCCGCCCGGCGCACCCGCGCCTATCTTCCGCAAAAATGGCTCCAACGACCGCCCTCGACCCAGAAACTTCTCGATCGACACAGTCGCGTCTCGCGAATCGCCCACCGCGTAAATCTCGGCCCGTAACCGCTGCCCCACCCCAACATCGAAATAGCCGTCCGGCGCCTGCTCGAACACCGTCGCTAAATCGGCCGCGATCGCGTCGGCCCACGCGTACCCGTAGTAACCGGCGTCGTATCCCACCAAATGCCCAAAATAGGCCACCAACGCCGCCCCCTCGGGTTGCGCCAAAAACACCTCGCTGAGCGTGCGATTCGCCAACTCGAGCGCCACCCCCGAGTCCGCCTCCGTGACGCGCGTGTGCAACGCCAAATCCATCAAGCCAAACGAAAGCTGCCGCCGGTAATGACAGCCGTAGGTCGCAAACTTGGCCGCCTTGAGCTGCGCCAGAATCTCCGGCGGTATCTTGCGCGTCGGCTCCCGATAGTCCGCCGCAAAACTGTCCAGCACCCGCTTGTCCCACACCCAGTGCTCCAGCATCTGCGAGGGCGCCTCGACAAAGTCCCGCGGCACATTCGAGCCCGCAAACCGCGCAAACGCCGCCCGCGTCAGCATATTGTGCATCGCGTGACCAAACTCGTGAAACAACGTCTCCACGTCCTGGTGCGACAGTAACGACGGTTGCCCGGGCGACGGCGGGGGGAAATTGCACACCAGCGCCACCACCGGCCGCTGGTACGAACCGTCCCGTAGCCGCTTGCCCTCGATCACCGGGAACACCGCAAAGTGGTGGTACTTCCCCTCCCGCGGAAACATGTCCAAATAAAATAAGCCCAGCGGCTCTCCCGTCGCCGCATCCGATACCGCATAGAGCTGCACCTCCGCCACCCACCGATGCGGCGGCTCCACCCGCGCAAAGCGCACACCGAATATCCGCTGGTAAATGCTGAACATCCCCTCGAGTACCCGTTGATACGGAAAAAACACCCGCAACTGCTCCGCATCCACCGAGTACTTGGACTTCTTCAGTTGGTTCGCGAAGTATCGCCAGTCCCATAACTCCACCCGCGCACCCGCGTCCCCCGTCGCCGCCACCTTCAGTCGCCGGAACTCCTCCACCTCCGACCGAAATTTCCCCTCTAAACCCGCCTGCAGCTCCCGCAGAAAACCCATCGCCGTCGCCGCATCCCGCGCCATCTTCACCTCGATCTGATAGTCCGCCCACGACGCGTACCCTAACCGCCGCGCGATCGCATGCCGTAACCCCAGAATCTGACCGAGCAGCGGTAAATTCGCCTCCTTCGCCAACCGATGGTGCTCCACCAACACCCGCTGGCGCACCCCCTCGAGCTCCGCATTCTCCAACACCGTCAGATACTGCCAAGTCACGTTCACCTGGATCGTGTACTCGTCCGCCCCCGTCTTGATCCCGGGCCGCTCCAAAAACGACTCCGGCACCCCCGCCAGCTCCGCCCGGCTAAACCGCAGGGCCTGCTGCGCCTTGGTCACGTGACTCTCGTAGTCCGTCCCCAGCCGCGCCAACTCCTTGCGCCAACGCTCCACCTCGTCCCGATCCGCCCGCGGCAGCGCCAAACCCGCCCGCCGATAATCCCGCAACACCTCCGCCAACAACTTCTCCTCCTCCCCCGCCAGCACCGGCCGCGTCGCCGCATACGCCCGCACCGCACCGTACACATCCTCCCGATACTCCAGCGCCACCGCCCATTCCTGATACGCCTTGAGCGCCTCCGTCGCCGCCTCCCGCACCCCGGCGTCCGGACTCGTCTCCTTCACCAACGCCAACCGCCCCGCCGTCGCGTTGGCCCGCCACAACGTCTCATCCAACGCCCCTAACGTCCCCGCAAACGTCACCTCGCCCGTGCGGCCTTGTCCAATCCGATCCAGCCCCGCGTTCGCCTCCGCTAACGTCCGCTCCAACGACGACCGCACCTCCGCCACGCTCGTCTCGTACGCCGGTAACGTCACCACATTGCCAAACCGAGTCGCGCGCGCCCGGAACTCCTCCAACGCGCCATCGCCCACCGGTAGCAAACCGGCCGAGAGAGAATCAGGTTGATCGGCCATGGAAGAGCAAACCAGCAGAACGCTTACCCAACACCCACCCGCCAACATCAACAGTTTCATCGCCACCAACGATTCAAACCAAATCCTGATACGCTAACCACAGCGCCCGGTAATATCGCATCACCCGCACCGGATCCTTGCTCTCCGAGATCTCCGCCAAACAAAACCCGCTGTACCCCGCCTCGTTGAGCCGCGTCAGCAACCGCCGCCATGGGTACTCCCCCAAAAACAAGTCCCGCATGTGCACCGCCACAATCTTCCCCTTCACCATCTCGAAGTTCGCCTCGAATCCCGCGCCGTCGAGGTCCGCTTGGTTCGAGTTCCAGCATACCCCCACGCTCGGATGGTCCGCCACCTCCATGATGGTCCGAATATGCGGTAGCGACGACGTGCCCCCACCGTGCACCTCGAGCCGAATCTGCTGCCCGTAATCCCGCGCAAACTCGCCCAACTCCCGTAACGCGCGCCCAATCTGCTCCAGCGTCTTGCTCACCGGCACCTCCTTGGGCAAACCGTTCGGCCGCACCTTCACCCCGCTCGCCCCAACGTCGCGCGCCAACACAATGTATGCCTTCGTCGCCTCCACATCCCGCCGTAGCTTCGCCGCGTCAGGCGTGTGGTAGTCGAACGCGCTCCCCAACCCCATCAGCTCGACCTTCGAGTCCCGAAATCGCTGCTTCACCTCAGCCCGCTGCGCCTGACTCAGCCCAACCTCCACCCCATGCGCGTGCGTCGTCCGCAATTCCACCCCCTCGAAACCAGCCGCCTCACAGTTCTTGATGATCGTCGCCACATCCCAGTCCTTCGCCAGGTTGTACGTCACCAAGCCCAGCCGCATCCGCGACCGCCCCGCCCTCGCACCCGGCCCCGGTTCCCCGCCCCATCCCAACCGGCCTGCCGCCCCAAACAACCCCAAGCCCGCCGCCGCCCCCTTCAGAAAGCCGCGGCGCGACGCCATCCGCCAGGTTGCTGCCATTCCCGTCTCACCAGGTCCCAACGAAGCTGCCGCGCGATTCATCATGACGCGATCAAACGACAATCGCCCCGCTGGGGGCAAGCCGGAAAGCCCCCTGCTCCCCCGAGCGCCGCCCCTCATCCCACCTACAACAGACCCGGATAGAACAAATAATACAACTGCCCCACCCGCAGCGGCGGCCGCTCCACACCCCAGTCCAACCTCAGCGTCCGACTCTCGCTCTGGCCAAACAAGCGAAACAAACTCGAGAGCTCGAACGGCACCTGGTAACGCACCAAATTGGCTTGCGCCACCCCCGCCAACTGCTTGGCCCGAGCCACCGCGACCTTGAAGTTGCCTAACTCATCCACAAACCCTAACTCGTATGCGCGCTTGCCCGACAACACTCGCCCATCCGCGTAGTCCTCCCAGTCCTCGACCAGCCGGCGACCCGCCGCCCCGTTGCGCTCCGCTGCCTGCCCCCGCCCAGCCGCAACCACCTCCTTGAACCGCGCAAACGTCTCGTCGATCAGCCCCTGTACCATCTGGCCTTCCTCCGGCGGGATCTCCTCCGGCGACCGATCGCCGCTGAGCATGTCCTTGAACTTGCCGCTCTTGTACACATTCGGCTGTAAACCCAACTTGTCCATCAACCCCCGGTAGTTGTACCCGTGCATGATCACCCCGATGCTCCCCGTGATCGTCAACTCGTTCGCCACAATCCACCGACACGGCGCCGCCACATAATAGCCCCCAGACGCCGCCACACTCGCCATCGCCGCCACCACCGGCTTCCCGCTCTCCTCCTGAAACCGATCGATGACCCGATTAATCTCGTCCGCAGCTAACACCTCTCCCCCCGGTGAATTCACCTCCAAAATCACCGCCTTCACCGCACGGTCGGCGGCCGCACGCTTCAACTGGTGCTCCAGCACTTCCACCAGACTATGACCGCCACCATCCAACAGAAACGTGCTGATAATCCCCTCGACCTCCAACACCGCAATCTTGTGCGCCGACCGCTCCTCCTCCAACACCGTCTCGATCAGACGCGGCCCCCCCGATCGCGTCCCCTCCCCCCCCACCGCCAAGACCGTCCCAAGCAACTGCCCCACATGCACCGCCCCGCTCAACAGCAGCAGACCCAACAACACCAACGCAAACACCTTC
>Ga0194126_10004705_pt1 | contig 20668 bp, 17 predicted proteins | sample TA2KigC150mmetaG_FD_148641 | JGI IMG/M metagenome (GOLD analysis project Ga0194126, IMG submission 148641) | Freshwater microbial communities from Lake Tanganyika, Tanzania - TA2015035 Kigoma Deep Cast 150m | ecosystem: Environmental > Aquatic > Freshwater > Lake | place: Tanzania: Lake... | reverse complement strand
CAGCTTTTCAAGTTGCGCAATCAGGCTGTGGGTTATGCCTATATCCAGCACGGCTATGCTTTGTTTTTTCTTGTTTTCCTTACCCAGCTCTATTTTTTTTGCCACTGAGATTTTATTTAAGAGGCTTATCTTTTCTTTATTGCGAAAGGCAGCGATCTTATTTAATAACTCCTTACTCTCAAAGCTAACAGTAGAAATAACTCCTAATAACGCTCCCTTCTGTCTTAAATGCACTGCCAGGGTACGGGTATCGACCTCGCTTATTACGGGAAGGCTGTTTCTTTTTACGAAATCACCTAAGCCCTCTTTTGCCTGCCAGTTTGAATAGATGCGCGACTCCTCTTTAATCGCCAGGCCGGAGAGCCAGACTTTATTAGACTCATTAAATTTTGGCGCGCAGCCGTAATTGCCAATCAAAGGATAGGTTAATACCAGGATTTTTCCGGCATTTGCCGGATCAGTAAGCATCTGCTGGTATCCTACCACCGCGGTATTAAAGATAACCTCGCCTATACTGCCTGAGATTGCGCTTTCTGCCTGGGCAGCGAAACTCTTACCGTCTTCCAGCATCAGGATTGCTTTCATTTTCTACTCCTCTTTAAGATATATTGTACTTTTTTAATTGCCTCTTTCGCGCCTCTAACCTTAATAACGCCCGGTATATCCCAGGAGCGTAGGCTGATTACCGGTATACCCAGTTGTAAACAATAGGCTATCTCTGAGAGCGTACCTGCTTCGCCTGGCAGGGCTATTACTACATCTGCGCTCTTGACCACCAAAAGATTCCTGGCTAAGCCTAAGCCTGTGGGTATTGCTATGTCTACATAAGAATTTGCGTCTTTTTTGTTGTAACTCGGTAAAATTCCTATAGTTAAGCCGCCTCCAGCCTTAAAACCAGCACAAGCCGCCTTCATTGTCCCACTTAAGCCTCCAGAAACCATTATCCCAACCACTTTAGCCAGATTTTTAGCTAAATTATGGGCTAATTTCTCCACTTCTAGCGTACAATCATGCCCCCCAATTATACCTACTATCTGCTTTTTCATCTCTTTCTTTAGGGACGGTTCTCAATTGCGCTTAAGAGTGTCCCCTTGGGGGACAGTTTTAAGCGTACCTCAGAACCGTCCCTGGTTTTGGTGCGCCTGGCGGGAATCGAACCTGCACACCCAGCTCCGGAGGCTGGTGCCCTATCCATTGGGCCACAGGCGCAATGCTTTGTTAACCTCTGCAACAATAAACTCTTTATCTTTGACCTTAGCCTGCTGAATAGAGAACCTGCTAAATGCCGTAGCTCCTTTTTTTGATAAAAACTCCTGCATGTAATTAATACAGCGCTGATTACCCGTGCCGCTACCGTAGGTGGTAAATAATACGGCCCTTTTACCACCCAGGCCAACAGCCTGATCCAGGCAGGTATTAATTGCTGGCGCAGGACTCAAAGCCCAGACCGGAGTGCCCAGGCAGACTAAATCATACCCGGAGAGATCCAGCGTCGCTTCCTGTATTTTACCCCGCACCCTCCTAAACGCCCTTTTGCATTGCGCAAAGAACGAACGAGGCTCATCCAGGCACTTTAACTCTATCTCTTCAACCTCGCCCTTCTGCGCTAAAAGCTCTGCTAACACTCTGGCGACCTGCTTAGTGTTGCCGCTATAAGAATAGTAGATAACTATGCTTTGCATTAAAATAGGCTTAGCTGTTTCTCGCCTTCGCTGGCCTTTTGCCCTGCATCAAAAATAGAGATAACTCCATATTCGCCGTCAAAACCTGCCTTAATATTAACCTGCGCCTGGCGTACCCTAAGCACCCCTTCGGCTACGCGGCTAGGCAGGCCTTTTAGCAATTCTTCTCTTGAGAGCTTAAGCAATATATTAAACTCTGTACCGAACCTGCCAACATAAGAGAGGTAGTCTCTTTCTACTGCTACCGAACTCTTAGATACGCCCTTGGTCTCCGCTATAATCTCATCAAAGGGTATGAGATTCTTATAGGGGATAGCGCCTGAAGGCGTATAACCGGCTGGCCGGTCAGCCAGCTGCTCTACGCGGTTCATTACCCCTACTGTCAGGGGCTTACCGCACTTAGGACACCTGCCTTTATATTCTTTGGTTTCTTGCGGGGCAAGGCGCACTCCGCATAGACGGTGGCCGTCAAAATGATACTTTCCCTCCTCGGGGAAAAACTCAATCGTGTATAAAAACCTCTGTTTATCTTTTTGTTTTAGCACCTCCCTGATAGCCTTATAATTAAGTTCGCAGTCAAAGACATTTGCCTCTCTGCCGATTTTAGAGGGGCTATGGCTATCGGAGTTGCTGACCAGGGTGTATTTATCCAGGGCGGAGAGCCGCCAGTTCATCCCTGGGTCGCTTGAGAGCCCGGTCTCCAGGGCAAATATTTTTGCTGTCTGCTTCTCAAAACAATCTTCTATCCTATCAAAGCCTGACATCGAGCCAAACAGGCTAAACCAGGGGGTCCAGATATGCCCGGGTATTAACATGCAGTTCTCATCAATATCAAAGACGATGCGAGCCAGCTCTGCCGCATCTATCCCCAGAATGGGCCGGCCATCCGAAGCAAGATTACCGCGCCTGGAGAGCGTCTCATTTATCTTATCTACGGTTTTAAAAGAGGGGCTGGTAATAATATTATGTATGCGGTATGTCCTGCCGTTTTTAGAATAAATACTGCTGATCTCAGAGGTCAGCATAAAATATGTATCCTGGTATTTAAATAAGCCATTCCCCATGTCTTCTAAAGAACCTTTTAGTTCCTCAAGCCAAAGATGATGGGTAAAGTCTCCGCTGCCCATAAGGGTGACACCCTTAAGCTTGGCCCATTGGGCGATATGTTTTACATCCATATCCTTGGAGGTGGCGCGGGAATATTTGGAATGCACGTGAAAATCTGCAATAAACTCCATGGCTCCTCGCTCTCGCTCGTCGCAAATCCCAATTTCCAATACTACCAATAAGTGCCAAATTTGGGATTTGGGACTTATTGGGATTTGGAATTTGCGGTTATTTCTTTCAAAGCTAACTCGACATTACCCCAGTGCGTACCCTGCCAATAAACACGCTCGCATTTGGGGCAGCAAAAAAATTCATCCTGGGTTTTAAATACATATTCCGGCACGCGCATTTTTATCGTTTCTTTATCTGCCCTGGCTAATTCTTCATTGCAAAGGACACAGCGGCTAAACATGCGGCTGGGATCTAGTTTAAGCCGTAACTTTCTCAGGACCTCAACCAGTTGAGGTTTTATCTTCTCTGACTCAATCTGCACTAATCTGATACCGGCTGACCTGGGTAGGCGATGATTACGCGTCAATATAATCCGCTCTTCCCTGAGGGCCTGGATAATTAGAGAGCCGCTATTATCCCGGCTAAAATATGCTGCATCCAGCCCCAGGATCCGCAGCCACCTGGCTAAGTGGCCGAGTTCCTGGCTTACAATAAGCTTCATGCACTTCGCGCATAAACTACCTTGCCGTTATAAATAGTGTATTCTACTCTACCCTTTAGTACTTTGCCTAGGAAGGCTGAATTTTTGGACCTTGAGACCAGGGCTTCTTTGCCCACCTGCCAAACTCTTTGGGGGTCAACTACTACCAGGTCGGCATCGCTGCCAACACAGAGGCTGCCTTTTTTCAAGCCTAAAATCCTGGCTGGGTTAACCGATAACTTCTCAACCAGGCCTGGCCAGCCTAATATGCCTGGCTCTATAAGCTCACTGACCGCTGCCGAAAGTTCTGTCTGGAGCCCCACCACGCCAAACTCTGCCCGCACAAACTCAATCTCTTTTTCATTTTCGGTATGCGGGGCGTGGTCTGAGGCAATTACATCTATTATGCCTTCGTGCAGGGCTTCTTTTATAGCTGCCAGGTCATCGAGACTCCGCAAGGGAGGGTTCATCTTCATGTTCGTATCATACCCTAAAACCGCCTCTTCGGTAAAAGTAAAATAGTGCGGAGCGGTTTCGGCAGTAACCCTTACTCCCCGCTGCTTGGCTTTGGCAATAATATCAACCGACTTACGGCAGCTTACATGCGCGATATGCACTGCCGCGCCTGCTTTCTCTGCCAGCTTTATATCGCGCTCCACTCTTTTATATTCTGACTCGCAGGATATCCCCCGTAAGCCCAAGCGGGTAGAGGTCAAACCAAGGTTTACTACCCCCTGCGCGGATAATCCTTTATCTTCGGAGTGGCAGATTATAAGGATGCCCTCTCTTTTGGCGCGCTTCAGCGCCATAAACATAAGCTCATCGGAATCCACGGAAGAGCCATCATCAGAAAGCGCGACTACGCCAACTTTTTTAAGGCTAGGAATATCTACCAGCTCTTTACCTAGCCTGTCCTTGGTAATTGCCCCGGCCAGCAATACGCCTGCCTGCGCTGTTCTGTTGATAATCTCTTTTAAAAGCGCAGCTGTTTGCGGGTTATCTATGGCAGGAGTGGTATTGGGCATAGCCAAGAGGGTGGTCACCCCGCCCCTGAGCGCAGCGGCTGTGCCGCTGGCGACAGTCTCCTTATCTTCCCTGCCAGGCTCTCGTAAATGCACGTGCATATCTATAATGCCAGGCATGACTATTTTACCTTGAGCCTCTATCGTAAGATCTGTGTCTATCTTAATCTGCTCATCCACCAGGGCGATCTTATTATCTTCTATCAAGATATCTGTTACTGCGTCTATCTTATTCGCCGGGTCAACGACCCTGCCTGCCTTAATTAGTAGTCTCATATTTTTTATCGTGGCCTTGAGAGACCAGAAACAGCACTGCCATCCTCACGGCAATGCCATTAGTGACCTGTTCCAGGATTACTGAGTTTATGCCGTCAGCTACTTCGCTTGAAATCTCAACCCCGCGGTTAAGCGGCCCAGGGTGCATAACGATAATATCCTTTTTAGCCTTGGAGAGCCTCTCCTGGGTGATGCCGAAGCTCTTAAAGTATTCTAGTTGCCGCGGGAAAGCGCCTTCTGTATCGCGTTCAAACTGCATGCGCAGCACATTTACTGCGTCGGCATGTTGTAAGGCCTCGTCTATACCGTGGGTGACAACTACCCCCATCTGTTCAATCGCAGGCGGAATAAGCATTGGCGGCGCGCAGACTGTGACCTCGGCGCCTAATTTAGTCAGCCCCCAGATATTGGAGCGGGCTACGCGGGAGTGCGCGATATCTCCTATGATGCTTACCTTTAATCCGTCTATCCTGCCCAATTTTTCCTTCAGGGTAAAGATATCTAAAAGCGCCTGCGTAGGATGCTCATGCCAACCGTCTCCGGCATTGACTACGCTGATATTAAGGTGACGCGCAAGCATTGCTGCTGCCCCGGAGTAATTATGCCGCATCACGATGATATCGGCCTTCAGGGCCTGGATATTGGTGCCGGTATCAATAAGCGTCTCGCCCTTCTGGACGCTTGAGGTTTCGGTTGCGATATTAATCACGTCTGCGGATAATCTTTTGGCTGCTATTTCAAAGGAGACGCGCGTGCGGGTAGAAGGCTCATAAAATAGATTTACTACGGTCTTACCGCGAAGTGCCGGGACCTTTTTAATCTCGCGGCTGGAGACCTCTTTAAAAGAATCGGCGGTGGCAAGGATCAACTCAAGCTCTTCTTTGCTTAAATCCTCTAAGCCCAGCAGATCCTTTCTCGTCCAAACCATCCTATTATTCCTTGTCCACTATAACCACTTCATCTACTCCGTCAACTTCCGCAAGCCTCACCTCTACAATCTCCTGCAAAGAGGTAGGAATATTCTTGCCTACGTAATCTGCGCGTACGGGTAGCTCCCGGTGGCCGCGGTCAATTAATACTGCCAACTGGATTGTCTGGGGCCGGCCCAGATCTATAAGCGCATCCAAGGCTGCCCTTATAGTCCTACCGCTATACAAAACATCGTCTACCAGGACAATGTTTTTATCGGTGATGTCAAAGCCTATCTCGGTCTTACGCACCACAGGCTGGGCAGCGATAAGGGTAAGATCATCGCGGTATAAGGTGATATCGAGTATCCCTACCGGAACGCTGGCGTTGTCTATCTTCAAGATGCACGCGGCAATACGCTGCGCTAAATATGCCCCGCGATTCCTGATACCCACTAGACACAGGCTTTCCGTCCCCTTATTCTTCTCTAGAATCTCATGGGCTATGCGCAAGAGACTGCGGCCCAAGGCTTCCTTATCTAATATTTTAGCTTTTTCTTTCATTTGTTATATATCCTCTCCCTTACGGGCGATCTCCGATAGCACCCGTAAGGGATTAATTCTCCCGCCCTCCTCTACATACTAGGGCGGGATCAATAAAAAACCCAACTGCCTTTTTTGCAGTTGGGTCTATTCTTGCGTTCCCTGCTATTCATTTTATCCCCTTACTAGTCTCACAGAACTAGCTTAAAGGTTAAATTTATTCTTAAGTAAATATAACACTTGGGGCCGGATTTGTCAAGCAATTTTATACGACTACCACGAACTCACCGCGGGGCTTCTGCTTTTTAAGTTCCTGAAGTATGCTGGCGGCACTGCCGCGCTTAGCCTCTTCAAACTTCTTGGTCAGCTCCCTAATAACCACTATCTCTTTATCCGGCTTAAGGCTATGGATATCCTCTAAAGTTGCCAGGATACGGTGACAGGATTCATATAAGACCGTTGTGTATTTTGCTTTCAATATCTCTTTAAGCCGGTTCTGGCGCGCGCCCTTCCTGGGAGGAAGGAAGCCCTCAAAGATAAACTTATGCGCAGGTTTGCCGGATATCACCAAAGCATTAATAAGCGCTGTGGCGCCGGGGATAACGGTAACCGCTATCTTGTTCTTGACTGCCAGGTTAATAATATTATAGCCGGGGTCAAGAAGGCCTGGCATACCCGCATCCGAAACCAGGGCGATATCTTGTCCTTCTTGTAGCAAGCGCAGCAGGTACTTTGCCTTAGTAATGCGGTTATGCTGGAAGAAGCTGGTGGTAGGGGTTTTAATCCCGTAATGGTTAAGCAGTATGGAGGTGCGGCGCGTATCTTCGCAGGCAATCACCTTTACGCCCTTTAAAACCTCAAGGGCCCTGAAGCTGATATCCCCTAAGTTTCCGATTGGGGTAGCAACAATATAGAGCATTATTCCACTGTCACTGATTTAGCCAGATTCCTGGGCTGGTCTACATCACAATCTCTTTTAACGGCTATATGGTAAGCTAGCAGCTGCAGCGGCAGGGCGACCAAAAGGGGAGAAAAGAATTCATCTGCCCTGGGTATAAAAATTGTCTCCCGGGTTAATTCTTTGATCTTATCATCATCGTCGCTGGCAATAGCGATAATCTTACCGCGACGGCTGTGTATCTCCTGGATATTAGAGATCATCTTTTCGTAGATGCGGGAGGCGGGGGTAATGCAGACTACTGCGCGGTATTCATCTATTAATGCTATTGGCCCATGCTTCATCTCGCCGGCAGCATATCCTTCAGCCGGTATATAAGAGATCTCTTTAAGCTTAAGCGCGCCTTCTAAAGCCAGCGGATAATTGATATTGCGGCCCAAAAAAAGAAAGGACCCGAAATGAGAATGTTTGCGGGCAATGCCTCTGACCAGCCCTTGTTTTTTTAAGAATGCCTCCTGAAGTCTGGGGATGCGTTTGAGCTCTGATAAATACGCTGACCTCTTATCTTCGCTAAGGGTCTTTTTTAAGCCGGTTAAATATAGCGCCAAGAGATACAGGATCATAAGCTGCGCGGTGTAGGCCTTGGTCGAGGCAACGCCGATCTCCGGGCCGGCATGCGTGTAGATGACGCCGTCAGACTCGCGCGCAAGGCTGGAACCCAACACATTACAGATAGCCAACACCAAGGCCTCTTTTTTCTTTGCCTCTCTCACTGCTGCCAAGGTATCCGCAGTTTCCCCTGACTGGCTAATAGCGATGACTAGAGCATTTTCTGCCAAGAGAGGGTTACGATAGCGGAACTCGCTAGAGACATCTACGCTAACCGGGATAGAGCAGAGTTCTTCCAGTATATATTTGCCGCAGAGCCCGGCATGATAGGCTGTGCCGCAAGCCACAATGACGATATTGCTTGTCTTGGCTAACTTCTCTACCGGTATCTTAAGCGCCTCAAAAGAAATCTCTCCGGAATCTTTATCTATCCTGCTATTCAATAACCCTTCTAAAATAGCGGGCTGCTCATTGATCTCTTTAAGCATAAAGTGCGGCCAGCCTTGTTTTTGCGCTTGCGCTACATCCCAGTTAATACGGCTGGGCGCTCTCTTGACCGTCTCGCCTGCAAGATTAGTCAGCGTTACTTTATCGGTAGTGAGCACCGCTATCTCATTCTCTTCCAGAAATATTATTTCTTGTGCTAGATCGAGCAGGGCAGGGACATCCGAGGCCAGAAAGTTTTCTTCCTTGCCTACGCCCACTACCAGGGGGCTACCCATGCGCGCGCCTACAAGCTTTCCTGGCTCGCGCCTTGAAATTACCGCAATGGCAAAGGAGCCCTCCAGCTTAGTAACGGCCTTTCTTACTGCCTCTTCTAAAGAACAGCCGCGATAAAACTTTTCAATTAAATGCACAATAACTTCGGTATCAGTCTGGCTAAGAAATATATGTTTATCTTTTATGAGTTCGTTTTTGAGCTTGGCGTAGTTCTCAATAATGCCGTTGTGCACCAAGGCAATTTCTCCTTTACAATCCAGATGCGGATGGGAATTAACCTGATTGGGCGCGCCATGGGTGGCCCAACGGCAATGGCCGATACCCAGGCTCCCGGAGAGCGGTTTTTTATGCAGAAGGTTTTCCAGGTCTTTAACCTTACCGGGTAGTTTGCGTACGGAGAGAGAGTTTTTGCGCTCTAAATAGGTGGCTGCCCCGCAGGAGTCGTATCCGCGGTACTCCAGGCGCTTAAGCCCATTTAAGATAATGGGCTGGGCCTCCTTGTTACCTATATATCCTATTATTCCGCACATTTAATGAGGACATAACTTATGGAGTCCGCAGGACGACATAAGTTATTTGTCCGAATTAATCCTTTACGAGTGCTATCTTCAGGCGCTCGTAAAGGATATCTCGTTTTATTTAGCGTCCCCAACCGGCCCTTTACAGGAGATAAGAAGTAGCATCTGCAAAGGACTCGGTTGAAAACATCTAGCGTCCCCAACCGGATTTTCCCGCCGTATCTCTTGGAGATCTCTGGCGGGATCCCGTCTTGGTGCTCACAACTACAGACGGGAGAACCGGTGCATATGGCGTCCCCAACCGGCCCTTTACAGGAGATAAGAAATAGCATCTGCAAAGGACTCGGCTGAAAACATCTAGCGTCCCCAACCGGATTTGAACCGGTGTCGTGAGCTTGAAAAGCTCATGTCCTAGGCCAGGCTAGACGATGGGGACGAGACTAAAACCTATTCTTCCTCTTCGGCGATTACAGGAGCGACGCAAGAAACACGATCCTTAGCCTGCAGTTTAATCAGCCGCACTCCCTGCGCAGAGCGGCCGGTTGAGCGGATATCCTTTATGGCGCAGCGTAAAAACATTCCATTCTGGGTGATGACCATAAGTTCATCGTTGTCGGAAACTGTCTTAAGGCTTACCGCCTGGCCATTCTTATCAGTCACCTTGATATTGATAATCCCCTTGCCGCCGCGGCTGGTCAGCCGATACTCTTGTACCGGGGTGCGCTTGGCAAAGCCCAACTCCGTGACCGTCAAAAAGGTAGAGTCTTTATGGGGCAGGACCATGGCTATAACTTCATCCTTCTTGGCTAAAGATATTCCGCGCACTCCCTTGGCAGCCCTGCCCATATCACGCACCTTGCCCTCTACAAATCTTATAGCCTTACCCTGGCGGGTCCCGATAAACAACTCCTGCTTACCGTCAGTAAGCTCAACGCCTATTAACTCGTCATTCTTCTCCAGGGTAATGCCGATAATCCCGCCCTTGCGAGGGTTACCATAGGCATCAAGCTGGGTTTTTTTAATCTGGCCCTGTTTAGTCACCATCACCAGATATTTATCGGCGGAGAATTCTTTCACCGGTATAGTAGAGCTCACTTTAGAGCTGGCCTCCATCTGCAACAGGTTAACTATGGCCTTGCCTTTAGAAATACGGCTGGCTTGCGGTATCTCGTAGACCTTGAGCCAATGTACCTGGCCCTTATCGGTAAAAATGAGCAGGTAGTCTTTGGTCGAGGCCACAAAAAGATGCTCGATGAAATCCTCCTCTTTGACCTCGGCACCCGTAGCGCCCCTGCCACCCCTTTTTTGTTTGCGGTAAGAACTCACCGGCAGCCGCTTTATATATCCGCCGTGACTTATAGTCACTACTACATCCTCTTCGGCGATCAAGTCCTCCACCTCAAGCTCTTCTACTTCGCCTACCACATCGGTCCTGCGCTCATCCCCGTATTTTTTCTTTAGATCCTCGAGTTCTGCTTTAATGATCGCCTCCACCTTCTTCTCCGAGGCAAGGATGGCCTTACATAATTCTATCTTCTTCAGGAGCTCCATGTACTCTGCGTCAATCTTATCGCGCTCAAGGGCGGTTAACCTCTGTAGCTGCATCTCAAGGATCGCCTGGGCCTGCAATTCGGAGAGCCCAAATTCTTTGATCAGGCGTTCCCGGGCATTCTCTGTATTTTTAGAGGTCTTGATAGTTTTGATAATGCGGTCAATAAACTTTAAGGCTATTTTTAAACCCTCTAAAATATGTGCCCTCTTTAAGGCGCGCTCTAATTCAAACTGCGTGCGCCTGCGGATAATAACCTTGCGGTGTTCTATATAGGCATCCAGGATCTGGCGTAGGTTTAACACCCGCGGCCGGTTCTCGACCAGCGCCAGCATAATAATGCCGAAGGTGGCCTCCAGCTGAGTGTGCTTGAAGAGCTGGTTAAGAATAATTTGGGATTCGGCATCGCGCTTAAGCTCAACTACTATGCGCATCCCCTCTTTATCAGATTCATCGCGTATATCGGAGATCCCTTCTATTTTTTTGTCATCGACTAGGGCGGCGATAGCTTCGATAAGAGCAGCCTTCTGTACCTGATAAGGAATTTCAGTAACCACTATCAGGTCTTTGCCGTTTTTCTGGTGTTCAATCGTAGCCTTGGCACGTACCGTAAGTTTTCCTCTGCCGGTAGCATACGCGTCTTTAATGCCGCCCTTGCCGCAGATTACCCCGCCGGTAGGAAAATCAGGCCCGGTGATGTAGCGCATCAGCTCTTTTATCTCTGCTTCCGGATGTTCCAGAATATAGATGATGGCTTCTGCTACTTCAACTAAATTGTGCGGCGGGATATTGGTAGCCATGCCTACGGCTATACCGCTTGAGCCGTTTACTAAAAGATTGGGAAGCGCCGCCGGCAGGAGAAGCGGTTCTTCTAGCGAGGCATCGAAGTTGGGACCGAAGTTTACTGTCTCCTTATCAATATCGCCGAGTATGTCATCAGAAACGGAGGCGAGCCTGGCCTCGGTGTAACGCATAGCTGCAGCAGCGTCGCCGTCCACCGAGCCGAAGTTGCCCTGGCCGTCAACTAACGGATAGCGCAGCGAAAAATCCTGGGCCATCCTTACCAGCGTATCATATACGGCAACATCTCCATGCGGGTGGTATTTACCTAAAACTTCTCCGACTATACGCGCGCATTTTTTATAGGGCTTAGAGTGTTCAAGGTTAAGCTCCCGCATAGCATAGAGAATCCTGCGATGCACCGGCTTTAGGCCGTCGCGCACATCCGGCAGGGCCCTGCCCACAATAACGCTCATGGCGTAATTTAAATAAGAGTCTTTTACTTCCTCTTCAATATAAACGGGTATTATTTTTTCGTTACGCGTGTACATAGTTAGACGTCCAGGTTCTTAACCTGGTGCGCGTATGCCTCAATAAACTCGCGCCTGGGTTCGACCTGATCTCCCATTAAAACAGTAAACATCTTATCCGTCTCCACGGCATCCTCTAAAGTAACCTGAAGTATAGTGCGCTTCTCCGGGTCCATAGTAGTATCCCAAAGCTGCTGGGGGTTCATCTCCCCTAATCCCTTGTAGCGCTGTATGTGCATACCTTTGGTAGCCATCTCTTTTATGTAATCTAACGCCTCTTTTAAGGCATAGAGGTCTTTTTGCTCCTTATCATTTAGAATGCGGTAGGCCGGTTTGTTTTTTTTGCTTGCTTCTTTACCGGCTGCCTCTTTTACAGGAACCTCGCCAACAGCGTAAGTATTAATATCCAGGCCCATCTTCTCTATCCTGGCTATCGCCTGTTCTATTTCCGGCGCCTCAAAGAGCTCTAAGACATCCCGTTCATCTTCTTTCTCTTGTGTATCCGTAAGCTTAGCCAACTCCTTATCAGAATAGGCAAAATGGTATTTTCCCTCCACTATAACCCTATAAATTGGCATCTTTTTGGTCTTAGGATGCCTAAAAGCAAGATATTTAGTAAACTCTACTCCCTTTTTCTCTAAAACCTTGGTTAGTTTTGCTAGCTCAACCAAGAGATGCAGCAGGTCTTTAAACTGGTTATCGGTAAAAACCTGCTTATCTTTCACCCGCACAAAACGGTGCCCCTCCCTGCCTAATTCAAGCAACAACTCATCCATCTGTTGCTCGGTTTGGATATACTCCTCGCGCTGGCCTCTTTTTATCTTGTATAATGGGGGCTGGGCAATATAAACATGTTTGCCTTCTACCAGTTTGGGCATATGGCGGTAAAGCAGGGTAAGCAACAAGGTTCTAATGTGCGAGCCGTCTATATCCGCATCAGCCATCAGTATTAACTTGTCGTAGCGCAGTTTAGCCAAATCAAACTCTTCGCCTACGCCGGTTCCCAAAGCTGTGATTATAGTGCGGATTTCTTCATTAGATAAAATCTTATCCATGCGCGCCTTTTCTACATTTAAAATTTTACCCTTAATAGGCAGGATCGCCTGGAACCTGCGGTCTCTGCCCTGCTTGGCTGAGCCACCCGCTGAATCGCCTTCTACGATATAGAGTTCACAAAGAGCGGGGTCCCTCTCAGAACAATCTGCTAATTTCCCGGGCAGGCCTGCGCCTTCAAGCGCGCCTTTTCTGCGGGTTAGTTCTCTTGCCTTACGCGCCGCCTCGCGAGCGCGCGAGGCAACTATGACTTTATCTACAATTTTGTTGGCAACTGACGGGTTCTCCTCGAAATATGCTGCCAAGGAATCCAGGCTCGCCGAGGCGACCAGCCCTTCTACTTCAGAATTACCTAGCTTGGTCTTGGTCTGACCCTCAAATTGCGGGTTAGGCACCTTGACGCTTACTACAACAGTCAGGCCCTCGCGCACATCTTCTCCGGAGATAGCTATATCATCTTTAATCAGGTTCTTATTTTTGGCGTGCTGATTAATCGCCCGGGTCAGCGCAGACTTAAAACCGGAGAGGTGCGTACCGCCTTCCACGGTATTAATATTATTGGCAAAGGAGAAGATGGTCTCTGCATATCCGTCATTATACTGCAGGGCTACCTCCACAATAACTTCATCCTGGGTCTTTTGAAAATATACCACCTTATTATGCAGGGGGTTTTTATTTTTACTTAGATATTCGACAAAAGAAACAACCCCGCCGGCAAACTCAAATACTGCTTTTTTGTCGCTACGCTCATCATCTAGGCTGATCTTTAAGCCCTTATTTAAAAAAGCCAACTCTCTTAGCCGCTGCGATAACACATCGTAAGAGAAATCTATTTTGCTAAAGATAGTGCGGTCGGGCTTGAAGGTTACCTTGGTACCGGTTGCGTTGCTTTTACCTATTACGGTCAACTTAGAAACGGTCTTACCGCGTTCGTAGCGCTGATGGTAGACTTTGCCGTCACGCTTGACCTCCACCTCCAGCCAATCAGAAAGGGCGTTGACTACGCTTACCCCTACGCCATGCAGGCCTCCCGATACCTTGTATACGCGGTGGTCAAACTTTCCTCCGGCATGCAGCGTGGTCAGCGCAACCTCTACCGCGGGTTTCTTCTCGGTCTTATGCATATCTACAGGAATCCCGCGGCCATTATCAGTGATGCTGACGCTGTTATCCGAATGCACCGCTACTTCAATATGATCGCAGTGACCTGCTAGGCTCTCGTCAACACTATTATCCACCACCTCATAAACCAAGTGGTGCAGCCCGCGCACAGAGGTATCGCCGATGTACATCGCCGGCCTCTTCCTTACGGCATCAGCCCCCTCTAAGACCTGGATGGTAGTCGCATCATAGGCCTTATTATCCTTGACGGGCGCTGCCTGGGCTTGCCCTGGCTTTGGTTTTTTGTCTTTACTTTTTTTCATGCCTCTTCTCCGAGCGTAAAACGAATATCCCTCACCACCACCCTGGCTTTATTGCGTAACTTATACAGAAGCGCTTCTTTTTTTAGGCCGAAGCTATACATCCAGCTGGAAGAATCCACGCGCAGGGCTAATATCCCCTTATCAAAATAATGCAGCTGTACATGCGCCAGCTCTTTCTTGGTAAATGCCTTCTTCAATGTGCCCCACGGCTCATCCCGATGCTTGCCTCGTTGTTTCCCCTCTAGTTTATGCATCAGGCCTGCGATTGTCTCCTTGAGTAGCTGCGCCATCCTAAAACCCGCTTAACTTAAACGCATAGGGAGCACGATATAGGTGTAGCCGGCGGTACGCATAACCCCGGGCTTCTCGCTATCCAAAAGCTCCAAGGTTATCCTTTCCTCTTTTAAATTCTTTAAAACATCCGTAAGATAATGCGGGTTAAACCCAATCACCATCTCCTTGCCGCGGTATTCTACTGCCACCTCTTCAAAAGATTCCCCAACATCCGGCGTAGATTTCGAGACAACCAACTTGTCCTTAAATACCTCTAGCTTCACCGCCTGGTAGTCTGGGGTGGAGAGTAGGGCCGCTCTTTTAACCGCCAGGAGGAATTGCTCCCTACTAATACCCATTTTATTCTCCGCAGCTGGCGGTATCACTTGTTGATAATCGGGAAACTCCCCTTCTATAAGGCGCGATATAATAACCACGCCCCCTAGATCAAAAAGGGCCTGGTTATTGCCCAGGATCAAAGATACCCCGCCTTCTTCTTTAAGGTTTCGACTTAACTCCTGGATGGTCTTTATGGGTACGATAATTTTAATGTTTTTTTCTATCCCCTGTTGTAATTTGCTTTCGGCAATAGCTAGACGTTTACCATCAGTGGCTATTAAAGTCAAGTTGTTTTTATAGAAGTTAAATAATATACCATTTAACACATAGCGCGCTTCATCCGTAGAAACCGCAAAAGAAGTGAGATTGAATATGTTTTTTAGTGCCGCCTGCTCTAAATTAATCACCTGGCGGTCTTTAAACTCTGGTATTTTAGGGAACTCCTCTGCGGCTAATCCTAAAATTTTAAATTGGCAGTTTTCAGTTTCAATAATCACCAAATTGTTTTTTTTAGTAGTTATATTAATATCGTTTGTTGGGAGCTCTTTAATAATATCGCTTAATCTTTTAGCTGGTATGGTTATTGCCCCGGGTTCTTGGACCTCTATGGGTATTACACAGCTTATACCTATATCTAGGTCTGTCGCGGTTAGTTTGAGTTTGTTTCCTTGTGTTTCGATTAAAATATTAGATAGCACCGGTAAAGCGGTTTTGGGAGTAATAACGTTTTGTACTATTTGAATTCCATTTAATAAAATTTCTTTGTTAGTTTTTAACCGCATATACCTCTCCTTTTATTATATAGGTATTAAATAAAATCGTAGTAGTAATAGTGCGCCAAACATTCCATGAGTAGACCACCTATCTCCTTATAACATAACAGGCTAAACTATGTATAATATAGGGGATAACACTTGCGTCTACCGTTGAAGGGTGTTAATAACCCTCTCCACCCGCTCCTTTAAATACCCATTAGTTTTTATATCACCCTTAATCTTGTTATATGAATGTAATACTGTAGTATGGTCTTTACCTCCAAAAAACTCACCCACCTCTGGCAAAGACAGGTCTGTAAACTCTCGGCTTAAATACATAGCTACCTGCCTAGGCAAGACTATGGTTTTATGGCGGCGCCGGGTTTTTAAGTCTTGCAGAGAAACCCCAAACTCTTCTGCCACACAACGTTGGATAAAGTCTATGGTAATAAGTTTTTTTGGTTCTTTTAACAGGTCTTTTAAAACTTCTTTAGTAAGCTCTAGGGTGATGGGCTTTTCCTCCAATAAGGAATAGGCGATAGTGCGGATAAGCGCGCCCTCTAATTCCCGGATATTGGTTTTAATCAACTGGGCGATGAAAAATATAACCTCGTCCGGGATACTGACTGATTCACGCTCTATCTTTTTTTTCAATATAGCCACGCGGGTCTCAAGGTCCGGCGGCTGGATATCGGTAGTCAGGCCCCAGCCGAACCTGGAGACCAGCCGGTCCTGGAGATTGGCAATCTCTTTTGGCGGCCGGTCAGAGCAGATGATGATTTGTTTGTGCGCGTCATATAGGGCGTTGAAGGTATGGAAGAACTCTTCCTGGGTTGATTCCTTTCCGGCGATAAAATGTATGTCATCTATGACCAACAGATCCAGGTTTCTGTATTTCTGGCGGAAATTAGCGGTAGAGCGATGTTGGATAGCGTCTATTAACTCATTAGTGAATCGCTCCGAAGGCATATAGCAGATTTTATAATGTCCGGTTTTTTTACTTTTGATATGGTGACAGATAGCCTGGATTAAGTGAGTTTTGCCTAGCCCCACCCCCCCATAAATGAAAAGCGGGTTATAGGTTTTGGCCGGCGATTCGGCTACTGCCAGCGAATAGGCATGGGCATGGCGGTTAGAAGGGCCCACTACAAAGTTATCAAATGTATAACGCGAATTAAGGCCCAGGCTGTCTTGCGCCTCCTGGGGCCTGCCTAGAGCAGGCTCTGCCTTAAGCCCGGATTTAGCCTTAAGGTTCAACACGCCTACCTCCAGGGCAATAGAGACCTTTTCTTTGGCAGCCTCTGTCCCTGCCTCCTGCAGTATTATCAGGTAGTGTTTTTCTACCCACTCCTTAAAGAACTGGTCCGGCGCCTGCAGAGTCAAGAGGCCTTTCTCTTGCTTCTTAGGCTTCAGAGGCAAAATCCAGGTCTCAAAGACAGTTTTTCCCAGTCTTTCCTTGAGGTAGCCTTGTGCCTTACCCCAGAGCTTCTGTGTCTCCGTGATTGCCATACCCGACCCCTAAGATGTTATTAACAGTTTATTCACAACTTGCATAACCCTGTGGAATATTATAGCAGAGAAAAAAGGGGTTGCAAGACAAAAACCAACAACCTCAAAAACCCGTAATTTCTTGCTTCCCCCGCCACCTATAATTTTATTGAAAAGATTATTATACAATATTTTTTTCGCCAGTCAACATAAAAGACCAATACCTTACGAGACCTGTTCTTTCCGTCGCGCATTCTAGGCCTGCCTTTGGAGTCTTGGCCTGCCGGGTTTTATTATTATAATCTGCGTTAATCTGTTTGACTTTGTTTACCTTTATGTTATAATTGAAAAATATTATTACAGCAGGGTAATTACAATGTATAACCTAAAGGACAGCCCAAGATGAAAAAAAATCTAAAGACCCCCACGAAGATCGTCGGTAAACGTAAACACGGCTTCCGTTGCCGCATGGCCACTCGCTCGGGCAGAAGGGTTCTGGCCTTGCGACGCAAAAAAGGCAGAAAACGACTCTCTATGTGATGTTACGTAGAATAGCCCTGGCCCTTCTTGGTATATATCAAAGGTATCTTAGAATTATCCTGCCTTCTTCTTGCCGCTTTTTACCCAGCTGTTCTGAATATGCCAGGCAGGCAATTGAAAAATACGGGATTCTTTGGGGAGGCATTAAGGCGACAAAAAGACTGTTGCATTGTCACCCTCTTTCCCAAAAAAACGGATATGACCCCTTAATCTAAAAACTATGGAAAAACGTTTAATCGCAGCGATAGCCCTTTCAGTACTAATACTATTAAGCTGGTCCCTTTTTACCTCTAAGTTTTATCCTATTGATAATAATAGGGTTATACCACAAAAGACAGAAACTCTCATACCAGCCCCTGTAGTCAAACCTGCCCCTCCCCCAGTAGAAGAAGCGCTAAAGCCACAAGGCCTCTTTACAGTCGAACAAAACAACTACTCTCTTGTTTTTGATGAAGCCGGGGCGAGCATCCAAGAGATTATCTTTCCTGCCTATCAATTTTTTAAGTTTACCTTGAACCAGGGGCTTCTTTTGAAAAACTTTCCCGCGGGCTTTAAAAAAGATAGCGCCTCCGAAGGCATAGTAAGTTTTGTATACCGCGATCAAGAAAAGGAGATTACCAAAAAGTTTATACTCTCTAACTCTAATTATATCATTATGTTAGAGATGGAAATTAAAAATGTTTCTTCCCAGCCCCTACATATTAATTTAGATTTATTAGCAGCTGGCATTCATTTTAATGCTGACCAGAATGAGGCGCGTTTCCAAGACGCGACCTTTGCTCTTAAGGATAAGGTTTTGCATTTAAACCTACGCAAGGATATTAGTGCCCCGGGGTTAAAATTCTTAGGTTGGCGTGATAGATATTTCTGCGGTATTATTGAACCGCAACATACTGAATATAGCGCCTTTATTAGTACAAGAACTAAAACCATCTCAGAGATTAGTTTAGTCTCATCGGATTTAGCAATCCCTGCTCGGCAGAGTGTTAAGCAAAAATTCTATATCTATCTGGGGCCACAAGAGTTAAGTTTGATTAAAAAACTTAATCCTAGCTGGACAGCAGTAGTATATTATGGTACCTTTGACTTCATTGCTAGGTTACAGGTAGGGCTATTAACAATTTTATACGGGCTAGTGCGTAATTGGGGTTGGGCGATTGTCTTATTTAGTTTAGCGATTTATATTATCCTCTACCCCTTGACCCTAAAACAGATGCGCTCTATGAAAGAGATGCAGTTACTACAGCCGCATATAGAAGAATTACGTAAATCCTACAAAGATAACCCGCAAAAATTAAATAAGGCAATCATGGATTTATACCGGGAGCATAAAGTAAATCCTCTTGGGGGCTGTTTGCCGATGGTGCTACAGATACCGATCTTTTTTGCTTTATACCAGGTTTTATTACGTTCTGTTTCTTTAAGGGGCGCTAATTTCCTGTGGATTAAAGACTTATCCAAACCAGACAACCTTTTCACCTTACCGGTATCATTACCGATCATAGGCAATGAGATTAACATCCTGCCTATTCTTATGACAATTGGCATGTTCATACAACAAAAGACCTCTACTGTAGCTACTGGTAGTAATGCCGAGCAGCAAAAGCTGATGCTGATCATCTTCCCGCTTATGTTCGGCCTGATATTTTATCGCATGCCCTCGGGTTTAGTATTATACTGGTTTATTAATAGCACGCTTATGTTGAGTTACCAATTGCGTATGAACCGGAAAAGATGACTAAGAAGTCTTATATAGAGGTTGAGGGAAGTAGCGTAGAAGAAGCGATTCAAAAAGCACTGCAAGTCTTAAAACTACCCCGCAACAAAGTCAAGATTGAGGTTTTAGCTGAAGAAGAAAAAGGCCTCTTTGGTATGTCTGGAGCAAAACCCGCTAAGATTAGAGTAAGCGCAACGCAGGACAAATAAAAAGCTTGACAAAAACCGTATTCCGTATTAAGGTAACCTTATTAAACAGAATGAGATATCCGGTTTGATTATAGGAAATGTTGTCCGTGGAACATTTTGTAACCATATAAATAACAATGGGTAAGATTATCGCTATCTGTAACCAGAAGGGCGGCACAGGTAAAACTACCTCTGCCATCAATATCTCAAGTTACTTAGCCTTAGCCAATAAAAAGACGCTCTTGATAGATTTAGACCCACAGGCAAATGCTACTAGCGGTATGGGGATAAATAAGCATAATATTCAAAAGAGCACCTACCACGTCTTATTAGAAGAGCTCAATATACAAGAGATAGTTCAGCCCACTGCAATGAATAACCTTTATTTGGCTCCCTCTAACCTCGACCTTACTGGCGCAGAGGTAGAGTTAGTAGGCGCCCTGGGTAGAGAGTATCGTCTGAAAAGGGGGTTGGCTCATGAACGAGAGAAATTTGACTTTATTATTATAGATTCGCCTCCCTCCTTAGGGTTGCTTACTATCAATGGCCTTTGCGCGGCAGATTCAGTATTAATACCTGTGCAGTGCGAATATTACGCCTTAGAAGGATTAACGCAACTGGATAATACCATTAGACTTGTGAAAGATAACCTTAATCCTAACCTTGCTATTGAAGGCGTGCTTTTAACCATGGCAGACTTCCGCACTAACCTTACCAAAGAGGTGGTGCAGGAAGCAAGAAATCATTTTAAGGAGAAGGTATATGAAACAGTGATCCCGCGCAGCATACGCTTAACTGAGGCGCCCAGCTTTGGCAAGCCCATTGCTTTATATGATAAAGAATCTCTCGGCGCCCAAAAATATGAAGAGTTGGTTAAAGAGATGTTAGGCATCCCGCTTACTAACAGGGTACCAGATGAAGGAGCAGTAGAATGGAAAGAAAAGCCTTAGGTAAAGGCATAAGCGCCTTAATCCCGGATAGGGTAACAGAAGCTCACCAGGAGAAGATTATTTATGCTCCTTTAGAACAGGTCAGGCCTAATCCTCTGCAGCCGCGCGAAGATTTTGATAGCCAAGGGATGGAGGATTTAATACAGT
>Ga0194126_10004700_pt1 | contig 20686 bp, 23 predicted proteins | sample TA2KigC150mmetaG_FD_148641 | JGI IMG/M metagenome (GOLD analysis project Ga0194126, IMG submission 148641) | Freshwater microbial communities from Lake Tanganyika, Tanzania - TA2015035 Kigoma Deep Cast 150m | ecosystem: Environmental > Aquatic > Freshwater > Lake | place: Tanzania: Lake... | reverse complement strand
GGCGTCGCGGGCCGCGGCGCGTTCGCCCGGTGCAAGGCGGTGCTGTCGGGCTACCTGGGCGACGTTGCGCTGGGCGAGATCGTGCTGGGCGCCGTGGCCCAGGTGCGCGCGGCGAATGGCGCCGCGCTCTACGCCTGCGACCCGGTGATCGGCGACGTCGGCGTGGGTTCCTACGTGCGCCCCGGCATCGCCGAGTTCTTCCGCGACCGCGCCGTGCCGATGGCGGACCTGCTGTTCCCCAACCAGTTCGAGCTGGACGCGCTGACCGGCCGGCCGGTGCGCAGCCGCGCCGACGCGCTGGGCGCCGCGCGGGCGCTCGTCGCGCGCGGCCCGCGGATGGTGGCGGTCACCTCGTTCTACCCCGAAGGCCAGGCGAGCGTGATCGAGGCGATGGCCGTGACCGCGAAGGACGCCTTCGTCGCCCGCATCGAGCGCCTGCCGGTCACGGTGCACGGCACCGGCGATTGTTTCGCCGCGCTCTTTCTGGCGCGCTGGCTGGAGCGCGAGGACGCGGCGCGCGCGCTCGGGCTCGCCTGCGGGGCGATCCACGGCGTGCTGCGCGCGACGCCCACGGGCGGCCTGACCGAGATGGCCCTGATCGAGGCCCAGGCCGAACTGGCGGCGCCGAGCCGGACGTTCCCGGTCGAACGGATCGCCTGACGCGCGTTCAGCTCGCCAGCTTGCGCGCGCCCTTCAGGTAGCGCCGGTCGAGCTCTTCGGCGATCTGCACGGCGTTGAGCGCGGCGCCCTTGCGCAGGTTGTCCGACACCACCCACATCAAGAGCCCGTGCGCGACCGTCTTGTCGGTGCGCAGGCGCGAGACGAACACGGCGTCCTCGCCGGCCGCCTCGACGGGTGTCGCGTAGCCGCCGTCCTCGCGCCGGTCGAGCACGACGACGCCGGGCGCCGCGGCCAGCGCCTCGCGCGCCTCCCGCGAGGTGATCGCGCGCTTGAACTCCACGTTCACCGCCTCGGAATGGCCGACGAACACCGGCACGCGCACGCACGTCGCCACCACGTCGATGTCGGGATCGAGGATTTTCTTGGTCTCGACCACCATCTTCCACTCTTCCTTGGTCGCGCCGTCGGGCATGAACACGTCGATGTGCGGGATCGCGTTGAACGCGATCTGCTTGGTGAACTTCCTGGGCTCCTGGTGCTCGTTGACGAACAGCTTGCGGGTCTGCCCGAACAGCTCGTCCATGCCGGCCTGCCCGGCGCCGCCGACCGACTGGTAGGTCGCGACCACGACGCGCTTGATGCGCGCGATGTCGTGCAGTGGCTTCAGCGCCACGACCATCTGGATGGTCGAGCAGTTGGGGTTGGCGATGATGTTGCGCGCACCGTAGCCGGCGATGGCGTCCGGGTTGACCTCGGGCACCACCAGCGGCACGTCCTTGTCCATGCGGAAGTAGGACGTGTTGTCGATCACGACGCAGCCCTGGGCGCCCGCGCGCGGCGCGTGCTCGGCCGAGACCTTGGCGCCTGGTGAGAACAGCGCGATGTCGGTGCCCGTGAAGTCGTAGGTCGCCAGGTCCTCGACCACCAGCGTGGCGTCCTCGCCGAAGCTGACCTCGCGCCCGACCGAGCGCGACGAGGCGAGCGCCACGACCTTGTCCGCCGGGAACCGGCGTTCGGCCAGCGTCTTCAGCATCTCGCGCCCGACCGCTCCGGTGGCGCCGGCGACCGCAACCTTGTAACCCATGGCTTCTCTCCGTCGGGTTCGCCTAGGCGGCGAGCCCCTGCAGGACCTCGACGATGGCCGTGCCCATCGCCTCGGTCGAAATCTTGGTCTTGCCCGACTGCATGATGTCGCCGGTGCGCAGGCCCGAGTCCAGCACCCGACCCACGGCGCGTTCGATCATATCCGCGTCGTCGTCGCGGCCGAAGGAGTAGCGCATCATCATGGCCAGGCTGAGGATCGCCGCCAAGGGGTTAGCGATTCCTTGCCCGGCGATGTCGGGCGCCGAGCCGTGCACCGGCTCGTAGAGCGCTGCGCGCCGGCCGTCCCGGTCGGCGGCGCCGAGCGAGGCCGAAGGCAGCATGCCGAGCGAGCCGGTCAGCATGGCCGCCTCGTCCGACAGGATGTCGCCGAACAGGTTGTCGGTGACGATGATGTCGAACTGCTTGGGCGCGCGCACCAGCTGCATGGCGCAGTTGTCTGCGTACATGTGGCTCAGCGCGACGTCCGTATAGGCCTCGTCGCGCAGCTTCTGCACTTCCTCGCGCCACAGGATGCCGGATTCCATGACGTTGGACTTCTCGGTCGAGCACACCTTGCGACCGCGCTTGCGCGCCAGCTCGAAGGCGACCGCCGCGACGCGCCGGATCTCACCGGTCGTGTAGACCTGGGTGTTGACGCCACGGCGCGATCCGTCGGGGAGCGTCTCGATGCCGCGCGGCGTGCCGAAATAGACGCCGCCGGTCAGTTCGCGCACGATCAGGATGTCGAGCCCGGCGACGACCTCCTCCTTGAGCGTCGAGGCGCCGGCCAGCGCCGGCAGGCAGATGGCCGGGCGCAGGTTGGCAAACAGGCCGAGCTCCTTGCGCAGGGCCAAGAGCCCGCGCTCGGGCTTGCGGTCGAACGGCAGCGCATCCCACTTGGGCCCGCCGACGGCGCCCAGCAGCACCGCGTCGGCCGCCTTCGCCTTGGCCAGCGTCGCGTCGGTCAGTGGCACGCCGTGGGCGTCGATCGAGGCGCCGCCCACCAGGTCTTCGTCGCAGGCGACGGCGAAGCGGCGCTTCGCCGCGACCCACTCGAGCACGCGGCGCGCCTGGCCGACGACCTCGGGTCCGATGCCGTCGCCGGGCAGCAGCAGGACGGTGCGGTTGGCGGGCATGGCTAGGCCCCCTGGCCGTAAAGCCAGGGCTGGCCGCCGCGCTGGCGCGCCTCGAAGCCGTCGATGGCGGCGCGCTTCTCGAGCGTGAGCCCGATGTCGTCGAGGCCTTCCAACAGGCAACGCTTGCGGAACGGGTCGATCTCGAAGCGGTGCGCCGTGCCGTCCGGCCCGGTCACGGTCTGCGCCGCCAGATCGACGGTGAAGACCGCGTTCGAGCCCTGCTCCGCCTGGGCCATCAGGCCGTCGACCACGGTCTTGGGCAGGACCACCGGCAGGATGCCGTTCTTGAAGCAGTTGTTGAAGAAGATGTCGGCGAACGAGGGCGCGATGACGCAGCGGATGCCGAAGTCCAAGAGCGCCCAGGGCGCGTGCTCGCGGCTGGAGCCGCAGCCGAAGTTCTCGCCGGCCACCAACACGCTGGCCTTTCGGTAGGCCGGCTTGTTCAGCACGAACGCGGCGATCTCGGCGCCGTCGGGGCGGAACCGCATGTCGTTGAACAGGTTGCGCCCCAGGCCGGTGCGCCGGATCGTCTTGAGGAACTGCTTGGGGATGATCATGTCGGTGTCGACGTTGATCATGGGCAGCGGCGCGGCCACCCCGCGCAATGTGGTGAACTTGTCCATGGCGGGCTCCGTTCGGCCCCGGCGCTTCCGTGCCCGGGCCGCGGAGCATATAAACCCCGTTCCAGGCCTTGCCAAGGCGTTCCCGGGGCCGCAGGAGGCCTTTCGGCCGGCGCGGCGGGGCCACGAAGGTTGAGCGACCGATGCGGCCACGGGCGATCCTCTTCGATCTCGACGACACGCTGATCTCGGCCTACGGGCGGCCGCGCGAGGCGTGGCTCGACGTGGCGCGCGAATTCGCGGCCGACCTGGGCGACCTGACGCCCGAGGTGGTCGCCGAGGCCGCGCAGGACTTCGCCGTCCAATTCTGGTCGGACGCCGAGCGCCACCGCTACTGGCGGCAGCGCATCGACGAGGCCCGCCGCCAGGTCGTCGCCGGCGCCTTCGCGCGGCTGACGGCGCAGGGGTTGAGCGTCCCCGGCGCGGACGTCGGGCATCGCCTGGCCGACCGGTTCACCGCCTATCGCGACGAGCGCATGGCGCTCTACCCCGACGCGCACGACGTCGTCGATCGCTTGCGCGGCCTCGGCGTGCGCCTGGCCGTGGTCACCAACGGACCGGGCCCTGCGCAGCGGGCGAAGCTGGAACGTTTCGCCCTGACCCATCGGTTCGATCACGTGCAGATCGAGGGCGAGCACGGGTTTGGCAAGCCCGAGGAGCGCGCCTACCGCCACGCGCTCGCCGCGATGGGCGCCGCGCCTGAGCACACCTGGATGGTCGGCGACAACCTGGAATGGGAAGTCGCGGCGCCGCAGCGCCTTGGCATCCACGCGGTGTGGGTCGATCCCGAGAACAAGGGGCTGCCCAAGGGCTCGCCCATCGTGCCCGACCGCACGATCAAGGCGCTCGCGGAACTCCTGCTCGGTGTGGAGTGACGGGTTCTCGAGGGTCGCGGGGCCCCGCCTGTCATCCCTGGGCCGCCCTGAGGAGCGGGTTCTGAGTGCGTCGAAGGGCCTACGTCGCGAAGGACGAAACCGGGGATCCAGGGGCAAAGGCTCCAACCGCGGCCCTGGACTCCCGGTTCGCCGCTTGCGCGGCGCCCGGGAGTGACAGCCGGACGGGTGGTGGCGCCCCTAACAGTCGGGAGGCAGGTCCCGGATCATGTCGAGCGCCGGGATCTCCAGCCCGCCGCGCGTCGTCCGCAGCTTGCGTTCGACGATGCGATAGCCGTGTGCTTCGTAGAAGGGCTGGCCGGTCAGGCTCGCGCCGATGCGAACCCGCGCATGGCCCTGGGCGCGGACGGCGTCCTCGGCCAGGCTCAGCAGCCGCGTGCCGATGCCGCGCCGCTCGTAGCCGGGCGCGATGTAGACCGCCTTGACCTCGTCGCCCAGTTGGCCGCTGAACCCAACCACGCCCGCGCCCTCGGTCTCGGTGACCCAAAACGCCTCGCCCCCCGCCATCGCCGCGACGTAGCCCTCGTCGGTCAGGACGCCGATCCAACTCACGACCTCGGCCAGGGCGTAGGCCGCGATGCCGAGCCCCAGGATCGAGGCCTCGTGGACACGATGGATCGCCGGGGCGTCCTCGGGTCCCGCAGCGCGGACGGAAAAGGAGACTGGGGCCCTAGCCGGCGAAGGACCGGACATCGGTCAACCGCCCCGTGACGGCGGCGGCGGCGGCCATGGCCGGGCTCATCAGGTGGGTGCGCCCGCCGCGGCCCTGGCGGCCCTCGAAGTTGCGGTTGGACGTGGAGGCGCAGCGCTCGCCCGGCTCCAGCCGGTCGGCGTTCATGGCCAGGCACATGGAGCAGCCGGGCTCGCGCCACTCGAAGCCGGCCTCGACGAACACGCGGTCGAGCCCTTCCTGCTCCGCCTGGCGCTTCACCAGGCCCGAGCCGGGCACCACCATGGCGCCGACGCCCTTGGCCACGCGCCGGCCCTTGGCCACGGCGGCGGCGGCGCGCAAATCCTCGATGCGGCCGTTGGTGCAGCTGCCGATGAACACCCGGTCGATGGCGACCTCGGCCAGCGGCGTGCCGGGGACCAGCCCCATGTACGCGAGCGAGCGTTCCATGGCCCGGCGCTTGCCGGCGTCGGCGACGCGGCCGGGATCGGGCACGCGGCCCGAGATGGGCAGCACGTCCTCGGGGCTGGTACCCCAGGTCACCTGCGGCTCGATGGCGGCGGCATCCAGCGCGATCTCGGTATCGTAGCGGGCGCCATCGTCGGAGGGGAGCGCGCGCCAGTTGGCCAGCGCGCCGGCCCAGTCCTTGCCCTTGGGCGCCATGGGCCGGCCCTCGAGATAGGCGAACGTGGTCTCGTCGGGCGCCACCAGGCCGGCGCGCGCGCCGCCCTCGATGGTCATGTTGCACACGGTCATGCGCCCTTCCATCGAGAGCGCCCGCACGGCATCGCCGGCGTACTCGATGACGTGGCCGGTGCCGCCGGCCGTGCCCATGCGGCCGATGATCGCCAGGATCAGGTCCTTGGCGCCGATGCCGAAGCCGGGCGCGCCCCCGACGGTCACGCGCATGTTGCGCGCGCGCTTCTGCATCAGCGTCTGGGTCGCCAGCACGTGCTCGACCTCGGAGGTGCCGATGCCGAAGGCCAGCGCGCCGAACGCGCCGTGGGTCGCGGTGTGGCTGTCGCCGCACACGATGGTCATGCCCGGCTGGGTCAGGCCCTGTTCCGGCCCGATGATGTGCACGATGCCCTGGCGCGCGTCGTCCATGGCGAAGTAGGGCACGCCGAACGCGGCGCAGTTGGCCTCCAGCGTCTGGACCTGGATGCGCGATTCCTCGTCGACGATACCCTTCGAGCGGTCGGTGGTCGGCACGTTATGGTCGGCCACCGCGAGCGTGGCGTCCGTCCGGCGCACCGGGCGCCCCGCCACGCGCAGGCCCTCGAACGCCTGCGGACTGGTCACCTCGTGCACCAGGTGCCGGTCGATGTAGAGCACGCACGTGCCATCGGGTTGGGCATCCACGACGTGGGAGTCCCAGATCTTGTCGAACAGGGTGCGGGGAGCCGCCATGGCCGACGCGGGTCCGGCGATCAGGAGCCGGCCGTCTCCGTCTTCGCCTCGGCGGCACGGTCGTCGCGCTTCTCGGCGATGCGCGCCCGCTTGCCGCTGCGGCCGCGCAGGTAATAGAGCTTGGCCCGGCGCACGTCGCCCCGGCGCACCACCGCAACGCTCTCGATGCGCGGGCTGTACAGCGGGAACACCTGCTCGACGCCTTCGCCGTAGCTGATCTTGCGCACGGTGAACGAGGAGTTCAGCCCGCGGTTGCGCCGGCCGATGCACACGCCCTCGAACGCCTGGATGCGCTCGCGCGTGCCTTCGACGACGCGCACATTGACGCGCAGCGTGTCGCCGGGTCCGAACGTGGGCATCGCCTTGCCCGCCGTCAGCTTGGCGACCTGCTCCTGCTCGATCTCGCTCAACACGTTCCTGGCCATGGCCGTCATCCCTTTGTCGAACCGTTCTCCGCGCCGTCGCGGCGCCGGGCGGCCAGATCGGGGCGCCGCTCGCGCGTCACCCGCCGGGCCTCCGCCAGGCGCCAGGCGCGGATCCTCTCGTGGTGCCCCGACAGCAGCACCTCGGGCACCGCGCGCCCTTCGAAGACCTGCGGCCGCGTGTACTGCGGATACTCCAGCAGGTCCTGCTCGAAACTCTCCTCCGCCAGGCTGGCCGCCGCGCCCACCACGCCCGGCAGCAACCTGACGCACCCGTCGATGAGCGCGATCGCCGCGGGCTCTCCTCCCGACATGACGAAATCGCCCATCGCGATCTCCTCCAGCGCGCGGGCCTCGACGATACGCTCGTCGATGCCCTCGTACCGGCCGCAGACGATGCGGACCTGCGCAAGACGGGCCAACTCCCTCACCCGGCGTTGGGTGAGCGGGCGGCCGCGCGGCGTGAGCAGGATCCGCGCCTCATCGGTCCCCGGAGGTGGGCAGGTGGCGTCGAGCGCCGCGGCCAACACGTCCGGCCGCATGACCATGCCCGGTCCCCCACCGAAGGGGCTGTCGTCGACAGTGCCGTGTTTATCGCGCGCGAAGGCGCGAATGTCCACTGAATCCAGTGTCCACAGGCCGGCCGCCAGCGCCTTGCCCGGCAGGCTGACGCCAAGCGGCCCGGGAAACGCCTCGGGGTGCAGGGTCAGGACGACTGCGTGCCAGGCCATGGTTACGCGTCCCCTTCGTCCAGCGCCGCCGGGTCGATCACGACGCGGCGCGCCGCCAGGTCGACCAGCGGCACGAACGCCCTGGTGAACGCGACGGCGTGGCTGGCGCGGCCCGCCACCGCGATCTCCAGCACGTCGCCGGCACCGTGGTTGACCACGGCCACCACCGTGCCGACCACCCGGCCGTCGGGCGTTTCGGCGTCGAGCCCGATCAGGTCGTGGTGGTAATAGGTCTCGGGCTCGGTCGGCGGCAGGGCCGCGCGCGGTACGTAGAGCCGGGTACCGCGCAAACGGGCCGCGGCGTCGCGGTCCTGGATGCCGCGGGCGCGCGCGACCACGCCCTTGGCCTCGACGCGCGCGAGCGTGAGGGCCAGCGCCGGCCCACCCGGCCCGGCATGGACCGGACCGTAAGAGACGATATCCTCGGGGTTGGCGGTGAAGGGCATGATCCGCATGGCGCCGCGCACACCCACCGGCGCGCCGACGACGCCGACCTCGACCCAGTCGGGTTGCGCCGGGGCACGGCCCGGCGCGCGCACGGGCGCGCTGGGCCTGGGCGCGCTAGGCCTGGGCGCCCTCGGCCGGCTTGCCAGCGGCCTTCTCCGCGGCCTCGGCGGCGGCCTTCGCGGCCTCCTCGGCCTTCTTCTTCGCCTTTCCGGTGCCGGTCTTGAACTTCGGCATGGGGATGATCGACGCCTGGCCCAGGAAGCGCGCCACGCGGTCGCTCGGCAGCGCGCCGCGCGCCAGCCAGAAGCGCACGCGCTCCTCGTTTAACGTCACGCGCTTGCCGCCTTCCTTGGGCAGCAGCGGGTTGTAGAGCCCGACGCGCTCGATGAACTTGCCGTCGCGGGGCCCGCGCGAATCGGCGACGACGATGCGGTACGTGGGCTGCTGCTTGGCGCCCATGCGCATCAAGCGGATCCTGACGGTCATCGACTGTCCTTCGGCAATACCGGCGGGTACCATCCAGGTTTCCCCTGGGCGGCCCGCGAAAGGCCGCCCTTCTCCCTCATTCCGGCTCCGCCGTCAAGGGGCGAGGCCGACGGGCGGCGCCTCCGCCGCCGCTTGCCACGGCCTCCGCCAGGTGTTGGAATCGCCCGGAACGGTCGATCGGAGGGTGCCATGGCGGTCACGACACGGGACGTGGTGATCAGCGCCGACGCCCACGTGGGCGAGCCCGAGGCCATGCGCCGGCGCTTGCCGAAACGTTACCGCGACCGGCTGCCGGAGTTCGGCGTCGACGACAAGGGGCACCTGGAGTTCCTCGTCAAGGGCAAGCGGCGGCGCACCAAGCGCGACCTGGACCCGGTGACCGCCGAGGACCTGCTGCGCGAGTTCCGCACCGACCCGTCGCAGGGCACCGACCTGGACCGCCGGCTCCACGACATGGCGCTCGAGGGCGTCGACGCCCAGGTCATCTACCCCAACGTGGGCCTCGCCTGTTCGCTCGGCAACGAGCCGGCCGGCTACTACCACGCCTGGGCGCGCGCCCATAACGACCATGTGTGGGAGTTGTTCGGCCCGCACCGCCAGCGCTTTAAGCCGGCGGCGCTGCTGGCCGTGGACGACGCGCGCGCGATGGTCGCGGAGGCCGAACGCTGCCTGCGGCTCGGCTTCGAGACCCTGTTCCTGCCGGCCAACGTGCCCTGGCAGCCCTATCGCCTGCCCATCTACGACCGGCTGTGGCGCCTGGCGGCCGAGGCCGGCGTGCCGATCAGCTTCCACATCTTCAGCGGCAACGCCGGGCTCGGCTCGGACTTCGCCTTCGTCGGCCATGTCAGCGCGGACCGCGCGGCGCGCGCGCGCGCGCTCGCGGCGCGCGAGGCCAAGACCGGCGTCAAGGAGATGACCGGCATCACCAGCCTGGGCGTCGCCTCGGGCATGGCGCCGATCGCCGAACTCGCCGGCGCGGGCGTGCTCGCGCGCCACCCCGATCTCCGTTTCGTCGTGGTCGAGTGCGAGTGCGGCTGGCTCGCCTGGCTCCTGCAGATCCTCGATCAGATGCAGGAGAAGCGCTACCACAACATGCTCAGGCTCGACCTTAAGCCCAGCGAGTACTTCTTCCGCCAGGGCGCCGTGACCATCACGGACGATCCCGTGGCGCTGAACAACGTGGCCTTCACCGGCACCGACTGCCTGATGTGGGGCAACGACTACCCCCACGACGAAGGGACGTTCCCGACCAGCCGCCGGCAGATCGACGCGATCCGCCGGGCGCTCGGCCCGAAGCGGGCCCATGATGTGCTGGCCCGCAACGCGGCTCGTGCCTACGGCTTCGACCCGGCCTGGCTCGCCGCGAACCGCGCCGAGGTGACGCGGCACGCGGCGTGAGTTCCGGGGAACGCTCCGTTGTCTTGGGGGCCGTTCGCGCTATGATCGCGGGGCGATCGCTGTAGGCTTGATGTTTCGGCACGGTCCGCGCGACGATACGCGGGTCCGACGAACGGGAGCGGATTGCAGAGAGCTCCGGCGCCTCGTTTGGAGAGAGGTGACGCCCCATGGCGGATGATCTTGTTCGCTGCGATCCCCGCATCCTTTCCGGAAAGCCGGTCATTGCCGGCACACGGATTTCGGTCGAGCTCATCCTCGAACGACTCGCGGCTGGCGAGACGATCGAGCAACTGCTCGATGCCCACCCGCAATTGACCCGGGCGGGAATTCAGGCCGCCTTGGCCTTCGCGGCGCGTGCCTTGCGCGCCGACGTGATCTACCCAAACGAACCCGCGAGCGCATGAGGTTCGTGGTGGACGAGGGTGTCGATCGAGCGATCGTCCTGGGCCTGCGCGCGGCCGGACATGACGTCGTCGCCATGGCCGAAACGGGCAACGGCGCGACCGACGAGGAGGTCCTGACACTCGCCCGTGATCGCGACGCGATCCTGCTAACGGCCGACAAGGATTTCGGCGATCTGATCCATCGCCAGCAGGCTCTCCCGTCGGGCATCGTCCTGCTTCGGCTGGCGGGTTTGTCAACCCAGGCGAAGGCCGACGCGGTGCTCTCCGTGGTTCGCGATCATGGCTTGGGCTTGCGTGCCTCGTTCGCCGTCGTGAGCCCTGGCTTGGTGCGGATCAGGACGGGCGCGTAGCTGGGAGACCGATCTAGCGGTTTCACAGAGCCGCCCCGCCTGATTGGTCGCTGCTCATTGTCTGCCTCACCGTGACAGCGCTTGACGGCAGACGTTCGACTCAACACCGACTGATGCCATGCCGCGCTCCTACCGCGGCCAGCCCTGGGGCGCGTCGAACGGCAGGTTTCGCATGAAGCCCTTCTTCCCCAATTTCCGCATCTTCTTCATCATCGACGTCATCTCCTGGTACTGCTTCAGGAGCCGGTTGACGTCGGCGACCGTGGTGCCCGATCCGGCGGCGATGCGCCGCCGGCGCGAGGCGTTGAGCAGGTTGACGTTCTTGCGCTCGGCCCTGGTCATCGAGCCGATGATCGCCTCCTGGCGCCCGAGGATGCGCCCATCGACGCGCGCCTCGGCGAGCTGGCGCTTGACCTTGGCGATGCCGGGCAGCATTCCCATGACGCCCTCGACCCCGCCCATCTTCTTGAGCTGGCGCAGCTGCGCTGCCATGTCGTCCAGGTCAAAGCCGCCCTTCTCGAGCTTGGCGGCGAGCTTCTCGGCCTCCTCCTGCTCGATGGTCTCGGCCGCCTTCTCGACCAGGCTGACCACGTCGCCCATGCCCAGCATGCGGTTGGCGATGCGGTCGGGGTGAAGGGGCTCGATCGCGTCGATCTTTTCGCCCACGCCGATCAGCTTGATCGGGCAGCCGGTGACGCTGCGCATGCTGAGCGCGGCGCCGCCCCGGCCGTCGCCGTCCACGCGGGTCAGCACGATGCCCGACAGAGCCAGGCGCCCCTTGAACGCGGCCGCCACGTTGACCGCGTCCTGGCCGGTCAGCGCGTCGACCACCAGCAGCGTCTCGCGCGGGTTCGCGATCACCGCGATCTCGGCCGCCTCGTCCATCATGGCCTGGTCGATGCCGAGCCGGCCGGCGGTGTCCAGGATCACCACGTCGAAGCCCTCGCGCCGCGCCGCGTCCAGCGCGCGCCGGGTGATCGCCGCGGGCCGCTCGCCCTCGACCACGGGCAGCGTGGCGATGCCCGCGCTAGTGCCAAGCGCGGCGAGCTGGGCCTGGGCGGCGGGTCGGTAGACGTCGAGCGAGGCCATCATGACCCGCTTCTTCTCGCGCGTCTCGATCAGGCGGGCGATCTTGGCCGCCGTGGTGGTCTTGCCCGAACCCTGCAGGCCGACCAGCAGCACCGGCACCGGCGGCGTGGCCGCCAGGTCCAGCGCGGCGCCCGGCCCGCCCAGGATCTCGACCAGGTGATCGTGGACGATCTTGATCACCATCTGGCCGGGCGTGACCGAGCGCAGCACATCGTGGCCGACGGCGCGCTCCTTCACCTTCGCGACGAAGTCCTTGACCACGGGCAGCGCAACGTCGGCCTCGAGCAGCGCGATGCGCACCTCGCGCAGCGCCGCTTCGACGTCCCCCTCGGACAACGCGCCGCGTCGCGTCAGACGGTCGAAGATCGCGCCCAGACGGTCGGACAGGGACTGGAACATGGTGGTCCTTGGGTTGCCGGTCGGCGTCCTATATCGTCCGGATCGTGCCCGAACGGAAGCCCCGAGGAGCCCGACCATGCGCGCCGTCGTTCTCGCCGTCTTCGTCCTGCTGGTACCGCAACTCGCCGCCGCCACGATGCCGGCGACCCTCTACAAGGACCCGTGGTGCGAGTGCTGCGCGGCCTACGCGGACTATCTGCGCGGCCACGGCTTCGACGTCACCGTGATCGAGACCGAGGCGATGGACGCGCGCCACGCCGAGGCCGGCACGCCAGCGGGCTTCGAGGGCTGCCATCTGACCATGATCGAGGGCTACGCAATCGAGGGCCACGTGCCCGTCGGCGCCATCCGCACGCTGCTCGACGAACACCCCGCGCTGGCCGGCATCAGCCTGCCGGGCATGCCCGAGGGCTCGCCGGGCATGACCGGCGTCAAGCAGGCGCCGTTCGTCGTCTATGGCTTCGGTGGCGCGGGCGAGCCGGAGCCCTACGTCACCGAGTGATCGGCCGTCATGCAGGGCGCGAATCCTCTCGCCCTTCGTGGGCCGCTGCGCGGCCGCCTCAGGGCCAGCGGCGTACTTTCTGACCGCATCAGATCCGCTCCTGCTAAGCAGCGCGCGATGCTGCGCGCCGGGTCTGGCGCGATGTGCTCGCCGAAGGCCTGTCGTGCGGTCTGCACCGGGTCGAACGCCTGATGCGTGCTCAGGCGCTGCGGGCGCGGCCCCGGCGCCGGCGGCTGCCAACGGATAGTGGCGAACGCTCCGCGGTCGCGCCGAACGTGCTCGACCGGACGTTCGCCGCGGACCGGCCTAACCGCAAATGGGTCGCCGACTTCACTTATGTCTGGACGGCCGAAGGATGGCTTTACGTCGCCACGGTCCTCGAGCTGTTCTCGCGGCGTGTCGTCGGCTGGTCGATGAAGGCAGAGATGACGGCCCAGCTCGTCACCGACGCTCTGGTCATGGCGATCTGGCGGCGCGGCCGGCCGCAGTCGCTGCTGCATCACTGCGACCAGGGCAACCAGTACACCAGCGAACCCTTCCAGCGGCTAATGGCCGACCACGGCATTGCCTGCTCGATGAGCCGGTCAGGCGAAGTCTGGGACAATGCAGCGATGGAGAGCTTCTTCTCGTCGCTCAAGACCGAACGGATCAGGGGACGCGTTTACCGGACCCGCGACGACGCGCAAGACGTGTTCGACTACATCGAGCGCTTCTACAATCCGACGAGGCGGCACTCGACCGTCGGATACATCAGTCCCGTGGACTTCGAGAAGCAGGCCATGCAAGCTTAACTGTGTGTCCACGGAACCGGCAGCAGCTCACCGTGACGTTCGGAACCTGAGGCTCATCTGGGGAATGCATCATGATCACGGATTTCATGTACACGACACGGCGTCTCGTGAGCCGCGACCTCCTGGCGATCGGGCTGCTCTTGGTACCAGGGCTGGCGAATGCCGAAACGGTGATCACGCGGATCCCGACGCAGTACATCGCGGCGTTGGGTGATCCGGGTGCGACCTCCGGGACCGGAGCGGAAGCATGGGGTCTTTGGCGCGTGGACCCGGGGCCTCGGGGCGTTCGGCTGAGCAGCTACGAGACGTTGAAGGCCGAAGGAGGTGTGGCGCCGGCCCAATGGACGTTCGACGGCTCGGACTGGTGGCTGGAGGAGTACGGCCGGATCATGGAGCAGCCTGAGTTTCCCGTCCCTTCCGGCCGCTACGTCGTCACCGGTGGCCGCGAGGTCACGGCCATTCTGACGGTTCATCCCAGGGGGGATGACGGCGTCCAGCGTTGGGAACTCGACCGAGGTGCCACGCTCTACGACGTGACGCACTTGCGCTGCCGCTCCGCCCGATACACCCCGGCGGCGGGCGACAATTCCTGCTCTCCTGCCAAGGCGCAGATCACCGACTTTCCGGTCGCCCCGGGCGGGCCGATGCCGCCGGTCGAGGGCTGCAACAAGCAGGACTACGAGGTTCTGATCGTGATCGGCATGGCCGAGGAGAGCTAATGGCGGCGTGCACGGACGTGCCATCGTTTCATTCGCGTTCGATCGGCACGTATGAGCCTGCCTACGGCGCATCGTCCAGGTGGGCGTGTGTGCCGGGGTCACGTCGAAGGATAGGCGGATTCAGATTCATGTGAGACACGCTACGCACCATTGGCGTGGCTGTCTCATCCGCTTTGCTGCCTCCGCCGCGGCTGCTCTTGGCTATTGGCAGACGTCAGGCCCCCGTGCGCAAATTCAGGGCTAGACAATCGGAGGGGCGACCGGGATTCGAAATTAGCCCTATTCGCGATGACGTTAGTGTCGCAGGAATGGGTCATTCCTAGGCTGTGCACCTTTCCAACAGAGTGAACAGTTCGAGAGAGTTCGGCGCGAACGAGAACGTACGACCCCGATATGGCGGCACGCGCACTGAACAGGGTTCGCCGCAGACGGGCGGCGCTCCTGGCCGGCCTAAGATCGCCGACGACGTGGAGAGACTGTTGAGGCCATGCTGCGTGGCTGGGGGACTTGGATTCGAACCAAGACCGCTCGGTCCAGAGCCGAGAGTTCTACCGTTAAACTATCCCCCAACGGGGCCGTCGCGGCCGCCCTGGGCCAGGAGCGCGGACCTTAGGAACCGGGTCGGCGGGTGTCAAGCCGTGGTCCGGCGCGGCGCGGCGCAACCGGACTGCCGCGGCACGCGAACTGTGTTACACCTCCAAGCGAGAAACGGATCGGCGGGCGGTTGGGGCCCGCCGACGCGCTGGGGAGGCGCGCGGTGCGCAACATCGGGCATGGGCGTTGGGGTCGCACGCGTGGCCCCAGCTACGCGGCACTCGATCTCGGCTCCAACAACTGCCGGTTGCTGGTCGCCGAACCGGCGCGCGATGGTTTCCGCGTGGTCGATGCCTTCTCGCGCATCGTGCGGCTGGGCGAAGGCGTGCGGGCGACCGGTCGGCTGTCCGAGGCCGCCATGGAACGCGCGCTCGACGCCCTGCGCGTGTGCGCCAACAAGGTCCGCCGCCAGCGTGCGCATCACGTCCGGGGCATCGCGACCGAAGCCTGCCGCCGGGCGTGCAACGGCCGCGAGTTCCTCGACCGCGTCGAGCGGGAGACCGGACTAGGGTTCGAGATCATCTCGGCGCGCGAGGAGGCGTCGCTCGCGCTCGACAGCTGCTTCTCCCTGGTCGAGCCCCGAGCGCGGCGCGCGCTGATCTTCGACATCGGCGGCGGCAGCACCGAGCTCTCGTTCGTCGCGATCGACGAAGACGGCGCGTGCCAGCCGATCAACTGGATCTCCCTGCCGTTCGGCGTGGTGACCCTGGCGGAGGATCACGGCGGCGATCAGGTCAGCCGCGAAACGTTCGAAGGCATGATCGAACGGGTAGCGTCCCGGCTTGGCGAACTCGAGGCCGACGCGGCCATCGCCGCCGCGATCGACCGGGACGAGATGCAGGTCGTCGGCACCTCGGGCACGGTGACTACCCTGGCTGGGCTGCACCTGGGCCTGCCGGCCTACGACCGGGGCCAGGTCGACGGCATCTGCCTGTCGTTCCGCGAGACGGAGTCCGTGTGCGAGCGCCTCTTGGCGCTGGACGGCACGGGACGCGCGGCGCTGCCGTGCGTCGGCACCGAGCGCGCGGATCTCGTGCTGGCCGGCTGCACCATCCTGTTGGCGATCCAGCGGCGCTGGCCCGTCGGCCGGTTGCACGTGGCCGACCGGGGCCTGCGCGAAGGCGTGCTGCTGCGGCTGATGGCCGACGATCGGCGCCGGGCGCGCGGGTGACCACGGGGCGGCCGCCGGGACCGCGCTCGCGCACGTTGTCCTCGCGCCGGTGGCTCGAACGGCAGGCGCGCGATCCCTACGTCAAGGACGCCAAGGCCAAGGGCCTGCGCTCGCGCGCGGCGTTCAAGCTCGCTCAGCTCGACGATCGCTTCCGCCTGCTGCGCAAGGGCGCGCGCGTGGTCGATCTGGGCGCGGCGCCGGGTGGCTGGTCGCAGGTCGCGGCTTACCGCGTGGGCCCGGCCGGGCGCGTCGTCGCTGTGGATCTTCAGCCGATGGACCCAATCCCGGGTGTCGTGGTCCTGACGCTCAATGGCACGACCGACTCGGCGCTCGATGCGGTGCGCGCGGCGTTGGGCGGGCCGGCCGACGTGGTGCTGAGCGACATGGCGGCGCCCGCCACCGGCGACCGCGCGACCGATCACCTGCGCATCGTCGCCCTGGCCGAGGCGGCGCTCGACATTGCCCGCCGCCTGCTCGCGCCCGGCGGCGCTTTCGTGTGCAAGGTGCTGCAGGGGGGCGCCACGCGCGATCTGCTGGCCGACGTTAAGCGCGACTTCGCCGATGTGCGCCACGCCAAGCCGCCGGCGAGTCGCGCCGATTCGCGCGAGGTCTACCTGATCGCCCAGGGGGTTCGCGGCGGCGCGGCGCCAACGGGCTGATCGGCCTTGGCTTCGCGCGCTCGCCGTGTATAGTGCCGCGCCACTCCCCCAGGCGGACCTCAGGCGGGCATGGCACGGATGACGGCGCGGGTTATCGAGGAAGCTCTCACCTTCGACGACGTCACGCTCGTTCCGGCCTACTCGCGCGTCCTTCCCGCCCAGACCATCGTCCAGGCCCGGCTGACCCGGACCATCCGGCTGGGCATCCCGCTCATCTCGGCGGCCATGGACACGGTGACCGAAGCGCCCATGGCCATCGCCATGGCGCAGCACGGTGGTCTGGGGATCGTCCACAAGAACCTCAATGCCGCCCAGCAGGCCGAGGAGGTGCGCCGGGTCAAGCGCTTCGAGTCCGGCATGGTCGTCAACCCGGTCACCATAGGCCCGGACGTGACCCTGCGCGATGCGCTGCAGATCATGGCCGAGCAAAACATCTCGGGCATCCCGGTCGTCGAGTCGCCCTCGGGGCGCCTGGCCGGCATCCTGACCCATCGCGACGTGCGCTTCGCGACCGACCTGTCGCAGCCGGTGCGCGAGCTGATGACCAAGGAAAACCTGGTCACCGTGCGCGACGGCGTCGGCTCGGAGGAGGCGAAGCGGCTCTTGCACCGCCACCGCATCGAAAAGCTGATCGTGGTGGACGAGGCCTACCGCTGCGTCGGTCTGATCACCGTCAAGGACATCGAGAAGGCCGAGACGTTCCCCGAGGCGTGCAAGGACGAGCGTGGGCGCCTGCGCGTGGGTGCGGCGACGGGCGTGGGCGACGGGGGCATCGCGCGGGCCGAGGCCTTGATCGACGCCGGCGCCGACGTGGTGGTGGTGGATACCGCCCACGGCCATTCCCAGGGCGTGCTCGACATGGTCAGCCGCATCAAGCGCACGAGCAACCGGGCCCAGGTCATGGCCGGCAACGTGGCGACGCCCGACGGCGCCCGCGCCCTGATCGATGCCGGCGCGGACGCGGTCAAGGTCGGCATCGGACCGGGCTCGATCTGCACCACGCGCGTGGTGGCCGGCGTCGGCGTGCCGCAGTTCAGCGCCATCCTCGAGGTCGCCGAGGCGTGCCGCAAGGCGGACGTGCCGCTGATCGCCGACGGCGGCATCAAGTTCTCGGGCGACCTGGCCAAGGCGGTCGCCGCCGGGGCCGATTGCGCCATGATCGGCAATCTGTTCGCCGGCACGGAACAGAGCCCCGGCGAGGTGTTCCTCTATCAGGGCCGTTCGTACAAGTCCTACCGGGGCATGGGCTCGGTCGCCGCCATGGCGCGCGGCTCGGCGGACCGCTACTTCCAGCAGGAAGTGCGCGACAACCTGAAGTTCGTGCCCGAGGGCGTGGAAGGGCGCGTGCCCTACAAGGGCTCGGTAGCCGGTGTCGTGCACCAGCTCGTCGGTGGTCTGCGCGCCGCGATGGGCTACACGGGCTGCGCCACGCTCGCCGAGATGCAGACGAACTGCCGGTTCCGCCGGGTCACCGACGCGGCGCTGCGCGAGAGCCACGTTCACGATGTCGCGATCACACGCGAAGCGCCGAACTACCCGCTCAATCGATGATTGGCGTCACGCCAATCGCGTTGCGCGGCGCGCGGCGCCGCATTATGTAGGAGGGCCAGCGGGGAGGCGCGCGGGACGGCAGCGTCCCGTGGTTAAGCGTTCGTCAACCTACGGAGTGACCCCATGAAGCGATTGCTCGTCCCGGTTTTCGCCGCGCTCGCCCTCGTTGCTGTTGCTGGTTCCGGCGCGCTGGCCATGAGCAGCGGCGGCTCGTCGTCGTCGAGCACGACCGAGGATTCCTCCGACGCCGCCTTCCAGGAAGGCCGCAAGCTCGTGAAGGCCAAGAACTTCAAGGCCGCCATCCCGAAGCTGAAGAAGGCAATCGCCGCCGACCCGCAGAACGCCGACGCGCAGAACCTGCTCGGCTACGCGTACCGCAAGACCGGCGATTACGAGAGCGCGCTCACGCACTACCAGGAGGCGCTCGCAATTGACCCGAACCACGCCGACGCCCACGAGTACATCGGCGAGGCGTACCTCGAGCTCGACGACTTGGCCAAGGCCGAGGAGCATCTGGCCGCGCTGGAAGGCATCTGCCCGTCGGGCTGCGAGCAGCGCGACGAGCTTGCCGAAGCGGTCGCGGCCTACAAGGCGAGCCATGGTGGCTGATCCGGCCGGCGCGCCGCGGTTGCTGGCGAGGCCGTGACCGAACGGATCCTCGTCCTCGACTTCGGCTCGCAGGTCACGCAGCTCATCGCGCGGCGGATCCGCGAAGCGGGCGTCTACTGCGAGATCCTGCCGTTCAACGTGACGGCGCGCGCGATCGAGGCCTTCGACCCCAGGGCCATCGTGCTGTCCGGCGGCCCCGCCTCGGTGCCGGCGAACGCGAGCCCGCGCGCGCCCGACGCGGTCTTCCGGTTGGGCGTGCCGGTGCTCGGCATCTGCTACGGCCAGATGGCCATGGTCCAGCAGCTCGGCGGCGCGGTGGAATCGTCCGACCACCGCGAGTTCGGCCGCGCCTTCGTGGACGTGGCGGAGGACTGCCGGCTGTTCGACGGCGTGTGGTCCACGGGCTCGCGCGAGCAGGTCTGGATGTCCCACGGCGACCGGGTCATCCGCATGCCGCCAGGATTCCGCGTCGTGGCGTCGAGCGAGGGCGCGCCCTTCGCCGCCATCGCCGACGATACGCGCCGGTACTACGGCCTGATGTTCCACCCCGAGGTGGTGCACACGCCGCACGGCGCGCGGCTGATCGTCAATTTCGCGCGTGCCGTCGCGGGCTGCTCCGGCACCTGGACCATGGCGGCGTTCCGTGCCGAGGCGATCGAGCGCATCCGCCGGCAGGTCGGCGCGGGGCGCGTCATCTGCGGACTGTCGGGCGGGGTCGATTCCTCGGTCGCCGCCGTGCTGATCCACGAGGCGATCGGCGACCAGCTCGTGTGCGTCTTCGTCGACACCGGGCTGCTGCGCGAAGGCGAGGCGGACGAGGTGGTCTCCGTGTTCCGCCACCACTACAACATCCCGCTGGTCCATGCCGACGCGCGCGCGGATTTCCTTGGCGCACTCGATGGCGTGACCGACCCCGAGGCCAAGCGCCGCGCCATCGGTAAGACGTTCATCGACATCTTCGAGATCGAGGCGAACCGGGTGGGCGGCGCCGATTTCCTGGCCCAGGGCACGCTCTACCCCGACGTGATCGAGTCGGTCTCGGCGACCGGCGGTCCCAGCGTCACCATCAAGTCGCACCACAACGTGGGCGGCCTGCCCGAACGCATGCGGCTCAAGCTGGTCGAGCCGCTGTGCGAGCTGTTCAAGGACGAGGTGCGCGCGCTCGGGCTCGAGCTCGGCCTGCCCGAACGGCTGGTGCGGCGCCACCCGTTCCCCGGCCCCGGACTCGCCATCCGCGTGCCCGGCGCAATCACCGAGGACCGGCTGGCCATCCTGCGCAAGGCCGACGCGATCTTCATCGAGGAGCTGCGCGCCGCCGGGCTCTATGACGCCGTGTGGCAGGCGTTCGCCGTACTGCTGCCGGTGCGTACCGTCGGCGTAATGGGCGACGCGCGCACGTACGAGAGCGTGTGCGCCCTGCGCGCGGTGACGTCCACGGACGGCATGACCGCCGACTACGCCACGCTGCCGCACGAGTTCCTGGGACGCGTCGCCACGCGCATCGTCAACGAGGTGCGCGGTATCAACCGCATCGTCTACGACGTGACCTCCAAGCCCCCCGGTACCATTGAGTGGGAGTAGAAATTCTAACGTGAGTTGTTGATTTATTTAGGTTTTCAACTTACATAAAAGTGGCACACGCCCAACTAAGTCGGAGATTTAGTTGGGCGTTGGCATTAAGGTTACACGTAAAGCTGTAGCCGTTCAAAAATGTAGTCACTCTGACCAGCTCCCTGCGCCTTCCTCCATGTGAAGCCGGAGTCCGGCAACCCAGGAGGGACCGGACGGATGAAGCGATCGAGGTTCACGGAAGAGCAGATCATTGGGCTCCTGCGGGAGCAGGAGGCGGGTGAGAAGACGGCGGAGGTCGGCCGCAAGCACGGCATCAGCACGGCCACGTTCTACGCCTGAAAGGGGAAGTTCGGCGGCAT
>Ga0194126_10004698_pt1 | contig 20692 bp, 21 predicted proteins | sample TA2KigC150mmetaG_FD_148641 | JGI IMG/M metagenome (GOLD analysis project Ga0194126, IMG submission 148641) | Freshwater microbial communities from Lake Tanganyika, Tanzania - TA2015035 Kigoma Deep Cast 150m | ecosystem: Environmental > Aquatic > Freshwater > Lake | place: Tanzania: Lake... | reverse complement strand
TATAGATTATTTTAAAGATTATAACGATAAGTTCGGCCATACTGCAGGCGATATAGTACTCAAAGGCTTAAGTTTGAGTATCTGCGATTTTTTAAAAGGCCTAGGCCCCATTGTAAGCCGTTTCGGAGGAGAGGAATTCTGTATAATACTGCCCCGTGTAGATAAGAAGAATGCTGCTGGCGTGGCTGAAGAACTGCGCCTGGCTATAGAGAAGAATAAGATAAATCTGCGCGGCTGGGAGACTAATATCACTGTTTCCATAGGAGTGGCGGTTTTTCCAGATGACGCCTCTGAAGAAAGCGACCTGATTCTGAAATCAGACCGGGCGATGTATGAGGCAAAACAAAAAGGGAGAAATCGGGTTATCTGCATATAAAATGATAAAATTATCGTTGGATCTGGCGGCATTAATTTTGTTATGTATCTTGTTTTATCTTTGGTTAAGTACGATGTTATATAAAAAAAGCTTTCTCAAGAAGCACCGAGAATATAAGGAGACCGAAAAAAAATACAATTTATTGCTTTCTATTAACGCACGATTAGATCGAGATAATCATGAGCTAGGCAAAAAACTAGAGGAGACCGTTGCCCTTTATGACCTCACTAGAAATATATGCAAATACCTGGATGAAGAAAGGGTATTCCTTAATTTTAAAGAAGAGCTAAGTAGATATATAGAGGTATCTGATTGCCGATTCGTTAAAACCAACGAAGATCTCACCCCATATAAAGAATATGCGCTTATAGAGCTTGATATAGATAAAGTCCTGATCGGTTATCTGGTAGCCAGACTCAATAATAAGCATGATAATGAGAAGTTCCATATTTTAGGCCAGCAATTTCTTTTAGGGATTAAAAGGGCAATACTTTATCAAAGGGTCCAAGAGTTAGCTATTACGGATAGCCTAAGCGGAGTTTTTAGCCGCAGGTACTACCTGGAGCGGTTTAAAGAAGAGATAGGGCGTTCGCAGAAATTTAACTACAGCTTCTCTTGCCTTATGATCGATATAGACCATTTTAAAAATTATAATGACCATTACGGGCATCTAGTAGGAGACGCTATACTTAGGGAGTTGTCAAAAACCATAAAAGAAAATATCAGGCAGATAGACCTGATCGGCAGGTACGGCGGAGAGGAATTCTCGATTATCCTTACCGAAACAGATAAGGAGCAGGCAAAATTCGCTGCCGAGCGTATCCGTCATTCCGTTGAATCTAAATATATCCGAGTATATGACGAAGACCTGCAGGTTACCGTAAGCATAGGTATCTCTAGCTTTCCCAGTGACGGGAAGTCGATGGAGCTATTGATAGATAATGCCGACTCCGCGCTTTATTATGCTAAGCAGAGCGGCCGCAACAAGGTTAGTGCATTTGGGGAGCGTAACTAAGATTAGTCCTGCGTTACTGCGTGAGGCAAGTTTCTTGTTGCAATTAGAATGACTTTAATATAAAATACAAAGGCTATGTCAGCTAAATTCATTGTTAGCATAGACTTGGGAGGCACAAACTTAAGGATTGCCCTTATAAACCTGCAATATCGCATTGTAAGAAAACAGGTTATGAGCACGCGTAATTTTTCTACGAAGGATAAACTGACTCTGGCAATCTGCGCTGCCATTAAAAATATCATAGAGGCGCATAATCTGCGAAATAAGGATATCCTGGGGGTGGGTTTAGGTTTACCCGGCCCTATAGACGTTAAACGAGGGCTCGTTCATTTCCTGCCGAATATCCCGGGATGGAGAAAGGTATACTTGAAGAATAAATTGGAGAAGATGACCGGGCTATCCGTATTTCTGGATAACGACGCTAAGTTGATGAGCCTGGCTGAGCATCGACTCGGCGCAGCAAGGGGTTTTAGAAACGCGCTTTGTCTTACCTTGGGCACAGGCGTAGGCGCTGGCATTATTATAGAGGGTGAACTTTATCGCGGCAGGGATAATGCAAGTGCTGAGATAGGGCATCTGCCTATTAACGAAGACGGCCCTAAATGTAATTGCGGAGGAACTGCCTGCCTTGAAACCTATATCGGCAATAACAGTATAATAAATAAGGCGCGCAAGGCATTTGGCCCTGACGTCTCACTCGAAGAGTTAAGTAGGCTAGCCAAACATGGTAGCGCTAAAGCTTGCGCTATCTGGCTGAATGTAGCCAAACACCTGGGAACTGCTTTAGTAGGAGCGGTTAACCTGCTTAATCCAGAATGCATTGTGATTGGCGGCGGGATAGCCGGCGCAGGCAAAATTCTTTTTAGCAGAGTAAGAGAGATTATATCCAGGCAGGCGATGAGCGTGCAGGCAAAGGGTATCAAGGTGTTAAAGGCTAAGTTAGGCAATGACGCAGGCCTGGTTGGCGCAGCTATAATGGTAAAAGAAGGGATTTCTTGATGAAGATATTTATTGATAGCGCAAGCCCAAAAGAGATAAAAGAGGCAATGGGCTTAGGGTTGATTGACGGAGTGACTACCAATCCTACTCTTATTGCTCGAGAGAACAGGCCTTCCAGGGAATTGTTGCAGGAGATATGCAGCCTTGTAGCCGGGCCGGTGAGCGCAGAGGTCATTGGTTTAGTAGCAACAGATATGCTTACTGAGGCCAGGGAGCTTTCTGGTATCGCAGGGAATATCGTAATAAAGATACCTTTGATTAAAGAGGGGCTTAAGGCAGTTAAGGTATTGTCGGCTGAGGGTATTAAGACTAACGTCACTTTATGTTTTTCTCCTTCTCAGGCCCTGCTGGCTGCCAAGGCAGGCGCAGATTATATCTCTCCTTTTATCGGCAGGCTTGACGATATAAGCCAGCGCGGTATGGATTTAATCAAAACCATCAAGACAATTTATAATAATTACGGTTTCAATACAAAGATCATCGTTGCTTCTATACGTAACCCCATGCATGTAGTGGAGGCGGCAGAAATCGGGGCAGATATATCTACTATCCCTTTTGCGGTTATCGAACAGTTGATTAAGCATCCTTTGACAGATTTGGGTGTCCAGAGATTCCTGGAAGATTATAAAAAAATCCCCAAAAAATAAACGCATGTTAAAGCCTTTCCGAAAACCCATTCAACTTCTTGTCTTTGCCATTTTTCTTCTACCCGGAATTATTTTAGCCGAAGATGACTCAAATAAAGAGGTAACCTCTCAGGCGATTACCGTCAACGGAGACACCGTAGAGTATTTAAGCGACAGTAAAGAAATCTCAGCTACGGGAAATGTCTCGGTGATTTATAAAGGGACTAAGCTTACCTGTCAGAAACTGGTGGTCAATACCCAGACTAAAGAAGGCGTAGCTCTGGGTGGCGCAAGGATGGAAGATGCTAAGGGCGTAATAGAGGGAGAGAAGATAAGGTATAATTTTGCGGCTAAGACAGGGACTATCTTAGAGCCGTCCTTCCGGGCTGATCCTTATTTTGGCAGGTCAGAGAAAGTGGATAAGATAAGCGATGCGGAGTTTATCGCTAAACGCGGCTATATGACTACCTGTAGCCTTAATAAGCCGCATTATCGGCTCAAGTCCAGGCGCATGAATTTCTTCCCCGGAGATAAAGTCCGGATCCGCGACGCCACTATGTATGTGCGGGGGGTTCCCTTAGGTTACCTGCCGCAGTATAACCAGAGCCTCAAAGACCCGATTATGCATGTGCAGGTAACCCCGGGAAAGAGAAAAGATTGGGGCGGCTATATCCTGACTGCCTGGCGCTATAAACTTACCGATAATTTAAGCGGCAGGATTTATTTTGATGTGCGCTCGAAGCTTGGCGTAGCCGAAGGCTTCGGCGCAAACTATAAAAGCGAAAATTTCGGCAAAGGCGATTTTAAATACTACTATTCGCATGAGGAGCCTACGGACCTTCCTCAGAATACCCCCGCTAATTTCGAAAGGTATTTGATACGCTGGCGCCATCAGTGGGATATAGGCGAAAGGACAAACCTGGTCTCGGAATATTACAAAATAACAGACTCTAAAAGGTCGATCCTGGGCACACAGTATAACATGCTTAAGGATTATTTCTTCCGCGAGTACGAGAAGGATTCCCAGCCTTTATCCTATACGCTGCTGCACCATAGCTTTAGTTACTCAAGCCTAGATTTTACAGTGCAGAAGCGCATCAACCGCTGGTACCAGCAGCTGGAAAAATTGCCGGAGATAAAATACAGCCTGCCTAATTTAAAGATAGGGGAGACTCCTTTCTATTTTGAGAATAGTTCATCGCTCTCCAGTTTTAATTATAAATACCCTGTGCCAAGCGATGCCACAAATGATATCAGTATGAACAGGTTTGATACCAGTAATAAATTTTCCCTGCCCATGAAGGTCGCTTTTATACAGTTTACTCCTTTCGTGATGAACCGCTTAACCTACTATGATAAAGACTCTAATGGCGCAAGCTTGGCACCACGCAATATCTTTTATAGCGGCTCAGATGCTAGCACCAAGTTTTACCGCATCTTTGATGTAAAGTCAAACTTCTTAGGCTTGGATATAAATGGCCTGCGCCATATTATCACCCCTACCATAGCCTATTCCTATAACTATGAGCCAACGGTTAAAAGTAGCAGGCTAAAACAGATAGATTCCGTAGATTCGATTGGGAGAAATAATTCCGCGACCTTAGAGCTTTCTAATAAACTACAGACCAAGCGCAAGAACAAGAGCGTAGACCTGGCTGATTTCAGGATAAACAGCGCTTATACCTTTAAGACCAGAGAAGGCAGGGGAGGCAGCCTAGGGGACCTGTTATTTGATTTAACATTATTGCCTTACTCTTGGATGCGCCTGGATACCGATGCTACCTACAGTCATTATCATGACTATTTTACTAACGCAAACTACGATTTTGGTTTTAGTTTAAACAAAGACCTTTCAATCGGCATAGGCCAGCGTTACCAGCGCAAGTCCAGCAATGAATTAACTACCAGTTTTAACTGGCGCTTGAGCCCGAAGTGGAGATTTTCTGTTTACGAAAGGTTCTTTCTTAAGGATATACCAACCTCTAATAAGGGACTTAAGGAACAGGAATATACTATATCCCGCGACCTGCATTGCTGGCAGATGGACCTTGCCTATAATGTCAAAAGAGGGGAGGGGGAGAGTATCTGGTTGATCTTTAGGTTGAAGGCCTTCCCTGAGATGGAGATTAACTTAAATCAAAGTTATCACGGTCCGAAGTCCGGGGCAGCGCGATAATTTTATATAAGATGTCCCGACAGCTAAGCGCTCAAAAATTTGAAACAAATTTTTTCGCAGTTGCGGGATTAATTCGCAGGCGTATGTTGCAAAATATAGCAAACTACAACTTATGTCGTCTTACGGACTCCGTAAGTTGTCTGCCCATTAAAGAGGAGTAAGTATGAATATTTCTATAATCGGTTCCGGATATGTGGGCTTAGTTACCGGTTCCTGTTTTGCCGAATTAGGCAACAGGGTCATCTGTGCGGATAACGACAGTAAGAAAATAGAGGGCCTTAAAAAAGGCATCATTCCTATATATGAGCCTGGCCTTAAAGAGTTGGTGATGAGCAATATGAAAAAGAAGCGGCTTAGATTTAGCTCAAGCGTTAAAGAGGCAGTTTTAGAATCAGAGGTGATCTTTATCGCTGTAGGCACGCCTTCACTTGAAAACGGAGAGGCAGACCTTACCTATATAGAGAATGTGGCGCGCAATATTGCCCAGAACTTAAACGGCTACCGCCTGATAGTTGAGAAATCTACGGTACCGGTTGAGACCGGAAAATGGGTAAAGCAGACCATCGCTACCTATATAAAACGTAAAGTGAAATTTGACATTGCCTCTAATCCGGAATTCTTAAGGGAGGGCCAGGCAATAAGCGATTTTATGCACCCGGACAGGATCGTCATCGGCGTTGAGTCAAAGGCAGCCCGGGATATCCTAGTTAACTTGTACAGCCCGCTTAAGGCGCCGCTGGTGATAACCGATATCAAATCCGCAGAGCTTATAAAACATGCCTCTAATTCCTTTTTGGCTACCAAAATCTCTTTTATCAACGCCATCTCGCGTATCTGCGAGAAGGTAGGGGCGGATGTGGTAGAAGTGGCAGTCGGACTAGGCCTGGATAAAAGGATAGGCCCCAGTTTCTTGAATGCAGGATTGGGTTACGGCGGTTCATGTTTCCCGAAGGACCTGGATGCCTTTGTGACCATATCAGAGAAGTTAGGCTATGACTTTGGGTTGCTTAAGGCAGCGCGGCAGATCAACCAGGAACAGAAGGCGTTTTTCCTAAGCAAGATCAGGGATGCGCTCTGGATCCTTAAAGATAAGAATGTGGGTGTATTAGGGCTTTCATTTAAGCCAAATACCGACGATATCCGTAATGCCCCTGCAATAGAGATAATCCAGGCTCTGCAAATCGAAGGCGCTAAGATCAAGGCCTATGACCCATCCTCGATGGATAAGGCAAAGGCTGTCTTAGGCAAAAAGGTCAAGTTCTGTAAAGACGCCTACGAGGTTTGCCGGGATAGCGACTGTTTACTGTTAGTGACGGAGTGGGATGAATTTAAGGAGCTTGACTTTTTGCGGGTCAAGAAACTTTTAAAAAGGCCGCTGGTTATCGACGGACGCAATATCTATGACCACAAGAGGATGGAGAAGCTTGGGTTTAGCTATGTTGGTATAGGCAGAAGAAGATAGCATGCTTTTAGAAAAGATCAAGTCTAAGAAAGCAAAGATTGCCGTAGTGGGCTTAGGCTATGTGGGCCTGCCCTTAGCCATTGCCTTTGCCAAAAAAGGCTTCTCGGTCCTGGGCTTGGACGTGGATAGAGAGAGGATTGAGCGCCTTAAAAAAAGGCAGTCCTATATCACCGATGTCAGCGCCGCTGAGCTAAAGAGGGTCATTGTTTCAAAAAAGTTCCTTGCCTACGATAACTTTAGTATCCTGGGACAGGCCGATGTCATTCTTATATGCGTGCCAACTCCCTTAAAGACAAGATACTCTCCGGATATCTCCTATATCAAAGAGGCGGTAAAATCCATCTCAAAGAATATGAAGGCCGGTAGCCTTGTGGTATTAGAAAGCACTACTTATCCAGGGACTACGGAAGAGGTGATCTTGCCTTTGTTACAAAGGGAGAGGATGCGCCACGGAAAAGATTTTTATCTTTGTTTTTCTCCGGAAAGGATTGACCCGGGCAACAAGGATTATCCGGTCGAGGCTATACCCAAGGTAGTGGGAGGGATAAATAAAGAAGCAACTTTCTTGGCAACCTTGCTGTATCAGCAAATAATCAAAAAAGTCGTTCCCGTCTCCTCGGCAAAGGTAGCAGAGGCAGTAAAGCTGCTTGAGAATACCTTCCGCCTGGTTAATATAGGCCTGATCGATGAGATGGCAATGATGGCCCATAAGATAGGGATTGATATCTGGGAGATCATTGAGGCAGCCAAGAGCAAGCCCTTTGGCTTTATGCCGTTTTATCCTGGCCCTGGGGTAGGCGGGCATTGCATACCCAAGGATCCCCTTTATCTATATTGGAAGGCCAGGCACCATGGTTTTAGCTCGCGTTTCATTAAGCTTGCCTCCGGGATTGTCTCGCATATGCCCGACTATATAGTCAGCCGCTTAGGCCATATCTTAGAAAAAGAAAAATCAGCTAAAAATGTCTTAGTCGTGGGGGTTACCTATAAAAAAAATATAAAAGACCTAAGGAAGTCTCCTGCTATCGATATAATCGAGCTGCTTGGAAAGTCCGGTTACTCGGTGTCATATTATGACCCCTTGATCCCCTACCTTAAGTTGGGCCATATCGATCTTAAATCCATCGTCTTAAATAGCGTAAATCTGGCTCAATTCTCCTGCGTAATTATTGCTACGGAACACTCCACACTCGATTATAAATTTATCTTAAAGAACTCAAGGCTAATCTTTGACACCCGTAACGTCTACAAGGGTATCAAAAACATAAAGGTGCACAGGCTATGAGCAGGTTCCTGGTTACCGGAGGGGCGGGGTTCATTGGTTCGCATATCACAGAGGCCTTAGTCGCCAAGAGGCATTTTGTGCGGGTAATGGATAACTTCTCAAGCGGCAGAAAGGAGAATCTGGCTGGCATATCCGGACGCATAGATTTAATAAAGGCGGATATACGCTCTAAGAGCGCTTGTATAAAAGCTACAAAAGGCATAGATTCTATCCTGCATCAGGCAGCATTAAGGAGCGTGCCTAAGTCGCTTTTAAACCCGGGAGAATACAATGAAGTAAATATACAGGGGACGCTGAATCTCTTGGAGGCAGCGCTAAAAAACAAAACAAAGGTTTTTGTCTTTGCATCCTCAAGTTCTATTTACGGCGATGTAAATAATTTCCCGGAAAAAGAAAACTTTTTACCCGGGCCCATCTCTCCTTATGCCCTTACAAAATTAACAGGAGAGCATTATTGCAAGATGTTCAGCTGTCATTATGGGTTACCTACGGTATCCTTGCGTTATTTTAATGTCTTTGGCCCCAGGCAATCTGCTGATGACGAATACGCAGTAGTGATACCTAAGTTCATCTCTTGCATGTTAAAGGACCAAAGGCCTCCCATATACGGTAACGGAAGGCAATCGCGCGATTTCACCTATATCCAGAATGTGGTCCAGGCCAATCTGCTGGCAGCTACAAAGACTAATTTAAGGGGAGAGGTATTTAATATTGCCGCTGGCCTGGATTATAACATCCTGGATTTAGTCAAAATATTAAACAGGCTCATGAGTCTAAATATAAAACCGGTATTCTTAAAGAAGCGTCCGGGAGATGTCTTTAGGACTTTAGCAGACCTTTCAAAATCAAAAAATATCCTGGGATTCAGGCCGAAGGTGGATTTTATTAATGGCTTAAAATTAACACTGGAGTATTTTAAAGAAAATGTCTAAGAAGACGGCCTTTATTACCGGCGGCGCAGGATTTCTAGGCTCTCACCTTTGCGATAAACTGATAGGGGAGGGCTTTAAGGTTATCTGCATGGATAATATCATTACTGGAAGCCCTTGCAATATCAAACACTTATTTAAAAACAAGGATTTTACCTTCATAAATCATAATGTCGCCAAATTCATTAATATAAAAGGGAAGCTGGATTACGTTCTGCATTTTGCCTCTCCTGCCTCTCCGGATGATTATCTTAAATTCCCTATCCAGACTTTAAAGGTAGGCTCTTTAGGCACACATAACGCCCTGGGCCTGGCTAAAGATAAAAGGGCAGTATTCCTGCTTGCCTCCACCTCCGAGATCTACGGAGATCCGCTGGTGCATCCGCAGCCGGAGGAATACTGGGGGAATGTCAATCCCGTAGGCGTGCGTGGCTGTTATGACGAAGCAAAACGTTTTGCCGAGGCCATGACAATGGCCTATTTTAGAGTCCATAGGATAGATACTAAGATTGTGCGCATCTTCAATACTTATGGCCCGCGCATGAGAATTAGCGATGGCAGAGTGGTGCCTAATTTTATCTATCAGGTGCTGCATAATAAGCCTATTACTATTTACGGCAAAGGGCAGCAGAGTCGTTCTTTCTGTTATGTCAGCGATCTGATCGAGGGTATCTACAAACTTATGCTCTCCGGCTTAAACCAGCCGATTAATATAGGCAATCCCCGCGAGTTTACCGTAATGGCGCTGGCCAGATTAATATTGAAATTAAATAACTCTAGAAGCGGGATAATCTTTAAACCCTTGCCCAAGGATGACCCTAAACAAAGGAGGCCGGATATATCAAAGGCCAGGAAGTTCCTTAAATGGCAGCCCAAGGTAGAGCTTAAAGAGGGGCTAGTTAAGACCATAGATTGGCTTAGGCTAGACTCGGCATAGGAGCGGCTTGTAATTAGTGTAGCTATATGCTATACTTTAAAAGAAGGGTTTAGGCCGGGGATAAAGAGGTAAATAGGACTGTTTTTATAAATAAAACTAAAGAAGACGTTAGAAAGATACCTATTCTCCAGCCTTAACATATATAAAAGATTAAGGCAGCCTGTTATCAGGCGAAAGGGGGATAGGTTTTTTATTTTTCATTAATGAAACTTCTTGACAAAGTAGAAAGGAGGTGATATAAAGAATAAGTTAACTATAAGGCAGACAACGCTTTAAGGTTAGGCCTCTTGCGTAAAAAGAAAACCAGGCTCTAATTTATCCGATTAAAAAAACAAGGGGTTAAACAAAAAGCGTAATAGTCAATCATACCTTAGAAAGGAGGTATTACAACATGAAGAAAGGTTTTACACTCGTTGAAATCATGATTGTAGTAGCTATTATCGCATTACTGGCGGCTATAGCTATACCTAACCTGCTGCGTGCGCGCTTGAATGCTAATGAAGGCGCAGCAATCTCTAATGTCCATACTCTTTCTACGGTTGCGCAGAGTTTCTGGTCTGCGACCGGCGCATTACCTCTAACGTTAAATGCTTTAGGCAGTGCAAATCCTCCGTATATTGATAATACGATAGGATGCGCTACTGCGACTTGCACCAAGAGCGGCTACATCTATGGGATGGGAGGAACGGGTTTGGCTGCTGATTTCTTTACTTATGCCGCACCTCAGACCCCTAATGTTACTGGCGTGCGTTCTTTCTGCGTAGGTTCAGATGGCGTAGTCAGGGTTGATGCTGCTGGATCAACTCCGGCAAGCCAAGCGGCTTGTATTGTGTTTCCCGCACTCTAAAATATCTGCAGTTTTTATAAAATGGGGACGTTTCTATTTTTTAGAGGCGCCCCCATTTTTTTATTTTCTCTACATTTCCCTTGCGAAAAGCTATTTTTATGTTAGAATTTATTGTATCCGATTAAGGCAAGCCAAGTTAGGATAAACGTAAGGATATGATAAATAATAAGGCGCGCAGTTTAGTTACCGTAATGATTGTTATTGCTGTTTCCGCGCTTCTTTTAAGGATTACCATAGAGCAGGTAATCAAGATAAGTATTTCTCAGAACGAATCAAGCGCTCTTACCACCCTAAAAATGATCTCTACGGCGTTTGAAAATTACGCCAGGGATAATAAGGGTATTTTTCCCGCCAACCTCTCTGTTTTAGTAAAGGCATCTCCCCGTTATCTGGACCAGAACTACATAGCCGAATCTCCGGTAAAGGGGTATATTTACAGCTGTCAGAGGCTTGAGCCTGCAAGTTACAGCTGTTCGGCAATACCTGCCAGGTGCAAGCTTACGGGAAGCATGAGTTATACCGTAGTAACCGGAGGCTCGCTTCTCTTTGAGGAGTGCAGCAAAAAAGAATAGTATGGGTTATCGCGCAGCAGGTAATAAACAATCAAAAGCTGGGTTGACGCTCCTTGAGGTAATGTTAACTTCAGGGATACTGCTTATTGCTATCACCGCCCTTCTTTATACCTTTGTGAACTGTATCTTTTTAAATGAATCTAATAAAGAGGAGCTTACAGCAGCGACTGATGCGCAATACGTGTTGGAGCAGGTTAAAAGCCTGGCCTTTAACCAAATAGAAAGTTATACGCCGCCTGTCTTTACTAATTTAACCGGGGATATCGTTTCTTGGCGCGAGATATAGAATATGAAATTTATGCCAGCCTTAAAAATAGGGTCACCTAAAGAAAAGATTATCCTTGGCTTGGATATAGGTACTTCAGCTATAAAGTTCGCCAAATTAAGATTTACTAAGGGGGGCGTTGAATTATGTAGAATAGGCATCGAGCCGTTGCAGGCAGGCCTAGAGCCGATTTTAAAGAATATAATAAAGGACCAGAATATTAAAAAGGCAAATATATCAGTTTGCGGTCCTTCGACAATTATCAGGTATGTAAATTTTCCCAAGATGACTGCTCAAGAACTTGCGCAGTCACTTAAATTTGAGGCGCAAAAGCATATACCTTTTTCTGTTTCTGAGGTAAATTTAGACGCGGCCATATTAAAATCAGATTTAGCGGATAATAAGATGCTGGTAATGCTTGCGGCGATAAAGAAAGATTTCCTAGCTGCTCGCCTGAAATTAATAGAATCCGCAGGATTCTCCGTCAGTAATGTCGATATCGACTCCGTAGCCTTAATCAATGCCTTTAATTTTAATTATACAAAAGAAGACCTCCCCCAGGCTAAATCTATCGCCCTGCTTAATATCGGCTCCTCCTTCAGTAACCTCAGCATCTTGGAGGAAGGGATGCCTCATTTAAGCCGCGATATACAGGTAGCGGGAAATAATTTTACTCAGAAACTGGAAGACGGGCTGGAGATAGATTTTAAGTCGGCAGAGGCATTAAAATTCACCAGTCCTGATAAAGAGAAGGCCCAGAAGATAACTCAAGGCCTGGAGTCTATGCTTTCCAGTCTGGCCGCTGAGGTAAGGACCTCCTTTGATTATTACGAAAGCCAGGGCACGCTATCGGTGGCAAAAATATTCTTAAGCGGCGCAGGCAGCATTTTCCCCGGTTTTAAGGATCTCCTGGCAAATATCCTGGGTATTGAAGTAGAATACTGGGACCCCTTAAGGAAAATAAAGGTCTCCGAAGAAGTCGACGCGCAAAAGATAAAGATGCAACTTCCTCGGCTTGCCGTAGCCATAGGCATTGCCCTGCATTCTTAAGATGATAGAGATAAACCTCCTTCCGGAAGAGTTAAAGAATAAAGCGAGAAAAGCCGAAAAGGAAAAAGTTTTTAACCAGGCGCTCTATTTTATGCCATGGATCCTGGGCTTATTATTATTTACGCATCTATGTTTGGCTTGTGTATTTATTTTCAAGAGCTATCAAATAAACTCACTCACCGGAAAATGGAGGAGCCTTGAACCAGAGAGAAAGATACTCTCCGAGGCCAGGAATGAATACGAGCTATTTTCGCAGGATAGCCGTATAGTCAAGCAGCTGGAGAGTAAATATATACTCTGGGCGCAGAAACTCAGCCGTTTAAGCGCAGATCTTCCGTCGGGGATATGGTTCAATGGGGCAGTGTTATCTTCTAAAGAATGCACGCTTAAAGGTTCAGTAGTCTCTCTTCAAAAAGAAGAGATGTCTTTGGTCAATAAGCTGATAGAAAACCTGAAAAATGACGCGTTATTCTTTAAAGATTTCTCAAGCCTTGAATTAAGCTCAGTGCAGATGAGGACGATAGGCGGATACGATGTAGTAGATTTTATCTTGAATGTAAAAATAAAGGCGCGCTAGGTTAGAAAAGTATAATTTATGCAGATAAAAGATATAATAGGGCTCATTAAGAAACAAGGCCTAAATAAAGAACTGGATAAGAATAAGATAATCCTGATTGTAGCCTTTTTTCTTATCCTGGTATATCTGGATATCTCTTTTATTATTAGGGCACAGGCCAGGGGTATAGGCGCTTTGCAGCCCAAAATAATAAAATTAAATACAGATATAAAAGATTTGGCCAAAGGGCTGGCCGCTATAAAAGAGTTTACGCAGGGGGAGGCCTTAACTGCCGGAAAGGTCCAGCCGGAAGCAGCGAAGAAGATTATACAAGAAGCAGAGCTCCCTCTTTTATTGCAAGAGATCGCAGACACCGCTAACGGAGCTAGCGTTAAGATTTTACAGATAAAACCCATAAAAGACCCTAAGGCCAAAGAGGAGGTAGTGGCTGGGGTAAAGGTTATGCCGCTTTCGATTGCCTTGGATTTATCCTGCGGTTATCATTCCCTGGGAAGCTTTATCAGTGCGATAGAGAACTCAAATAAATTTATGCTTACGCAGGAGATTAAGATTTTAACCAATCCCCAGAACTATCTTTATCAGAACGTAGCGCTGACAATAAAGACCTATGTTAAAAAGTAAGATCTTGGCTGCCCTGGTAATCTTTTGCTTAGCCTGCGTAAACTGCGCTTTATGCCAGGAGCAGATTAAGTATGATGCCGGCTCGCGTAGGGACCCCTTCATACCCTTGGTTACTCCCGACGGCAGGCTGCTTAATTTAGACGCCGAAAGAGAGGAGAAGTCCTCTTTATTATTAGAAGGCATTATTTACGATAAGTTCGGCATTTCATATGCGGTAGTTAACGGTATGGTAGTCAAGATAGGGGATAAGATTTCGGATTATCAGGTCTTAAAGATCGATGCCAATAAGGCCGTCTTTATCAAAGATGGAGAAACGCAAGAGATAATATTAAAGAAGGAGGAGGAAGAGTGAGAAGAATAATCTCCAATTTGCTTACCGCAATTTTAATCCTGATATTCGGCTGCATCGAAAGCTCTTCTGCCCAAGAGCCGCAGAATGACCAGCCTCAACCGCTAGCAAAGATAGAAGAGCAGGCTGCGTTAGTGGAGAGCCTGGCTGTTTCTGATAATGTAACCCTTGATTTTAAAGAGGCGGATATACGTAATGTCCTTAAGATTATCTCCTATAAGGCCGGGGTAAATATCGTTACCACTCCTGAGGTCATCGGTAACGTCACTATAAGGCTGGTTGACGTGCCCTGGGAGAAGGCCTTGGAGGTAATATTAAAGACATACGGATTCGGATACGAAAAACAGGGTAATATTATTACCGTAGCTCCGATAGAGAAACTTACTGCCCAGAGAAAGCAGGAGGTGGAGCTGGCCCAGGTGCAGCCGACGATGACCGAGGTATTCAATCTTAAATATATAGATGCCCAGGATGCCAAGAAGGCGATTGAGGCGCAGATTTCTCCCCGGGGAAAGATTACAGTCCTGGAGATGACCGGACAGGCGGGATGGGAATTCGGGGGAACGGAATTAGGCAAGCGTAAGAGGCTGACCGAAGAAAGGATGGGCCGCTCTAAGGTTTTGATTATAAGCGATATCCCGCCGGCATTAGATAAGATCAAACAGGTGATAGAGCAGATCGATATTCTGCCCCAGCAGGTGATTATTGAGACGCGCATCATGGAGGTAAACCGGGATAGGCTTAAAGATGTCGGATTGGACTGGAGTACCGGCGGACTCACCGGTATAACTAATGCTAATCTTACCGCAGCTAATACCATCTCCATTGCCAAAGATGCCTCCGGCCTCTCTACGCAGGGGCTCGCTGGCAATATGTTAGGCTCGATAACCAACCCTTCTGGTTTTGGGCCTAAGGCATCTACTATTGCAGGCGCCTATCCTTACAACATAGGCCTCTCGCTCCTATTTCAAAAATTGGATGGCTTTAAGTTCTCTACCCTTCTGCATGCGCTTGAAGAGGATGTGGATACTAATACCCTCTCTGCGCCGCGGATCATGGCCTTGAATAACCAAGAGGCCACTATCCTCATTGGTACGCGCTATCCGATACTAAAGCAGGAGACTACTACCTCCGGCAGCACCCCGGTAACTACGGTAACCCTGGATTATTATCAGGATATCGGTATTCAGCTTAATGTTGTTCCCCAGATAGGCGCAAATAATTATATTAATATGGTAATACATCCGGCAGTGACCTCTTATACCAGCACTCTGGGAACCAGCCCTGCGCTCTATCCCATTCTTGAGACAAGGGAGGCAGAGACGCGTATTTTCATGAAAGACGGAGAAACCGTGGTTATCGGAGGCCTGCTTAAAGATATCAAGACCAAAAGTATTACTGCGATACCTTTGTAAGATCCCGGTACTCGGGTATCTTTTTAAAAGGGATACCACGGATAACGCAAAGATCGACCTTCTGGTTTTCATTACCGCCCATATCGTAAAAGAGGGAGAGTTCTCTCCGGAAGAGATTGCTAAGTTTGAAGAGCGCATGGGCCAGGGCCCCAAGAAAGAAAAAGCCAGGAAAGGCAAGAAGTAAGCCCATGCATTACCGTCTGCAATTTATATTCAGTAAAAAAGGGTTAATGAAGTATATCTCGCACCTGGATTTGATGCGCCTATTTATGCGCGCAATGCGCAGGGCAGAGCTCCCGCTTAAAATAAGCGAGGGTTTTAGCCCGCGCCCGAAACTGAGTATTGCCCGCGCACTGAAACTTGGCCTTGAGAGCGAAAATGAAGAGGCCGCAGTAGAATTGAAAGAATTTGTAAGGCCGCAGGATTTTAAAACCAGGCTACAGATGCAGTTACCGCAAGGTATAACCATAAAGGAAGTGTTCTCATGCCCAAAGAGATCCTGATTGATTCCGGGCCGCAGGAGAAGAGAGCGGCAGTGCTGAATAACGGGAGGCTAGAGGAGTTTTATATCGAAAGGCCGCAGGATAAGACTATCGTCGGTAATATTTACAAAGGTAAGATTGAGGCGGCGCTTCCCTCATTGGGGGCTGCCTTTGTGGATATAGGCCTGCTTAAAAAAGGGTTTCTCTATTTATCAGAGATAGAGGATTCTTTCGAGGTTTCCGAGGTTAAGGATAAGCGGCCGCAAGAGGTTAAAAAGGGCCAGGAGGTGTTGGTGCAGGTGGTAAAAGAATCCTTCGGGACCAAAGGGCCGCGGCTCTCATGTGAGATAGGCATACCCGGAAGGTACCTGGTGCTTATGCCTTCTGATAAACGCGTAGGCGTATCGCGGCGCATAGAAGATGACGAGGAGAAGAGGCGGCTTAAGTCAATACTCTTAGAATTGAAGCTCCCCAATGATGTGGGTTTTATCGTGCGTACTGCTGCCTGCGGCAAGTCAAAGCAGGAGCTGCTACGCGACGCCAATTTCCTTCTAAAATTATGGGGCAGGATAAAAAAGACAATCCAGGGCAAGAAGGCCCCCAGCCTTATATATGAAGAGTATGACCTGACCTTTCGGGTAATCAGGGACTCCTTTACCGACGATGTCTCTAAACTGATCGTTAATTCTAAGGAGGAATACTACCGCATACAGCGTTTTATGAACACCTTCCTAAGGTACTTGACCAATAAGGTAGAGCTATACCGCGGGGATGACCTCTTCGAAGATAAGGATGTCGAGAAGCAGATTAGCAGGGTCTTTGAAAAAAAGATTTACCTTAAATCCAAGGCTTACCTGGTGATCGAGCCTACGGAAGGCCTGGTGGTTATTGATGTCAACAGCGGCGGTTTTAAAAAGAGATTGGAGCAGGAGGAGACGGCATTTAAGGTCAACTGCGAAGCAGCGCTTGAGGCAGCCCATCAGCTTCGCTTGCGCGACTTAGGAGGCATCATCGTCATAGATTTTATAGATATGTATAAGGAGCAGCACCGTAGGGAAGTGCTTAATGTCCTAAAAAAATCCTTAAGCAACGATAGGGCAAAGTACGATATCCTGGGCATATCCAAGTTCGGGGTAGTGGAGATGACCAGGGAACGCATACATAATACTGTTCAGGCCCTTTCTTTTCAGGATTGTCCCTATTGCCACGGTAAAGGAAGAGTTAAGTCAACGGTTACCATGTCTATTTTAGTGGTAAAGGAGTTGAAAAAGTTTATCAAAGGAAAGGCCCTTAGGGCAATAAACCTGACATTAAACCCGGCAGTAATCGATGAGATACTTAAAGACAAGGGTAACCTAAGCTTCCTGGAGCGCAGGTTAAGGCTCAAGATAAACCTTATTTCTAATCCCAGCGCGCACATAGAGGATATCAAGATATCCTAACCCCTCCCCTTACTTGCCAGCCGGCATTTTTTGCTTGACCAGCTATAATTTATATGCTAACATTAAAGTTCTGTATATTTAACAAAACTTAACGGAGGCTCGCAAATGTATGCAATAATTGAAGTTGGGACAAAACAGTATAATGTAAAAAAAGGCGATATCATTGAGGTAGGCAAGCTAAATACGCAAGCCGGTAAAGAGATCACCTTAAACAAGGTGCTCTTGGCCATAAAAGACAAAAATGTAGAGGTGGGCCAGCCTTATTTAAAGGGCTCAAGTGTCAAGGCCCAGGTCCTTGGCCAGATAAAGGATGAAAAAGTAGTTTCATTCAAGTATCGCCGCAGGAAATCTTCTCATTGGAAGAAAGGCCACCGCCAGAAGCTCACGCGCTTAAAGATCACAGAGATAGAGCTGGCCTAAGGCGAGATTAGGTAAAATGTTCATTGACAAGGTAAGGATACTGGTTAGGGCTGGCTCAGGAGGGAAGGGCTGCCTGAGCTTACACCGCGATAGGCGTAACCGAAAAGGGATACCTGACGGAGGAGACGGCGGTAAGGGCGCTGATATTATTATCAGGGCCAACAGGAACCTGCACACCCTCTTGGACTTTACATATAATAAGCATTTCTACGGCACCCATGGCGGCCATGGTTTGAGCAATAATAAAAAAGGCAAAGATGCAGCCGCTCATATTATCCAGGTCCCCGTAGGCACAACCATTAAGGATATAAGGTTAAACTGCATCCTGCGCGACTTAGACCATGACGGCCAGGAGCTTGTAGTAGCCTCTGGCGGAGCAGGAGGATTAGGTAGCCGCAAAGTCAGGGAAGGTATCCCCCAGCAGCCGGGCGAGGAAAAAGAATTAGTCCTGGATTTAAAGCTTATTGCGGATGTGGGCTTAGTAGGTTTTCCTAACGCCGGAAAATCTACGCTTATATCTAATATTTCTCATGCGCACCCGAAAATTGCCGCATATCCATTTACTACCAAATTTCCTATTTTAGGCGTGGTTAGTTGCGCAGATAAATCGTTTGCAGTAGCTGATATACCCGGGCTTATAGAAGGTTCAGCGCAGGGCCGGGGATTAGGAGATAAATTCTTAAGGCACGTAGAGCGCAATAAGCTCTTGGTCCACATCATCGATATGGCCGGCTGCGATAACAGGGACCCCCTAGAAGATTACAAGATTATCAATAAGGAATTAAAAGATTACAGCCCAGAGGTTTCCAAAAAACCGCAGATCCTGGTAGCCAACAAGATGGACCTGGAGGACGCAGCAGACAACCTGAAGAGATTTAGGAAAGTAGTAAAAAAGAAGATCTATCCGATTTCTGCCTTAAAAAAAGAAGGCCTGGAGGGTTTAATTGAAGCAATCAGAAAAAAATTATAAAAGGATTGTAGTAAAGATAGGCTCAAGCCTGTTTTTCTCAGGGGCCGGGGATTTGGATAAAAGCCTCTTTAGAAAAATAGGAGAGCAGGTTGTTGCTCTCAGGAAGGCGGGTAAAGAGGTAATTTTGGTTTCTTCCGGGGCAATAGCCTTAGGCATGCGTACAATTGGATTAAAAAATAGGCCAAAGGAGCTTTCTTACCTACAAGCAGCTGCTGCAATAGGGCAAAATGCGCTGATGGATAATTACAGCAGTTTCTTTAAGGGCTACGGCATAAATTGCGCGCAGATACTCTTGACCTGGGATGATTTTGACAACCGCCAGCGTTACTTAAACGCAAAAAATACATTGCTTACCCTGCTAAAATTAGGAAGCATCCCGATTATAAACGAGAATGATACTGTCTCAACTGATGAGATAAAATTCGGGGATAACGATCAACTTTCAGCCAGGGTGGCCAGTCTTATTTGCGCGGATCTTTTAATCATGCTTTCTGATGTTGACGGCCTCCTAGATAAAGATAAAAAGTTGGTTAGCGTTGTCTCCGAGATAACCCCGGCCATAAAATCACTTGCCTCTCCGAGCCAAAAAAATACCTCTGTCGGGGGGATGATTACTAAGATCGAGGCAGCATCTATTACCACTTCCAGTGGAGCAACCTGTGTTATTACGAACGGAAATTTTAAAAATGCGATACTCGCTACTATTAACAATTCGCAAGCACCTCGTACCGTATTTTTGCCTGCCGGAGCGGATTTAGACGAAAAAAAGCGCTGGATTGCCTTTGGCACCAAGCCAAAGGGCAAGATTATTATTGATGCAGGCGCCAGGGGCGCCCTGGTAAATAAAAAGAGCCTGCTATCCGTAGGCGTAGTAGCCGTAGAAGGTAGTTTTGAATCCGGTGATATAGTTAGCGTATGCTTAGGCCGTCTTGAGATTGCCAGGGGTAAAGTAGGGGTCGGGAGCAAGCAGCTGGATAAGATCAAGGGCAGCCGCTACTCTAAGGAAGTTATCCATTGCGATAATATAGTTATCTTGCAATAAGATGAACCTTAAAAAAGAGATGATTGCTTTAGCTAAAAATGCACAACTAGCCTTCAGGGTCAACTTAGGCTTGACAGCCAAGATTAAGAATAAGGTTTTGAAGGAGATGAGCCGTAGCCTGTTGGCTAACAAAGAGGTTATCCTTAAGGCAAATAAAAAAGATATCTTGGCAGCCTATGCTTCCGGGGTGAGCCCTGCATTTATAGACCGCCTAAGCCTAGATGAGAAGAGAATAAAGGAGATGGCTGATTCTATGCTTCAGGTGGCAAGGCTCCCTGATCCTTTAGGCCGGAGTATAAAATCCTGGCGTAGGCCTAACGGCCTCAAGATAAATAAGCTGAGCGTACCTATCGGAACGGTTGCGATTATCTATGAGTCGCGGCCGAATGTCACTGCCGAATGCGCTAGCCTCTGCTTTAAATCCGGAAATAGCGTAATCTTAAGGGGCGGTAGCGAGGCGATGAACTCGAATACCGCAATCTATCGCATACTTAAGGGCGTATTAAATAAATACGGCATAGATACAGGCCTTATAAATATGGTTACTACTACAGATAGGAAAGCCGTAGAGATATTATTGAAATTAAATGACTATATAGACCTGGTTATTCCCCGCGGAGGAGAGGGCCTGATACGCAAGGTAGTGCGTTCTTCTCTTATACCGGTGATAAAACATTATAAAGGCATCTGCCATGTTTATGTCGATGATTGGGCAGATCTGAATATGGCCCAGGAGATATGTTTTAATGCCAAGGTCCAGCGTCCAGGTGTATGCAATGCCATGGAGAGCATGCTGGTGCATAAAGATACGGCAGCGAGATTTCTCCCCGGGATG
>Ga0194126_10004696_pt1 | contig 20703 bp, 17 predicted proteins | sample TA2KigC150mmetaG_FD_148641 | JGI IMG/M metagenome (GOLD analysis project Ga0194126, IMG submission 148641) | Freshwater microbial communities from Lake Tanganyika, Tanzania - TA2015035 Kigoma Deep Cast 150m | ecosystem: Environmental > Aquatic > Freshwater > Lake | place: Tanzania: Lake... | reverse complement strand
CCGGCCCAGTATTTCCGAGTTGAAGAAGTTGCCGATGCGGATGAGGCAGCCAGAGAACGGCGCCGACATGCCGATGCGGTCGCAAACCCAGAGAAAGGATTGGTCGGTCGCCCGCCGCGAGTACAGCCATACCCCCGCCAATATACCCACGAGCGCGCCGTGGCTGGCCAGTCCGCCCTTCCACACCATTGCCCAAGCCTCCGAGGGTTGGTGCTGTCAGGCGGATTGGAGCGATTGAACGCTGGGAGCGTCTGCCTATGGCCCGCTAACCGAACACTCGCCACCAGAACCACAATTCGAGGAGTCCGCCGCCGATCACCAAAATGAGCGAGGAGGACGTAAACCCCAGCCAGTACAGGAGACAGGCGGCCAGCAATAAACCGGTGGTCATCAGGTGTGGTTTCATGCGGGCTCGCCTGCCAGATTTGGCTTGTCGGTCATGACCAGGGGACAGCGGCGTCCATACCGCCGGCTGACTTCGCGTCGATCAGTTCTTCTTCTCGCCCAATAACTCCGTCACCAGCCCCATGTGCGGCTTCAATTGTGGAATGGCTGGAATCTTCCACGCCCGGCCGGAGACCTTGGCCAGCAGGTTGGTCAGCCAGATTTTGTTGGAGCGGGCCTGTCTCAGGATGACGGAGTAATGGTCGCCGTCCCGCAGGATGGCGAAATCTTCCAGCCAGACCTCGATGGGTTCCACTTCACCCTGCAGCAGGGTGCAGACGTAGACCTTGCGTTGGTCGAGATCGAAATGGAAGGCCATCATTTTGCCTATCCCTTTCATGACAAAATTGCCCGCCCAGACAATCAGGGAGGTGGGGGTCAGACGAATGGCGGTACGGATGATGCTGGCTTTCAGGCTCATGTGGGTCGTTCCTTTGGTGTTGTTATGTCGGGGCGGGATGCGGCGCTTCCGTAATAATCCGGATTGGCGCGACGGGTCCCTCGGGATTGTCGAGTTTCCGGCACTCCCCGCCCGGCGTCAACCTCCAGCGCCGCAAGGAAGTCCTCCGGGTCCGGGTTTGCTCGGGCGGGGCGCTCCATCTCTCTGAACCCGAGATGGGCTCCCGTCAGTCCTTGAGGCGGGATACGATACCCATCCCGAGCGAGGGAATGAGCGCTCTCGTTCTGTTGCTTTCCGCCCATCATCATCACGAGGTTCACCTCCGGCATGCCCCCTACCCTGCCCTTTGGTCAACTCCATCCGGTCGAGACACTGCTGCGGTTTACCCTGCTGCAATTGATGGTGATCATCCTGGCGGCGAGGGTCGCCGGTTTCCTGGCCCAGCGTGCCGGACAACCCCGGGGGGTGGGAGAAATCATCGCCGGTCTGTTGCTGGGACCCTCGTTATTCGGCGCCCTGGCCCCGGACGCCTTCCACGCGATATTCCGTTCAGTGGATGCCATGCCACTGACCATCATGAGCCAGATCGGCCTGATTCTGCTGATGTTCCAGGTCGGCATGGAGTTTGATTTCTCCCAGTTGGGCGAGCGCCGCACTCGCCGGGCCGCGGGTCTGATCACCCTGGCCGGCATCCTGCTCCCCTTCATGCTGGGCCTGACGTATGGTCTGGCTTCGGCCCCGCGTCTGGCGCCTGGAATACCGCCGCCGGCCTATAGCCTGTTTATCGCCATCGCCCTGTCGATCACCGCCGTGCCCATTCTGGGACGCATCCTGATGGAGTTTGGCCTGACCCGCAGCCGGCTCGGCGTCATCGCGATCGCGGCGGCGGCGGCCAACGACGCGATCGGCTGGATCCTGCTCGCGGTGGTGGCCGCCGTGGCGTCCAGCCGCTGGTCAGGGCCCGCCCTGGCTCAACAACTCGGCTGGCTGCTGGCCTATCTGCTGGTCTCCTGGTACGGGGTTCGGCCCATCCTCCGTCGCCTCCTGTGGCGCTTTTCCCTCACCGATGGCGTATTGCCGAAGGACTTGCTGGGATTACTGCTGCTGCTGGTGTTCGGCTCGGCCATGGTAACGAGTGAACTGGGTATTTTCGCCATCTTCGGCGGTTTCGCGGCCGGGGTACTGTTGCATGACCAGCATGCGCTGGTGGCCGCCTGGCGGGGCCGGGTCGGCGATTGGCTGGAGGTTTTCTTCCTGCCCATCTTTTTCACCTATACCGGCCTGCGCACGGACATCGGCAGCCTGTCCTCCGGTGAACTCTGGCTCTGGTGTGGCGGACTGATCGCGCTGGCGACGCTGGGCAAGTTCGGCGGCTGTTACGCGGCGGCGCGGATGGGCGGAATGTCGCCGGCGGAATCCCGCTGCATCGGCATCCTGATGAACACGCGCGCCCTGATGGAACTGATCGTCATCAACCTGGGCCATGACCTGGGTGTCCTGCCGGCCCCGGTTTTCACCATGCTGGTCCTGATGGCGATCCTCAGCACTCTGATGACCGCGCCCGGCCTGCGGCGCTGGTTGCCCCAGGGGGAAAAGTTGAATGCCTGATGCGATGCCGATCACTCCGAGGCAACGGATCAACTGCCACTCTCATGCCCTTTCGGCCTCACGGGCATCGGATCGGGGCCTGGCTCAACATGAGCATGACGGATGGCCGCGACGGGCACGCGTAAAATGCCTGCCGATTTCCTGCGATAATCCACTCATCCGAAATTCCTGCCCGAGCCTGCTCCATCTCGATCACTGCCCATGCGGTCTGCCTCATTGCGACTCCTCTTGCCCGTTATCTTCCTGGCCGCTCTGGTGTCCGGTTGCACCGAAACGCCAAAACGCCCCATCGAGATCGCCAACCCACCGGAGGGGGAACCGCTGATTCCCGATCCTTTCGGGCCGGGTCCCCTGCGGCAGCCTGGCCGACCCGTTAAACCCTCGCCGCCCACCGCCAGCCCCAAACCCGTCAAGACGGCGGAGTCTCCCAGCCGACCGGTGAAAGGCGACGTACAGGCCACCGTCCAGCGACTGCTGCCCTCCGGCGTGAGTGACCCCGAGGGCTGGGCACGTGACATCGCGGGGGCCTTTGTATCCATGCGGATCAAGCCTTCGGTCGAGAACCTCTGCGCGGTGCTGGCGGTGACGGAGCAGGAATCCTCCTTCCAGGCCGACCCGCCAGTCGCCGGGCTGCCCGGCATCGTCCGCGGCGAGATCGCCAAACGCCGCGAGCGCTATCACCTCCCGGAGTCGGTGGTAAACCTGGCGCTGGCGGTCAAGTCACCGGATGGCCGGACCTATGCCCAGCGCATCGACGCCCTGCGCACCGAAAACGATCTGAATCGGCTGTACGCGGACATGATCGCGGAATTGCCCCTGGGCAAACAGTTGCTGATGGACTACAACCCGGTCCGCACCGGCGGTCCGATGCAGGTGAGCCTCAAGTTCGCCCAGGCGCGCGTCAAGGAAGTCCCCTACCCTTACCCGATCCAGACCACGCTGCGCGACGAATTGTTTACCCGGCGTGGCGGCTTGTATTTCGGCACGGCGTATCTGCTGGGGTATCCGGCCGGCTACAAGGAGATGCTCTACCGTTTCGCCGACTACAATGCCGGCCGCCACGCCTGCCGGAACGCGGCCTTTCAGGCGATGGTCGCTCGGTTAAGCGGCGTCGATATGGACTGCGACGGCGATTTGCTGCGTTACCGCGATGGCGAGATCGACGACGAACCCAGCCAGACGCTCCAGGCCGTGCTGACCCTGGCGTCCCGGCTAGAACTGACACGCGAGTCGATTCTCCAGGATCTACGCCGGGAAAAATCCGCCGACTTTGAGCGAACGGCGGTTTACACCCGGGTCCACGCGCTGGCCAGGGACTCCGGCCTGGACACGCCGACCGCCCGCCTCCCGGACATCCGGCTGAACAGCCCCAAGATCACCCGGGGTCTGACCACCTCGAAATTCGCCCAGCGAGTCGATCAGCGCTACCGGAACTGCCTGAGCCGGGACTGACACGCCGGCTCGTTTACTTTCTTCACCCACCGCCCACGCCCATTCGTCATGAAGATCATTCGTTATCTCGATTCCCAGGGTCGGACCGGCCATGCCGCCCTGCAAACCGATGGTTCGGCGCAAGTCATCGAAGGTGACCTCTACGGCGACTTCCGCGTCACCGGCAGACCGGTCGCTGTCGCCCGGATTCTGGCGCCGATTCAGCCGACGGCCATCCTCTGCATCGGCCTCAACTACCGGCGGCATGCCGAGGAGACACGCTCTCCCCTGCCGCCGCACCCGATCCTGTTCATGAAACTGCCGAACGCTATCCAGAACCCCGGCGATCCCATCGTCTTGCCCCGACAACTCCGTAGCGACCGGGTGGATTACGAGTGCGAGCTGGCGGTGGTCATCGGCAAGCCGGCGAAAAATGTCAGCCGGGAACAGGCGCTAGATTATGTACTGGGGTATACCGCCGCGAATGACGTCAGCGCACGCGACTGGCAGAAATCGGGGGGTGGCGGCCAATGGTGCCGTGGCAAGACCTTCGACACCTTCTGCCCGTTAGGGCCGATACTGGTCACGCGGGATGAAATTCCGGACCCGAGCGGTCTTTCCATCAAGACCCTATTGAATGGCGAGATCATGCAGGACTGGCACACCGGAGACATGATCTTCGATGTGCCGGCGCTGATCGAATTTCTCAGCGGCAGCACCACGCTAATGCCAGGGACCGTCATCCTGACCGGCACCCCGCACGGCGTCGGCATGGCCCGCGACCCGCGGGTCTGGCTGCAACCGGGCGATACGGTAACGGTGGCGATCGAAGGTATCGGCGAGCTGACCAATCCGGTCATCGAGGAGAGCCTGCCAGGCGTGGATTGACCAGGAAGCATCAAGAACCGCAACCCTGACCAGAACGGGGTTGGGGCCGCGCTGAGCGCCAGGAGGTATCGGCTCTCATCACGGCGGCAACGCGGAGCTGCCATGTTGCTTACTCGTCCGCTTCATGTTTCCCGACAAAAGGCGCCAGTACCGCATTCATCTGCTTCAAATCGAGGGGTTTGGCCAGAAAATCATCCACCCCGGCGTCGAGGGCGTCTTGCCGTTCCTCGGCCAGCACGCCGGCGGTCAGGGCGATGACGGGCAGGCTGGATAACGCGGGATCCTGTCGAATCTCGCGCGTGGCCGTCAGCCCATCCATCACCGGCATCTGGATATCCATCAGCACCACATCGAATTGCCCGGGCTGGGTCTTCAGCCGTTGCAGGGCCTGGAGACCATCGGCGGCCAGGCTGACCAAGGCCCCCTCCAGCTTGAGGGCTCGCTGGACGACCATGAGATTGATGCGATTGTCGTCCACGGCCAAAACCCGCAATCCCCGCAGGCGCGGACCGGCCGCTTCGGCAACTTCCGATCGTTCGGCGGCCTGGGGCAAGGCGGCAGCCCGCTCGAAAACAATCTCGAACCAGAAGGTACTGCCCCGCCCGGGCTGACTGGTGGCGCCTATCTGTCCACCCATGAGTTCCACCAGGCGTTTGCTGATGGCAAGGCCCAACCCGGTGCCGCCGAAACGCCGATTGATGGAAGCGTCGGCCTGACTGAAGGGTTGAAAGAGCCGGCCAAGCCCTTCCGCGTCGATGCCGATACCCGTGTCCCGCACCTCGAACCGCAGCCGGACTTCCGTATCGCCGTCCGAAAGCGGCAGCAAGGCCAGGGTCACCCGGCCTTGCTCGGTGAATTTGACGGCATTCCCCGCCAGATTGATGAGAACCTGTTGCAGCCGCAGGGCATCGCCCAATAGCGGAGTCGAACCCGGCAGCGGGTTCTCGACGCAGAGTTCCAGTTGCTTACTGGCGGCCAAAGACCCCATCAGGTGCCGGACCTGGCTAAGGACCGCGCCAGGGTCAAATGGCTGGTGGCCAATCTGCAATTGGCCCGCCTCGATCTTCGAAAAATCCAGTATGTCATTGATGATGCCCAGGAGAGAGCCGCCGGATTCACCGATCTGGCGAATCATCTCACGTTGTTCGGACGGCATGTCGGCCCGTTCGAGCACTTGCGCCAGACCGAGCACCGCATTCATGGGGGTGCGGATCTCGTGGCTCATATGCGCCAGGAACTGGCTCTTGGCCCGGGAAGCCGCCTGCGCCTGCGCGCTGAGCTCCTCCAGAGCCTGTTCGCGCTCCCGGATGGCTTTCGCCATGCTGACAAAGCGCTCGTGGATATCGACCAATTCCACGAAGCGGTAATGGATTGCTTCGACCTCGTCGAAGGGCCGCCGACCCAGTTCCAGAGTGCGCATCTTCTCGGCAAAGTCCGCCAGGGGACTCACGACCAGTTGCCGCAGACGAGCATTCTTGGCCATGGCCAACAGGATGAGTCCGCCCATGAACAGGATGAAAAAGGCGAGCAGCCCGGTACGCTGTGAGTCCAGCACGTCGGTGGGAATGAGCGCGACGATGCGGGCGCCGATGGCGTTACTGGTCGAAACCACGGGGATCCAGTTTCGTTGGCCGGCGGCCATCCTCCGGGAGCTGGAAGGTACACCCCCCCATTTCCCAAGATCGAACGAGGGAATTCGCAGTGAGGGATCACCCGAGAGCATCACGAAGCCATTATTGGCGACCAGCAGTACCGGCGTCCCGGAAAAGCCGGAAAACTGACTGAGAAAGCTCTGGATATAGTCAAGTTCGAGGCGGCCCGCGTAATACTGACTGCCACGTTTGAGGGCAAAATACACACTGGGTGCATCGTCCTCATACCCGCGCATGATTTCAGAATAGGGGTTGCCCCTGCCATCACCCATGGTTCGCAAGTAGCCCGCGAGTTTGCCCCCGGTAAAGGAATAGCCCACAAAAACCTGGCTGGCCGCGGTGGACTTGTAGATTCGCTCCACGCGCAGCCGGTGGTCCAGCCGGTAGAGGTCCGAGAAGGCGGAAAAGAGTTGCAACACCGCCGGCGAACGCTCCGCTTCGGCGAGATCCGCCAGATGGGTGAGGCTCGCGCGGGCCTCCCGCAAATGCTGTTCCATGAACAGATTGACCCTGGCGGCATCGGACAGCCGCAGGTTCAGATATTTTTGGTTCATCCCCGCCAGGGTGAACCAGACGGCCAGGGCCAGGATGACGGAGGTCAGCAGCAGGACCGAAACATCGAGCAGAAGGTTGTAACGCCCGAAGCTGATATGGTGGCCGCGTCTCACGGCAACTCCAGTCGCGGGTCGCGGAGAAAATAAAGATCGCCGGCGACATCGCCATAGGGGTCGAAGGCGATCTCTCCCAGACTGGTGTGGTGCATCGGCCTCTCAAGCAGATACTGCTTGACCTTCGCGGGCGTGTCATGACCCTGGGCAAAAGCCTGATCCAGCAACTCCAGGGCCTGGCGGACGCCGATGGCGGTGGCCACGGGTTCAAAGCCGAAGCGTAGGTGAAAGCGGCGGTAATAGTCATCCAGCGAAGCAATCAACCGGTGCGGCCCGAAATGAGCGGGCAGGATGATCCGGTCGATGGCGTCCCCCGCCTTCTCGAGAATCGCCGGCGAACGCGCCCAAGGTGTCAGCAGGATGGGGGCCTCGGGATGATAATGATGAAAGAGCTGGGCGATGTTGCCTATGGCGGGCAGATAACTGCCCGCCAGGATATAGAGCACATCATGGTCTTGCGCCATTACAGCCCGGAGTTCGGAAGGTTTATAGGTCGCGACAGCGAGCGAGCGATGAACGATGCGCCAGCGCCCCCCGGCACGCAGCTCGTCGGCAAAAACGGCGAACGCGGGATCGGTGTAAGGGAGATTGCCCGTATCCCGCACCACCAGCAAACGGCTGCCGCTCAACCGCTGGACCTCCCGCGCGATGGCCCGCTGCTCCAGTCTGGCGTCCGGAATGATGCGCAGGAAGAAGTCGTCCCTGCCGGTGAGGGCCGGGCTGGTCGCCGTGGTATTGATGACCAGCGCCCGGGCATCCTCAAACAGGCTCAGGGTGGCTACGGCGGAGGCGGAATTCTGGGTTGAGACGAAAAAGCGCACCCCCTGCCGCAAGGCTTGCTGGATGGCGGCGACCGCCGGCTCCGGGTTGAACTCATAGCAGAGTTGCACCGGCCGTATGCGGCTATGCGGGTGCTCTTCCAGATAAAGGTCCTGGGCGTTGACTTCGGTCGGATCGAACAACTCCCGGGGCTGCAGTCTCGCATCGATCCCAACAACGATGGGCGCCGGCGGTGCGGGCCGCGACATCGACAGGGCCAGAACGAGACCGACGATCAAACCCGAGAGCATTGCCACGTGGACGAGCAGCTTCTTCATGCGCCTGCGTTGCCTAATCGCATGGCCATTTCGGATTCATCCATCATCAAGGGTGATCGGGTTTTCACATCTCCGGGCCAGCGTTCAGCCCGGGCGGATGGAGGCACGCTATAGATATGAGCGGGAGCGAACATGAATCGAATAACGGGATTCAAAGCCGGTCTGTCCGGACGGCATCAGGGTTACATCATCACCGGATTCGCTCCGCATCGGCCTATGGCTGGATGGCCTCGGCATGGCGGCCTCCGGATGAATGGCCGGCGACCGGAACATTGATTGCTAACATGACCGGACGTAAGGAGCCAGTAAGTCATTCATCTGCTCGAAATTCAGCGGTTTGGCCAGGAAACCATTCATCCCGGCTTGCTCTGCGGCCTCGCGTTCCTCGGCCAGCACGCCAGCCGTCAGGGCGATGACCGGTAAATCCCGCAGCGCCGGGTCCCGGCGGATCTCCCGCGTCGCTACCAGCCCATCCATCACCGGCATCTGGATGTCCATGAGCACGACATCGAAGTTCCGCGGTTGCGTCCCCAGAATGTGCAGCGCCTCCTGGCCATCGGCGGCGAGCTTGACCGTGGCGCCCTGACGCTTGAGCGCATTCTCCAGCACCATGAGATTGATGCGGTTGTCGTCGACCGCCAGGACCCGCAGCCCGGTCAAACACGGACCGCCGGGCGCGGCCTGACCGACGGCTGCCTCGGACTGCGATGTCCCTGTCGTAGCGATCCGAAAAGGGATTGCAAACCAGAAGGTGCTGCCCTCGCCTTCCCGGCTCTCCACGCCGATTTGCCCGCCCATCATCTCGACGATGCGCTTGCTGATGGCCAGACCCAGTCCGGTACCACCGAAACGCCGGGTGATGCTGGCGTCGGCCTGACTGAAGGATTGAAACAGTTTCGCCTGGACCTCCGGCGCGATACCCATGCCGGTATCCGTCACCGCGAAACGCAGCCCGACCGTGCCCGGCTCAAGCTCCCGCTGGGACAGGACCGCAACCGAGAGGCGGACCTCACCCGCCTTCGTGAATTTGATGGCATTGTTGGCCAGATTGACCAGAACCTGTTCCAGCCGCGACGGATCGGCGATCAGTTTGCCCAACCCGGGTGGCGGTGTATCGATCATCAGCCTGAGTCCCCTGGTTTCGGCGACATGGCGTAACAGATGATCGACATGTTGCAGTATGGCGGACAAGCAGAACGGCCGCGGGTCCATGCGCAACTGGCCGGCCTCGATCTTGGAGAAGTCAAGAATATCGTTGATGATGCTCAGGAGGTGGTCGCCCGCCTCGCGGATGTGCCGGAGCATGGCGAGTTGACCCGAAGTCAGCGGTTCCTGTTCCAGCAACTGCGCGAGACCCAGCACGGCATTCATCGGCGTCCTGATCTCATGGCTCATGTTGGCCAGGAAGGCTGACTTGGCTTGATTGGCGCCTTCCGCTTCCTGCTTGGCGATGCGCAGTTGCTCTTGCACCCGCTTGCGGGAGGAAATATCGCGGGACACGCCGCGCACCTCGACCGCGCCGGTGGTCTCATTCAGCCAGAAGGTCATGATGACCTCCGTCGCGATCATGCGTCCATCCTTGTGCGGGTGTTCCAACTCGTCGACATAGGCGTGGCCCGGCTGGGTTTGGCCGGCCAGCAACGCGGCGGCCCGCTGGTGCAATAGCGCCTTCAGTTGGTTGGAGGCCTCCGGCGTCAGGAACGCGCCTATGGGGTTTCGCACGTATTCGGCTGGTGTATAGCCGGTCATCGTTTCGATGGATGGGCTGATATAGGAGAAACGCAGCGTCCGCATGTCAAGCACCCAGACCACATCCCGCATGCTCTCGGTGATGAGGCGGTATTTCTCTTCGCTCGCGCGCAGGGCCGCTTCCATCCGTTTACGTTCCGTGATGTCATTGGCGCTCGTCAATAGCACCGTCTCGTTGCCCAAGGTGAATGTACACCCGTAAACCAGCGCGATCCTGAACTCGCCATCCTTCCTGCGAAACTGGACTTCCCGCGGAGTGGATGCGCTTGTGGACGCTTCCAGTTCGCTCAGGAAGCGTTCTCGATGCGATGCCGTTGGCCACAGTTGTAGCTCGGTGGAGGTTTTCCCGATGAGTTCCTCGCGCGTGTACCCGAACATGGCCTCTCCGGCTGGATTGATCTCGAGGATGGCGCCGTCAGCCAGCCTCGTAATGACCATGAGATGAACCGAAGACTGGAAGGCCCTGGAAAACTTCTCCTCGCTGACGCTGAGGGCGGCCTGGGCCTTCTTGCGCTCGGTGATATCCTGTAGCTGGGTGATGAAATACAGGGGCTGTCCCCGCGCGTCGCGCACCACGGCTGGTGAAACCAGGGCGTGGATGACCTGACCTTCCCGATTCAGGTAACGCTTTTCGAAGATATTCCTATCGATTTCCCCGGAGAGGGCGGCCTGGATGTAAGCTCGACTTATTTCCAGATCCTCCGGGTGAGTCAGACTATCGACCGTCATGTGCTCCAGTTCGGCTCGGCTGTAGCCGAACAGTTCGCACATCCGGCGATTGACCCGGAACAGCCGCCCCTTCAGATCCACCAGACACATGCCGGCATTGCTGTTGTCAAAAGCCAGTCGGAATCTCTCCTCGCTCTCCCTTAGCGACTGTTCCGCCGCATGCCGCGGAGTGACATCCTGCACCATGGCGACAAAATAGTCGGGACGCCCATCGGCGGCGCGGACGCAGGCCACACTGAGGTCGACGGAGACCGGCCGACCATCGAGGCGAACGTAACGCTTTTCCAGGCTGTACCCCTCAATCTCACCCTTCATAACCTGCTCGAATTGGGCGATATCGGTGGCCAGGTCATCCGGATGCGTGAATTCCACCCAGGTTTTTCCCAGCATCTCCGTGCGCGCATACCCGAGGATCTCGCACGCGCGGTGATTCACCTCAAGTATTTTCTTATCTGCCGAGCTGATGATGATACCGATCAGGGGCTGCTCAAAATAGCTGCGGAACCGGGCTTCGCTTTGCCGAAGGACCGCCTCGGCCTGCTTGCGCTGGGTAATGTCTTCGATGACGGCTACCAGGCCAAGGATCCGCCCATCGGCATCGTGGAGGGCCTGTGCGGTGATCTGGCCCCGGAAGGTGGAACCATCCCCACGCTGGAAACAGCGCTCGCGGCGAATGAGCGGCAATTCCCGAGCAGTCAGTTGCGCAAGCCCCTGGCGGGCGATGGCGACGTCGGCGGCGAGTATGAACGAGAAATACTCGCGCCCGAACAACTCCTCCATGGGGCATTGAAACAGTTCGCCCAGCCGCTGGTTGCCATGGGTGATGCGGCCCGCCGGGTCCACCAGCATGATGCCGACAGTGGCGCTGTCATAAATCGCCTGCAGCAGGCTCTTTTGCTCGGCCAGATCGCGGTGGCTGACTTGTGCTTCCCGGAGCGCCCGTGCCACCCGGCGCTGGCTCCTGACCAATACCAGCAGCAGGGCGGCGAGCAGTAATGTCAAGGTACTGCCACCCCCCAGGATCAAGTGGCCGCGATGTATCTCCTCACCGGCTTGCCAATACGCCGGCAATGGCCACATCGTCAGCCGCCAGTGTGCGCCCTGTATATCGAGTTCATGTACCGCCGCCCCACCGGCGGCCTCCGGTGGGAAATCGGCGGGAAATCCATCATAGAGCGGAGTGTTTGGCGTGGACGGGTCGGTGGACACGAGGCGGAGCGCGAACCGTTGGGATAATCCGGGGTATTCGCTGCTCAGAAAGCTGTTCACCAGGTCACCCATGCGCAAGGCGGCGAAAACCCAGCCCCGCAGGGCCGCGCGTCGCTGCTCCACGCTGTCGAGCGGCGCCCCCCGGCGGTAGACCGGAACAAAGGTCAAGACGCCGGGTTGGACGGCGCGCTCGGTTTCCTGCACCAGCGTCACAGCGCCGGAGGTGGCGGGCTGGCCCTCGTCACGCGCCCGCAGCGCGGCGGCCCCGCGCACCGGCTCGGTGAGTGTGTCGTAACCCAGGGCGCGCTGATTGCGCCAGTCGAAAGGCTCGGTGTAGATGACCGCCGAGTAGAATTCGCGTGTGCCGGGGGGGTGGATGGTGTAATCCGGCAAGCCCTGGGCGCGCAGCGTGGCGATGTGATGGGCCAAGTCACGTGGCGAAACAAGCGTCGTGTAACCTACCGCCTGGATACCAGGGTAATGAACGGGTAGCTTCAGCCCCTCGATATATTGGTGAAAATCCTCACGAGAAACGGTGTCACTGCTGTGGAAGAAACTGGCGACCCCCATCAGAATATGGTTGTGGGTTCGCATCCGGCTCCGCAGGCTGGCGGCGACTTCATTGCTATGGCGGCTGAATTCCGCCTGCCGGACGGCTGTATCCTGACGTTCGACCAGTCTGGACAATGGCCACGTCAGCAGCAGACCAGCAGCCAGTACCAGCCAGGGTAGGTAGCGTATGAATCGCCGGTCTGCAAGAGAAGTGCTGGGGTCCATGGATCATGGTTTTCAAAACATTCAGCCCCTGGGAACCACTCAGGCGCTACGGAGATGATTTCCATGGAGTCCGCTCGGCCATGCCGCGAAAAGCGCATATGTCAAATGACTGCCGCCGCGGTTAACCGCGCATGTCGGACCGGCGCGACTCGAACACCCGGCGGCGGTGGCGCCAGAGCGATCTGGCTGGCCGGGAGGCTTCGGCTGATTCAAAGACCTCGAGTGCCCGTCCTTTCGCCCGGAACTTGCCATGAAGGGGGCGACTTTAACACAACGCCTTGAGCGACGATACGCACACACAGACCATCCCGCGATGAAGTTAGCCGCTCGCCGAGCGGTGTCGAAGCGAGCTTACCAGCGCCTTGGGTTCCTTTGGTTTCGACTCCGCTCAGCCAACGGCTACATCAACTCCCACTCCGCCTCCGGGAAGAGGGCTGGGATGAGGGGGATTGCAAATGAACCTTTACCTGCTCACCCATCCATACCGGGGTCAGACTGAAATAGTTGGCCCAGCCCACAGACCCACGGTTTTATGCTACTACTTAGAAATTGACGAACCCCCCTTGCCACTAAACCACTAATATCAAGCCGCATGAACAACGAGCCAGACCCCTTTACACCGCATCCGGCCTTGAACCCGCATTACGAGACCCTCGAAGACAAACAAACCTTCCTGCGCCGGGTCTTCGACGAATCCGCCCCGCATTATGAACGCATCGCGAGTTGGGGTTTCTTCGGTACCGGCGACTGGTACCGCCGCCAGGCGCTGCGGCGCGCCGGCCTCGTCCGGGGCATGAAGGTCGCGGACATCGCGGCGGGCACCGGCATCACCGCCCGCGCCGCCGCCGCCATCGTGGGGCGCCCGGACCTCGTCACCTGCGTGGAGCCCAGCGCCGGCATGCTGGCCGAGTCCGCCCGGCAACTGCCAGGGGCGGAACACCTACAGGCCGGCGCCGACGCCATTCCCCTGCCCGATGCCGGCTTCGACTTCCTCAGCATGGGCTTCGCCCTGCGTCACGTGGACAATCTGGAAACGGCCTTCCGCGAATTCCACCGTCTCCTCAAACCGGGCGGCAAGCTCCTGATCATGGACATCACCAAGCCGCAAGGCGCGTTCGCCAACGCGCTGACCCGGCTGTATTTCCGCGATCTCATGCCCCGATTGACGCAGCTCATGACCGGCAGCCGGGAGGCGCGCTATCTCATGGAATATTACTGGGAAACGCTGGACCAGATGATCCCGCCGGACCATGTCCTGGAAGCCCTGCACCGCGCCGGTTTCATCCAAGCCGGCCGTTATGTCGAAGCCGGCATATTCAGCGAATACACCGCGCAAAGACCGGCATGAACCTAAAAACGGCAGTTGGAACGCAGAAATGCCGTTCGTGCTGAGCGACGTCGAAGCATGAGCGACATTTCTGCGTTCACCCATTGGGTGCGATTCAAAATCCCGTTCACCCCCTACGACTTCGCTCAGGGCAGGCTTCGACGGGCTCGGGGCAAACGGGATTTTGAATCGCTCAACTGCCGTTTTTAGGATGAATTCTCCGGGCTGGCCACGGGACCTGCTGGCCAGCACCCTGCCCTGGGCCGTGCTGCTGGCGGGCCGCCTGAGCGGATGGCCGGACGCCGGGGCGGGCCTGGCCTTGCTCGCCTGGCTGCTGCTGCGGATCGGGGCCTGGCGACAAGCCAAACTGTTCGAATGGGCCGCCGTGCTCTATTTTCTCCTGGCGCCGCTGGTCCGGGATCAGCCGCCGCTGGATCGGGCCGGCTTGCTGTTGCCGCTGCTGCTGGGGATGCTGGCGCTGGGTTCGGTCGTCCTGGGCGCCCCCGCCACGCTGGACTATGCCCGCCTGATGACGGGGCCGGAGTGGTGGTCGAATCCGCATTTCATCCGCGTCAACCGCTGGCTGACCCTGATCTGGGCCTTCAGCTTCCTGACCGCCGCCGCGCTCAAGTGGCTGGCCGAGAACGTGGCCCCACCCGCCGGCGTGGCCCTTCGCATTCTGAACTGGGCGCTCTATGCCGCTGCAGGCTGGTACACCGTCGTCTATCCGCGTTGGTACCGGCTGCACCGCTATCTGCCGCGGGTCCGGGCCGGGCTGGAGCCTTATCTCAAGGTGCGAAAGTGACCGAGATGAGCGAAGGCCGTAGGCCAAGGGCAGCCGCCGTAGGGTGGATAAGCGCGGCGCATCCACCGAATCCAGTGCCAAGCTTGACGGTTGGGTGGATGCGGCGCGCCCCGGCCCCATGCGCCACCCGCTGCCCGGTGCGGCGCGCCTTATCCACCCTACGGGAAGAGTGTTAATAGCAAAGTCCGCGAGGCGCGCGCGGCCCACCCGCCCAGCCATCGGACAGGTCACCCCATCCGCCCGTCCCGGATTCCGCTTGCCGCGTCAGGAAGTCCGCGGCCAAAACCAGCGCCCTGGGACGGTGACGCTCCACTTCCCGCCACACGGCATCCGGAACGACCACCGCGCCGAAGTCCGCCAGAAGATCGAGACACCCCAACTCGTCCAGATGGATGAGCGGCCCGGCATCGGCGACGACAGTCCGGTCAATCGGAGCCATGCAAACCCCATTCGAGGTCTTCGCGCAGGAACTGCTCACTGAGCGCCTCGGCATGGGATTCGAGGTAACGGCGAACCGACTCGGCGATCAATTCATCCATGCTGGCGACCCAGCCCTGCTGGATCATCACCTGCGCCTGCTGCCAGAGCGCGGCGGGTATTTCGGTTTGAACCGTGGTGGACATGATTTGAGCCTCTGGAAACGGATGGTGGAGGTGGGTTCAATGGGTTGATCACGTTGGTAGCACGGGCGTTTGTTCAATGCCGCCAGGCGCGGGCGCCGTTGGCTGAGCGGAGTCGAAGCCAACGGCGCCCAAGCCGGTGGTCGGTTCGCTTCGACTCCGCTCAGCGAACGGTGGGCTGGATGGACAGACCCGCGGGGTTGGGGCGACCCATCATTCCGACCCACCTCCATCTTTTTGTTGACGGCGTTCCACGCAAACGTGGGTGAGATTGATAGCGATCGATTGAATACCCGCATTCCCTTCGAACTGACCTGGTTTCTCTAGCTTATCGTACATCGACCCCGCCCATCCCGGATTCCCCCATGCCCCATCCGGCCACCTGGCTGACCGCGAAGTAGGAGCGGTCTTCAGGCCATAACCGAGGCCGCCTCCGGTCGCGGCCTGAAGCCTGCTCCTGCCGGAGCCAGGGACGCGATCAGGATAGAGGTGGCAAGAGCGGAATCCGGCGCCCCGCAAGGTGGCCGGCGCCGTCCGCTTTGGTATACTCCAACGGAATCAAGCGGGTGGATCCATAGCCAGGACTGACCACCCATCAACCCTTTCCACGTTCCGCATGACCGATACCCACACGCAATCCACACGCCAGCGCTGCGATGTCCTCATCATGGGCGGCGGGCCGGCGGGCGCGGCGGCCGGCGCCCTGCTGGCGCGGCAGGGCTGGCGCACCGTGATCCTGGAAAAGGACCGGCATCCGCGCTTCCATATTGGCGAAAGCCTCCTGCCCCTGAGCCTGCCCTACCTGGAGCGGCTGGGCGTGCTCGACGCCGTGGAGCGCATCGGCCTGCGCAAGTACGCGGCGGAATTCCACTCCATGTATCACGGCAAGAGCCAGACCTTCTCCTTCGGCGAGGCCCTGCGCCCGGACTATCCCTATGCCTACGAGGTGCGCCGCTCGGAATTCGACCATATCCTCCTGCGCAACGCCGCCGATCAGGGCGTCGAGGTGCGGGAGGGCTGGCGGGTCACCGCCGCCGAACTGGCGGACGACAGCCTGCATTCCGTCTCGGCCCAAAGCGATGAGGGTCAATGCGAAACCTGGGAAGCGCGGTTCTACATCGACGCCACGGGCCGCGATACCTTTCTGGCTGACTTCCTCAAGGTCAAGGAACGCAATCCCCGTCACCGCAGCGCCGCGCTCTATGCCCATTTCAACGGCGCGGAACGCTCCGCCGGGCAGGCCGAAGGCAATATCCGCATCTACTGGTTCGATCACGGCTGGTTCTGGATGATCCCGCTCAAGGACGGCGCCATGAGCGTGGGCGCGGTCTGCAAGCCGGAATACCTGAAAAACCGTACCGTTCCGGCCGAGCAATTCCTGCTGGACACCATCGCCCTCTGCCCGGGCGTGGCACAGCGCCTGGAGCGCGCCACTCTGGTCAGCGCGGTGACCGCCACGGGCAATTATTCCTACCAGTCCCGGCGCATGACCGGAAAGAATTTCCTGCTCGCGGGCGACGCCTATGCCTTCATCGATCCGGTGTTTTCCAGCGGCGTGCATCTGGCCCTGAACAGCGCCTTTCTGGCGGCGGAAGCTGTGGACGGTCTGCTCCGCGAACCCCGCACCGCCGCCCGCCGGCTGACGGCTTTCGAGCGGCAGGTGCGCCGCGGGCTGGGGGTGTTCTCCTGGTTCATCTACCGCATCACCACCCCGGCCATCCGCGACCTGTTCATGCATCCGGAGAACATGTTCCGGGTGCGCGAGGCCGTGACCTCCGTGCTGGCGGGCGACCTGTTCCGCGAGACGCCGCTGCGCTGGCCACTGACCGCGTTTCGCGGGATTTACCGCATCAAGAGCCTGCTGATCCGCTGGGGGTTGGTCCCCGCCATTCAGCGCTGAGGCGAACCGATCAACGACCCGAGCCCCGCACCCTACCGGTGACTGTCCAACCGCACGCACCCGTTCAGCAAACTTTGGGCGATTTCCAAAACAATCTCATACCGTACAAGACGATGTTCACGGCAGGATCGGTAAAGCGGCGCCGTAGGGTGGATAAGGCGCGCCGAACAGGGTTGTGGGTGGCGTCCGGGGCTTGGGCGGGGCGCCGGGTTCGGTGGATGCGCCGCGCCGTTCGACTTCGCTCACGGCGAGCTTATCCACCCTACCGGGAGGGTGTTTGACAGAAATCACCTTGAATCAACTAAGCCCCGTTTACCGGAGCGAAGCCGATCTCCTCGGCCTCCCCCCCGAACCGTGCGCGCTGGCCTGGCTGATCCATGCCGCCGACGGCTCCCCGCTCGCCGTTCCGGCGGGGCTGCCGGTGGCCACCCTGCCCATGCCACCGATCGGACCCGGTCCCGCGCTGGAAACCTGGCTGACTGCGGCGCCGGTCGTCTACGGCAATACCGGCGCCATCCGCCATGCGAGCGCCGGACCCTGGCTCATGGGCGTGGGCAACTGGCCGGCGGAGGACATCGCCGGCGCCACCCGGCAGGCCTATCGCGACATCATCGGCTTGATCGGCGATCGGCAAACCGGACGGCTGGTGCGGGTCTGGAACTACTTTCCAGGCATCAACCGGATACAGGACGGCCTCGAACGCTACCGGAGCTTTTGCCTGGGTCGCCACGAAGCCTTTCTGGAGTCCGGGTTGACCCTGACCGAAGACCTGCCGGCCGCCAGCGCGGTAGGCGCCCGCGACGGCCGACTATGGATTCTGTTCCTGGCGGGACGGGGTCACCTGACCCAGGTGGAAAACCCCAACCAGGTCAGCGCCTTCCGCTATCCCCCGGAATACGGCCCGCGCAGCCCGTCGTTCTCCCGCGCGGTGCGCTTCTCGGCTCCGGGCGAGGACTGCCTCTTCATTTCCGGCACGGCCAGCATCCTGGGGCACCGCACCGTCCATCCCGGCGATCCCGTGGCGCAATGCCGGACCACACTCGACAATCTGCGGGTTCTGCTGGACCGGGCCGGGGCCGGCACACTGGATGAACTTGGCCGCCGCGCCGTCTGGAAGGTCTATCTCCGCCACCCCGACGATTACGCGGCCGTCAGCCAGTGCCTGCGCGCTACCCTGGACCCCGTGACCCCGATCCTGTGTGTCAGGGGAGATATCTGCCGCGCCGACCTGCTGCTGGAAATCGAGGGTTTCGTCAAGCTGGGCGATAATGAAACATAGTCCGGTCGCCGAGCGTGATGCTCCGACCCATGCCGAATCACTTTGACAGGAAAATTCTTGATGCATGCACACAGCTCTGGTGAAGCCGAACTGGCCCGATTGATCGTCGACTCATTGAATCTGGAAACGGAACCGGAAGCCATCGACCCGGCGGCGCCACTTTATCGCGAGGGACTGGGGCTGGACTCCATCGATCTACTGGAACTCTCCGTGGTGATCTCGAAGCGCTACGGTTTCCAGCTCAAGTCGGACGATCCCGAGATCACCCGCATCTTCTCCTCGCTGGCCGCCCTGGCCGAGGCGGTAGCCGCGCGACGGACGCTCTGACATGCCGGACCGGACCCGGGTCGTTCCCGCCCTGATCGTCGCCTTTCCGCTGGCGTCGTTCGTATTGCTGAAATCAGGGCTGCTGCCCACACCCTGGCTGGGACTGCCCGATGCCCTGCTCGTGTTGGGTCTGACCCTGGGTCTGGGGGACTCCGAGTCCACAGCCTGGAAGATGAGCCTGGCCGGCGGGGGCGTGGCCCTGTACCTCTCGGGGGCGTGGTTCGCTCCTGTCCTGACGGCGGCGCTGATGCCCGTGCTGGTGAATCTGCTGCTCGCCCGCTTCTTCCAGGTCACCCTGGAACCCGGCTCGGAACCGCTGATCTCGCGCATCGCCCGCATCGCGCGGGGGGAGACCGGCGCGCTGCCCGCCGAACTGGCCGGCTATACGCGCCGGCTGACGGCTGCCTGGGCGGTCTTTTTCCTGCTGCTGGCCTTGAACTCGGCGCTGCTCGCCGCCTTCGCCCGTCTGGAAACGGCCATCCTGTTCGCGAACACGCTGAACCCGATCTTCATGGGCGTGTTCTTCGTCCTGGAAAACCTCTACCGGCTGTATCGCTATCGGTCCTACACGCATACCCCGTTTTCCCGCCTGATGGCCACCCTGGTCCGGCACGGCTGGCAAGTCGCCGATCCGGACGCGGACGCGAACCCGGGCGGCCAGCCGGCGCCGCAACGCTCCGAATCGTGAAATCCGCCCAATCCGAGTCCACGCCCGGGCAGCGACCGCCGCGAGGCCGTCATGAGCGGTAGCAAGGATCCCTGCTTTACGATTTCCCGGGATCATCCGGCCCTGGAGGGGCACTTTCCCGGGCGTCCCATCGTGCCCGCGGTCGTGATCCTGGACGAGGTGCTGGCGGCCGCGACCGGGTTCACGCCCGCACCGATTGTCGGCGTCATCCAGGCCAAATTCAGCGCGTTTCTGCTGCCGGAGGACGCCTGCGTGGTCAGCTTCCAGCCCTCCCGTCAGGGACTCCGCTTCCAATGCCGCGCGGATGACCGAATCATCGCCTCCGGCCTGCTGGCGGTGGCGGATGGGGCCGCATGACGGCGGCCTGGCAGCGGCTGCCGGAGCGCAGCAATACCTTCTGGCTGCGGGTGATCACCTTCATCGCCCTACGCATGGGCCGTACCCTGGCCCGCGGGTTGCTGTATCCGATCAGCGCCTATTTCCTGATCGTCCGCAACCAGACCTTGCCCGCCTCCCGTGACTACCTGCGCCGGGCCCTGGGGCGCGAGCCCGGCTGGCGGGATAGCTTCAGGCAATACCATACCTTCGCCCGCACCCTGCTGGACCGGCTGTTCGTGCTGGCCGGCCGGGATGCCTGTCTCGACCTCCGCCTGCATGGACTGGACGTGCTGGAGCAGCAACTGGCCTCGGGTCAGGGCTGTTTGCTGGTCGGCTCGCATCTCGGCAGTTTCGAGATCCTGCGCGCCGTGGGCCGCTGCCGCCGCGGGCTGAGGATCAAGGCGATGATGGACACGGAGGCCACGCCGCAAATCGCCCGGCTCTACCGGGCGCTGAATCCGGCGCTGCACGAGGACATCATCCAGGTCGGCGACCCCGCCGCCCTGCTAGGGCTGCGGGAGCATGTGACCGCCGGCGGCTGGCTGGCGCTGCTGGGCGATCGCTGCATGGATGAGGAAAAACGGGTGCGGTGCCGGTTCTTCGGCGAACCCGTCTGGCTGCCCGAGGCGCCCGTGGTGCTGTCGCAGATTCTGCAGGCGCCGCTACTATTGTTCTTCTGCCTGCACACCGGCTGGGGCCGCTACGAGATCCATTTCGAACCGCTGGC
>Ga0194126_10004693_pt1 | contig 20710 bp, 15 predicted proteins | sample TA2KigC150mmetaG_FD_148641 | JGI IMG/M metagenome (GOLD analysis project Ga0194126, IMG submission 148641) | Freshwater microbial communities from Lake Tanganyika, Tanzania - TA2015035 Kigoma Deep Cast 150m | ecosystem: Environmental > Aquatic > Freshwater > Lake | place: Tanzania: Lake... | reverse complement strand
CGCCCCCGCCCCTTTTGCCCCCCCCGGCCCCTCAAGCCGCGCCGCCTTCCCCGGCGGCCGTCCCGCCTCCGACACCGCTTTTCGCTCCCGTCGCCGCGCCGCCCGCGAGAAAGCGGCTTCTTTACGGACTCGTGGTCGTGGGCGTCATCGGCCTTCTTCTGGCCCTGATCTTGCTCCTCTGGAGCGCCCTGCGCCCCAAGCCCGCTCCGGAACCCCTCGCGGGCTCCGCCCTTCCGGCGATCGAGCTGCCCCAAGCCTCCGCCGCCGCCGGGCCTGCCCCTCAGGAGCCGAAGCCGCGGCCCGCCGCTCCGGAGCCGGTCGCGGGCGTCGTCATGGAGATCGCCTTCGAAGGCGAGACCTGGATGCAGGTCTTCGCCGACGGCCTCCTCAAGATCGACGGCCTCTTCCCCCCGGGCGCGAAAGCCAAGGTCCGCGCCGACACCGAGCTCCTCATCCACGTCGGCAACGCCGGCGGCTTCAGCTTCCTGCTCAACGGGCGGCCGGGTAAGCCCCTCGGCCGGGCCGGCGCCGTGATCAAGGACATCCGCATCACCGCCGACAACTTCAAGGATTTCCTGCAGCCCCCGGCGACCGAACCGCCTGGCGGCTGACCCCCCGCCTCCATGGCCTTCTCCCCGACCGCGTGACCTCATGCCCACCGACCAGACCGAAGCCATCGTCCTGCGGACCGCGAACTTCGCCGACCAGGACAAGATCGTCGTCTTTTTCAGCCCCGACCGGGGCGTGCTCCGCGGCATCGCCAAGGGGGCCCGCAAGTTCGGCAACCGCTTCGGGAGCAGCCTCGAGCCGATGTCCGTCGTCCGCGCCTTCTACTACGAGAAGGAGCGGCGCGACCTGGTCACCGTCTCCTCTTGCGACCTCGTCGAGTCGTACTTCGACGTCCAGAAGGACCCCCGGACGGCTTTCCTTCTGACCTACTTCGCCGAGCTCATCGAGGAGTTCGCCCCCGCCCGGTCCAAAGAGGACGTCCTCTACCGCCTGCTCTTAGCCGTCCTGCGCTGCCTCAAAGAGGGCGGCGACCGGGCCTTTCTGGCCGCCTATTTCGAGGCCTGGTTCCTGCAGGCCAACGGACTGCTCCCCGACCTCGCCGGCTGCCGCCAATGCCGCAAGCCCCTCGTTTCCGGCTGGCTGTCTCCTAAGCGGGACGGGGCCTACTGCCCGGACTGCGCCCCGCTCAAGAAGGAGGAATTGCCGCCCGGCACCTGGGCCTTCGTCCGCTGGGTCCGCAAGAACCCGCCGCCCCGCGTCTGCGGCCACCCGTTCGCCCCGGACGATGTCGCCCGCATCCGCAAAGCCCTCCAGTCCATGATCGTCTATCACCTGGACCGCGAGCCGCGGACCCTTCAGTTCCTCAAAGACTGACGCTAAAAGAAGCATGTCGCCCTTGTCCTCGCCGATCGGGTTGGTGAAGATGACCTCGGGCTCGATCTGCAGCCGCTTCCAGAGGAACCAGCCGAACCGCACGGGGATGTTCAGAAGCGTCCACGAGTCGGAAAACTCCCCGCCGTCATAGCTGTAGCTCCACAGATGGATGCCCGTGCCGAGCTCGAACTTCTTGCCTTCGAAGGGCTGAGCGGCGGCGAACGTCGCTCCCAGGACGAGCGGGAGGGCAAAGTGGCCTATCAATACGGACAGGCCGCCCGCGAGACAGAGACGATGGACTACCTGGAGTTCATCGCCCGGGTGACCGCTCACATTCCCGACAAGGGGCAGGTCATGGTCCGCTACTATGGCCTATACGCCAACGCCTCAATTCATCGATCACTTGAAGCTGACGTTCGTGGCGGCCAAGCCCCCGCCGTCCCATGTTTTTACCGAGGTCGCCCTGCCGGAGGCCGAGGAGAGCGGGGCATATTGTTGAGTATTTGGTGATCAGCGAAGAGCGGGAGTCTACCGTCTTTAAGCCGGCGCGGCGGGGTTTCTTGTGCTGACACGCTCTTCGAGCGCCGATCTTTGTGGCTTTTCGCGGCTATTGACAGAGCCGTCCGGCCGGAGATAGAGTTCCGCTGTGGTGAGGAGGGGAAATTCATCGACCGGAGCGGGAATCCCCGCGCCACGGAAAAAGGAAACTCTTATCCTCACCGTCTTCTTGGAGGCCCCCGGTCAGGAGACGGTGGTCACTTTCCCGGCCCCGCCGCTCAAGGACGGGCTGGGGCGGACCGTTTTCCTCAGGACCGTCAGCTGCTACGAGATGCCCGGCGGCGACGAGGCGGCGGCGCCGCGCCGGAAGCCGCTCGTACGAGAGAAGGAACCGGTCGACTGAACGCCAGAGCCGGCCGCGTCTTTGTTCAGCCGGGCTCGCGCCTCGTCGAAGCCTATGGAAATGTCAATTCCTGCCTAGCCGCTGCTGGCCCTCCTGCTTTTTTTCGAACGCCAGGGGCGGATGCCCCGCACGGACGCCCGCCCTTTTTCCTTTGGGGGCATGTCCGCTTCGTACGTGTCCCCGACGTTCGCGACCGAGAGGCCGCCCCCGGCGGCCAGGACTCACTCGCCCGCTGAGCCGAGATCTCCCTCTTATCGTTTCCCCCGGGGGGATCGGGTTGGGGCGAGAGCTTGTTGAGCGCGGTCCGGTTGATGATCCGCAACGACGGGAACTCGATCACGGCCGGGAGCCAGGCGATGTCGTCGTTGTCGAACTTGACTTGGATCGGCTTCTCTGTTTTCATTAACAATAATGTATCGAAGGGAGAAACACCGTGAAAAAGTTTTCTCTTATCTTTGTCGCCATCCTTTCCCTGGCTCTGGCTTCGGCAACGCCAACCGACCAAATGAAAACGGCGCCCCAAAAAACGACCTTGAAGCCGGCTTCGACCATATGGGTGACGCGTCCCGAGGCTGATCTCACCTGGTTCGCCGGTTCCGGGACCCACAATCGCGTCGAATGGAAAAAATCCGGGGCCTTCGAAGTCGCCGATGTCCATATCCATCTCTGTGACGAACCGGGGAACCTGATCATCGGCCGGCTGGCCTCCAGCACGCCGAATGACGGGAGCGAGAACGTTGAGCTTCCGATGAACCAGGCGGAAGGGAAATATACCATCCGGGTGGAAACGACGGATGGCAAAGTCAAGGGGACTTCTAAGCCGTTTTTTATCAAAACATCGCCCTTCATCCTCATCGTCCCGGCCGGCGATCTGGTCCGGGGACGGACCTATTCGATCGGTTGGAGGACGACTCAGCCCTCTTCTCTTCGGATCGACATTCTCCTTCGTCGCGAGGGCGCTATGCTCGCCGAGACGCTTCTGGCCTCTCGGGTTCCGAACTCAGGGAAAGCCGATCTGAGAATTCCTCCCGGGATCGCCCCGGGAACCTACCGCTTCGAGATTCAGCCAGGGGAGAGCTTCGGAGGAATGTTCTTTCTCAGCTCGCCCGTCAGAATCGTTTCCTGAACCGACCCGAGGAAGCGCGGGGTCATCGTTCCTTGACTTCCTTCGGCCTGAGCTCCATGCCGAGCTGCTCCCGTGGCGATCATTTCACGGATGTCTAAGTTAAGTCTGAGGTCTTTCTGCACGCTTATGAGCTCATGTCCCTCGGAGGGGCCCGCAAGCGCGTCAGCCTACAGGACCAGTATCGAAGCTGCGTTGTCAGCCATGCTGTCGGTTAGGATCTGGTAAAAAATCACATCGCGGGGGAGACGCTTTAGACCGTCTCTCGTTCCCGGACCGTGAGGGACAGGCCGGCTCGACGTTCGCCGTGATCCGCGAGGGTCCCACGCGCCGGACCCGGCCGATCTGAGGCTCCCCCCGCCCGTGCTTGACAGCTTTCTCGGTCGAGCCTAGCATGGATGATGATGACAAGAGGCCGAGAGAGACCGTTCCCGCCGGGGCTGCGGCTGGGCGCCCGACTGTTCATCGTCCTTTTGGCATGCTCCGGCCCCGGCCTTCCGGGACTCGCGGCCGGGCAGGACATCGACCAAGGCCCGCTCGCCCGCATCCTGAAAGAAGCCGCTTCGTATTGCTGGACGTTCGCCGAAGGATCGAGACTGCGCTGGTCCGAGGGGCCGTGTTCCGATATAATGTCCGACCGGGCGGTGACCGGTCGGATCGACTTCGGCCGTGACTACCCGGCAAAGCAGCCGGAATCGAATCAGGAGAGTCATGGTGAAACGCGTCTTTGCCCCCGGGTGCGGGCTGATGCTCCATGGACCGGAGTCCGCGCGGCAGATCGGCGCGGTCCTCGATCGCATCCTGGGGGAGGCGGTCCCGGAGCATCACGTCTGCTGTCATCATGAGCCGGGACTCGCGCCCGGTACCGAGGTGATCAACGTCTGCCCCGGCTGCGACAAGCGTTTCCGGACGCTCTATGACGGCATCTCGACGGTGTCCTTGTGGGAAGTCCTGGCGGCGGACCGGTCAATACCTTTGCCTGATTACGGGGGCGTTCGAATGACCGTCCTCGACGCCTGCCCGACCCGCGATCAGACGAGAGTGCACGAGGCCGTCCGGGCCCTTCTGTCCCGGATGAACGTCGATGTCGTGGAGCCGAGATGCACGAAGACGAAGGGGATTTGCTGCGGCGACAGCTTCTTCGGCATCCTGCCCACGGGCGAAGTCGAGGCGCTGATGCGGAAGCGCGCCTCGGAGATGCCGGTCGAGAACGTCGTCGTCTACTGCGTCTCCTGCGTGAAGGCGATGCACATCGGGCGCCGGGCGCCCCGATACCTGATCGATCTCCTGCTCGGCCGGGCGACGGTTCCCGGGATCTTCGAGCCCGAGGCCTGGCACCGCGAGTTGGACGCCTATATCGATGAGCACTGATCCGCTCTTAAGTAACGTCATGGCAAGCATCGCAGCATGTGAGTGACGGATCCGAAGCCGGCGCCGACTCGGAAGACCGCTTCGGGGCGGGCCTTCGGAAATGACCAGGCGCCAACGGCTGTTGACGTTTTCTCGATCTGATTCGCCCCTCCGGGCCGCGGTCATCGCCGCCATCCAGACCTTCGGCGCCCGGATCAATCTGCACGTGCACCTCCATGCCTCACTCAGGCTTCAACGTCCACAGCCTGGTCCGGGCCAAGACGAAGCCGGAGGCCGAGCGGGTGGGCAAGCACATGCTCCGGCCGGACCGATCTCGCGCGGGAAAAAAAGGGCCCGGGGGCTCCCGGCCCGCTCGTCGCGGACTGAGAGATCCCGGGCCCGAACGTTCTGATGTGGTCTGAACCGGCCTAAAAGAAGATCGACAGGCCGATCATGAATTGGTGGATGGGATGGATTATTTCCTGATGGTCGAGATGAACTCCTCGACCTCGGGGATGCCGCCTTGGAAAATGAGATAGCCGTTTGAGGGTTCGCGCTCGGTCGTCTCGCCGGCGATCGGTGTCAGCATGATCCGGCGGACCTCCTCGAGGTCTCTCGTCTGCCCCAGCGCCCAGGCCAGCTTGACATAAGCGACCTCGGGCAGCATGTTGGCCGCCGGGATGACCCCGAGCTCCATCATGTCGCGCCCCGTATCGTAAACGTACATCTGAACATAGCCCCAGAGCGTCTGGACGGTCATGTAGACGGCGATGCCCTTCTCCTGGCATCTCTTAAGGGCGGGATAGAGCGGCTTGTTGACGTGCCCCAGGCCCGTGCCGGCGATGACGATGCCCCGGTAGCCGTTGTCGACCAGCGAGTCGATGATGTCCGGCTTCATGTTCGGGTAGTAGTAGACGATCGAGACCATCTCCTCGAAGGCCGTGTTGATCTTGACGCCGCGGTCCGTGCGCCGCCGCTTGTAGTCGTGGCGTAGCGGCGTGATCTTCTCCCGGCTGACCATGGCGATGGGGATGTCGCCGATCGTCCGGAAGGTCGAGCGGTAGCTCGAGTGCATCTTCCGCACCCTCGTCCCCCGGTGGAGCAACCCGTACGTGTCCGAGGTCGGGCCGAACATGCAGACCATGACCTCGGCGATGTCGCTCTCGGCGGCCGTCTTGACGCTGTGCATGAGGTTGAGCGCCGCGTCGGACGACGGCCGGTCGCTCGAGCGCTGCGAGCCGACCATGACGACGGGCACCGGCGAGTCCTGGACCATGAACGACAGGACGGCCGCCGTGTGGTGCATGGTGTCGGTGCCGTGGCCGATGACGATGCCCTGCACACCCTTCTCGATCTCCCGGCCGATGGCCCGGGCCGTGGCGATGTACTGCTCGGGCCCCATGTTCTCGCTGAAGACGCCGAAGAGCTTCTCGGTCTCGAGGTTGCAGATGTCGGCCAGCTCGGGCACCGACCCGTAGAGCTCGCCCGGCGAGAAGGCCGGGATGACCGCGCCCGTCCGGTAGTCGAGCCGGCTGGCGATCGTCCCGCCCGTTCCGAGGAGCTTGACCTTGGGCCTGGCCGGGTCGAAGGGGAACTCCTTCTCGGGGATCTTATAGTGGGCTTCCTTGCGGCCGTGGATCGTCACGGCCTGGATGGACCGGGCCAGGAGGCCGATGTTGTAGCCCGAGCGGAGCTTGACCACGACATGGAAAGGGTCGGCCGTTTCCGAGCGCGGCAGGATGATGCCCGTGTAGGTCCCGCGAGCGGTCGTGATTTCGACGTCGCTCCAGACCATGGCCCCGAAGCTTTTGAGGACTTCCAGGGCCTCGCCCCGGTAGCCCTTGTAGGATCCGTCGCCGGCCATCAGATTCTCCCCGCGGCCGCCGCCGCGACGCGCGGCGCGACGGCCGCGCCCTCGACTCGGCCGCGCAGGGCCGGCATGACCAGGCCCATCAGGACGTGGCCCTTCTTTTCGGGGTTGTGAAGGCTCATCCCGCCGATCCGGCCCAAAGACCGGCCGACCTCGGCCTCGATCTCTTCCCCGGAAGGCGCCGGGGGCAGGGCGCCGGCGGCGGGCAGGGCCTCGCCCCGGGCCGCTTTTTCCATGAGCGCGTAAACGCCCTCCCGCGTGATCTTCTTGTCCCGGAGGAGGGTGAAGATGCCGCGGAGCGTCCGCTCGTCGAGCCGGCCGGCGTCCAGGCCCTTGCGCCGGATCCTCTTCATGAACTGGACCAGGGCCACGGAAGCCGCGACGGGATCGATCTTCCACTCCCTGACCAGCTCCTCGAAAAGGCCGGCGTGGGCCGATACGGCCAGCGGCTGGACGACATCGGCCGGAACGCCGAGCTCCGCGTACCAGGCCTCGTGCGTCCAGATCGGGACAGGCAGCTTCTCGCGGATCCTCGCCAGCCGCTCCTCTGTGACTTTGATCGGCGGCAGGTCCGTGTCGGGGTACATCCGGTCGGGCCCGGGCAGGATGCGCTCGAAGCCGTTCGTCCCGTCGCGCAGGGCCTGGCGCGTCTCCGAGGGGATCCCGACCGTCGCCTCCTTGGCCCGGATGGCGATCTCCTGGGACCCCGTCCGGACGTCCTCGGCCCCGCCCCAGACGACGACCAGGGTGTCGTCCTTGCTGGCCCTCACCGCCTTGCGCACGGCCAGCCATTCGGCGCTCGAGAGGGTCTCGGAGGAGCTGTCGGAGTGGACGATGTTGGGCAGCCGCGTCAGGCAGGCGACCACCCGGACCCGGTCCGAGATCTCCCGCGAGAAGCGCGTGTTGGTCTGGGTCTGCCAGTTGAGGAGATCGCGGAAGCCGCGCAGGACGACGCAGTTGGCCGTTTCCCCGGCCTCGAGGGCGTCGCGCACCGGCAGGTAGCTCGTCTTCTGCAGGACGCGGGTGACGTCCTCGGTCTCGGACCGGAAGGCCTCCGGCGTCACGCCCCGGCGGTGGAGCTCGGCCCGCAGCCGCAGGAGGTTCCACTGCCGCATGGCCTCGTGATGGACGAGGAGCGGGATGCGCGGGATGCGCGGCACGCCCTTGATCTCGACGCGCGTGCCGCCCGTGACGCTGACGTTGACGTCCTCGCGGGCGGCGCCGATCCCGGTCCGGACCCGGCCCGTGCTCCGGACGAGGCGGCGGCAGATCTGGGCCACTTCGGCCACCTCGTCGGGCGTGCGCATGTCGGGGCCGGTGACGGTCTCGATGAGAGGCATGCCCAGGCGGTCGGTGATGTAGGTCCGGCGGTGGCCGACGTCGCTGACCTCGCGGCAGGCGTCCTCCTCGAGGCCGAGCTGGACGATCGAGACGCGCCGGTCCTTGTAGGGGATCCAGCCGTTGACCCCGACGATGGTCGTCCGCTGGAAACCCGTCGGGATGCTGCCGTCGAGGTACTGCTTGCGGGCGATGTGGAGCTCGTCGACGAGGTTGAGGTCGTAGAGCATGGCGATGCCCAGGGCGATGTCGAGGGCCGTCTCGTCCATCATGAACGGCGGGGTGTCGTCCATCTCGTAGGTGCAGACGGTTTCCCGGTTGATGCGGTAGATGATCTCTTTCTTGGTCTTGAACTCCATGAGGGCCGTGCCGTCGTACTCGCCGAGCTCGGACAGGGTCGGGCGCATGTGGCGGAGTATCTCGGCGTCGTACTCGCGGCTGTAGCGGCCGGCCGGGCAGCGGCAGAAGAGCTTCTTCTCGGTCAGGACCTGCTGGTGGATCTCGAGGCCCGAGCGGAACCCGACCGCTTCGTAGTCGGCCGCGGTCATCTCGGCGAAGGGCTTGAAGAGGAATTCGCTCATCGGTCCGTTCGGGTTCTCCCGGAATTTTTAGAGGGCATTATATCATTTTAGCCTGATCTATTCACGAGTCGAGGCGGCTGCAGATGCAAGGCGCGGAGGGTGAAGCTGTACTCCTAGTACTGCGAACCCTTCGCAACACAGCAGATGCGGCCGGATCGGCTCGCCCGGAGGGTAAAAATGCTGGTCTTTTCGGGAGGAACTTTCGAAAATCCTATGATCGATCGGCACGCTCGAGATCTTGCAGATATCGCATGAGTTAGTCAACATATCGGCATTTTTATGAATAGATCAGGTTAGCTGAAGAACAGCACCAACGCCTGGGCCGTGAACAGCCGCAGGATCATCGTCAGCGGATAGACGGAGACGAAGGCCATGATCGGGCCGTCCGAGGATGGGGCCAGGGAGCCGGCGTAGGCCAGGGCCGGCGGGTTGGTCATGCTCCCGGCCATGAACCCGGCGACAGACAGGAAGTCGATCCGGAAGATGAACCGGGCCGCCAGGGTCGCCAAGATCAGCGGGACGAGCGTGATCAAGGCCCCGCCGAAGATCCAATAAAGCCCGCCGTCGAGGAGGGTGGCGACGAACCCCTCTCCCGCCTTGAGGCCGACGCAGGCCAGGAAGAGCGAGATGCCGATGTTGCGGAGCATGAGGTTGGCGCTGAGCGGCATGTGCCAGACGAGGGGCCCGAGCCTGCCGACCCGGCTGAGGGCGATGGCCACGATGAGCGGCCCTCCGGCCAGCCCGAGGCGGAACGACACGGCCATGCCCGGCAGATGGAGGGGCACGCTGCCCAGGAGAATGCCCAGCACGATGCCGATGAAGATGGGAATGACTTGGGGCTGGTCGAGCCGGTCGCTCGAATCGCCCAGCTCCCCGGCCAGCCGCTCGATGGCCGGGCCGGTCCCGACGATGACCAGGACGTCGCCGTACTGGAGATCGAAATCCGGCCGGGGGGAGAACTCCTGGCCGGTCCGGATGATGCGCGTGACGAGCACGCCGTAGTCGTCGCGCAGGTTGAGCTCGTGGACGGACTTGCCGATGACGTTGCGGCGCGTGACGACGACCCGCCGGCTGGTGAAACCGGACGCGACCTCCCTGACGTCGACCGGGCTCTCGGCGCCCACGCGGGCCATGAGCCGCTCGAGCTTCTCGGGCGTCCCCACGGCGTGGAGGATGTCGCCAAGCCGGAGGGTGGTGAAAGACCGGGGGACCTCCTGGGGCCCGCCGGCGCGGGCCAGTCTGGAGACGACCACCCCTCCCCCGATCTCGCCGATGATCCGGCTGACGGGTTCCCCGTCGACCTCCGCGTTGCGGACCTCGAGGTTGATCCCTTGGAGACGAGGCGCGTCCTTCTCCTTCAGGGCTTCGAGCTTGCGGGCCTCGGATTTCGGATCGACCCGGAAGGCGAAGCGCAGGGCGGCGATGGCCAGGATGATGCCCAGGACGCCGAAGGGATAGGCCACGGCGTAAGCCATGCCGGGCACCTCGACGAGGGCTTCCGTGGAGTGGGGCATGAGCTTGAGGGCCTGCTGGACGGCGGCCAAGCTGGGGGTGTTGCTCGTGGCCCCGGCGAAGAGCCCGGCGGCGGCGGCCATGGGCATTCCTCCGACCCGGCTGAGCAGGAGAGCGATGGCCCCGCCCCCAAGAACGACGAAGCCGGCCAGGGCGTTGAGGGCCAGCCCGTGCTTGCGGAGCGAGGCGAGGAGCCCGGGCCCCACCTCCTGGCCGACGCTGTAGACGAAGAGGATGAGCCCGAGGTCGCGGGCGAAATCCTGGATGACGGGATGGATGGAGACCCCGAAATGCCCGAGGACCAGTCCGACGAACAGGATGCCGGCGATGCCTAAGTTGGCCTGGAGGACGCGCAGGCTGCCCAGGATCATTCCCAGGGCGCCGGCCAGGCACAGGATGAGCAGGGCCTGAACGACGGAATCCGGCGCGAAAGCCTCGGCGATCCAGCTCATCGAAGCGGCCTCCCGGCTACATGAGCGAGAAGGCCACGGTCAGGCCGGCCATGACGATGGCCACCATGCTCATGAGCTTGATGAGGATGTTCAAGCTGGGGCCGGCCGTGTCCTTGAACGGGTCGCCGACCGTGTCGCCGATGACCGCGGCCATGTGGGCCGGCGAGCCCTTGCCGCCGTGAGCGCCCTCCTCGATGTACTTCTTGGCGTTGTCCCAGGCCCCGCCGGCGTTGGCCATGAAGATGGCCAGGACGAAGCCGGTCGAGGTCGCCCCGATGAGCAGGCCCATGACCCCGGCGACGCCGAGAACGAGGCCCGTGACGATGGGCGTGAAGATGGCCAGCAGCGAGGGCAGGACCATGGCCCGCTGGGCGCCGCGGGTCGAGATGGCGACGCAGCGGGCGTAGTCGGGCTCGGCCTTGCCCTCCAGGATGCCGGCGATCTCGCGGAACTGCCGGCGGACCTCGTCGACCATGCGGGCGGCCGCCTTGCCGACGGCGTTCATGGCCAGGCCGCTGAAGGCGAAGGCCATCATGGCCCCCAGGAAGATGCCGACGAGGACGATGGGATTCATCAGGGTGATGCCGTAGAAGCGCATGTAGTCGGGGAACGAGGCCGTGGCCGTGTCCATGGTCGTGCCGTCGACGAAGGTCAGAACGGTCCGGCCGATGCGGAGCAGGCCGACCTTGAGCTCCTCGACGTAGGTGGCGAGGAGGGCCAAGGCGGTCAGGGCCGCTGAGCCGATGGCAAAGCCCTTGCCGGTGGCCGCCGTGGTGTTGCCCAGAGCGTCGAGGGCGTCGGTGCGCTTGCGGACCTCGGCCTCGAGGCCGCTCATCTGGGCGTTGCCGCCGGCGTTGTCGGCGATCGGGCCGTAGGCGTCCGTGGCCAGGGTGATGCCCAGGGTCGAGAGCATGCCGACGGCGGCGATGCCGATGCCGTAGAGCCCCTGGGCGACGTTGGAGACGTCGAAGTGGGCGGCTGACAGGAAGGCGAAGACGATGCCCAGGATGACGGCCAGGACCGGGACGGCCGTCGAGACCATGCCCACGCCCAGGCCGGCGATGAGGACGGTGGCCGGCCCCGTGTTGGCGTTGTCGGCGATCCTGCGCGTCGGCGCGTAGGAGTGGGAGGTGAAGTACTCGGTGGACTTGCCGATGACCAAACCGGCGGCCAGGCCGAAGACGAGCGAGAGCCAAATGCCGGTCGGCAGGCTCAGCGCCCGGACGATGAAGTAGGACAGGACGACGATGAGCAGGGAGCTGGCGTTGATGCCGCGGCCCAGGGCGTTGAGGAGGGTTTTTTGAGTGGCGTCCTCGCGGGTCCGGACGAGGTGGATGCCGAGGATGGACAGCAGCGTGCCGACGGCGGCGATGGCCATCGGGGCCACGACGGCGTTGAGCTGGAGGGTCCCTTGGCCGAGGAAGGCGGCCGCGCCGAGGGCCATGGTGGCCAGGATGGAGCCGGCGTAGGACTCGTAGAGGTCGGCGCCCATGCCGGCGACGTCGCCGACGTTGTCGCCGACGTTGTCCGCGACCGTGGCCGGATTGCGGGGGTCGTCCTCGGGGATGCCGGCCTCGACCTTGCCGACGAGGTCGGCGCCGACGTCGGCGGCCTTGGTGTAGATGCCGCCTCCGACCCGCGCGAACAGGGCCTGGGTCGAGGCGCCCATGCCGAAGGTGATCATGGTCGTGGTGATGATGATCAGGTTGTGGCCGTCGTCGGTCAGGGGGTAGAAGGCCCGGAGGACGAGGAACCAGACCGCGATGTCGAGCAGGACCAGGCCGACCACGGTCAGGCCCATGACGGCGCCGCTGCGGAAGGCGATCTTGAGCCCGCTGTTGAGCGACTTGCGGGCCGCCCAGGCCGTGCGGGCCGAGGCGTAGGTGGCCGTTTTCATGCCGAAGAAGCCGGCCAGGCCCGAGAAGAAGCCGCCGGTCAAGAAGGCGATGGGCACCCAGGGGTTCTGGACCTTGAGCACGAAGGCCATGAACGCCAGGAGGATGACGAGGGCCGCGAAGACCAGGGTCACGACCTTGTACTGCTGCTTGAGGTAGGCCATGGCGCCCTTGCGGACGTAGGACGCGATCTGGGCCATGCGTTCGGTGCCTTCGCTCTCCTTCATCATCCGGGAGAAGAACAGCCAGGCGAAGAACAGGGCGAACGCCGAGCCGATCGGGGTCAGCCAGAACAGTGTGTCAGCCATGGAAACCCTCCTTGTCGTCCGGGCGGGCCCGGATAGTCATCCATTAGCGGTGGATGATCATGGATATGACGGATGATCCGCTCAAATGAAGCGCTAATCTAGCACAGCCGGGGGTTTCCCGTCAATTCAAATGAGGGACATGATACCCATTCCCCAATTCTTCCATGGGCGGAAAAAGGTTTATAGTTGTCATATCTCCCTATTCATGGCGGCCTTGCCGGCATCAATAAAGCGGTATACTCGATATCCTCACAATATTATATTTTTCTTGACTTTAGATTGATTTTTAGGTTAACAATAGTTAATCTAAATGAATTTCAACAGGCTAAAATGAGTAAAAGCAAAGTCACGGAAGCGCAAGAGTATTACTCAATCCCTCAAGTCGCCGTTTTGATTGGGATCAGCAGGATTGCTGTTTACAGAAAAGTCAAGAGCGGAGAGATCAAAGCCGCTAAGATCGGGAGGAGTTACGCGATCCCTGCCTCCTACATACGGCAGGTCACGGGGAAAACACTGACCCCCGAAAGGAAAAGAGCTATAAAGCGAGCCGTAAAAAAGACCGTTAGGCGATATGGTCCCCTGCTCATCAAGTTGGGGAACGAATAGTGGAAACCATCTCCGTCAAAGACATCGAACAAACGGCGTTCTATCTGGCAAGAGAACTGATGACTTTCAATGAACCGATACCCGACATTTCGACCCGATTCCCGAATATTTTGGAGAGCTGCCTGGCAACACCATTCCAATCGTTCTCCAAAAGACCGCTCTACAAGGGGCTCATCGCCAAAGCCAGCATCCTGTTCTATCTCATGCTGAAGAACCACCCCTTTCAAAACGGCAATAAGCGTATCGCCATCACGACGATGTTGGTGTTCCTCGATCTAAACGGAAAGTGGCTGAATGCCAAACTGGACGAGTTTTATGAGCTATCTGTGCGCGTTTCGGCGAGTCAGCCATCGGAATTCGACGACATGGTCGCATCCATCAAAGGCTTCTTGAAATCTCATATGGTGGATACATGATCGCCAGGAAGATCGCGCTACCACCTTTAAAAAGGCGATCAGGAGAGAGAGACGGAACATGAATCAAATAAGCTTGCGGAAGATCGTTCCTATCGTAGTTGGCGTGGCCGTAGCGGCGGGGATAGCTGCTGCAGTTGCGGGTGTCGGCTCGTCGAGCGCGGGGCCCGGGGCGCTGGAAGTGACGTACGGCGTCGGGGATTGGGACCCGGAGTCGGGTCTGGGCAACCACCGGGCCGTGGTGCGGGTCGAGACGGTATCGGCGCCCCCGGCCAAGCCCTCGGTCCCGGAAAAAGGCATGAAAAAGGCGGCCGCCGCGACCGCGTCACAAGCGGCCATCAAGGCTAGGGCTGCCAAGCCAGCGGCCGTCCGGGCGCGCATCCCCTGGCGCAGGCCGGACCTGGACCCGGACACCAAGAACATCGTGGTCGTCGACGCGGCGGCGGGCAAGCGGGTGATGAACGTCCTGCCCCTCGAGGTCAACCGGGAGTTCGGCGACATCGTCTTCGAGCCGGGGACGGTGCCCGGCGACTATTACATCTATTATATGCCCTACAAGTCCGAGGGCCGCAAGAACTACCCCAGCGTGAAATACGACCCGCCGGAGCTGACCGCAGACAGTGGATGGCTGGCGGCCGTCGGGCTGTCCGGAAAGCCCGTTCCGGCCGCGGGCCTCGAGGCCCTTGCGCGCGCCGAGATCGTCGCCATCCAATCCGCCGACGAGTTCAGCTCGTTCCATCCGATGGAGGTCATCGCCACGGCGGCGGAGACCGAGGCGCTGCTCGCGGCCCATCCCGGGACGCCCTATCTCTTGTTCCCGGAGGACCGCCGCTTCTCCATCCGCATGACCGGCGACCTGCCCCATCGCTGGATCGCCGCCGGGCCGGGGGGGAACGTTCGGGGCCGGGCCGCGCGCGGCGAATTTTTCGCCTTCCAGGTCGGCGTCTGGGCGGCGCGCCAGGCCGTCGAGGACCTCGAGGTGAGGTTCTCGGACCTCTTGCAGGCGACGGCGAAGATCGAGGACGGGTCGCCCGCCCCGCGCACGCGCATCGAGGCCGCTTGCTTGAGCTGCCTCAACACGGGCGGCGTCGATTGGGACGGCTCGGACATCGAAAAGGCCGTACCCGTCAAGCGGGGCGAGATCCAAGCCCTGTGGTGCGGCATCGATGTCCCAAAGGACGCCCGGCCGGGCGTTTTCCGGGGTACGGTGACGGTCGCGCCCAAGGGTTCGCCGGAGACGATCCTGGCCGTCGAGCTCGAGGTGACCGGAGAGGTCCTCGAGGACCGGGGCGACGGCGACCCGTTCCGCATGACGCGCCTGCGCTGGCTCGACTCGACGCTGGCCCAGGACGACGGCGTCGTCCCGCCCTACGCGCCGCTCGCGGTCGACGGCTGGACGGTCGGCTGCCTGGGGCGTTCGCTGACCATCGGCAAGGACGGCCTGCCGGCCCGCGTCCGAAGCTTCTTCGCCCCCGAGATGACCGGGATCGGGGCCGCGCCGACCGAGCTGTTGACCTCGGCCTTCAAGCTGCGCGTTCACGACGGCGAGAAACGGGAGCTCGGCTGGACCGCGGCCGTGTCGGGCCCGCGGTGGATCAAACAGGCCCCGGGGACCGTCGAGTGGCAGGCCGAGAACCGCGCCGAGGGCTTGAAGATGATCGTCCGCGGCCGCATGGAGTTCGACGGCTTCGTCGATTACAAAGTGGCCCTGACCGCGGACCGGGACATGGACGTCTCCGACATCTGGCTCGAGGTGCCGCTTCGCGAGGAGAACGCTCGGTACATGATGGGCCTCGGCTTCAAGGGCGGGGCGCGGCCGGAGACGTTCGACTGGTCGTGGGACCGGACCAAGAACCAGGACGCCCTGTGGCTGGGCGCCGTCAACGCCGGGATGCAGGTCTCGTGGCGGGCCGAGAACTACTCGCGGCCGCTCAACACGAACTTCTACCTCAGCAAGCCCCTCAACATGCCGCCCTCATGGTGGAACGACGGCCGCGGCGCGGTCGCCGTGCGGACGGTGACGCAAGGGAAGAGTGCGGCCGGGCGCGTCGTCGTCCTCAGCGCCCACTCGGGCCTGCGGACGATCAAGGCCGGCGAGACGCTCCGTTTTGATTTCACGCTGCTGCTGACGCCCTTCAAGCCGCTCGATCCGGCGTCGCATTTCCGCGAGCGCTACTTCCACGCCTTCGAGCCGCTCGACAAGGTGGCGGCGACGGGCGCCAACGTCATCAACGTCCACCACGCCAACGACATCAACCCTTACATCAATTATCCGTTCCTGCGGGTGCCGGAGATGAAGGCCTACATCGACGAGGCCCACGGCCGCGGCTTCAAGGTCAAGATCTACAACACCGTCCGCGAGCTTTCGAACCGGGCCCCCGAGCTCTTCGCCTTGCGCAGCCTGGGGCATGAAGTCTTCTCCGCCGGGCCGGGCGGCGGCTACTCGTGGCTCCAGGAGCACCTCGGCGGCGACTACATCGCGGCCTGGTTCGTGCCCGACCTCAAGGACGCGGCGGTCATCAACAGCGGCATGTCGCGCTGGCACAACTACTACATCGAGGGGCTCGACTGGGTGGCCCGCAACGTCGGCATCGACGGGCTCTACCTCGACGACGTGGCCTTCGACCGGACGACCATGAAGCGGGTTCGCAAGGTCCTCGACCGCAACCGCGAGGGCGCGCTCATCGACCTCCACAGCGCCAACCAGTACAACGTGCGCGACGGGTTCGCCTCGAGCGCCAACCTCTATTTGGAGCATTTCCCGTTCCTCGACCGGCTGTGGTTCGGGGAATACTTCGACTACGACGGCAGCGGGGCCGATTACTGGCTGGTCGAGCTCGCGGGCATCCCGTTCGGGCTGATGGGCGAGATGCTCGAAAAGGGCGGCAATCCCTGGCGCGGTATGGTTTTCGGGATGACCAGCCGGCTGCCGTGGGCCGGCGATCCGCGGCCGCTCTGGAAGGTCTGGGACGAGTTCGGGATCGCCGAGAGCGAGATGATCGGCTGGTGGGTGGAGAGCGGCCCGGTCAGGACGGGGAACGCCGACGTCCTGGCGACGGCCTACTATCGGCGGCGGGGCGGCGCCGGGAAGACGCCGTCCGCCCTTGTCGCCCTCGCCAGCTGGGCCAAGGAGCCCGTCGACGTGCGGCTCGCAATCGACTGGAAAAGGCTGGGGCTCGACCCGAAGAAGGCCGCGATGAGCGCCCCGGCGATCGAGGGCTTCCAGGAGGCCGGCGAGTACCGGCCCAGCGACCCCGTCCGCCTCGAGCCCGGCAAGGGCCGGCTTCTCATCCTCCGCTAATTCAGCGTTCAGACGTCCGGGATGACCTGCGCCGTGCGGGGCATCCTCATGGGCTGGGCTTTCCGGTAAGTCAGAGTGCGCCAGAGCCACTCGACCGGTCCGAACCGGAATCGCCGGAGCCATAGGGGCGAAACGACGAGCAGGGTCGTCCAGATGGCGACGGTGATCAGGACCTGCTGCCAGCGCTGGACCTTCCCGAACAGACCGAACCCGTGGCCGTAGAACAGGGTCGTGCAGATCAGCGATTGGAGCAGGTAGTTCGTGAACGCCATCCGGCCGACGGCCGCGAGGCGCTCCCGGAGCGCCGGCAGCCGCGCCGACCTGCATAACAGCATGACGAGGGCGATGTATCCGGCAGCCATGCCGAGGCTTCCCAAGTAATTGAACTGCCAGCCGATGAACATGGAGTAAGGCCAGGCCCACCCCGCTGCGAAGTTGCGGACGACTCCGGTCACGATGAGAGGGATACCGATCCCGAAGCCGGCGGCCAGCATGATCCGGTAGAACCTTCCGCTTCTTTCCGCGCTCAAGACGCGCCACTTGAACAGGGCCATGCCGATAAGCATGACGCCCGTCACGCGCCAGCCGATATAGATGAGGAAAATGAACGTCTGGAATGCGATGGCCGACGGCACGCGGTGCCCCATCTGCTGGAGCCAGCCGCCGCGGTAGACCGCCACCTCCTGCGCGATCCGTTCGGCCGGCGGCGCCCACATCTGGAGGTTGCTCTCGACGGCCTCGGGCGGCCAATAGGGGACCGACCAGCTGAAAATGAGATAGAGGATGGTTGGGACAAGGATGAACACCGCTCCGGCGATGAGCAGGGTCTTGGGCTTTTTCTTCCGGAACAGGTAGACCCAGACCGCGCACACGGCGTAGGCCACGAGGATGTCGCCGCGCCAGAGGAGATAGGCGTGCATCAGCCCGATGACGAACAGCCAGAAGATCCGGCGGTAGTGGAGGCCGGCGGGCGGCAAGCCCTTGGATTCCGCCTTGCTCGTGACGAGGAGGATGCCCGCCCCGAAGAGAAGGGAGAAGATGGTCATGAACTTCTGGTCCCCGAGGACATGCGTGAGCATCCATGCCCACCGGTTGAGACCGGTGAGGTCGCCGAAGGCCGTGGGATTGAGATACGCGGCGAAGACCATCGAGAAATCCTGGATATTGACGAGGAGGATGCCCAGGACGGCGAAGCCCCGAAGGACATCGAGCGAGGCCAGGCGCTCCGGCGGGGCGACGGGCTGGAGAAGCTTTTCTTCCGGCATGAGTTCCTCCTCGAAGGGGATGGGGCGGCGTTTATGAGCCGGCAAGCGCTCGTCGGCGATTGTAAGTGCCGCCGGCGGCCGTGTCAAGCGCCGCTAATTGGGGGACATGATACCTATTCCCCTATTCCCGCCATGATCAAGTTCTGTGTCCCGTCCTACAGGGTAGGGCGGGGCTGATCCGTAAGTCCCCCACAGGACTCGTGAGACTTCGGGGCTTGGCCAAGCGTCTCTATTATCGTCACGACAAAGCTTGACTCTCGAAAGGAGAAAGTATATATGTATGGTATATACCTTGGGAGTTGTGAAATGAAGACGGCCCGTCTCTTCCGCAACGGCCAGAGCCAAGCGGTACGCCTGCCCAAGGAGTTCCGCTTCGAAGGCGAGTTCGTATATGTCAAGAGGTCCGGCCGGGCCGTCGTCCTCCTGCCCGCCAAGGGCCTGTGGAGCTCGCTCGTCGAAAGTCTCGACAAGTTCTCGGACGATTTCATGGCCAAGCGCGCCCAGCCCCCGGCCCAGGAGCGCGAGGACCTCTGATGCGCTTCATGTTCGACACGGACATCTGCATCGCCCTCATCAAACGGAAGCCCCGCTCGATCCTGCGCCGCCTGACGTCCCTGGCCCCGGGCGAGGCTGGCATTTCGACGGTCACTCTGGCCGAGCTTCGCTACGGAGTGGCCAAGAGCGCTCAACCGGAAAAGAACGGCCTGGCCCTCGACGAATTCCTCCTCCCCCTGGAAATCGCCGATTTCGACGAACCGGCCGCCGAAGGCTACGGAACGGTCCGGGCCGCGCTCGAAAAAGCCGGCACGCCCATCGGCCCCCTCGACACTCAGATCGGGGCCCACGCCCTGAGCCTCGGGGCCACGCTCGTGACCCACAACACGCGCGAGTTCCGCAGGGTCCCCGGCCTGGCCGTCGCGGACTGGCTCCCCTGAAGGGGCCGGCTCAGAACTTGTGCCTCACGCCGAGCTGGAAGAACGTCGTGTGGGTGCGGTCGTACTCCTCGACGGGCGAAAGCGCGAGCTTGGCCGCGGCCTCGACCTCCACCTTCCCGAGATCGAGACCGAAGCCCCCGGTGAGATAATCGAGGGCCACGCCCCACGCATGCTGCCGGTCGTGGATGTAGCCGGCCCTCAAGCGCAACCCTTTCAGAAAGCCCGGCCGGAGCTTGACGTCGTGTTCCATGCCCAAGCCCAGGCGAAGGGGATTGATCGGCCCATCGGGAACCATCATCGGAAAAGAGCCGCCTCCGGAGTTGACCGTGTTCCACGCCCAATAGGAAAGGTCCGCGGTCAACGACGACCGCTCGTCGATCCGGACGGCCGCGCTCATGACCACCGCGAGCGGCAGCTTGTAAAAACCCTCCGCGCTGCCGGATTGAGCGTCCGGCGGGTCCTCGTACGTCCTCAGGTACTCGAATTCGAGGGCCATCTTGACGGGCGGCCTCAAGGCCAGTCCGAGCTGGACACGTTCGCTCAATTTCCAGGCGAATCCGAAGTTGACGGCCAACCCACTCAGCCGGTAGTGCTGCTCGAGGTATTCCCCGCTCCACCAGAGCCTGCGGTCGTACGTGCGATCGATCTTCCCGAACCGGTAGGAGAAAGAGATCCCGACCCCGAGGGAGCCCGAAAAGCTCCGGGCCACGGCCGCGTTCAGCCCGTGTAGGCGGCCCGATTGTCCATCCAGCTGGCCGGGCTCGAAAGAGACCTCCGGCCGGTTGTATTCCTCGGCCAGGGAATAGCCCCCCGCGAACCGCCAGCCGCCTGCCGCGAACGCGAAGCCCCCCCATTCGGGCAGGACCGTATCCCTCCGCCATTTCATCAGGTCATTCGTCATGGAGACGGGGTTGTACATCCTTGTCCTGTACGTGCTATGGGCGAGACGGAAAACGAACGACGCTTCCGTCAGCCCGTCCAGCCCGAGTAGGCCGGGGTTGAGGAACCCCGCCTGCGGCCCCCGGCCGCCGAAGACGGTCTCGCCCATGGCCGTCCCCGCCGGCGAGCTCGGGCCGAGGATGTTGCACCAGCCGAGGGGAAGGGCCGCGTAGTGGAGGACCTGGGCCTGAAGCGGCCCGGAGGCGGCCCAAGCCATCAAAGATAAGATGACGGCCGCACGAAAAGCCTTTCTCAAAGAGGTCATGATGCCCTCCTTTCGCATTTTCAAAGCCGGGAGTCGAGCTCCTCTAGCTTCAGGCGGACGCTGACGATGTACGGCGGCTCGCCCTCGGTCCAGTGGCCGTAGGTCGTCAGGACGAACGTGCCGTCCGGCCCCTTTCTCCGCCCTCATCTCCATCCTCATCCGTAGAGCTTCATCAGCCACCGGTTGAGAGGGGCCAGCGGCGCGAATCGCTCGAAGCAATAGTCCACGAGCCGCGCCGAAAAGAACTCCTCCGGGATCTTCGTCTCGACGCCG
>Ga0194126_10004692_pt1 | contig 20712 bp, 20 predicted proteins | sample TA2KigC150mmetaG_FD_148641 | JGI IMG/M metagenome (GOLD analysis project Ga0194126, IMG submission 148641) | Freshwater microbial communities from Lake Tanganyika, Tanzania - TA2015035 Kigoma Deep Cast 150m | ecosystem: Environmental > Aquatic > Freshwater > Lake | place: Tanzania: Lake... | reverse complement strand
AAGAGAAAAAAGTCTCCAAGGAGGTTTAGGTAACCGCCCCAGGTCAACAATACCTGACCTGGATATCAACCATCACCATGCACAAGTGTAATTGTCGTCACTGCACAAATGTAGTTGACGTCGAGCACACCCCGGCCCCCGGATCGCCGTCCGGGGCAGGCATTGATCCGGGGTCCAGTCCCGCGCGCAACGCGTGATTGAATCAGGCATTTAGCGTGAACGGGTTCCTGCTTTCGCCTGAATAACGGTTTCAGGAAACCGTGAATGGCACGATACTTTTCGCAACGGCTACAGAAAAGAAGCAAGGCTCGCCCGTAGGAGCCGTTGCCTTACCCCTGCGCCACCACAACTCATGGACGGTTGCGCAAGCTCTTCTCATAGACTTCGCGCATACGCTCAAGCAGCTCATCGAGAGTCACAGGTTTCAAGATGTGAGCGGAAGCCCCCGTTTCGATGCTTCTCAGCGCCAATTCCTCCGAGCCGTGGCCCGTTAGTGTGATGACCTCCATCGAGGGGTCAATTCTCTTCATTTCTTGAAGGGTCTCAATGCCGTCCATGCCCGGCATCTTGATGTCCAGGACGCACAGGTCGAAGGACTTTGTCCGCATGAGCTCCAGAGCTTCCTTACCGCTCTCGACACCTTGGACATCTAAGCCCCGGGCCCTGAGACGTTTGATGATGGTGTCGACGAATTCGACCTCGTCATCCACAACCAAGAGACTGAATTTATCCAAATTGTCGCCCATTTCAGATCCTCCGCAGCAATGACCCCCTGCCTCCGCCCACACGATCATGTTTCCGCCGCGTAGACCCTTTCAGCGTAATCCCGCTTGTCGAGTTCCCGTCACATGATCAGATCAAAGACCGGCAACCTACGCCGATTCAAAGGGCTCTCTCGGGGTATCCATCAGATGCGCTCCCCAGTTGCCGGCTACGGTCTCGGCTTCACGTCGGCCTGCGGTCAACCAGACTTCTGATTTCTGCCTGTCTCAACCGTTCGTCCCTGGCTGATTTGACCTCGACAGCTCCGTTTATCTTCTCCATGAGGACATCAATCTCGCACGGCTTGGTTACATAGTCGTAGGCTCCCAACCGCATTCCCTCAATCGCGGACTCCACTGTTGCGTGTCCGGAAAGTAGGATTACCTCGGTGCCGGGGCTCACTCGTTTGACTTCCCTCAATGCCTCGATACCGTCCATTCCCGGCATCTTTACATCCAGGATTATCACGTCATAGAGTCTGTGTTGCACTTCTTGGACTGCCTCCATGCCGCTTCCAGCATGGTGAACATCCAAATCTCGCTCCGCGAGAAGCTTGCTGAGGGTTATCCGAAACCTTTCTTCATCATCCACGATCAGTACTCTTGGCGGTAATATCATGGCTCCGCTCCTCCTTGTGCTCGTTTGTGTTCCACGGGGACTTCAACGATGAATGTCGTCCCCTTGCCTACTTGGCTTTCGAACGAAATCGCCCCTCCCAATCTTTGAATGATCCCGTGACAAATAGAAAGCCCAAGTCCCGTTCCCTTTCCAACCGGTTTGGTGGTGAAGAACGGGACAAATACCTTGCTCAGATTTTCCTCGGCTATCCCGCAGCCTGTATCCGCTACTGTTATGAGCACCGAGTCACCGGGAGAGCCCGGTGCTGTGCTCGACGCAGCCGTGCCGCTCTTGAGGCGCGAGCGCACTGTAATTTCACCCCCTTTTGCAATGGCGTCTATGGCGTTGTTGATCAAATTGAACACCACCTGTCTTAAAAGCGAGGGGTCGCTGTGTACCAAGGGTAAGTTCGCCTCATAGTCTCGCGTGAACGTAATATTTTCAAGATACGCCTCATGTTCTCGTATACTTATGATGTCTTCGAGAAGCTTGTTAATGTCCACTCCTTTAACCACAGACTCCATCTTACGCGAGAAACTGAGCAGCTTGCTCGTAATGTCCCTGCATCGACCGGTCTGAATTCCGATCTCACGGATTGATTCCGCGAGTTCACTCACTTCCTTAACTTCTTTCAGGCTTTCGCGCTTCATGAGATCTTTCATCCAGCCGACTTCCATAAGAATAATTTGCAATGGATTGTTGACCTCATGCGCGATTCCCGCGGCCAATTCGCCGATGGACGCTAGTTTTTGGGACTGAATGAGCTGGTCGTCAAGAAGACTTCTCTCCTCGTCACCTTTCTCGATCCTACGGACCAATCGGCCTGCTATGACAAAAGCCACTCCAATTACCGAAAGGACACCGAGCAAGAACACGACTAACGTTCTGTGCCAGACCGTGCCAAGTTCCCCGTATGCGTCATCGGCATCCTGCTGGACTACCAGCAGCCACCTGTTTTCATTCATCCAGGTCTTAGCTACAAGAACTTCACGACCGGCCTTTTCCGTCTTTCTGTAACGGACGCCTTCAAAAGGCGCAAGTTCCACCACATCAGGCGAGGCCCTCTCCATGATCTTGCCGCAGATCCGCGAATGAGTCTGGCAGATTCCGTTCTTGCTGACAATAAAGGCTTGTCCCGTGCGCCCGAGACGCACGCTTTCCACCACATAAGCGAACTTGGCCGCGTTGATGGTGGCCCTCAAAATCCAAGCCTCTCTTCCCTCACCACGCCTGACGGCTACTATGCAGTGCGGAACTCCACGAAAGCCCATAAATACGTCGCTTACATAAACGGCATCTGCCATGGTCTGAGTGAACCATGGCGCCTCCTTGTAATTCTTGCCCGCCAAATCATAAGGACCGACATACGCGAGGTGGTCACCTTGGGAATCGATCACCCCCAAGTCCTCAAAAGCGTGATCAAATTCCTTTTGCAGTGTGTTAAAAATCCGTTGCAGGTTTTCCGTTTGCTTGAGATCATCCCGCGACTCCAGGTTGGTAACCAACTTCATCGCTGTAATGGTCTCCTGAAGGAATCTGTCGATGAACTCCTTGTGATTCATCACGGTCAATGTGATTACCGAGTTTATCTTCTCGATTGTGGACAGGCGATATTCATAGTAGACCCCCCAAAATAACGTGAGCGGCACCAGAGCCGCCAAACTCACCGAGATGACGGCAAACCGGCGTAACTTCCAGTACTTATCATTCGCAGTCGTCAAAGGATTCGCCCTTCAAGAACTTCACTTGCGAACCTATTCTCCGCCCCGGCGCAGCAGCCAGGAGACTCCCTCACCTGCATGAACATTTGCGCCCCGATACCTGAAGTGAGTGCAAAGACCGCCCACGGTCAAACCCTTGCGGACATTTCACTTCAGAAGAGAGCGCCGAATCTGTGTGTCGAGGCGGGCCGAAGCCGTCTGTCCGCATGAAAGAAGCCGATACGCTTGTAATGAGGAGAAGCCTCTTGTCATTGCCGCACAGACGGCCGTCTGCCAGGCCCTTTCTAAGGATTCTTGGATGCGGCCTAAAAGGTAGGCCATGTGTAGAATCGCCAGTACCCAAAAATAGCCCAGAACCAGAGCACTCCCCATCCAATAAAGCATACCACGATTCCATACCTGGCGAAATCCAATATATCCATGAGTCGCTCGCCGGTTTCCGGGTCTTTACACATGCTGAACGCAATCGCGTTGTTGGGCGTTCCGACGACCAGCGCGTTGGCAAATGACGAGGCAAACGCGCAAGCCAGCCCGACCTTCCACGGATGTACGTCGGCCAGCGCGCCCATGGGCAACACGATAGGACCTAGCGCTGCCACTGTGGCGCCATCGCTCATGAAGTTAGTGATGGTACCGGCAAGGAGACTCACGCCTACCGCCAAGTTGTCCCCTTTGGTCAGGAAGTCCGGCAGGGAGCCTACAAAGGCATGGGCCATCCAGATCGCGCCACCGGTAAAGCTCAACCCCACTCCAATGGCGCAAGCAGCCGCATAGAGGCCGACCACGTCAAAGGCGACACCGTTCTGAATGTCCGAGTAAGTAACGATGCGGCAAAGGAACATCGCCATCACCGCATAGATGGTAGGCCCGCCCAAGCCCGAATGCTCGCCCAAGATTACCCAGGCCGCAACCAGGCAGACCAGGATCAGCGCCATTAAGGCTTCCCGCCCACGAAGTTTACCCATCTTGGCCACTTCCGCCTTGACAATTTGCCCGGGGTCAAAGGTCTTGACCTTGAATTTTGGCGAAAGACGCAAATACATATACAACCCAATGAGGATAGCGGTCAGCGGGACGAACGGCATACCTAATTTCATCCATTCTACGAATGGAATTGGAGTTCCCTGTGCGGCGAGATAGCCGACCATGATAGCGTTACGACCACCTGCCGCGGGGGAGCCCGGTCCGCCGTGATTCGCGGCAAAGCACATGCCCAAGATCAAGAACAAGGCTAGGGCGCGGTCTTTCTCGACTCCATACATCTTGCAGGTGACCTTGTAAACGCCCATGAGCACCGGGCAGAGCAACGCGACCAAGGCATGTTCTGAAAGAAAGGCCGCAGCAATTGCAATCGCGGGATAAAATACAAACGCGAAACTCTTGGGCCCCCTGATCCGGCTGAGCAGAATCAAACCGATTCGTTTATCCAGTCCCGTCTTACTAACCCCCACTGCGACAGCCAGGATGCCGAATATAAAGAACACCGCATCCTGTCCGAACGCCTTCGCAATGTCGTTCAGGGGTAGTATCGCGAACACATAGAGCATGACGGCCACGAGCAGGTCCGTGGCCCCCAGAGATAGGGCTTCCGTGCCCCAGAGGAACGCGCAGAACAACAGGAGCGCGACCATGATCTTGGCCATTCGGGCCACTTCGTCCGCGGTCAAGAGAGGTTTTGCTTCTTCATGACCTTCCTCTTCCGAGACCTGCTTCTTCTCCTGAACGACGGCCTTTCCGGTTTTCTTGGCTTCGTACTCCTTGTAAGCCTCCGGTCTAAGTTTCCTGTTGACCGTCTCGACAATGGTCTCCGTTCCGCGATCCAACTTATATCCAGTTGGGTTCTTTTGTGTCACCAGGTCAAGCAGCGTCTGAGGTGGCGGTAGGTAGACCGCTAGACAAAACAGGCTCAAGCCAATGATGAGTAGAATCGGTTTGAACCCGGGTTCTCCCCACCATGAAAAGGGCTTCTCACCATCATACCCTGTCGGAACTCCATGAGACATGAATGAACTCCTCGTTTATATATTCACTTTCCAGCGATATCGCTTCTTCCGTCGTCAGCGCCACCGGCTTCGACTCTAGGAAATACCGAAACTTCGCTTTCTTCGATGCCACGTCCAAGATGACTGCCGATCTCCCAGACGGCCACACCGGGGGGAATATCCTCCGGAGCCGCCCACCCGGAAAGCCACCAGAAGCTTCTCGGCCTCATCTGCGGCTGCCTATAATCACATCCTGCTCTTGCTCCTTTCTCCCCGAACCTTACGGAGTGGGTAGCTCACAGGCCTTGATCATATTGCGTATTCTTTCCACCACATCAACCAACCGCAGAATACCGACAAATTCCCCGCCTTTCCTGACCAGCAGTGACTGGAGTTTTTCAATGATCATCCTGTGAATCGCTTCGTCCAGAGTGGCACCTTCCTCAATTATTTCAGCATCCTTCAATTTGGGGACGATGTCTCGCACTCGGATTTTGGCCGCTTTTTGACACATGTTCTCCAAGGGTTTCTGCCATAGGTCGAGTTTTCGAAGCTGCGACCTTATGAACTCGGGGGTAAAATTGGATGGCGCAATCGGTGCCTCAAGCTCTCCATATCGAGGCTCGAGGGATTGTAATAAGTCTAAGTACCCTATTTTGCCGAGGAAGCTCCCCCTCTTGTCTAATACCAGAACAGCTCGCGGGGGGAAGAGCCCTCGGCCAACCACCTGTGGAGCATTGTCCATAGCCACAACTGCTTCGCCGAGGGTAGAATCCTCGTCAACGCAGGGGTAATCTGATATGGACACCATTACTTCCTTAACCAGAATGTCTCTCATAACAGCACCTTTTCAGCAAGGAGTTCCGAACTCGACCACCACGAAGTTATCTAACCTATCCGATGAGTCGCATATGCGAAACACATAGAAAGCACAATGCCTTATTTAACCCGCAATGTTCCGCGGTTAGGCTCAAATACGGGTCTTGCACCCACTTCTAGGACTTTGGACTCTGCAAGGGAGGCTTATGCTCTGTCCCCCAAATTACCCGGACTATCTCTCTCCTGTACTTACAGGTAGATAGCGGGAGCCAAGCCACTCGTTGCTCGCGGGACAAAGCACTAAGAACAGCCGAGAAGCTGGAAGCCTGCTATTAAGGCGAATGAAGCAAGCAAGCTCTTCTTAACGACCTGACCTATTATCAGCCTTTCATCGGATATTTACAGGCGTTCACTAAGAAAAGTAAGTCTATGGACCACGAGTGCCCTTGTCAAGAAAAAAGATGATCGGCAACTCGGCGGCGCTCTCCATACCAAAAGGCGGTTCACGGTGGCCCTCTTTTTCATGGCCGTTAGGACCCCAACTGGTCGCCTCTTACTTTGCCGTACACACCCGCACATCACCAACCTTGCTGAATAAGGACCTACAGATGGTTGTAAAACCTCAATATCCACATTTGCGATCTCGTGATATCAGGGGGTTATGCTCCGAAAAGTAAGTTTTGCAACCGGCTCTAAGGAATCAAAGCTGCCGTTGCACACGGTGGGCCAAGTGGCGTATCGTCAGGGAGTGCCGCTGATGCGCTCAAGATGCCGGCCGGACGGTCCATGAGATTCATACGACCGGTAGTCGAATGGTAAATACAGCGCCTGTTTGTTCCGTGCTGGCAACAGAGATCTGTCCTCCCAGTTTTTCGACAATACTGTGACAGATGGCAAGGCCCAATCCGACACCCTGGTCCGGGGCCTTTGTGGTGAAGAACGGATCGAATATCCTCCCAACTAGGTCTCTTGGAATTCCCGGACCCGTGTCGGAGACCTCTATTACGATTTCACGCGGCCTATTGCTATCGCATCGTGTCGCGACCCTAATGGACCCCGATTTCCCGATAGCATCTATAGCGTTGATCAGGATGTTGAGAAAGATCTGCTGAAGCTGCGCCGGATCGGAAGTAATTCGAGGCAACCGATCGCTGTAGCTGGTTTCGATACGAATCTCTCTAGAAAGGGCTTCGTTCTCAAGAAACGTAATCGTCTCGGCCAGAAGTTGATTTACGTCGGAAAGCTCCTGGGTGGGCTCCATACGGCGCCCGAACCTCAACAATCTGTGCGTAATGGTGCGGCACCGGTCGACATGTCGCTCGATTGTTCCGATGCACTCTTGAAATTCACCTAAATTAGAGAAGGAGGCTTCGTCTGACTTCGAGAGCAGGTCTTTCATCCATCCGGCCTGCTCACTGATTACTTGCAATGGGTTGTTTATCTCATGGGCAACACCCGCCGCCATCTTTCCAAGAGCTGTCATCTTGCTCGACTGCACCATCAGTTGGTCGCTCTTGGCTCTTTCTCTCTCCACACGGATCATCTCACCGGTTATCGAGCGAGTGGTCAGAATTGCCCCAGCTATCACTAGCAGGGCGCCAATAGCCAGGATCCCCCCCCCCACATGGCGCGCCCTGAAGAGAGAGGCCATCCCTTCTTTGGGGTCCTCTTTGATGACGAGAATCCATTTCGGTTGCTTGACCCTTGCCGTCGCATACAGGCTTTTCACGCCCCGGTAATCTACCTCTTCCACGCGGGTATCAACCGACGAAGAGAAGTTCGGGGCGGCGGGGCGCCCGAGCAAGTGGCCGGAGAATCGAGGGGCGGTTTGAAGCACGTTGCTCGTATTGATAATGAATGCGTCGCCCGTTTTGCCCACCATGCCCCCCCTCACAATGTTTTCAACCACTTCCGAGTTAATAGTGGCTCTCAGAATCCAGGTCCGAGTTCCTTCTTGGGCCGCGACCGCGATAACAAAGTGAGGAACGCCACGGAACCCAAGGAAGACGTCGCTCACGTACAAACCGGTAGACATCACGGCTAGAAACCATCCTTCATGGGCGTAGTTAACCCCTTTGAGTTTGTCGTAATAAGGTCCGACATAGGCCAAGTGGTTACCCCGGTCATCGATGACCCCTATGTCGATAAGTGATGTCGACCGCGACTGCATCACCGTAAATATTCTAGCCAGGTGTGACTCGTCGCTTAGATGACTCAAAGGGTGGGAATGAGCGACGGTGACAAGTTGGGAACAGCGCTCGTCCAAAAACAGCTCAACGGCCCGTGCTCGATTCTGCGCCAAGGTCCTCAAGGCCCCCAGGATTCTTTCGCTGTACGCGGCGCTGAACAAATAATATATCGTTACGCCGAGCGCAAGAAGCGGTATCAACGAAAAACAGAGCGCCATGATTATCAGTTTGATGCGCAATACCCGGTAATATCTCTCAGTCATGAAACTCTCCCGGAGTCCCACTCAGTCCTCTTGTCAATAACCAGACCCGTATCGCCTGACGCACTACGCTTACTTGGCGGGAGGGCATTTGTGACGAATACGGAACCAATGCCTATCTGACCGTCGAGTTCTATAGATCTCTGCATTGACGTTGGCGCTTAAGCGAAATGGGGGATGGTGCTTCTGAGAGAAGCGGGGTTGCCCTGGAATCGGTTGAATCGACGAGCCAACGCTTGCCTGAGATCCTGCAACCTTGAAAAGAGCTTGTCGTGGGTGATGGCCCTCTTGGTTTTCCTCCAGACGTATTCCGCAGCATTGAGCTTGGGTGAGTAGGGTGACAGGAAATGGAGCTGAATGGAATGCTCCTTGCCTTTGAGCCACTCATGGACCTCCGGCGCCTTGTGATACGGAGCGTTGTCCATGATCAGGCGGATCTTGGTCCCCCGGGTAGTATCGGACGAGCCGGTCCAGGAACTCAATGAAGGTCTCGGCGTTGAGTACCTTCACGAATCGGGAATGCCATTGGGGGTTGGCGCCGATTCTGACTGCGCCTATCATTTCTATGCTCTCGCGAACAGGAGGGCTCAGCGCCCGGACTCAAGCGCCGACAGGCGCCCATGTCCTGATAACGGTTCCGGCTAGCTGAAACACCGCTTCGTCCTGGTAGAGGGTTACGCCTCGCTCCTTTTCAGTTTTTTTGTTGACCGGGAGTTTCTCGAGTCTCCACGTCTGCTGGGCTTTTTCATCGGCTTTCGACGAGTTCCTTCCCGGACACTGCGCGGACAAGCCCGAGCAATGAAGGATTTTGCCCATATGGTCGGGATCGTATGAGACTCCGAATAGATCTCTTACCAACTTGACGATAATCGGAGTAGTCCAGACACCGGTGTCCAGACCCGCTTGCTGCGGTCCGGCTGCAATGATGCGCGTCAGCTCCGCCTTTTGCTTGTCGGTCAGCCTGGATTTTGACCCCTTGAAAGGCGTCCTTTCTCCATCATCCCAAAAACAAAATGTCAAAACCGCTGGCGCGTATGCCAATGCTGGAGAGCATAACATTCCCATTTTTTGGTGTCAATTGTTGTGGGACCTGGAGTTTCCCCGAGTCACTTTGAGGCGCTCGAAGCCGTGTACGGGACCTTCGAAGAGGTCGATCGGCAAGTTCGGAAAGGCACGATGACCAAACTGACGGTCGGGGCCCACCTGGTTCATGTGGGACGGGTAATCAAGGAAAGGGCCAGGGGGATATCGGCGGGCCGGGGAATACCCAAGACGGATGCTGTGAAGCTGGGGTTCCTCCATGACCAAGAGTCTCGAGATGCTCTGGATATCGTCATTTCATTATGCGGCCGTCACGAAAAAGTTGCTGTTCTTCAGCGGGGTAGCGAGGCGCTTCCGGTCATTCAAACAGCGGGACAATAACAATTCGCGCTCGAAGGAGACCGGATGGAAGCAGTGGACAAATATGCAAAAGGAAAAGAGTTGATTGAGATGCGGGAAGCCCCGGAACGTACGATAGGGCCTGACGAAGTCCTGATCGAGGTGAAGGCGGCCGCAGTTCGCGGAAGTGACCTCCACATCTTTCATGACAGCCACCCCTATTGGCCTCCTGTCACGCTGGGCCACGAGTTCTCAGGGGCGCTTTGCAGGTCGGGCAAGCGTTGAAAGGCTGGAAGGTCGGGGATAGGGTAGTGAGCGAGACAAGGACCGGCGCGTGCGGCTCATGCTATATCTGTCAGAGCGGCTTTCCTTAGCTCTGCGAACAGAAGAGAGCATACGGCATAGGAATCAACTGTGCGTAGGCGAAATACGCAGCAGGACCTGCAAAGTTGCTCCACCACCTGCCGGACAATATATCTCTTCACGTCGCGGCAATACTCGAGCCCATAGCAGTCCGCGTTACGACGATCCTAGTGTTCTGTCCCGGAAATAGTTATAGTGAACGGCATTGCGATTTGCGCGAAAGGTCACCCTCCCCCTTCTCCCTCCCATCAAGGGAGGGGCACAAAACCCTCTCCCCTGGCGGGAGAGGAAAGGGAGAGCCGATTGGAGGATCGACAGTAGTATGTCAGGCTCTAAACCGCTTAACGAATGTAGGGTGCTTTGCACTCCCTCAACCTTTGGAAGGCGAGATCCTTCCCTGAAATCTACCCTAGAAGCAACCGTAGAAGACGTTATCTACAATCCCTTTGGCAGGGCTCTGAAAGCAGCCGAGGCTCGACCTCTTGTGCAGGCCGTGGACGGGTACATCGCAGGCCTTGATGAGATAGACGCCTCCGTGATCGCCGCGGCCGACCGGCTCAGGATCATCGCGCGCTATGGTGTGGGAATCGACCGAGTGGATGTCGCCGCGGCAACGGCCCGCGGCATTGCGGTCACTAACACTCCAAGCACAAATTCCGGGGCGGTTGCCGAACTCACCATAGCTTTCATGTTGTGCCTGGCGCGCAACCTCATTACCGCCGATGCAGCGCTTCGGCGCGGGGAATGGCCTGTGCTGGACGGCATAGGAATCCGAGGGAAAATCGTGGGGCTCATCGGATTCGGCGCGGTGGGGCATGAGGTCGCCAAGCGTCTCAAGTGCTTCGATTGCTGTATTCTTGCTTTCGATCCTTATGTGGGTCCAGACGTTGCCAAGGGGTATGGCGTCAGCCTCGTTCCGCTCGAAGAATTGCTTTCCGAAGCGGACTTTGTTTCCCTTCATGCTCCTGCGACTGACCTGAACACCGGCATGGTGAATAAGGAGTTCTTGGGTCGCATGAAAGAAGGCGCATTCTTGATCAATACGGCGCGCGGAGACCTGATAGATGAGGGAGCGCTGGTATCTGCTTTGGAAAGTGGGCGCGTGCAAGGCGCGGCTCTGGATTGCTTCAGCCGCGAGCCGGTTGACAAGGACAACCCGCTCCTGCGGCTTCCCCAGGTCATTGTGACGCCTCATACCGGGGCTCACACTGATGAGGCAGTCAACCGCATGGGATGGACTGCTCTTGAGAATTGTTTCGCAGCCCTTCGAGGCGACCGGCCTGCGCATCTCGTTAATCCGGAAGTTTGGGAACAGCGCCGCGGCGGGAAGAATAATGCCTGATAGCAAAAACGATCCCTGGTTTCTTGGTATTGACCTCGGGACGGGTAGCTGCAAGACCGTCGTGGTGAACCAACAGGCCCAAGCGCTCGGTTTTGGCGCGGACGATTATGCGGCTTCCGACGTGCATGAAAAGTGGCGGGAACAAGATCCGCAGGCCGTGCTCAACTGCATGGCCCGCTCTGTGCGAGCTGCAATCCAACGAGCCGGCAAGCCGGCCGAATCATGCTCCGGAATGAGCATTGGTGGGGCGCTCCACAGCCTCATGGCATTGGACAGCTCCGACAAACCGCTGACCGGCATCATGACTTGGGCAACAGGCCGAGCGGCGGGCCAAGCTGAGGCGCTCCGCGGCGCCCCTCAAACTCAAGACCTGTATCATCAAACCGGATGCCCGATTCATGGCATGTACCCTCTCTATAAGGTTCTTTGGCTCCGGGAAGAGCGGCTGGAGGTTTACAAGAAAGCGGCCCGTTTTGTCTCTGCAAAAGAATACGTATTTACTCAATTGACCGGCGAGCACGTCGTGGACTATTGCCTGGCCGCAGGATCGGGATTCCTGAACATCCATGAGGCGCGTTGGAACGATAGTTCCTTGGAACTGGCAGGCGTCAGAGAGTCTCGACTGTCCGCTCTTTGCGATCCTGGAGAAATCTTCCATGTATCGAACCGCGATTTGGCGGCTCAGATGGGCATTCCACCGGGAACACCCATAGCGCTTGGATCCGGGGACGCGGCCAACTCCAGTCTGGGCGCGGGCGGCGTATTTCCGTGGAAGGCAACGTGCATGATCGGGACCAGCGGAGCGCTGAGAATCATCTCGCCTCAACCTGTGCTCGATGCAGCCTCCCGAACCTGGTGCTATGCTGTTGACCGCGATCACTGGCTCGTGGGTGGCGCGATTAATAACGGCGGCGTCGCTCTGTCATGGTTGCAAGACCTCATTCACAGCGCGCTCCCAAACTTGCCGCGAGACATGCGGCTTTCTTTTGACGACCTCACGTCGCTTGCGAGTGGGGCAGAAATAGGCTCCGGTGGGGTGATCTGCCTCCCCTTATTTGCAGGTGAACGCAGTCCGAATTGGAACTTGAACGCACGAGGCGTCTTTTTTGGCCTTTCTTTGGATCACAAGATGGAGCGCCTGGCCCGATCGGTCTTAGAAGGCATATCGTTCCGATTTAGAAGCGTGTACGACGCGCTCGCCGAGATAACAGGAGACATCAAAGAGATACGGGCTTCCGGCGGCTTTACTCGTTCGCCTTTCTGGCTACAGACCACGGCCGACGTGCTCAATCGAGAACTAGCCGTGCCCGTTTGGGGAGAGACTTCAAGCCTGGGCGCGGCCCTCTGGGCAATCAACGGCGCTGACACGCTCTCTTCCTTGCACGACATCGAGAGGCTGATCCCGATCGGCGACGTGTACGAACCCGATCCCCGCGCAGCGGAGACGTATGAGCGGCTCTACGAAAATTATAAGGACTTGTACGCGGCTGTGAGTTCGCTCTTTGACCGCACTATCGCTTCTCGACAACAAGAAGGCTGAAGGATTGAGAGAAGATGATCGTTCATTTAAGGCAGTTGCGGGAGCTTTTGTCCGATTCGCGGCGGCCTCATTACCACAAGAGCAGGATTCCGAATTAGGATTTCGCCTTCCTCGCGGGAGGGATCGGGATCGTAGCAAAGTGGGATACCAGATTTCACGCTTCAAAAAAGCACGCTCGTCGAGCCGATCACATCATATGCTCCACAGAATTTGATGAAAGAGAAGGCAACACGATTCCCAAGACCCTTGAACACCGAGGAAAAACAATTCGAACCGAACTCATGCCCGTGGCGAAAGTTTCGGCCCATCCCGAGGAATGAAACAACGAAACAATCCTTACCTTTCGAGGCCGAGAGATTGCGCCGCACAACTGAACGACTAGATGGTCACCCTATTTCTTGTTGACGTTAGAGGCTCTTACCAATAGAGTCGAAAATAACTCGTCACATTGACTGTCTGCCCTCATGCCTTTAATATTGCTAGACGTTTAAGTCGAGGATCTTATGAGCCACGGAAACAAAACCGAAGAAGCTCTCATGCGCCAATTGGAGGAATTGCGCCGGCGGATTGCCGAACTGGAAGCCGCGCAATATGAAGCCAGGCAGAAGGAGCAAGTTCTTCAAGACGCGCTGACGATACAAAAGGCCATCCTCGACAATATCCCCGACATGGCTTGGCTCAAAGATCGGAAGGGAAGGTTCGTCGCGGTAAACGCGCGCTTTGCCGAGGCCCGCGGACTAACTCCTGAGCGGCTGCTCGGAAAGACGGACTTTGATTTCTGGCCCCCTGAGCTGGCCCAGCGATATGTCAACGATGACTTGGCGGTGATGAAATCCGGCCGCCGCAAAGTTATTGAAGAGCCCTTGGTGCACGTGCAGGGTGAACCGGTCTGGATAGAAACCATTAAGTCTCCCATCTATAACTCGGACGGCAAAGTAATAGGAACCACGGGCATTTCACGCGACATCACCGAGCGTAAACGGACCGCCGAGATTCTCCGGGAACTGGCCACAACGGACGGCCTTACCAAGCTCTTTAATCGGGGCCACTTCATGGAGGCGGCCGAGCATGAGTTCCAACGTTCAAACCGCTATGGCCATGCGCTATCGCTTCTGATGATAGATGTGGACCATTTCAAGTCTGTGAACGACACCTACGGCCATCGAGTGGGAGACTCGGTTTTGCAATTCCTGGCAAAACTTCTTCTGAGTAATCTTCGGACCGTGGATTCGCTGGGGCGGATCGGAGGCGAGGAATTCGCGGCCCTACTCCCGGAAACAGGCCGAGCGGATGCCCTCGTAACAGCGGAGCGACTACGCGTGACGGTAGCAAACGAACCCATTCCCATCAATGGGGGCTCGCTCAGGGTAACCATCAGCCTGGGAGCTGCAGCGACTTCGAACGCGACGCCCAGCTTGGACGCGCTCATCGGGCTTGCTGACGCGGCCTTATACCAAGCCAAGAACAACGGACGGAACAGAGTTGAAGCCATGTAATGTATATGGATCCAAAACATTATGAGGCGAGCGCACGCGGCCCTAAAGGGCATGGGCGTTAAAATAGGATTGGCCTCTGGCGCTCACCCTGCCCTCTCCCGCCAGGGGAGAGGGTTTCCAGAACCCCCTCCCTCGACGGGAGGGGGAGGGTGATAAGGTATTGTTATCACAGAGACCTATTCCTTATCTGAACGCCTATGGCGGTAAAGGGCCGGCGCCGACTTCTACAACGAATTGATGTCAAAGAGGAGGAAACCATGAATATCGCTGAAGCCGCCGTATTTCTGAGCAACGAATTGCGATTGAAGACAGAGCCGATAGGGGTGAAGTTTCTTAAGAGCGCGGATGCCTTCCCGGATAAAGTAAGACGGCCGTCGGAAGCGCTCGGAAAGAGGATCACCATATGCCAGGCCGTGACCATGGCGCGGGTGTACCGGTGGACGATGGGGCTGACCGGGCAGGACCTGATCTGTGTCCCCGCCATGATAGCCTTCGGCTTCACCAGGGCTGCCGATCCGGGAAACGTGCTGGGCAAGGTCTTCTGTGACGTGAGTTGGTTGAAAGATCAGGGTGCGGCCCGGACTGAGACCGCTTCAATGAGCTTTTTGCCTTCCCTGGAATATCAAGCCGTCTGTATCGCGCCCCTACAACGCGCAGCGTTCGAGCCCGACACCATAAGCATTTACGGTAATCCTGCTCAGGTCATGCGAATGATCCAGGCATGGACCTATCACCGGGGAGAGCGCATTCAAGGGAACTTTGGCGGTAAGGTGGAATGCGCCGAATACCTGATCGCGCCGTTCAAGAGCGGTCGTCCCCGGGCTGCCATACCAGGCATGGGCGATCGAATCTTCTCCATGACTCAGGACGATGAAATGGTTTTTGCCCTACCCGGTCAGGCGTTCGGGCTGCTGATCGAGGGAGTCAAAGAGGCCGGGAGCAAGGTCGGCGCTCGTTATCCGATCACTTTCTATCAGAATTTCCAGCCGGAATTTCCCAAGATCTACAAGACCGTTGGAGAGGAGCTCGGAGCTTTCTCGGATTAGTAATCGGCCGACGCGCTCAGTATACGTGAAGCCAAAAGTTTTGCTTGATTGCGTCATTCTTGCGGAAGCACATAAGCGTTAACTTAAAGGATCTTGGCGTGTGATTTCAAATAGTTAACTCAAATGTATCCCGTCACCCCAGACTTGATCCGGGGTCCAGTCCCGCGTCCCGCGGGATTGAAAAGACTGGATTCCCGCTTCCGCGGGAATGACGGACGAAAGAACAGGGCTGCTTAACTTAACGCGTATGTGAGGAAGCAAGAATCCAGTTCCGCGCTGTACGGCCGTTCTGAAGACTCAGTGAACATCGTCGCCGCCCAGTTCCTGCTCTAACTGCTCTAACGGTGGAAGCAATGAGGAAATAGCTGTCTTGAGCGCCGGCAGCTCCTTCTCGACGATCCGCCATACCTCTTCCGGATTGACGCCTTCATATTGGTGAATAAGGACGTCCCTCAGAGCTGTAAGCCCTTTCCATGGAATGGACGGATGAGTCTCCCGGAATTCGTTGGGCACACGTTTAGCTGCTTCGCCGATCACTTCGAAGTTCCGAATCACCGCGTCCTGGATAAGAGGACTCGTCAGGAACGATCCCTTCCCTTTCCCAGTAAAGCTCAGGATCCTCTCGACCCGTTCCAGGATCTGAGCCAGATATACTCGAGGATCTTTCTTCATAGTGGCTTGGCCTCTCTCAGGATGCGACGGCGCAGAAGCCAATAGAGGCCTTTCTCGCTGACCACGTCCACCCTTCGTCCCAGGCAATCTCTCAGATCGACAAGCAAGGCGCTGAGATCGAGGAGACTCCGGTCAGGCTCCATGTCTACGAGGAAGTCAATGTCGCTCGATTCGTCTGCTTCCCCACGAGCAACGGAACCGAAGACCCGCACGTTGCGAGCGCCATGGGTGGCCGCAATTCGGAGTATTTCCTCACGCTTTTCTTTGAGCAAGTCTAGAACATTCATGGCGATCCGCCTTCAACCTCGTTTTGTCAGCCGACTCAAGAAGCGCACCAGGGATAGCATTCCCGTGATATCTCCCTTATCATTGTTGACTGTTCTTAGGTAGAAGCGATTCCGAAAAAGACAATCCCACCCGAGTTCGGCAAGCATCAAGGAGGAAATCCCAAGAAATCCTGGAGCCGGGGATGGGAGTCGAACCCACGACCTGATGATTACGAATCACTTTCTGATGATATTTCCACAAGTTGACTTGAAATGACCCATGATGAAAAAAGCCCTTGACTCCGCTTAGTTGAGCCTGTACTGTCATAGACAAGACGCGACATGGAATACCCCGAATTTCCGCCTTCCGTTTACCGCTGGTTTACCGCTGATCGGAAACACCAGCAGAGAAGCCGATTCAAAATCCGAGCGGTAAATGAGCGGTAAATGAATCACGAAAGGATCGCTCCTATGGCCGAAAGAAAAGCAATCAAGGGAATGCCGGGAGTGTACTACAGAGAGAGCCTTACGCGCAAGTGGCACGAAAAAGCCGACCGGTGCTTTTGGATCTGCTTCGTGGATTCCAAGACGCGCAAGCTGGCCTGGGAACGATGCGGCTGGCTTTCCGAAGGATGGACCGCGCAAGCTGCCCAGCGGCGGCGGTACGAATTGCTTGAGCAGGACCGCGCCGGGGAATACAAGCCAGCGCGAGACCGCAAGCAAGACCTGCTGACCTTCGGCGCGCTCATGAAGGACCATTACCTTCCGTGGAGCGAAGCCAACAAGAGACAATCGCGCACCGATGAATATCTCTATCGTCTGTGGATCGAGCCACACCTGGGAAACAAACCTCTGTCTGCTATCAGCCCCCTTGACGTGGAAAGGATCAAGTCGGAAGTAAAGCAAGCCGGGAAGGCCCCTGCCACGGTCCGGCACGTGCTCTGTGTGATTAGGCAGGCGTTCAATCGAGCTGGTCAATGGGGCTTGTATGGCGGGCCCAATCCCGTTTCTTCCGTCAAGATCCCAAAAGTGAACAACGCCAAATACCGCTTCCTCACACATGACGAAGAAGGTCGGTTGCTGGCGGCCCTCCGCAAAAAAAGCCCACAGACCGCGCAGATCAGTGTCATTGCCCTCTACTCCGGCCTACGGCTCGGAGAGATAACGCGTCTGAAGTGGGGCCATATTGACCGTGCCAAAGGGATCATCCGAGTCCTGGACACCAAGACCAATGAAGGTAGGGTTGTCTTTCTGACTCCGCCGGTGGAAGCGGTCTTGGATGAACTACCCCAGGGAGAGCCGGACGATCTGTTATTCAAGAGCAGGAAGAAGGATCAGGTGCAGGAAGTCTCGAAGAGCTTTGACCGCGTAATCGAGGAGCTTGGGCTCAATAAGGGCGTAAAGGATCGCCGTCTCAAGATAACCTTCCACGGCCTTCGCCACACGTGGGCTTCTAGAGCTGTTCAGACCGGTGTGCCCCTCTACACCGTTGCAGCGGCCCTTGGTCACAAGACGCTCACCATGAGTCAGCGGTACGCGCACCTTTCGGACCAGAATCTGCGAGAAGCCTTCAACTCGGTTGCGTCGATGGAGCCTGAATCCCAGGCGGGTCAAGACGCGCAGGCATCCCAAAACGAATGATTGCCGACGCGTATGCCTTTCCCTAGTCCTGGCAATGCCAAACCGTGTTCAGTCAAAGGGCCATAGCGAAAATCATCGTTGACCGAGAGGCACGCGGTGAGGTACGTTTAGGCACGGGGAAATACAGGCTTGTTCGTAATCGCGACGACTGTTTTGTCATCCCTCCGCCTCGGAGAATCATGCGGGGTCTGTACGTAGCAGGGGGGATCATGGGGCTACCAGATCAAAGGATAAACACGCCAGAACTGGCAAGACCGTCGCACAGTTCTGGATGAAAGGGGGTGATGTACGGTTTAGGAGTGCGGGCTGCCAAGAATTGAGGAGCGCCTTTTTGCTTGGTTGCTTACGCGTGTGTGGGAGTAACGCCGGTCGCACATGCGTTTGACGATGCGGTAGCGTCAACCCCCCGCGTGTGTGGGAGTAACGGAGCTATGGGCCCCGACGGCAGGTAGTCTGGTGTCAACCCCCCGCGTGTGTGGGAGTAACATAAACCAAGGATTAAAAACACCGTGTTTAATCTGTCAACCCCCCGCGTGTGTGGGAGTAACTCGAATACTGGAGGCAATAATCCAACAGGGTCCGTCAACCCCCCGCGTGTGTGGGAGTAACGTCCCATGCATTCAAATACCAACCATGAACTGACGTCAACCCCCCGCGTGTGTGGGAGTAACGCAAGCGGCAGGGGAAGAGATTGGGTCCATTGACGTCAACCCCCCGCGTGTGTGGGAGTAACACTGGTCGTGAATATCAGTGGTATTCTGGTTAGATATCCTGCCGACACGTGAGAGTTGGCGGGATACTTCCACTCGCGTGCCAGCTTAAAGCTGGCTGGTTGACTAGCCTGAGCACTTAGAGTGCTACGTTATTTGGGCGATGACACCCTTGGATGTGTTCGCTAGTCCAAGGCTCTGTAGGAGCGCTGTAAACAGTCCTGAGAGGGAGGGACAGTCAACTCCTTAAGCCCAGATAACATTGGCGAAGCGAATCCTACCCCACTTCGGTGGGCGTTCTTACCAAAAGGTTCTCATGAAGGTTTATGTCAAATCTTTCGACGGTACTTGGCTGATGCCCACACACGCAGCAAAGGCGCGAGTGCTTGTCAAGCAGAACAGGGCGAAGGTCGTCCAACGAACGCCCTTCGCCATTCAACTGACTTACAAGGCCACAGGCCATATCCAGCCTTCAACCATAGGGATTGACGACGGCGGAGTCTCCGTAGGCATATCAGCGGTTGCCAATGGCAAGCCTCTTTATCAGGAGGAAGTGGAACTTCGGACAGACATCAAATCCAAGATGAAGATCAGACGGGAATACAGGCGAGGCAGGCGTTACAGAAAGACCCGCTATAGGAAGTGCCGTTTTCTCAATCGAAGACATTCTATCCCCAGGTGCAAAGTCTGTGGAGGAAACGCCCCGAAATCTCAGGTTATCTGTGGCAAATGCCTCGCAGCCGTAAATGGGGTTCACCAGAAATACGCTCATATCAAACAGTCTGTTTTTAGGCTTCCCCCATCAATCAAATCAAAGAAAGAAGCCATTATCAGGGCCGTAGAGAGAGTCCCGGTTCCGATTGGTAGCATAATTCTTGAGGATGTGTTCTTTGATTTTCAGGCTATGGAAGATCCCAACATCAAGGGGGCCGCATACCAACATGGGCCTCTATTCTACGAAAAAAATTACAAAACAGCCTGCAAAACCAGGGACGGCTTCAAGTGTCGGGTCTGTCGGTCAGGGCGGCAGTTGGAAGTTCACCACTTGACCCCGAAAGCGAATGGGGGGACGGACCGCCTCGTGAACCTGATGACGCTTTGCGTGACATGCCATGAGAAACACCATAAACAGGGCCTTGCACTGCCCAAACAGAGACGTAGTTTCTACATCCCAGCGGCTCACGCTCAACAAGGTAAGGATTTTCTCCAGCAGCAATTGAGGCGATTTGCTCCACTCGAAACAACCTTCGGCTTTATAACGTCCTACTGGCGTAGCAATGCAGGAATCCCCAAATCCCACGCGAATGATGCTGTGATTATCGCTAACAAAGAGGCAACCCCCTTGAGTCATTACGTCAAGACCAGATGCGTTCGATCTCGGAAGCGGAGCCTGCATGAGGCCAGAGCTCGGAAAGGGAGGAAAGAACCCAACCGAACGCAGGAACGAAATAACAAGAACGTCTTTTCCATGAAGGGATTTCATCGTTGGGACTCAGTAGAGTGGGAGGGCATCATTGGGTTCATCACTGGCTTCGCTGGAGGGCATTCCTGCTATGTTCAAGACATTGATGGCAATTACATCAAGCGTCCAGGAAGTGGCTCCAGGCAAATACCCTTTAGGGATTTGAGAAGACTCCACGGCAACCAATCCCGAATACAGTTGATATTGGCCAATCCCCGTGAAGATGGTCGAGACCAATGCGCAGACAAGCCATGAGGGCAATCTACTCGAAACGAAATCCTGCCGCTATCCAGGATATTCGGATTCTTTTTTCCACCCTGCCCGCGCATGAGGAAAAGGTCCTCTCCCCCGGAAATTCTCCGAAGGGGCTTTTTCCGCAGGAATTCTTGCCATTAATGCCAGGCTGGAAGTGCGCCGGAATATCCCCTTCCCCTCTCGCCTCT
>Ga0194126_10004690_pt1 | contig 20720 bp, 22 predicted proteins | sample TA2KigC150mmetaG_FD_148641 | JGI IMG/M metagenome (GOLD analysis project Ga0194126, IMG submission 148641) | Freshwater microbial communities from Lake Tanganyika, Tanzania - TA2015035 Kigoma Deep Cast 150m | ecosystem: Environmental > Aquatic > Freshwater > Lake | place: Tanzania: Lake... | reverse complement strand
TGGGCTGTTCTGCATCCCTGATCGGGATTGGTTATTTCGTCATGACCCGCATAGCAAATATCGAGGTGTAACCATGACAAACGCCATTATTATCATCGTCGGCTTGTTGTTGGTCGGAGCGATCATCCTGATCGTGGTAGGGGCGCGTAAACAGGATACTGGTGAGGACCCGTTGGCGGCGCGTCTCGCTGAATTCAGCCAGCGGGGCGAACCGGTCACCCTGGAGGAGATCGAACTATCCCAACCGTTCAATGAACGGGTCGTATTTCCCATTATCAGGCGCCTGGGAGAACTCTCCAGCCGGTTCACACCGCAGCATGTGTTGGAGTCCACCACCCGGAGGCTCGAATTGGCTGGGAATCCGGGGCGCATCGACGCGCCGGCCTTCCTGGCATTCCGTTTTGTTGGAGCGGCCGCATTGGGGGGGTTATTGGCTTTTATCTTTGCTTTTTCGAGCACTTGGACAGCCAGCCGTGAATTCCTGGTCATAATGGGTTTCACCATCCTCGGTTTTTTCCTGCCGCAATTACTCTTGAAGAGCCGGATCGACCGGAGGCAGAGGGAGATTCGCAAGGCGATGCCCGACGCCCTCGACCTGTTGACGATTTGCGTCGAAGCCGGCCTGGGGTTGGATGCGGCGATTTCCAAGGTCACTGAGAAATGGGAGAACGAACTGGCGCTGTCATTTGGCCGCGCCATCCGTGAGATCCAGTTGGGAAAATTACGGCGGGAGGCATTACGGGACATGGCCGACCGGATCGGGATCCCCGAAATGACGAGTTTCATTGCAGCGGTGATCCAAAGCGAACAATTGGGTGTCAGCATGGCCAAGGTGCTTCGCATCCAATCCGACCAGATGCGGATGAAACGCCGCCAACGGGCGGAAGAGGAAGCCCATAAAGCGCCGGTTAAGATGGTCATCCCCCTGGGCATCTTTATTTTCCCATCCCTGTTGATCGTGTTGATGACTCCGGCGGCGTTCCGGTTAATAGATGCCTTCAGAGGGTTCCGCTAGCACAAGGATATCCCTTGCCATTGCCATACGGGCTGTATCGACTGATCTGGGGTGGGCTGGATTTGTTGTTCCCGCCTGTCTGTGCGGGATGCAACCGGCCAGGCGCTCTTTGGTGCGAAGATTGCCACCGGACGATTATGCCCATACCCCATCCATATTGCGAGGTTTGTGGATTGCCGCAAGAGAAAGCCGGGTTGTGTCCCAATTGCCGCAGCCACAGGCCTCCATATCGAGAATTGCGATCATGGGTGGTATTCGAAGGCTCCATCCGGTCTGTGCTCCACCGTTTGAAGTACCGGCGGAACATTGCCCTCGGGCAGGCGATTGCCCGGCCATTGACTGGGTATGCCCTCGCCACTGGCTGGCAGGTGGACCTCGTGGTTCCCATCCCCCTGGGTGAGCGTCGCTGGAGGGAACGTGGATACAACCAGGTGGCGTTGGTCGCACAACCGCTGGCGTCCATGGCGAAATGGAAATTCGCGCCGGAAGCATTGCGTCGGGCAAGGGAGACCCGCTCCCAGGTCGGTTTGACGGCGGTCGAGCGCCAGGAGAACATGAGCGATGCCTTCAAAGCCAGGCGTGACCGGGTGGAGGGCAGGTCGATTCTACTGGTGGACGATGTCGCCACGACCGGTTCGACACTGGCATCCGGCGCGTCTGCCTTGCTGGTGGCAGGCGCATCCTGCGTGTATGCGTTGACCATTGCCAGGGCCCTGCCCAGGCATGGTCTGCATGTTGTCTGATCATATCCTGTATTCGAAAGGAGGAACCTATGGCTGTGAAAGTGGAAGTGATTGGTCGAAACCTGGAGATTACTGAACGGATCCGGGATTACGTGAATAAAAAAATGGGCAGACTGGACCGTTTCCTGGCTGACATCGATGAAGCCAGGGTGGAACTGGCGTTCGTCAAGTCCGCCCGCAGCGCGATGGACCGCCAGGTGGCGCAAATTACAGTGCGTGGCCGCCGTTTCCTTCTCCGGACAGAAGAGCGCGCTGATGATGTCTTCGCCGCCTTCGATAACGCCATCGATAAGATGCAGCGCCAGATCGAGCGATATAAAGGGAAACGTGGGCGTGGTCGCGGCGATGGCCGCTCGGCCTCGGAAGTGGCGGAGGTCTCCCCGGAGGAAAGCGGGACTGCCGTCGAACCAATCATAGCCCGGCGCAAGACCTTCGAGATGCTGCCGATGACGGAATTGGAAGCGCTGGAGCAGATGAAACTGCTGGCGCATGATAATTTCTTCATATTCTTCAATGTCGAGGCCAATGCCATCAACGTCCTGTATCGCCGGCGGGATGGCGCCTATGGCCTGATTGAACCCAGGGTCGGCTAGACCTGACGGGATTTCACGAAGCCCGGCAGCAGCCCTGCCGGGCTTCAAATTCTGGATTTGATATGGAAACCGTAGATTTCGATGATGACCTGACCCCGGAAGCCATCTTGCACAGCAGGATCGACGCCGAGGGCGTCCAGGAAGCGGTATTGAAGTTACTGACCGCCTTCGGTGAAAATCCAGGGCGGGAAGGCTTGAAACGGACCCCTCAGCGGGTGACGCGCATGTACGCTGAATTGCTCTCCGGATACAACCAGGATGCCGAATCCATCGTCAATGACGCCCTCTTCCAGGTTACCTATGATGAAATGGTGATCGTCCGTGATATCGAGTTTTACAGCCTGTGCGAGCACCATATGCTGCCGTTCATCGGCCGCGTCCACGTGGCCTACATCCCGGACGGTAAGGTGGTCGGATTATCCAAGGTCCCCCGCATCGTGGATATGTATGCCCGTCGCCTGCAGGTACAGGAGCGGATGACCCGCCAGGTGGCCGATTTCATCCGGGACCTGCTCAACCCGCAAGGTGTGGCCGTGGTGGTCGAAGCGCTGCATTTGTGCATGATGATGCGCGGCGTCCGGAAGCACAACGCCCGCATGACCACCTCCGCCATGCATGGCGCGTTCCGCTCCAACCTGGCGACCCGCCAGGAATTCCTGGACAACATCTCGCGCGGCGCATCGCATCTGCAAATCTAGGTTTCAGGGAAGCCGGTGAGAAGGCTCACTTTTTTCGGCGGATCTTCACTCCCACCAGACCTGCGCCCGGTACCGCGCCGGGTTTACCCACCTCCACTTCCACCTGTCGGACAGCGGATTTTTCCAGGCACAGGCGGGCGATATCGCCAGCCAGGGCTTCGACTGTAAACCGCCTGGCAGTTACCGCCAATGCTCGAACCTCCTGCGCCAGGCTGTCATAGTCCACACAGTCGGTGAAGTCGTCACTTCTGGAAGCCGGTCGGGTATCCGTAAAAAGGTGGATGCTCACCAGCGCCCGGCGTGGCTGGAGCCTTTCGTGTTCATAGACTCCGAGAATGCAGGTTATTTCCAGGTCCTTGATAAATATACAGTCCATTTTACGCATCGTGTCGTCCTCTGCCTTCGACCGGTTTGTTCGCGGCGCGCAGGTGAATTCCCAACATGGATAATACCAGGCCTGCCCAGGCTGCAATCTGTTCCAGGCGCAAGCCGGACTGAAGCAGGGCGCTGTCGCCGCGGAAGGCAGCCAGGAACAGGGACAGGCCACAGGTCCAGGCGGCGAACCGGAGGAAGAGCAGGCCTGGGCGTTCCGTCCGGGCGAATTGTCGCCAGAACAATGCCAGCACGGAGGCTGCTGCCAGGGTTTCGTAAGCCTGGCTGGGGTGGCGGATGGTCCCCCACTGTTCGATCCCCCAGGGCAGGGATGTCGGCGCTCCGAAAGCCAGGCCGCTTGCCAGGTGTGAAAGACCCACCCCGATGGCCAGCACGGCCAGGAACGGGGTCAGGGAGTCGAGTATGTCCCAGGGTGGGAGGGATTTGCGGGATGAAAATATCCACCCCACCAGGAAACCGCATGCCAGGCCACCCCAGGGGGAGAATAATTCCAGGTTGAGCGAGACGAGACCGAGGGGATCGGCGAGGAAGGCTTCGAGGTGCAGGAGGGCGTAGGTCAGTCTCCCGCCCAGGATGCCGGCCAACAAAGACGCCATCACCAGGTTTTCCAATTGGCCGGCAGGAACCCCGCGCTTGCCGCAGGAGCGATTGGCAAGGATTTGTCCCAGCCAGAGGGCAAGGATGACGAAGACCAGGTGACGGGGAGGGGCGAAGAAATTCTGCAGGTCGGCGGGCATGACTTTACTCCAGCAGCCCTTCTACGATGGATTGCAGCAGGGCTTCTGACATCGGCCCCCCGATCACGACCTCCCGGATAACCCCTGCAGCATCGATGAAAAAACTGGTCGGCAGGGATTTTACCTCGTACAACCGCTCCACAGCGCCGCTCACATCGAGCGGGATCGGGAAGGTCAAGCCGAATTCATCGGTGAATGGGGCAATGCTGGACAGGGTGTCCTGCCGTGTGGCGTTGACTGCCAGGACCACGAAACCCCGCTCCATGTAGCGGTCGTACACTTCCTGGATGGCAGCCATCTCGCTCCGGCAGGGCGGGCACCAGGTGGCCCAGAAGTTCACCAGCGCCACCTGGCCTCGCAATTCCGAAAGTGTCACTTCCCGCCCGGTCGTCGTTGCCAGGGTGAAATCCGGGGCCGGGAACCCTTCCTGCGGGGCGGGAGGTCGACCGCCAGCCAGGGTCCCGCTGCGGTCGGCGCTGAGGAAGATCCAAGCCAGTCCGGCTGCCAGGAGCACGATGGGTAGGATCTTGGTTCTTGTCCGTAGTTGCATTGTTTTCCTTTTTCGTCTACACTAGAGGCGTAGGCGCAGTTTACCACATTCGTATTTTACACCGTCACATCCCAGGTATGCCATGTTCTTCTCGGACCAGGTTTTCATCGGAATCGACCCCTCTGGCGGACGCAGCCCTTTCACATATGCCGCGCTGGATGGCAGCGGCAACCTGCTGGCATTGGGTGAAGGCGAATTGGACGATGTGCTGGCATTCCTGGGCGGCCAACCAAAAGCCACCGCAGCGGTCAATGCCCCGCAACGGGTGAACCTGGGACTGGTGCGGAAAAAACTGGAAAAAGAAAGCCTCACGCCCGGGCATCTACGCGGGGCGGACATGCGCCAGGCGGAGTACGACCTGCGCCGGCGAGGCATCAATATTGCAGGCACACCCGGCCGGGCCGAACTCTGCCCCGCATGGGTGCAGATGGGTTTCATACTCTATCGCCGGTTGGAGGGGTTGGGGTACAAGCCAAATTCCACGCGCAGAGCGGACCGCGTTTTCGTGGAGACCCACCCGCATGCTGCGTTCTGCGCCCTGGTCGGGCAACCGTTACTGTCGAAACCTTCGCTGGAGGGGCGTTTACAGCGCCAGGTGGCGCTGCACCAGCAAGGTTTGGGGATCAAAGACCCGATGGAATTCTTCGAGGAGATCACCCGCCACAAGTTGTTGAAAGGCATCCTGCCAACCGGGATCATCTATGCAGCCGAGCAATTGGATGCCCTGGCGGCGGCGTACACGGCTTATTGTGTGGGAATGCATCCGGAGCAGGTCACGGCAATTGGAGCGGAGGCCGAGGGAAGGATCACGCTGCCGGTACCGGCCTGGAAGGAGCATTACTGATCCGGATCAGGCCATTTTCCGGATGCGGACATCGATCCCGCTGCCTGCAAGCAGGCGCTCGAGATCGGCGGTCTTCGTACTACTGAAGTGATAGGGGTAGAGCGCCCTGGGTTTGAAACCCAGGGCAGCCTCGGCCGCCATTTGGGAGGTCATGGTGTAGGGCAGGTTCATTGGCAGGAAGGCGATGTCGATATCCTTCAGATCCATCATCTCCGGGATGTTTTCAGTATCTCCAGCGATATAGAGGCGGGTCTTGCCGAAGGTCAGGATATACCCATTCCCTTCCCCCTTGGGGTGGTAGGGCTGGCCGTTTTCGCGCAGGTGGACCCGGTTGTAAGCCGGAACGGTTTCGACAGGAATCCCATCCACGACACGGGTCTCCCCGTTCTTCATCACGATCCCGCCTTTCAGTTGACGGGCGCAGGCTTCGGTCATAACCAGGGTGGTGACCCCGGTCTGGATATGTTCGAGGGCGCGCGGATCGAGATGATCACTGTGTTCGTGAGTTAAAAAAATGAGATCCGCTTTAGGCAGGAGGGAGTAATCGGCAATCCGGGTATAGGGGTCGATGTGGATCACTTTCCCTTTGAAGTCCAACATCAGGCTACCATGGCCGATGAAGGTCAGGGTCAGATCCCCGGCGGAGGTCGGAAAGGTGTCAGATTCGAACTGGATTGCCTTCATAAATACCTCCTAGTTGTTACTGATAGAGATAGTCCAGCATGGCTCCGATCGGGGCGGATGTGTTCTCTCCCGGCAGGAAGACGCAATCGTCGCGGTTGCAATAGTACAACCGGTTCCAGCGTTCCATGGCTCCCTGCCATCGTTTCTGGCCACTGCCGGACTTCTCTGCCAGTTCCTTCCTCTGGCGGGCTGCAGTGTCCCGCTTCTGCTCATTGGACTTACGCTCACGCGGCACGGAAAAGACGAAGAGCAGGATGCTTCCTCCGATCGCGCCAGCAGACAACAGACTTGTACACAGCATACCAGTGATGGTCCCATCGTCGATCCCATAACTGTAGCTGCTGCCGATGGCAGTGACGACCAGGCAGATCAAGGCTAGCAGGGAGAGGCCGCCCAGGACCGCCAGCAGGATGCCCGATGTGAGGGCTGCATGAGACTGGTTGTCGCTGACCTGCACCGGCATGCCGCCAGCGGCCGGTTTCGAGGGTGGGGTCAGGTGTTTCGCCAGTTCGGACATCTGCGAAGTGCGCACCGGGATGGGTACCTGGCGCGTGACCGGGATGGTCGTCTCCCCGACCCGCACCATCGCCGTCTGGGTTTGGAAGGTGATCCCTTCCGAACTATGGGTCTGGCTGCGCAGGATGGCGGTTACTTTTTCTACTTTATCATTGCGGTTGCAGACCGGGCAGCGGGCGTACGATTCGAGTACCACGCCGCCGGCCTCGCGCCGGATCATGTGTTCGACACCGCAGTGTTCACATTTGAGACTGAGCGCATTGGAACTGACCGATAATTGCCCCCCGCAATTGGGACATTGCCTGGAAACGTACTCGCTCATACCTGCTCCTTGATTTCCCGGGACCGGGAGATCGTCCTGGTTCCCTGGCAGCCTGACGAATTGTGAATGGAGGCGACCAGGTTCCGCGAGGAACCTGGTCACAGTAAGAAAAACCGCTCAGGCCGGGTTGACCATGAACCCGTCCACGACCACCCGGGTCAGTTTGATCCCCATCGACACCAGGGCCGGGTTTGCAGCCTCCTGGATGGCGCCGGCAATATCCACTGCCCGCGCACCCAGGGCATCGGCATTGGCGATCCCGCTGCCGGACTGGGCCAGGACATCACCCAGTTTTAGCGCCAGGATGGAACGCACCTGCAACTGGAGCGCCGAGTCGCCGCCCAGTTTCTGGTCGAAGGCGGCCTGGTCGATGACTGCCACCGAGCACTTCCCGTTGGCCATCACCGCCGAGGCCTGGCCGCCAAGGTTCACCAGGATGGCAGTGGTCGTACCCCAGGGGAGTTCCCGGGCGGGGGCTATCGCCGCCGGTGCGGCAGATTCGGTCAGGCGGATCACCAACCCGCAGTATTCACAGGAAATGCTGTCCATGCCGCGCAGGACGACCTGGGTGATCAACCCGCCGCAGGATGGGCACTTGCTGGGGGCGGACATTGCCTTGTCCACGACCGACTGGTCGATTGCCACCGCCCGGCCCAGGTCGAACTCCTTGCCCTTGGCGCGGTTGATGAGCGCCTGCCATTCCTCGGACGGCTGCCAGATATGGAAGTGGACCGTGCGCGCTGGCGCACCACTGGCAAACGTCAGGTCGAGATGGTCTTCATTCTTCATCACCCCCTGTTTGCTGGTCTTGATGGACTCGACCAGCGCAACAGGCGATTCCCACAGCAATTTCTGGACCAATTCCTTTTCTGTGGCAACGAATAAAACCTTCTTGGTGACAACTTCTTCGCGTTGTTCGAACAGTAGGCGCTGGTCCGTCAGGAAGAGCGCCCCTTCCGGATCGCCTTTCTGTTCCTTGCCGCTCAGCGCCAGCACGGCCTTGACGGCCATCACGGCTCCTTCGGTCGGCAGCAGTTGGAAAGTCGCCCTGGAAAATTCCTGGAGCATCGCTTCGATCGCGCCCAGACGCTGCAAGGCTGTCCCGACCTGGGAATTGAACTGGTCGTATGTGCCCTGCACCGAACGTTCGGCGGCCGATACCTGGCTCTTGACGGAACCGATATTGGATTCCAGGGCGCTGATCGTGGTCTGCGCCAGGGCAGGATTGTTGCGCAGCGTGTTCAACTGCGTCATCTGGGCGTTGATATTTTGCAGGCTTCCCAGCAGCATATTCGATTGTGCAGTGAGTTGCTGTTGGATGGATGGATAGAGCGCTGCCCACTGCGAAGCCAGATTCGACGCCTGGCTCTCGAGTTCCTTTTCGAAGACGTAACCGGCCTGGCGCAGGTTTGCGATCCGCTGGCTCATTCCGTTGACGGTTGTCTGGAGGTCCTCCACCGCGTCCCGCACCGGGTTCAGTCGGGCGCTGTCCTGGAGATAGTTGACCTGGGACTGGAGGGCGTCGATACGCGCCGCCAGGTCCGCTGACGGGAGTCCCGCGCCGGGAACCGGGGCTGGGCCTGGTACGCGGGTCGGGGGCGTTGATGCCGGCCTCGGCGGGGGGACGGGTCGAGGCGTTCCGGCTGGCCTGGCAGGTTGTCCGCCGATACTGCCCCGGACGGGTCCGCTGCCGCCTTTGTTGATGCTGCCTTTGGATTTGTTCATGGATGCTCCTTACATGTAAATGGGATCCGGCTTCGAATGCTGTCCTATTATGTCATAGAAGGTTGCCGGATGCAACTCTTTTATCGGATACCGCGTGGACCGCCGGACCGTCATGGTATTCATATTCCAAAAACTTCCCATCCTGCCAAGTGGTCGGCGACGCCTCCGATGGTAAAATAACCCCTGCTATTGTGAGAGGAAGCATCATGCCCCAGACCACCCTGGAAGAAAAGTCCATCAACGCCCTGCGCCTGCTTTCAGCAGATATGGTCCAGCAGGCCGGGTCCGGCCATCCCGGCCTGCCGATGGGCGCGGCAGCCCTGGTTTTCACAATCTGGACCCGCCACCTGCGGCACAACCCGGCCCATCCCGACTGGCCCGGGCGGGACAGGTTCATCCTGTCTGGCGGTCACGGCTCGGCATTGCTGTATTCCGTGCTGCACCTGACCGGTTACGACCTGCCGCTCGCCGAACTGCAGCGTTTCCGGCAGTGGGGCAGCCGCACGCCCGGTCATCCCGAAGCCGGCCTGACACCCGGAGTGGAAACCACCACCGGGCCGCTCGGTCAGGGTTTCGCCAACGGGGTTGGCATGGCTATCGCCGAGTCCCATCTGGCAGCCGAGTTCAACCGCCCCGGTTTCGAACTGGTCGATCATTACACTTACGGCCTCGTGACCGACGGCGACCTGATGGAAGGCATTGCCTCCGAGGCAGCCTCGCTGGCAGGACATCTGCAACTGGGGAAGTTGATCTATCTATATGATGACAACCACATCTCGATCGACGGTTCCACCGACCTGGCATTCACCGAACGCCGCCTCGACCGGTTCGCAGCCTATGGCTGGCACGTCCAGCAGGTGGCGGATGGCAATGATGTGGAAGCGGTCGACACGGCCATTAGGGCTGCCAAGGCCGACCCGCGCCCATCCCTGGTCGCCTGCCGGACGGTCATCGGATTCGGCGCGCCGACAAGGCAAGGTACTTCCGCTGCGCATGGCGAACCTCTGGGGGAAGCCGAACTGGCGGCTGCAAAACAGGTCCTGGGCTGGCCGCAGGAGCCGAAATTCCATATCCCTCCGGATGTACAGGAATTCTTCCACGCTTCCCTGGAGACAGGGGAACAGGCTGAAGCAGGGTGGCAGGAGCGCTTCGAGCGCTACCGCCGCGCCCATCCCGGCCTGGCGGATGAATTCGAGCGGCGGGTTGCCGGGCGGCTGCCAGAGGACTGGGCCGCCGCGTTGCCTGCTTTTCCCCCGGATGCAAGAGGTCTGGCCAGCAGGGCGGCTTCCGGCAGGGCTTTGAATGCCCTCGCCGCCGCCCTCCCGGAACTGGTCGGCGGGTCGGCAGACCTGGCGCCATCCAATAAATCATGGCTGGATGGATTTCCAGCCTTCCAGCGGGAGCAGCGCGCCGGCCGGAACTTCCACTTTGGTGTACGCGAACACGCCATGGGCGCCATTTTGAATGGCATGGCGCTCCACGGTGGACTTATCCCATACGGCGCGACCTTCCTCGTATTCTCGGACTATATGCGGGGGGCGATCCGTCTGGCAGCGCTTTCGCATATCCCAGTGATTTACATTTTCACCCACGACAGCATCGGGGTGGGGGAGGATGGACCGACCCACCAGCCGGTCGAACACCTGGCCGCCTTGCGCGCCATCCCCGGGCTGACCGTCATCCGACCCGGCGATGCCAGCGAGACCGCCGAAGCCTGGAAATGCGCCATCGCCAACCGCCGTGGACCGACTACCCTTATCTTGAGCCGTCAGAACCTGCCGACTCTGGACCGCAGCGCCTATGCCGGGGCGGCCGGATTGCAGCGCGGCGCATATGTCCTGGCCGATCCCGCAAGCGGAGATCCGCAATTGATCCTGATGGCGACCGGTTCCGAGGTCGGGTTGATCGTCGCTGCAGGCTCATGCCTGGCTGCTGAAGGATTGCGGGTGCGGCTGGTCTCCTTCCCTTCGTGGGAGTTGTTCGAACAGCAACCTGATACATACCGTCAGGCTGTCCTCCCGCCGGGGATCACAGCACGGCTGGCTGTCGAAGCCGGCGTCCGCCAGGGTTGGGAACGCTGGACCGGTGGGCAGGGACGGGTGATATCCCTCGAGCATTTTGGCGCCTCCGCCCCGGCCCCTGAATTATTCGAAGCCTATGGCTTTACGGTCGGGAACGTTGTCGAGACCGCCCATCGACTACTGGAAGGGAGCGCATGAACGAAATCCAATTTTCCACCTTGAGTTTACTCTTCATTGGAGTCTTGCTGATTCTAAGCGCCTGGTTGGATTGGCATTTAGCCTTGAATCCCGGAAAACTCATCCCGCGCCTGTTCGGTGCGAAAGGCGCCCGCATCGTCTATACCGCCCTCGGCCTGACGCTGGCTGGGGGCTCAGCCTCCTTTTCGGATCGTAGGAGGCGCTCATGCTGATCGCCATCGCTTGTGACCATGCCGGTTTTCCATTGAAGGAGACAGTGATGGATGTCCTGCGGCGCGCCGGCTGTGACATCCTCGACTTGGGCACGGATTCCGACCGTCCGGTGGACTATCCCGATTACGCCGAGAAAGCCGGCTACGCCATCCTGGATGGGAAAGCCCAGCGCGCCGTCATCCTGTGCGGATCCGGGGTCGGGGCAGCCATCGCAGCCAATAAGATTCCCGGGATCTATGCCGGTGTCTGCCACGATACCTATTCCGCCCGCCAGGCTGTGGAACATGACGATATGAACGTGCTCTGCCTGGGGGCGCGCGTCGTCGGCGCTGAAGTCGCGAAGGAGATCGTGACAGCCTTCCTCTCGGCCCGTTTTGTGGGCCAGGACGCGGGTCAGGAACGCCACCAGCGGCGGGTGGCCAAGATCCGAAAACTGGAAGGGAAGTCCTGAGTCCCCATGTCGAACACCATAAATAAACTCCACACCATCGGCCAATCACTCTGGTACGACAATATCCAACGCCGCCTGCTGCCCCGCTCACCCGGCGGGACGGACGGTGAACTGGCGGGGATGATCGCCCGCGGAGAGATCCGCGGCGTGACTTCCAACCCGTCCATCTTCCATAACGCCATCGCCAGGTCGGACGATTACGATGCCGCCCTTCTGCCGATGGCCTGGTCTGGCTGGGACCGGGAACAGATCTTCTGGCAACTGGCATTCGAGGATATCCGCCAGGCATGCGACCTGTTCCTGCCGTTGTACCGGGAGAGCGACGGGGCGGACGGGTATGTCAGCCTGGAGGTCAGCCCCAACCTGGCGCACGACGCCCGGGCTACCGCTGTCCAGGCCCGCCATCTGTGGCAGACCGTGGGCCGGCCCAACCTGATGGTCAAGATCCCGGCAACGGTGGAGGGACTCTCCGCCATCCGGCAGACGATCGCTGCCGGGGTCAATGTCAACGTAACCCTTATATTCTCCATCCAGCGCTACCAGGAGGTGATGGAAGCCTACCTCTGCGGATTGGAGGACCGGCTCGCCATCCTGCCGCCGGGCGGGATCCAGCCCCTTTCCCCGGCGGCGTCTGTGGCATCTTTCTTCATTTCCCGCATCGATACAAAGGTGGACAGCCTCCTGCCGGAAGGTTCGCCGCTGCGGGGGAAGGCGGCAATTGCCAGCGCCCGGCTGGCATATGAACAATTCCAGGCGGTGTTCAAAGGCGACCGGTTCGAACGCCTGCAGGCGGCCGGGGCGCGCCTCCAGCGGCCGCTGTGGGCCTCTACCAGCGCCAAAAACCCGGTTTATCCAGACACGCTCTATGTGGATAACCTGGTCGGCCCGGATAGCGTCAACACGCTCCCGCCCCAGACGCTGGCAGCATTTCTCGATCATGGGAAGGTTAAGAATGCCATCGTCCAGGGTCTCGACGAGGCACGGCAGGTATTTTACGGACTGGAGTCGGCCGGGATTTCGATGGCGGTCGTCACGCAGGAACTGGAAAATGAAGGCGTGTTGGCTTTTTCCGATGCTTTCAATGCCATGTTGGCGACTGTGGAGGAACGCCGCCAGGCCGCTGCCGCCCAACTGGGTCCGCTGCAAGTTGCTGTCAAACGGCGCATGGCTCAGCTGGCGGTCGATGCGGTGCCGGACCGTATCTGGGAGCGCGACCCATCCCTTTGGGCGTCTGACGAGGACGGACGGGAGGAGGTCGCCCGGCGCCTCGGTTGGCTGACCCTGCCGGAAACCTCCCGTCCGGAGGCGGCCGGGATGCAGGCGTTTGCGCGGCAGGTCCGGCGCCAGGGGACCCGCCGCTTCCTGCTGCTGGGAATGGGCGGATCGTCCCTTGCGCCGGAGGTGATCGGCCAGGTGCGCGCCGCCGGTCTCCGCAAGCGGGTTTTCGCCATCCTGGATTCGACCGATCCGGCACAGGTTTTACAGGCTGCCCGAGATTTCCCGCCTTCGGAAACCCTCTATATTGTTTCCTCCAAATCCGGCGCAACGACGGAAGTGACTGCCCTGCTCGATTACTTCTGGCTCCTGGCCGGCCGGGATGGGGCGCGTTTCGTCGCCATCACCGACCCCGGCGCCCCGCTGGATGCGCTTGCCAGGTCCCGCGGTTTCCGCCACACCTTCACTGCCGACCCACAGGTGGGTGGACGGTATTCCGCCTTGACCCATTTCGGGCTGGTCCCGGCGGCGCTCTTGGGGCTGGATGTGGAGCAGGCGCTCGCTTCGGCCTCCTGGATGATGTCGCAGTGCAGGCGGGAGGTCCCGCCGCCTTGCAGCCCTGGGCTGGTTCTGGGGGCCATCCTGGGCCAGGCAGCGCTCGAAGGGCGCGACAAGTTGACCCTCCTGGCTGATGCGCCTTTCCAATCGTTCGGTTCCTGGCTGGAGCAATTGATCGCTGAATCGAGCGGCAAGTCGGGCAGGGGGATCATCGTGATAGATGGAGAACCGCCCTTGCGCCCGGAGCAGTATGGCAAGGACCGGATTTTTACCTACCTGCGCAGCGACGGCGGGTTGGACGCCCGGATCGCTTCCCTGCGCCAGGCGGGGTTCCCGGCGCTCGTCATTCCCCTCGCTTCTCCGGAATCGCTCTTCGCCGAATTCTACCGGTGGGAGTTCGCCACTGCGGTGGCCTGCGCCATGCTGGGAGTCAATGCTTTCGACCAGCCGGATGTCCAGGATAACAAAGAGCGCACGAAAGCCATGATCGCAGCATACCGTTCCACCGGCCGGCTGCCGGATGGGGGTTTCATCCCGCTGGATGGCGCGGCGGCCGCCCTCGGGGACTTCCTGGCCCAGGCCGTTTCGGGCGATTATGTGGCGATCAATGCCTACCTGCCGCGCAACCCGTCCGTGACTGAAGCCTTGATGCGCCTGCGACAGGCGATCCTGGAGCGTACCGGCTGCGCCACCACCCTGGGCTTCGGTCCGCGCTTCCTCCATTCCACCGGCCAGCAGCACAAGGGCGGCCCGGCATCCGGCCTGTTCCTCCAATTGACTGCCGACCCGGTTGAGGACGTGGAAATACCCGGTCAGGGGATGACCTTTGGCGCCCTGCAATCTGCCCAGGCATTGGGGGACGCCGGTGCGCTGGCTCGGCGCGGCCGGCGGTTGCTGTGCATCCATTTACCGTCGCCACAGCATGCGGAACAACTGGCCGGGCTGGTCAAAAGTTGAACCATACTACTATTAGGATTGTCATGTTGGACAGGTACCATTGTCCCCGCTTCATGGACGATTGCATCCAGTGAGTTCATGGAAGATAAAAAAGCGTATCATGCTCAACCGGTAATGCTGGCTGTCCTGGGGATATTGCTGGGACTGCTCAGTTGCAGCCTGCCTGCAGGCATCTTTCCAAAGGATGCACCCCTGGCGGGCGGCGCCGGCGGGAGCGGGGAGGGGCTGGCTTCCCCGACTACGGATCCACCGCCTGTTTCCACTGCCCACGCTGTCACATCCACCGCGACCGAATCGCCGTTCCCTACCGCCGCCTCGACCGCCGCGCCGACCTTCACGCCGCTTCCATCCCCAACGGTCACGCCCCTGCCGCCAACGGCAACCCGCGTCTACCTTCCGCCGACGACCACCAGTTTGGGCAGCGGAGGGAATTGCGCTTTTACCACCAACGTTGGTTTCGAGGATGAAGCGCTGGCGCTGGTTAACAACGAACGCGCCGCCAATGGGCTGGCCCCGCTCGCAGGCTCGGGATCGATGTCCGCCAATGCCCGTTCGTGGAGCCAGTACCTCGGCTGCAACAACCTGTTCCAGCACAGCAGTTATTTCTGGGGGGAAAATATCGCCGGGGGCCAGGGTTCGCCCTCGGGCGTGGTATCAGATTGGATGGCGAGCGATGGACACCGGGCCAACATCCTGAACGCCGGTTACACCCAGGCCGGCGTAGGGTATGTCCATGTGTCCGGCAGCGCCTACGGCCACTATTGGACCCTCGGCTTCAATCCCTGATCATCTAGATAAACAACCGGCAATCTTTATCCTGTCCCTGATTTGAGTACCGCCGCCGCCCCGTAACCGACCACCCGGCGGTAGTCGCCGCTCACGTCGCCGGATGTGGCGTGGCGCAGGACCTTGACCGTGTCCGCCCCCAGGCTGCGCGCCGCCCACAGGACGGCTGCAACTGCGGCGTGTCCGCAGGCGAAACCTCTGCCGGTGCGTTCGGCTACGAACAGGCTCTCAGGCGCGAAGGATTCGATCCGCCGCAACATCTCGGCGTCCAGCAGGCAGGCGGTCTCCTGGTCGAAGAAATGGGACAGGTCGGTGCTTGCCACCAGCAGGGCTTGTTTATCACGCAGGCAGGCGGCCAGGGCTTCCCCCAGCGCCTGGGAGATTTCCGGTTCCTGGGCGCGCACCATCACCGGCAGGAGGGTGAAGTGGCCTGCCAGGGCGCGTTGCAGGAAGGGCAGTTCGATCTCCAATGAGTGTTCCGGGTCGTTCGGGACCGGAGTGACGCCAAATCCCAAAGCAGGCTTCAGGTGTCCATCCAATGCCGCCAGGAGGGTCTTGTCGATCCGGACACCCCCCAGCGGGGTGGCATAGGCATCGTGCCTGGCGGTGAGCAGCGCCGCAGGGTAGGGGTGGTGCATCGGCGAGATGACCGCCACGACCTCCGGCGAAGCGCCGCGCACCGCGGCGAAGGCATAACCGGCCACCGCGCCTGAGTAATAATGCCCGGCATGGGGGGCAATCACCGCCACCACCCGGCCATGAAGTTCGGGCAGTTCGGCCTGGTCGAGGTAACTGTCGATCCCGGCGGCCAGCGCCTGCGGGTGACTTTCGTACCAGGCGCCGGAGATGGGGGAGGGACGGAGGTCGAGCGGATCCATATCATCCTCCTTGTGGGAATGAAACTCCAGGATATTTCGAGGTTCAAGGGCCGGGGGATCATTCAGGTCAGGTGGTTGGATTGCAGCCGCGCCATGACCCGGCGGGTGGCTTCGAACGCCAGTGGCGGCAGGTCGCGGACCGAGAAGAATGCCGCCTGGTCGGCATCGTCCCCGGCCAGCAGGTTGCCGCCGATTGGCATGACGGTGTACACGATCAGGATATCGGCGCCGCGCGGATGTTCCCTCCCGGCGATGACATCCAACACGCCGGTGGCGTGGACATGCAGCCCGGTCTCCTCCAGGCATTCGCGCTCGGCTGCCCGTCCCGGGTCTTCATCGGAATCCACGAATCCGGCCGGCAGGGTCCACAGGCCCCGCCTGGGGTCTTGGGCGCGGCGGATGAGCAGCACGTCCTCGCCCTGCAGCAGGACCGCCGCCACGGCCACTTTTGGGTCGGAAAAGTGGATCCAGCCGCAGGCCGGGCAGACCGGTCGCAGGCGGCCAGAGCGGGTTTCGGAAACCACCGGCTTGCCGCAGCGCGGGCAGAAATTCACGATATCCTTGTTCGCCATGCGGGTATTGTAAAGCAAAATCCGGAGAAGGCAATCCTCTCCGGACGATCACAATGGACGGCAGGCAGGTTATTTCCTGCGATGGCGGGCGCGGAATGCCAGGATGTTCACCAGCCGGAGGAGGGCCGCGGCGGCAGCCAGGGCAATGGAGGCAGACAGCAACCCGGCCTGCCAGGGGGATAGGACCGGCGCCGGTTCGAGCGACTTTTCTTCCACACCGACAGATGGGGGAGGCGCCTGGAGCGCCATGACCGCCTCGGGGGTTGCGGTGGGTATGGACCGTTCCGGGGAGGCGTCTTCCGCGACGGGTGTAGCCTGCGGCGCGGCCGGGGCGGCATTGTCCAGTCCGCCGGCCTCCTGGACCGGTTCCTCGGCAAACGCCTCGCCTGCTGCCGGTTCCGCGGCCGTAAGATCATAGGCGGCCGGGGCGGCAGCCAGCGGGATGAAGAATCGGCCACCGAAAGTGAATACCAGCAGCAGGGCTGCCAGCGCAGAAGCATAACCGAGGACGGGCGCCAGGCGCGGCAGGGGCGGGCGCAGGCGGGCCATGCCGGGGTGCAGGGTGAAGTTGTGCGGGGCGCGGCGCATGGGCAGGCGGCGCAACAGGCTGCGGACGTGCTCCAGGTCGTCCCGCAGCCCTGCCAGGCCCAGGTCGGCTGCCAGGAGCGAGGCGAGGCGAGCCGCTTCCACCCGGGAGAGTTGTCCGTCTAGGGAAGCGGATATTCGTTTCAGGTTGCGCAGGGATGGGTTCGTCATAAGCCACGCTCTTCCCGGAGACGGAATGCAGCGGGCAAAAGTTCCCCGAAGCCCTGCAGGCAGTCGCGCAGTCGCAGTCGGGCGCGTGCCAGTCGTGATTTGATCGTGCCGAGCGGTGTATGGATGACGGCCGCGATCTCCCGGTAGTCCAGTTCCTGGATGTCGGCCAGTACCACCACGGTGCGGAAATCCGGCGGCAGGTCCTCCAGGCAGTGCTGGATGGCATGTTCGAGTTCCTCGGTTTCCATCCGCTGTTCGGGGGTCATGGAGGGGTCGGCCAGCCAGCGCGGGCTTTCCATCTCATCATCGTCCCTGGTTGCAGGCTCGAGCGGCACAGTGGAACGGCGGCCGCGGCGGCGCAGTTCGTCATAACAGGCGTTGGTGACGGTGCGCAGCAGCCAGGCTTTGAACGAGCCGCCCCGGTAGGAGGTGAGACTGCGGAAGGCGGAGATCAACGCCTCCTGGGTGGCGTCGGCGGCCAGGTCATCATCGCCCAGGATGCGCAGGGCGGTGTTGAAGAGCATGTCCTGGTAGGCGAGCGCCAGGCGGTTGAAGGCTTCCAGGTCGCCGCGCTGGGCAGCGCGGATGAGGGCTGTTTCGTCCATACCGGTCATGCCTGTATTGTACCGCTACTTGTCTTCCTTCCGTAATGGCGGGAAGAGTAATACTTCGCGGATGCTGTGGTTGTCGGTCAGCATCATCACCATCCGGTCGACGCCCATGCCGAAACCGCCGTTGGGAGGCATGCCGTAACGCATGGCGCGCAGGTAATCCTCATCCATCGGGTGCTTCTCCTCGTCATCGGCGGCATAGTCGCGTCCCATCTCGATGAAACGCTGTTCCTGGTCGAGCGGGTCGTTCAGTTCGGTGAAAGCGTTGCACAATTCGAGACCGGCGACATAGCCCTCGAAACGTTCCACCGTCAGCGGGTCGCCAGGTTTGGACTTTGCCAGCGGGGAGATGTCGCGTGGGTAATCGTAGAGGAAAGTCGGCTGGACCAGGGTGGGTTCGAGGAACTCACTCAGCAGGAAGTCGATCAACTTGCCGCGGGTGGCATTCGAATCGGGGGTTTTGTCCTTGTGCCGGGCGGCAATCGCCTCCAAGAGCGAGGCAGCGTCGGGGTGGGCGGCGATATCGATCCCGGATGCCTCCAGGATGCCATCGCGCATCGAAAGCCGCCGCCAGGGCGGGGTGAAATCCAACACCGTCCCCTGGTAGGGGACCCGGGCGCTGCCGGCGACCTCCTCGGCAACCTGGGCGATCATCTGCTCCGTCAGTTCCATGACTTGCAGGTAATCGGCATAGGCCCAATAGAACTCCAGTTGGGTGAATTCCGGGTTGTGTTTGAAGGAGACGCCCTCGTTGCGGAAATCCCGCCCGAGTTCGTAGACCTTCTCGAGGTTGCCGACCAGAAGGCGCTTGAGGTACAACTCGAACGAGATGCGCAGGTACACATCCTGGTCGAGTTCGTTGTGGTGGGTGGTGAACGGCCGCGCTGCCGCCCCGCCATATAACGGTTGGAGGATGGGAGTCTCAACTTCGAGGAAACCCCGGCCGTCGAGGAAGGCGCGCAGCGAGCGGATAATGGCCGCCCGTTTGCGGAAGGTCTCGCGCACCTGCGGGTTGACCGCCAGGTCGGCGTAACGCTGGCGGGCGCGCAGTTCCGGGTCCTCGAGCGCGGCGTGCCGGACGACGGTCCCGTCTTCGCGGGTCTCATCTTTGGCTGCCGGCAACGGGCTGACGGCCTTTGCCAGCATCTGGAAATCGTGCACCAGCAGGGTAACCTCGCCGGTGCGTGTGCGCATAAGCAGGCCGGTAGCCTGGATGAAATCGCCCAGGTCGAACTTGTCGCCAAAGAAATCCACCCGTTCCTGGCCGAGTTCGTTGACGCGGAAGAACAATTGCATCTTCCCAGTCCCATCCTCGATATGGGCGAACGTCAACTTGCCCATCGGGCGGGTGGCGCGGATGCGCCCGGTGAGCACGGCGCGGGCTTCGACCCCGGCCTTCTCGGCGGTTTCGAAGGCGGTGGTAGCCCCGGCACAGGTGTGGCTCCGGCTGGCGCGGGTCGGGTAGGGATCGATGCCTGCCTGGCGCAACTGCTCGATCTTGGCGAGCCGGATCTTTTCGAGCGATGTGTATTCGGTCATGGTCTACCTCATGCTTCTATTTTACCCGACAGCGGCCCACAGACTGGCGCAGTGCGGGTAACAAAACGCCCCGCGCACAGTCAGGCGCGGGGCGACAGTTGCAGGCTGCCCCGATGTCACTTGATCTTGAGGATGCGGACTTTGTAACTGCCGCTGGGAGTATCCACGGTCACTTCATCCCCGGCGCTGCGGTTCAGGATGGCTTTGCCGATCGGGGACTCGTTCGAAATGCGGTGTTCGCGCGGGTCGGCTTCGGCAACACCGACGATGGTGTAGGTCTCGGCTCCGTAGCCTTCCTCCTGGATGGTGACGGTCGAACCGACCTGGATGATGCCGGTCGATTTGGCTTTCTCGTCGATGACCCGCGCCGATGCAAGGATGACTTCCACTTCCTGGATGCGGCCTTCCACGAAGGCCTGCTCGTTCTTGGCGGCTTCGTATTCGGCGTTCTCGATCAATTCGCCGCCCTCCATGGCTTCGTGCAGGCGGTTGGCGACTTCCTGCCGCTTGGTGTTGCGGAGGTATTCGAGTTCTTCCTGGAGTTTCTTGAAGCCCTCAGGTGTGAGGAATGTCGTCGGCATCTTTCAGTCCTTTGAGAAAATACGTTGCATCTCTGGATCAGAGATGCAATTGGGCGCCGGTCCCGCTGGCGGCGATAATATAACATGGTTTCAGGCCAATGGCAAGCCGCTCAGCCGCTCATCCAGAGCCGCAAGCCGGGGCTGGCATAGGCTGCTATCACCTTCCGCATCCCGGCTTCATCCGGCCAGAAGGCGCTCAGTTGGGAGGCGTAGACGGCCACGCCATCCTGCCACAGCCGCAAGCATTCCGGCGAGAGCGGGTGCACCTCGAGCGCCAGCCCGTCGGACAGGTTCCCCACCTCCTGGTTTTGGACATAGGGGTAGTCGGCGAAATGGAGCAGCGGGCGTCCCAGTCTTTCGGCTGCCAGGCGTGCCAGGCGGTGGTCGACGTGACCGCCGACCGTCAATGGGCAGTAGAGGCGGTCGTCCGGGTGCAGTAACAGGTCGAGGGTGGCGCGCAGGGTCTCGATCACCGGTTCGTCGTCCACGAGGGGGGCGGACCACATATTGTCGGGGTTATAGAGCCAGGTCCCATCGGGTGCGCGGCGGTAGATGCAGTCCACG
>Ga0194126_10004683_pt1 | contig 20738 bp, 18 predicted proteins | sample TA2KigC150mmetaG_FD_148641 | JGI IMG/M metagenome (GOLD analysis project Ga0194126, IMG submission 148641) | Freshwater microbial communities from Lake Tanganyika, Tanzania - TA2015035 Kigoma Deep Cast 150m | ecosystem: Environmental > Aquatic > Freshwater > Lake | place: Tanzania: Lake... | reverse complement strand
ACAACCAGGTCTGGGACTGGCTGTCGGGGAGCGCACCTGTGCCGGCGGACAAGGCCGCCTTGCTGCCGGATCTGCAAAACCTGAACAAGTTGTTCAAGCTGTTGTTGAAGGCGCGCGGCGAGCGGGGTGCGATTGAGTTCGAGACGCTTGAGACCAAGATGTTCTTCAATAAGGCAGGCAAGATTGAGCGCATTGTGCCGACCTCACGCAACGACGCGCACCGCATCATTGAAGAATGTATGCTGGCCGCCAATGTCTGCGCCTCCGAGTTTCTGCAAAAGAAAAAGCATCCGACGCTCTATCGCGTCCACGAGGGGCCGACTCAGATCAAGCTGGAAAAGCTACAGGCCTTCCTGGCCGAGTTTGGTCTGCATCTGGCCGGCGGTGACGAGCCGCATGCCAAGGATTACGCCGACCTTCTGAGCAAGGTGAAGGGCCGTCCGGACGAGCAGTTGTTGCAGACGGTGATGTTGCGTTCGCTGCATCAGGCCGTGTACAGCCCGGAAAATGTGGGCCACTTTGGCCTCGCCTACGAGTCGTATACCCACTTCACTTCGCCGATCCGGCGTTACCCGGACCTCCTGGTGCATCGTTCGATCAAGGCCTGTCTGGCCGCGGCGCAGTACAAACCCGGTTCCTGGGAGGCCATCGGCGTGCATTGCTCGAGCAATGAGCGGCGTGCCGACGAGGCCTCGCGTGATGTCACGGCCTGGCTGAAGTGTTTCTTCATGCAGGACCACATTGGCTACGAATACGACGGCGTGATCAGCGGCGTGACCAGTTTTGGCATCTTCGTGGCCTTGAACGAGGTTTATGTTGAAGGCCTCGTGCATGTCTCGGACCTGGGCTCGGATTATTTCCATTTCGATGCCGCTCGCCATCAGATGCTGGGTGAACGCACCGCCAAGCGCTACCGTTTGGGCGATCCCGTGCGCATCAAGGTGGTGCGGGTCGATCTGGACGCCAGCAAGATTGATTTTGTGCTGGTGGAGCCGGCGGAGAAAGAACCTGAGCCGGCCAAGGCCACGCCCCGCAAGACGGCGGCTGGCGCGACCAAGGCGAATAAATCTGCGGCCAAACCGGCAGCGAAGGCTGCGGCCAAGGCGCCCGCCCAACCGGCCAAGGCCAAGGCGGGTGGCCATGCCAAGGGTGGGCGCCGGTGATTGCTATGCAACGCGCCCTCGGTCAGAACGCGGCTCTCCGGCAGGCCCCCCGGCAGGCAGCTGACTGCGCCGGAATGCGGGCCTTTCGAGGCGTCCTTTTGCTGAGGTGCGGCCTATGAGCCAGCGTCAGGTCTTGCATGGTTTTCATGCGGTGGTGTCGCGGGTCCGGCATCACGCCGAAAGCATTCAGGCGATCTATCTGGACAAGGATCGGCGCGACAAGCGGGCGCGTGACCTGATTCAACTGGCCGAGGCGCGCGGGGTGCGGCTGGTCTTGTCGGAAGGGGCGCGCTTATCCGAGATGGCCGGCGGCCATATGGGCAATACCCAGGGCGTGATCGCCTTTGCCGAGCCGGTCAAATTGGCCCTGAACCTCGCTGAGGTCTTCGATACGGCCACCGAGCCGCCGTTATTTCTGGTCCTCGACGGCGTGACCGATCCGCATAATCTGGGGGCCTGTCTGCGGAGTGCGGATGCCTTTGCCGCCCATGCGGTGATTGCACCCAAGGATCGTTCGGCGGGCCTTACGGCGGTGGCGATCAAGGCGTCGTCCGGTGCCGCCGACCATGTTCCTTACCTGACGGTCACCAATCTGGCGCGTAGCCTGCGCGAGATGAAAGAACACGGCATCCTCATTGTCGGTGCCGATGCCGAAGGAACGCTGGATCTCAATGAGGCCGACCTGTCGGGCGCCACGGCGCTGGTCCTGGGGGCTGAAGGTGAAGGTCTGCGTCGCCTGACGCGCGAGCATTGCGATGTCCTGGTGAAAATCCCCATGCAAGGGCAGGTTGAGAGCCTTAATGTCTCGGTCTCGGCGGGGGTCTGCCTGTACGAGGCGCGGCGCCAACGCGCGGTCGTGGGCCAGTGAGGGGATGCTGAGTATGGATGTTCGCTCGGCCTGGACGATCTTTAATCGCGGCGAATTGTTGTTCGGTCAGCAGGCCATTGAGTCTGCGCTCGATGCCATGGCGGGCGAGATCCGGGCCGTACTCGCCGATCGTTTGCCGCTGGTGTTGACGGTGATGAACGGGGGCGTGGTCTTCGCGGGCAAGCTCTTGCCGCGCCTGGAATTTCCGCTGGAGTGCGATTACCTGCACGCGACGCGCTACCGGGACACCACGGCGGGGGGCGGCATTGATTGGCAGGCCTTACCGATGAAGGCGGTCGAGGGGCGCTGCGTACTGGTGCTGGATGATATTCTCGACGAAGGACTCACGCTGGCGGCCATTCGCCAGAAACTCCTGGATATGGGGGCGGCCGAGGTGTGGATTGCCGTCCTGGCGGAGAAGCGTCTGCCTCGAACCAAGCCGGTACGAGCCGATTTTGTGGGGCTTGAGGTGCCTGATCGCTATGTCTTTGGCATGGGTATGGATGCCTACGGGTTTTGGCGTAATTTGCCGGGTATCTATGCCATGATGGATGCCGATTAAAGAGGGGACGGATCATGTTGGGGATTATTGGCGGTTCGGGTCTGGGCCATTTTCCGGATCTGGTGGTCGAGCGGCGCGAGGTCGTTCGCACCCCCTATGGCGCGCCTTCTGCGGCCCTGGTCTTTGGAAAACTGGCACAGGAAGCGGTGGTCTTTCTTGCTCGCCATGGTCTGGGCCATACCATTCCACCGCATCGCATCAATTACCGCGCGAACCTGTGGGCCTTGCGTGAGGCCGGGGTGGAGCAGGTGCTCGCCATCGCGACGGTGGGCGGCATCCATGCGGATCTGGCACCGGGTCGCTTTGCCGTGCCCGATCAACTCATTGATTACACCTGGGGTCGCGAGATGACCTATGCGGAATATGGCGAGGAGTCGACGGTGGCCCACTTCGATTTTTCCCATCCCTATTGCCCCACGCTGCGGGCGCACTGTCTGGCGGCCCTGGAGGCGGCGGGCGAGTGTTTTATGGCGCGCGGGACCTATGGCGTGACGCAGGGTCCGCGCCTGGAAACCCCGGCCGAGATCGAACGCATGGCGCGTGACGGGGCCGATATGGTCGGCATGACCGGGATGCCGGAGGCCTACCTCGCCCGTGAACTGGATCTTTGTTATGCCACTCTCGCCGCGAGCGTCAACTGGGCGGCGGGACGCAATGGATCGGACGAGATTCACATGGGGGCCATTGCCGAGATACAGGCGGGTTTGGTGGCGCGCATGCCAAACATTCTGACCGGCATCATTCAGCGCCTGGGCTCGACTTGAAGGGCGCCTGTCAGGGCGCAGCAGGCCACCCCTAAGGCAGGGCGGACTCCGGTCTGAAGGGCAACGGACATCATGACGCGAGCGACAAGGCAAAACGGGGTCAGAGACGATTATCCGGCCGGCGTTGTGAGGAGGATACAATGCACGGCATCGTGCATTTGACGCTGGATCATGTCTGAAGAAATCTGGAAACCTCATGTTGTTGTCGCGGCCGTGATCGAGGAAGACGGGCGCTTTTTGTTGGTCGAGGAAGAGACCGAGGACGGGCTGCGCTATAACCAGCCGGCGGGGCATCTGGAGCGGGGCGAGTCCTTGCTCGACGCGGTTCGGCGCGAGGCGTTTGAGGAGACCGCGCATCATTTCGAGCCAACGGAATTGCTCGGTATCTATAAGTGGCCGCATCCGACCAAGGACCTGACCTATCTGCGCTTTGCCTTTACTGGCGCGGTGGGGGGGTATGACCCGACGGCGCGACTGGACACGGGCATCTTGCGTGCCGTGTGGCTGACGCGCGCGGAGATTGTGGCCTGTCAGGCGCGGCATCGCAGTCCGTTTGTGTTGCGCTGCGTGGATGACTATCTGGCTGGGCGGCGTTATCCGCTGGATTTGCTGGCTGAGTATTAACCCGGATATTGCATGAATCTGCACGCGCCCTCGCTTGTCCCTTGCCCGCACAGGAAACCCTGCTCAGTCGGGCGTATGAATCACTACGCCGCTCCTTCGCAGAATTCCCTGTGCGAACAATATCCTGCGCGATCATCGCGTGAACTCATGAAATATCCGGGTTAATGGCACACATTGTCGTCGGACTTTCCGGCGGGGTTGATTCCGCCGTCACCGCCCACCTGCTGAAGCGGCAGGGTCACACGGTGACGGGCATCTTCATGAAAAACTGGGAGGATGACGACAACGACCCGGCCTGTCCGGCCCGGCAGGATTTTCTGGATGTGCTGGCGATTGGCGACGCGCTGGGCATTGAGGTCGAGTTGGTCAATTTTGCGGCCGAGTACCGCGAGCGGGTGTTCAGCTATTTTCTGGCCGAATATCAGGCCGGCCGCACGCCGAATCCGGATGTGTTGTGCAATGCGGAGATCAAGTTCAAGGCCTTTCTCGAGCATGCGCTGGGGCTGGGTGCAGACGCTATTGCGACCGGGCATTACGCGCGGCTGGCGGGCGACTCGCCGCAACGGCAGTTGTTGAAGGCGGTGGACGCCAACAAGGATCAGAGTTATTTCCTCTATCGCCTGACGCAGGCGCAGATTGGCCCGGCGCTGTTTCCGCTGGGCGAGATGACCAAGCCGGAGGTGCGGGCCATGGCCCGCGACATCCATCTGCCGGTGGCGAACAAGAAGGATTCGACGGGTATCTGTTTTATCGGCGAGCGCGATTTTCGCGACTTTCTCAAGCGTTATCTGCCCACTCAACCGGGGCCGATGGAGACGCCGGACGGGCGCGTGGTTGGCCGGCACGAGGGTTTGGCGTATTACACCTTGGGCCAGCGCCAGGGTCTGGGCATCGGCGGGGTGAAGGGCGCGGCCGAAGGGGTGCCGTGGTTTGTCGCCGGCAAAGACATGACGCGCAATGTCCTGACCGTTGTGCAGGGCCATGCGCATCCACGCCTGCTGAGCCAGACGCTCACGGCGGGCCAGCTCAACTGGATCGGCGCGGTGCCTGTCGTCGGGCAGGCGTACAGCGCCAAGACGCGTTATCGCCAGACGGATGCGCCCTGCACGGTGACGGCGTTGGCCGGCGACCGGCTGCAGTTGGTGTTCGCCGAGCCGCAATGGGCGGTGACGCCGGGCCAGTCGGTGGTGCTCTACGACGGCGCGGTGTGTCTCGGCGGCGGGGTGATCGAATGAAGGTACTGGGCGGGGTGTCGCAACGCGCGTACCGGAGGTGTCTGCGGGCGCTGCTGCTCTTGGCCGGCATGGCTGCGGCATCTGGGGCGACGGCCGCCGAGGTCAAAGTGGCCGTGGCGGCGAATTTCAGCAAGCCGTTACAGACGATTGCGGCGGCGTTTGAGCGCGCGACCGGACATCGCGTCAGCATGACGGCGGCGAGCACGGGCAAGCTCTATGCACAGATCCGCAATGGCGCCCCGTTTGCTGTCTTCCTGGCGGCCGAGACAACAACGCCCGCGCGTCTGGAGGCAGAGGGTCTGGGCGTGCCCGGAAGCCGTTTTACCTACGCCACCGGCACCCTGCTGTTGTGGTCGCCCGACCCTGCAGCGGTGGATGCGGAAGGCCAGGTCTTACGCCAGCCAGGGCGCGGAAAGATCGCGCTCGCCCATTCCAGGTTGGCACCCTATGGGCACGCCGCGGCCGAGGCGCTGACCGCGCTGGGGCTGTGGGAGACGCTGACGCCGCGTTTTGTGTGGGGCGAAAATGTGGGCCAGACCTATCAGTTTGTGGCGAGCGGCAACGCCGCCCTGGGTTTTATCTCGGCCTCGCAAGTCACCCTGAACGGGCGCTTGCAGCACGGATCGGCCTGGTCGGTTCCGCAGCATCTGTATACGCCGATACACCAGGACGCGCTGCTCTTGCAGGCTGGCGCAGACAACCCTGCCGCCAAGGCCTTGTTGCGCTTTTTGCGTGAACCGGCGGCCCGCGCCATCCTGAATTCTTACGGTTACCGATGAGCCCGGGCGATCTCAGCGCATTGTGGTTGACCCTCAAATTGGCCGGATTGGTGACGCTGATCCTGCTCTTGTTGGGCACCCCGCTGGCGTGGTGGCTGGCGCATAGCCGCTGTCGCCTCAAGCCGGCCATCGAGGCGCTCGTCGCGCTGCCGATCGTGCTGCCCCCGTCGGTGCTCGGGTTTTATCTGTTGGTGGCCCTGGGGCCGCACGGCCCGATTGGGCTGGTGACCCAGAGCCTGGGCTTGGGCACCTTGCCGTTCACCTTTGCCGGACTGGTACTGGCCTCGATCATTTATTCGCTGCCTTTTGTGGTGCAACCCTTGCAGCAGGCCTTTGCGGCGATTCCTCCGGGTCTGTACGAGGCCGCTGCGACCTTGCGGGCGCGGCCGCTGGATCGCTGGCTCAGCATTGCCTTGCCGCTGGCCAGGCCGGGGTTTTTGACGGCCGGCATTCTGGGCTTTGCCCACACCTTGGGCGAGTTTGGCGTGGTGCTGATGGTGGGCGGCAATATCGAGGGTGAAACCCGGGTGGTGTCGGTGCAGATCTACGATCATGTCGAGGCGATGGATTACGGTGCGGCGCACCGCCTCGCGCTGACCTTGCTGACCTTGTCCTTCCTTGTTCTGGTGCTGCTGTATCGGCAGCGCCAACCGTGGCGGCTGTGAGTCGCCCCTGATGCGCGTTCTGGAGTTTGTCTGGCATGCTTTCCCTGCGCTTTGATCACGCCTTCGCCGACTTCCGCTTGCAAGTGGATGTGCGCCTGCCGATGCAGGGCGTGACGGCGTTTTTTGGGCCGTCGGGTTCGGGCAAGACGACCTTGTTGCGCTTGATCGCGGGTCTGGAAAAACCGGCTCGGGGCTTTTTGCAGGTCGGCACGGCGGTTTGGCAGGATGGGCCGCAGGGTCTGCCAACGCACCAGCGACGGGTGGGGTATGTCTTTCAGGAGGCGCGCCTGTTTCCGCATCTCAGCGTTGCGGAGAACCTGGCTTATGGCCAGCGGCGGGCGGGCAGCCCGCAGGGCACGCAGGTCGATCGCGCCCGCTTGTTGCAAATGCTGGGCATAGAGGCCTTGCTGACGCGGCGCCCAGAGCGTTTGTCCGGCGGTGAGGCGCAGCGCGTGGCCATCGCGCGGGCCTTGTTGACGGACCCGCAAATTCTCTTGATGGACGAACCGCTGGCGGCCCTGGATGCGGCGCGCAAGGCGGAAATCCTGCCTTATCTGGAGCGTCTGCACGCCGAAAGCCAGATACCGATCATTTATGTCAGTCACCAGTTTGAGGAGGTTGCCCGACTCGCCGATCATCTTGTGCTGCTGGAGGCCGGGCAGGTGGTGGCGAGCGGGCCGTTATCGGAACTGACGACGCGGCTGGACCTGCCGCTGGCGTATCGAGCCGAGGCCGAGGCGATCATCGACGCGCAGGTCGTCGAGCACGATACGGCCTTTCATCTGACGCGCGTGGCGTTTGCCGGCGGACACCTCTGGTTGCCGTTGCACAGCGCTCCCATCGGCAGCCTCGTGCGGGTGCGTGTTCGCGCCCGCGATGTCAGCCTCACGCTGGCGGCGCAGACCGGTACCAGTATTCTCAATATTTTGCCTGCCGTGCTGACCGACCTCGCCGAGGAGAGCGACAGTCAGGTGATGCTTGGGCTTGATGTCGGAGGGACACGCTTCTTGAGTCGTGTCACGCGGAAGTCCGTCAGCCTGTTGGATCTGGTGCCGGGCAAGACGGTTTTTGCCCAGATCAAGGGTGTCGCGATCGTTGAATGAAGACGCGCCAGATCAATATCAGTGATTGCGATGGCGGATATCTTCGATATAGAGGGGATAGTCGCCTCGCCGCCGGTCGTTGAAATAGCGTTCCAGGGTGGCCCGGATGGTGCGGAAGGCGAGCTTGTCCCAAGGGATCTCCGTCTCGGCAAAGAGCGCGACCTCCAGACTTTCTTCGCCGGGGGCAAAGTCCAGGTCGCTGAGCTGGGCGCGGAACATGAGATAGACCTGATTGATATCCGGCAGGCTGATCAGGCTATACAGGGTGGGATCTTTCACCCGGGCGCCGGCCTCTTCCAGCGTCTCGCGCAGCGCACCCTCCACGGCGCTCTCGCCGTTTTCCATGAAGCCGGCGGGCAGGGTCCAGAGGCCATGCTGGGGTTCGATGGCGCGGCGACAAAGCAGTATCTTGTTGTCCCATTCAGCCAGACATCCGACCACCATCTTGGGGTTTTCATAATGGATCGTGCCGCAGGCCGGGCAGGAGTGGCGGTGCCGGTTGTCCCCTTCGGGGATGGTGTGGACCAGAGGGGCGCCGCACTGGCTGCAAAACTTCATAACCAAGGGGTGTGAGGAGATTTTGGATGTTGAGACCGCACGGTAACAAAATCCCGGCACTCGGGGAAGGGCAGGGCACGGGATCGGGTAAAATCGCGCCCATATCAATTGTTACCAAAGACGACCATGGCTGAAATCCTTACCCTGCGCGGCGGCGCGGCGCGTTCTGAATTCCGTATCTCCAAGCTGCTTGCGACGCTGCAGGGGGCCGGCGTGCCAGTCACGGGTCTGGTGGCGGAGTATCGCTATTTCATCGAGCTCAATGCGCCTCTGGCTGAGGCCGATCACGCCTTCCTCTGCGAACTGCTGCACGCCCAGCCGCACACGCCAGCGAAAAAGGCCTTGTTGGTCACGCCGCGCATCGGCACCGTATCGCCGTGGTCGTCCAAGGCGACGGATATTGCCCGCAACTGTGGCCTTACGGCCGTCAACCGCATTGAACATGGCGTTGTCTGGACGCTTGAAGGTCGGCCCGGCAAAAAAGACCAGGCGCGGCTTATCGCGTCGCTACACGACCGCATGACTGAAAGCGTGCTTGACGACGAACGCGAGGCGGCCCGGCTGTTCTCGCATCAGGCCCCCAGACAACTGGAGAGCGTTGATATTCTCAAAGGCGGCAAGGCCGCGCTCATCAAGGCCAATCTGAGCCTGGGCCTGGCATTGTCCGAGGACGAGATTCAGTATCTGGTCGCCAACTTCGAGAAGGTGAAGCGCAATCCGACCGATGTCGAGTTGATGATGTTCGCGCAGGCCAACTCGGAACACTGTCGCCACAAGATCTTTAATGCCGACTGGGTTATCGACGGCAAGAAGCAAAACGAGTCCTTGTTTGGCATGGTGCGTCACACCCACGCGGTGCGTCCGCAGGGCACGCTGTCAGCTTATTCGGATAATGCCTCGGTGATCGAGGGCTATACCGCCGGACGGTTTTATCCCGATGGCGACGGCGTGTATCGCACCCATCAGGAACCGATTCACATCTTGATGAAGGTGGAGACGCACAACCATCCCACCGCCATCGCGCCCTTCCCGGGGGCGGCCACGGGCTCCGGTGGCGAGATTCGCGACGAGGGTGCGACCGGGCGCGGCTCCAAGCCCAAGGCCGGTCTGTGCGGGTTTTCGGTGTCCAACCTCAATATCCCCCACGCCAGCCAACCGTGGGAGATGGCCTACGGCAAGCCGGACCGCATCGTCTCGGCGCTCGACATCATGCTTGAAGGCCCGTTGGGCGCGGCGGCTTTCAACAACGAATTCGGTCGTCCCTGCCTGACGGGCTATTTCCGCAGTTTTGAGCTCAAGACCCCGGACGGCCAGGTGCGCGGCTATCACAAGCCCATCATGCTGGCGGGCGGCGTAGGCAACATTCGTGAAGATCATGTGGACAAGGAAATCTTCGCGGCGGGGACGCTGCTGATTCAGTTGGGTGGCCCCGGCTTGCTGATTGGGCTGGGGGGCGGTGCGGCCTCCAGTATGGGTTCCGGCACGAACGCTGAGGCGCTGGATTTCGATTCGGTGCAACGCGGCAATCCGGAGATTCAGCGCCGGGTGCAGGAGGTCATCGACCGCTGCTGGCAGTTGGGCGATCAAAATCCGATTCGCTCCATTCACGATGTCGGCGCCGGTGGTCTGTCCAATGCCATGCCGGAACTCGCGCACGGCGCGGGCCTGGGGGCGAAGTTTGAATTACGGCAGGTGCCCTCCGAGGAACCGGGCATGGCACCCAAAGAGATCTGGTGTAACGAGGCCCAGGAGCGCTATGTGCTGGCCATTGCCCCGGCCGATCTGCCGCGTTTTGCTGCCCTGTGCGCCCGCGAACGCTGCCCGTTTGCGGTCGTCGGTGAGGCGACGGCCGACGGTCAGTTGCGGGTCACGGACGCGCACTTCAAAAACAGCCCGGTTGATATGCCGATGGAGGTGTTGCTGGGCAAGCCTCCCAAGATGACGCGCGAAGCGACCCATGTTGTGCCGGTGCTGACGCCCTTCAGCGCTGACGGCCTGGACCTGCGCGAGGCGGCCTATCGTGTCATTGGCCACCCCACGGTCGCCGACAAGACCTTCCTCATTACGATTGGTGACCGTACGGTGGGCGGCTACACGGCGCGCGATCAGTTCGTCGGCCCTTGGCAGATCCCGGTGGCCGATTGTGCCGTGACCACGATGAGTTATGACAGCGAAAAAGGCGAGGTGATGGCGCTGGGTGAGCGCACGCCGCTGGCGCTCATCCATCCGGAGGCCTCGGGACGCATGGCGGTGGCGGAGGCGATCACCAACCTGGCGGCCGCGACCGTCAACGCCATCAGCGACATTCGTCTGTCAGCCAACTGGATGGCGCCCGCCGGTCACCCCGGTGAAGACGCCGCCTTGTTTGACACCGTGCGCGCGGTGGCCAAGGAGCTCTGCCCTGAACTGGGTATCAGCATCCCGGTGGGCAAGGACTCGATGTCCATGCAAAGCCGCTGGAAAGAGGGCAAGACAGACAAGGCAGTGGTGTCGCCGCTGTCGCTGATTGTGACGGCCTTTGCGCCGACGCCGGATGCGCGCCGGACCCTGACGCCGCAGTTGCGCACCGATTGCGGCCCGACCGATCTGCTGTTAATTGACCTCGGCCAAGGCCACAACCGCCTGGGCGGCTCCATCCTCGCCCAGTGTTATAGCGCCCTGGGTGATGCCGCCCCGGATGTGGTTTCTGCCCCGCAGATCAAGGCATTTTTTGCGCTCATCCAGCGCCTCAATCAACAAAATCTGTTGCTCGCCTATCACGACCGTTCTGACGGCGGCCTGTTTGCCACGCTCTGCGAGATGGCCTTTGCAGGTCATTGCGGCATTGATGTGGATGTGGACGAGCTGCGCTACAAACGCTTCCACGACGACATCGCCGAGGCCCTGGCCGATGCGCCGCTGCCGCACGAACCCTACACCAGCCGTTTGTTTAACATCCTGTTCAACGAGGAACTCGGTGCGGTCTTGCAGGTGCGTCGCAGTGACACCGGACGCGTCATTGAGGCCTGTATTGACGCGGGCCTGCGCGATGAGCTGTTTATCATCGGCAGCACCAATCGCAGCGACCGCGTGCGCATCTTGCGCGAGGGCGTGGCGGTGCTCGATGAGACGCGCCTGGAGCTGCAAACCGCGTGGAGCGCCACCAGCTTGCGCATGCAGCACCTGCGCGACAACCCGGACTGCACGCGGCAGACCTTCGAGACCTTGCAAGCCCGGGACCCGGGCCTGTCCGTCAAGCTCAGCTTTGACCTCAACGACAACATTGCCGCGCCCTACATCAAGCGCAAGAAGGCACAACCCAAGGTTGCCATCTTGCGTGAGCAGGGCGTCAACGGCGAGGTGGAGATGGCGGCGGCCTTCGACCGTGCCGGTTTCGCCCCGGTCGATGTCCACATGAGTGACATTCTCAGCGGGCGACTGGATTTGTCAGGCTTCAAGGGCCTGGCGGCGTGCGGCGGTTTTTCTTATGGCGATGTGCTGGGCGCAGGCGGCGGCTGGGCCGCGTCGATTTTGCATTCGGCGCGGGCGCGCGATGCGTTTGAGGCCTTCTTCAACCGCGCCGACAGCTTCGCGCTGGGCGTGTGCAACGGCTGCCAGATGATGAGCCGCTTGAAAGGCATCATTCCCGGCGCCGAACACTGGCCGCGTTTTGAGCGCAATCTGTCGGAACAATTCGAGGCGCGCTTTGTGATGGTCGAGGCCTTGCCAACGCCCTCCATTCTGTTCGACGGCATGGCGGGCTCGAAGATGCCCATTGTCGTGGCGCACGGTGAAGGCCGCGCGGTGTTTGATTCGCCGGCGCAGCAAAAACGCGTGTTGACCAGCCTGCGTTATATCAACAACAGCGGCAAACCCACTGAGCAGTTCCCCGCCAACCCCAACGGCTCGCCCGGCGGTGTCACGGGTGTGACGACCGCTGATGGTCGTTTCACCATCATGATGCCGCACCCGGAACGGGTGTTCCGCGCCATCCAGCATTCCTGGCGACCGGACGACTGGCAGGAGGATGGCCCCTGGCTGCGCCTGTTCCGCAACGCCCGGCGTTGGGTGGGTTAGCCTTATTCAGGCATAAAAAAACGCGCCTATGGGCGCGTTTTTTACAGACGGAATAACGCGGGTTATTTCGTTCCCAGGATGGCAGCGGCCAGCGCGTCGGCATTGGCAACGGCCTTGGGTTGCGGCGGCATCGGAATCTTGCCGTAGTTGCCCTTGGAGCCGTCCTTGAGAGAGGCTACGATGGCGGCCTTGTTGCCAGCGCGCTTGGCAGCAACTTCCTTCCAGGTCGGGCCCATCTTCTTCTTGTCGGCGTCGTGGCAGCCGATGCAGCCGTTGTCAGCAAAGATGTCAGCAGAAGCGGGGGCAGCCATAACAGCAAAGCCGGCGGCCAGCAAAGCGGTGAACAGTTTCATAGGAATCTCCAGTTGGGTGAGGGGTTCAATCGTTAGTCACAATGTGTCTTTGTTACGCGTGATTATGACGATCACAGGGCGTGAACATACCGGCCTTGGGGTAGGCCGTCAAGAGAAAATGAATTTACCACTTGATTAAGTGCACATGGGGCAGTGTGCGGCCGAGAAAGCGTTCGCCAATGGTTTGAAAGCGCAAGGGAACATCCGTGACATAAAAGTCGTAATGCGGCGTGTTGCGGTCCGGGTTGGCGAGTCTTTGCTCGGCGAGCAAGCGGGCAGTTTGCTCAGCCATGGCATCGGCTGAATCGACCAGGGCGACGCTGGGGCCCGCCACCTCCTGTAACAGGGGCTTGAGCAAGGGGTAATGAGTACAACCGAGAACGAGACTGTCGATGCCCTCGGTCAGGAGCGGTTTGAGGTATTCCTGAGCGGCGAGACGCGTGACCGGGTGATCCAGCCAACCTTCCTCGACCAGGGGCACAAACAGGGCGCAGGCTTGGGCGTAGAGGCGGATGTGTTCTTTGTTGCTGTGGATGGCGCGCGTATAGGCGTTGCTGTTGATGGTGGTTGGTGTGCCGATGACACCGATCTTGTGATTGTGCGTGGCGGCCAGCGCCGCCTGTGCTCCGGCCTCGATCACATCCAGAACCGGGGTGTCGGACAGGTCGTGCACGGCCTGAGCGGCGACGGAGGCCATGGTGTTGCAGGCAATGATGAGCAGTTTGACCTGACGCTCAAGCAGAAACTCGGCGATTTGAGTGGTGTAATGAGCGATGGTCTCGGGGGATTTGACGCCATAAGGGACGCGCGCGGTGTCGCCGAAATAGACGATATTTTCGAACGGCAGGCGTTCCATCAAGGCGCGCACGACGGTCAGGCCGCCGACGCCGGAGTCGAATACGCCAATGGGGCTGCGGGGATCAAGGGTGGCGGTCATGGCTGGGGAAGTTCGGTCAGTCGTTGCAGGGCCCATTCTACATGGTCGCGCACCAAGGCTGAGGGATGGTCGCGACGCGCCCGGAGTGCGCTGAGCGTAGCAGGGCCGGCATCCCTCTGATTGCCGAGGGCGACGGCGATGTTGCGCAGCCAGCGCTCCCAGCCGATACGACGGATGGCGGAACCGGCCAGCCGGGTGTCGAATTCGGCCTCGGTCCATGCGAACAGCTCAATCAGATGGGCACGATCAAGGTGGTGACGCGGCTGGAAATCGGCCTCTTGGGCGGGCGTCGCAAAGTGGTTCCAGGGACAGGCAATCTGGCAGTCGTCGCAGCCGTAGATGCGGTTGCCAAGCAAGGGGCGCAGTTCGATGGGGATCGCGCCGGCATGTTCGATGGTGATATAGGAGATGCAGCGTCGCGCATCGACCTGATACGGGGCGATGATGGCGTTGGTCGGGCAGGCCGTAAGACAGGCGGTGCAGGTTCCGCAATGCGCAGGTTCCTCGGGGCTGTCGGGGGCGAGGGGCAGGTCGGTCAACAATTCGCCCAGAAAGAACCAGGAGCCGGTTCGGGTCAGGAGCAGGCTGTGTTTTCCGCGCCAGCCGTTGCCGGCTCCGGCGGCAAGCTCGACCTCCAGGAGCGGGGCGCTGTCGGTGAAGGCGCGATAGGCGAAGGGACCGATCTCTGCCTCGATTCGGTCAGCCAACTTTTGCAAGCGATTGCGCAACAGCTTGTGGTAATCGCGCCCCAAGGCGTAACGCGAGACATAGGCGCGCTCCGGGTCGGCGCGTAGCGCTTTGGCCTCGGCGGCATTCATGTCCTCGGGGAGATAATCGAGACGGACGCTGATGATGCTTTGGGTTCCGGGGACTAATTCCGTGGGTCGCGTACGCAGGAGGCCGTGTCGGGCCATATAATCCATGCCGCCGTGGAAACCTGCGGCTAGCCATGCCTGCAGGCCCGGTTCGGCATGGGACAGGTCCAGGGGCGCAAAACGAATGGACGCAAAGCCGAGTTCTGTCCCCCAACGACGAATGGCGTGTTTGAGTTCCGATCCGGATTGAGGAGTGTGTGGGTGCACAGGGTGTTGCAGCATAAGGACGATGATAGCCTTCCTTCGGGGGCGCTGGAATTGCGCCTGCCGGACGAGGCCGCGACGCTTGCCTTGGGCGCCCGCCTGGCAGGGGTCTTGCAGCCTGGGCTTTATATTGAATTGCTGGGTGATTTAGGCGCCGGCAAGACGACTCTGGTACGGGGTTTGTTGCGAGCCCTGGGTTACCAGGGGCGGGTAAAGAGCCCGACATTTACCTTGCTTGAACATTACTCCGTTTTGAGGTTTAATCTGTATCACTTTGATTTGTATCGTTTTGAGGATCCTGAAGAATGGTTGGACGCGGGTTTTCGCGAACATTTCAACGCCGACAGCGTGTGCCTGGTGGAATGGCCGCAAAAGGCGGAGGGGTGTCTGCCGATGGCCGATGTGACCCTGCGTCTCGATATTGTCGATCAGGGGGCTGGCCGTCAGGCGACGCTGCTTCCGCATACTTTGAGCGGTAAACAATGTCTCGCGATGCTCGCTACTGGCGATTGAAGGCCCCGCTGGCCTTGTTGCTGGCGATGGGACTCGCGCACCCTGGCCGGGCGAGTACCCTGGCTCGGTCTGCCCGAGCGGTGCGCATACAGCCTTCGCCCGACTCCTCGCGGATCGTTCTGGAGTTTGCCGAGGCCCCGGCCTATCAGCATTTCAGCCTGAAAGGGCCTGAGCGGCTGGTGATTGATCTGGAAGGGGTTCTGCCGGACGGTGCGCTGACGGATATCGCGACGCGCTTGAGCCCGCAGGACCCTTATATCGCCTCGTTGCGGGTGGGACTGAATCGCCCCAATGTCACCCGTCTGGTGATCGAATTGAAGACGGCGGCACGGGCGGAGATCTTCCCGCTGAAACCGGCGGGGGAATATGCCCACCGGGTGGTCATTGATTTGAAAGGGGATGCCCGGCCGGAACCCGTTGCGCCGGCGGCACCGGTGGCCAAGTCTCCCCCCACACCCGCTGCCACTCCCGCCCCCGCGCCCACGCCTGAGCCCCGTCGTCTGGTGACCATTGCGATTGATGCCGGGCATGGGGGTGAGGATCCGGGCGCGCGGGGCGCGCGGGGCTCCCTGGAAAAGACCATTACGCTATCCATTGCCCGCCGGGTTCGGGCCCAGATTGAGCAGACCAACACCATGCGTGCGGTCATGATTCGCGAGGGCGACTATTTCATTCCCCTGCACGAGCGGGTCAACAAGGCGCGTCGTGCCCACGCTGACATCTTCGTTTCCATCCATGCGGACGCCTTCTACAAGGCGAGTGCCAAGGGGTCGTCAGTCTTCGTGTTGTCGGTTCAGGGCGGGTCGTCGGCAGCCGCGCGCTGGCTGGCCAAGCGTGAGAACGAGGCCGATCTGATCGGGGGCACGCGAATTGATGTCAAGGATATTTATGTGCGCCAATCCATCGTGTCGATGTCGACGGATGCCCAGATTCTCGACAGCGGGAAATTGGCCTCGCGGGTCCTTGAAGAGATTGGCGGGATCAACGATCTGCACAAGGCCGTGGTTGAAAGCGCCAACTTTGCGGTCCTCAAGGCGCCGGATTTTCCCTCCATCCTGATTGAAACGGCCTTCATCTCGAATCCCGAGGAAGAGCGCAAGTTGAACGACGAGGTCCATCAGGAGCGTATTGCAACGGCCATCGTCGCCGGCCTGTCGCGTTATCTGGCGACCAACCCGCCCCTGCATCGCCCCGACAAGACGGCGCGTTCTGTTTGATCCCGAAAACACGCTCGGCATGGTCCTCAATCCTCCCTCAGCCAGTAAACAGACCGCGAGCGTAAGCGCGCCGGCCGCCCCCTTGACCTCACCCTTGCCGGTGGCGGAGGTGCTGGCCGAGATCGCGAGTAACATGAGCTCGGATGCCAACATCGAGCAGATGCTGACCCGCTTTCTGGGCATCATGGTGCGCATCTCCGGGGCCCGCGCGGGGGCCGTGCGGGTGTTGACGGCGGATGGGGGGCACCTGCGTCTGGCCGGTTCCGTGAATCTTTCTGACCAGGTGTTGGAAAGGGAGCGCTTTGTGCCTCTCGGTTGCGGGGTGTGCGGCAAGGCGGTCAGCTCACTGATGCCCGAGGAAGACCGGGTGATGACGGTCTGCCAGAAACAGGTTCGCCACGCCTACCTGCAACAGGACTGTGCGCATATTCTCGCCATTCCCTTGCGTCACAAAGGCAAGGTGCTGGGCGTGTACAACTTGTTCATGGAGCAGGATCAGGTCATCCAACAGGATGTGCGTTTCCTCTTTAACTCCATCTCCGAGCATCTGGGCATGGCGCTGGAGAATATGCGTCTGACGCGTGAAAACATGCGCATCTCGCTGATCAACGAGCGCACCATGCTGGCCAACCAGATCCATGACTCGCTGGCCCAGACCTTGGCCTATGCCAAGATGCGTCTGTCGGTACTCCATGAATCCTTGCAGGAGGGTCACCTTGATGACACTCAGCGCTATCTTGGGGATGTCGAGGAGGCCGTTGACATGGCCTATTCCGAGTTGCGCAACCTGATTACCCAGTTCCGCGACCGCATTGATCCACGCGGTCTGGTGCCGGCTCTGACCGAGATGGTGAAGAGCTTCCGCCAGAAGGCCAATGCGGATGTGGAATTTCTCAATCTCACCCAGGATGTGATGCTTCTGCCGGAGGAGGAGATCCAGGTCTTCCACATCATCCAGGAGGCGTTGTACAACATCAGCAAGCATGCCCGCGCCCGGCATGTCATCGTCACCCTGGATTTTGAGGACGGTGAATATGTGGTCAATGTGGCCGATGATGGGGTGGGCCTGATCGACGCCTCGGCCAGCGTGGGCCGGAGTTTTGGTTTGACCATCATGCGTGAACGGGCCGAAAAACTGGGCGGGCGTCTGGTCATCGAGAGTCGTCCGGCGGGCGGTACGACCGTGCGTTTGCGCTTCCCGGCCACCCCGCCGGTGGCCCGGCCCGATATGGCGACCGGGGCCACCGTGACCAGTGCGGAGGCCAAGACCCGTATGCCGCCCCGTAACGAGGAGTTATCTTGATGAATACTGTGCGCATCATCCTGGCCGACGACCACACCTTGTTTCGCAAGGGGCTGTCCGAATTGCTGGAGCGTGAGGGGCATATTCGTGTTGCGGCCATGACGGGAGATCCTTCCCAGGTCGCGGCCCTGTTGCGTGAACACACACCGGATGCCTTGATTCTGGACCTGAACCTGCCCCCGACGGATGGCATTACCTTGATGCAGGAATTGCGGGAACAGGGTTTTGCGCTGCCCGTCCTGATCTTGACCGTTTCTGAGGCCGACCGTGATCTCGCGCGGGCGCTGCGTAACGGAGCCAAGGGCTATCTGCTCAAGAGCATGGAACCGGACGAGGTGATTGATGCGGTTCTGCGTGCGGTGCGGGGCGAAACGGTGGTGGCGCCGACGATGACGGCCAAGCTGGTGCGACTCCTTGATCACCGCGAGGGCGGCGAGCAAGGGCATGCCGAATTGCTGGCGACCCTGACGCAGCGTGAGCGGGAAATTCTGGTGCACTTGTCGCGTGGCGAGAGCAACAAGGCCATCGCCCGGGCCCTGGATATCAGCTACGACACCGTAAAACTGCATGTGCGCCATATCCTCGCCAAGCTTAATCTGACCTCGCGAGTCGAGGCGGCGGTCTTCGCCGTGGAACAACGCCTGTCGCCCGATTAGGGGCGCAGGGCCGTTGTCTGCCGAGGGCCTGACGGCGCCCGCCCGGGCGGTGTTTCTGCAGGCCGTAGCGACGAGCTAGGGCGGTGTCGGCCGGCTGGTCTGGATGGCTGCAATTCGGGCTGTACGCATGGCCTCGGCCATTTTTTCGGGGGGCGTTTGCCGGGCGAGGGCGGCGGCATCGACCCCGCGCACGGCTGCCAGCGCCGTTTCGAGGGGCGCGCGTGAGGGATAGTCGCTGTTTTCGAAACCCAGTCGACCGCGATGATCACACGCGCAGGCCAGAATAAAGTCCTCCAGCCGTTGCGGCGAGCGCAGGGCACCTATATCCGTCAGCAGGCGCAGCAGGGTGTCAGGACGCAACTCCGTCGCCCGCAGGGCCACGCCATGGTGACGGGCAACGGCGAAGGCGAGTTCGCGACAGTCGTTGGGGACGCGCAGGCGCTCGCACAGGGGACCCACAAGATCGGCGCTGCGCTGTTCGTGACCATGATGGCGGGGCAGCAGATCGGTGGGGGTCGTGCCCTTGCCCAGGTCGTGGCAAAGCACGGCAAAGCGTACCGGCAGACTGGCCCCAGCCTGGGCCGCCGCCCGCAGGCAGAGCAGCAGATGGGCGCCGGTATCAATCTCCGGATGGAAGTCGGCCCGTTGCGGGACCCCGAACAGGCGCTCAACCTCGGGTAACAGGCGGGACAGGGCGCCGCAGTCGCGCAGGATCTCGATCATGCGTGCGGGCGCAGCCTCCATCAGGCCACGGGCGATCTCCTGCCAGACGCGTTCGGGGACGAGCGCGTCCACCTCGCCGGCCTCGACCATCGCGCGCATCAGCGCCAGCGTCTCCGGTGCGACCGTAAAATGGGCAAAGCGGGCGGCAAAGCGGGCAACCCGCAGGATGCGCACCGGATCCTCGGCAAAGGCCGGCGAGACATGGCGGAAAAGACCTGCGCTCAGGTCTTGCTGTCCGCCATAGGGGTCGATGAGGTGGCCGTCCGGGGCGCGGGCGATGGCGTTGATGGTCAGATCGCGGCGGGCGAGGTCTTCTTCCAGGGTGACCGCCGGATCGGCGTGGATGACAAAACCGCGATAGCCCGGGGCGCTTTTGCGCTCGGTGCGGGCGAGGGCGTATTCCTCATGCGTTTGGGGGTGCAGGAAGACGGGAAAATCGTGCCCGACCGGCAGAAAACCGGCCGCCACCATCGCCTCCGGAGTGGCTCCGACGACCACCCAGTCGCGATCCTTGATCGGGAGGCCAAGCAGGGCATCGCGCACTGCACCGCCGACCTCGTAGATTCGGGAAGGCGGTGGCAGCGACATACGGTGTTTTCTACTTGGTTCTACTTAGCGCCGCGCGTGGATGCGGTAGGTGGCGTAGATGCTGCGGCTATCTTCATTCCGCAGGTAATCAAGATTTGCCGCCAAGCTGGCTGGACGCCCGAAGCGGGCCGGATAACCCTCGGGGCAGAGGTTGTCGCTGCGCAAGGCACGGCAATTGTCCCGGGTCATCATCTTCGGTCCCGGCATAAATTCCATGGCCGTCGCCATGGCGTAAGAGGCCGCCTCACCCAGTGGCAGGATAAAGCGCTTGAGGCCACGGGCCGTGGCCGTGAGGCGAACCAGTTCCTGCAGGGTATAGGGGGTGTCGCCGCAGAGGTTGTAGGCCTGGCCCCAGGTCTCGGGGTCATCGAGGCTGAGGGTGAAGGCGCGCGCCACATCGTTGATATGGACAGGCTGCAGGCGGGCCCCGGCCCCCGCCAGTGGCAGGATGGGGGTCAGCGTCAGGAGCTTGGCAAACAGGTTCAGGAAACGGTCGTCCGGGCCAAAGATGACCGAGGGGCGGAACACGGTCGGGTGCAGGTCGCTGGCGGCCAGCACGGCGGCCTCGCCGCGGGCCTTGCTTTGCTGGTACAGACTGGCCGAGTCGGAGGCGGCGCCAAGGGCGCTCATGTGCAGGAGGCGGCGCACACCTGTCGCGCGACAGGCCGCGATGACCTTGGCCGGCAGTTCCGCATGGACCTGTTCGAATTCAGCCGCGCTGCCGTGCAGAATGCCAACCAGGTTGATGACGGCATCGCAGCCCTGAAACAGGCGTTCCAGCTGGGCCGGCTCATGGATGTTGGCCTCGACGGTGGTGACGGTGGGCAGGACATCGAGATGGCGCAAATCAAAGCGCCGGCGCCCCGGGATGAGGATGGAAACCCCTGTCTTGGCGAGCTGTGCCGCGAGGTGGGAGCCAACGAAGCCGCCCCCGCCGAGGATGCAGATTTGTTTGATTTTCATAATGCCCTGCCTGAAGGTAAGAATGTGAG
>Ga0194126_10004681_pt1 | contig 20744 bp, 20 predicted proteins | sample TA2KigC150mmetaG_FD_148641 | JGI IMG/M metagenome (GOLD analysis project Ga0194126, IMG submission 148641) | Freshwater microbial communities from Lake Tanganyika, Tanzania - TA2015035 Kigoma Deep Cast 150m | ecosystem: Environmental > Aquatic > Freshwater > Lake | place: Tanzania: Lake... | reverse complement strand
CCCAACCAGCACCGACGGATGAACTAACGGATGATCAGCTGGCGGGCATCTCTGGTGGGTTTGGCTTTTTTGCCGCCGTCACCAAGGTTGCGGTGGTGGCGCTGACGGCCTATGCCTCGTCCGTGGTGTCTGAGATGACAAAGAGGAATGTCACGAACCTGACTGGTAGTGAGACGGCTGGGGAAGTTGCCGGTAAAGTTGTTGGCCTCATCTAATTCCCCACGGTCTCGCTCTGTAGTGCGGCTTATGCCCAAGCCAGGGTGCCGTTGACCACCGGACTACATGCCTTCGCTGGGCCAGGCAGCTGTGCTGACTGGGTCCAGCGATTGCAGGCTTGCCATGAGCATTGGTTCAGGCGCGATGACCATGGTCTGTTCACCCTTGGTGCCGCCGCCTATCTGGATGCCCCCGATGGGGCAACGGCATCTTGGTTTGGTGTTCCAACGTCGCCAGTGCACTACACGGCAGTGGTTGAGCGGCTGAATCCACTGCTGTGGTCCACCTTCGCCGATCTGTACGGCAGATTGCGGCAGGTCCTGGCACGGCACTTGGGCGTTGCTGCCTCAGACATTGTCTATTCCGAGCACAAGGCCCTGCCTGGGTTTCACATTCATGGGCCCCATCCTGCCTATGGGCGTCAGAGCAACCACGTGCCTCACTTTGATCGCCCCTACGCGGCCCTCGACTGGAGACCGGAAGGGGCCCTTGAAGGCTGTGATCTTGATGGGCTTCCACAGCTTTCGTTCACCCTGACCCTGCAACTGCCAGCAGCGGGTGGTGGTTTGCGGATCTGGCCATTGCTGCGCTCCGAGGCCGTTGCCTTGCCTCCGGCTGAGCTCAAGGTGCGACTCAAGGGTGAGCACGCCAAACAAGTTGACTACGCGGTTGGATCGTTGTTGCTGCACACCGGCCAGGAGTTGCATCAGATTCGCCCCTGGGTCGCGCAACCCTTTGATCGGGAGCGCATCACCCTGCAGGGCCATGGTCTGGCGATCGCCGGACGTTGGATCCTCTACTGGTGAGAGGCCATGGCTGAATGGGGCGCCGACGTTGTCGATCGGGGCACGGTTGTCTTTCTGGGGCCGACCCTGCCGTGGCAGGAGGCCTGGGACCTGTTGCCGGCGCGCTACCTGCCGCCAGCACAGATGGGAGATGTCTATGCCCTGCTCGGTTCAGGCATCGGGCGCATCGTCTTGATCGATGGGCTGTTCGGTGGGGTGCCGTCGATTTGGCAGCGTGAATTGCTGATGGCGGTGGATCTCGGCATTGAGGTCTGGGGCTGCTCGAGCATGGGCGCCCTGCGGGCCGCAGAACTTCATACCTTGGGCCTGTTGGGCCACGGCCAGATCTTCGCGGCCTATCGCGATGGCTTGATCAGCAACGACGACGAAGTCGTCCTGAAGCACGAATCAGTGTTTCCCTTCCGGGCTCTCACGGTGCCACTGGTCAACATCCGGCATGGTCTGGCTCTGGCTGTTGCTGCCGGTCTTGTTGGTCCCGAGCACGGTGCTGTTCTGTTGGATTGTGCGGCTGAGATTCCCTATGAGCAAAGGTCGCTGATCCATTGGTTCGAAGCCTCCGCACAGCGGTTGGGGGATGCAATCTGCGAGCCGTTTCGCGCCTTCTGGTTAGCGAACCAGCCCGATCTCAAGGCCGAGGATGCCCGCTCGCTGTTGGCTTGGCTGGCCCTGCCGTCGAGTGCCACGCGCTCCTCCAGCGCCGCCGCGCCCCAAGGCTGTTCTCTGGATCGCTGGTCGTCGACGGCGCTGATGATGCGGCAGTGCACCACCGAAGTGCAATCAGCGGCTGCGGGGCTGTTGACCACGGGCCACCTCTGGTTGAAGACCAGGGTCGAGCTGCGCCAGCAGGCCACTGCCGTAGCAGTACAGCTTTGGTTGCTCGATCTGGCGCTGGCCTCAGATGAGAAGCCCTCTCCGTCACGGGCCTGGCTAAGCGCGTATCAAGCGGCCTGGAAGGCCAGTTTGGCCATTGCACCTTCTGCCTTGGAAGGCTGGTGCGTGGCCAATGCCCTGTCAACTGCTGAGCTTGAGGGCGAGTTGCAACGCCGGGCCAGTCTCTATTGGCGATTGTTGTCGCCTCCCTGTCCGTCAGCAGCGAAGCTGTTGTCTCGCGCTGATGAGCACGCCTTTCTGGCTGATGCGGCGGCATTGCCGCCGACCCTGCGCTGGTGTCTGATCCCCCTGGAGATGGGGGACACGCCCGCCCTCTCGTTGATCGAGCTGGTGCAACGGAGCATGCTGCGCATTCATGCTCTGTTGCTCTCCAGGGGCCTGCGTCTGGGCAACAGCACCTCCGGGTCCACATTGGCCTGGGCTGACTTGCAACACCACTGGTGCGAGCTTCCCGCCAGGCTTGGCTACCACGATTGGGACGGCGAAGCCCAGGGATTGCGGGTCTTGCAGGTCTGCGGATTGTTGTCCCCATGAGCTTCAGCCACGGCACCCACCGCTTGGTCCCACCGTCCTGCACCCTGGCGCGTGTGCGTCCCCACTGGCCCCGTTTTGGTTTGACGCGCTGCGTCGACATCACCGGTCTCGACCGGCTGGGCATTCCGACCTTCACGGCGGTGCGTCCCCGAGGTACGACCTTGCAGGTCTCGAGCGGCAAGGGGATCACCCGCGAAAACGCCGAATGTTCCGCGGTCATGGAAGCCCTGGAGCTGCACCACGCCGAGAACCCCGACCCCGGCAGCGTGCTGTGGGCCAGCGAATCCGAACTGATCGAGGCGGCCCGGACCGGCGGCGGCCCGGAGCCGATCGCGCCCGAGCGCCTGGGTGTTCCTGCCCTGCCACACCACCGACCTGAACTGCAGCAGCCTTGGATCGTCGCCGAAGAGTTGCTGCACGGTGGGCGCGCCCTGCTTCCCTGTGGCTCGACCTACTTCGTACAGCCCAGTTTTGTACGCACATCGACCAATGGTTTGGCCTCTGGCAATTCAGAGACCGAAGCCACCCTCCATGCCCTGTACGAACTGATTGAGCGTGATGCGCTGGCTCGCCTGGTGGTGGATGGACGGGTGCGTCTGTCGAGCCATGGTCGGGTTGTTGCTGTGGATTCACTGGAGCATCCGGTGCTGGCTTCGTTGCGAGATCGGATTCAGGGAGCAGATTGCCAGTTGCAACTGATCGCTGTGCCGACAGCAGCACCGGTGGCCACCTTCATAGCCTTCATACTTGATGGCAATCCTTTGAGCCTGATGTCTGAGGTTCACTTTGGTTCTGGTTGCCATGTTGACCCGGTGATTGCCGCCTGTCGCGCCATCACCGAGGCTGCCCAGTCGAGATTGATCTTCATCCACGGATCGCGTGAAGACCTGTTGCCGAAGTACATGGCACAAGCTGCTGGCCAGCGAGATCCCAATGTGCACCGCATCATCAGCGGCCTGAAACCCTCAATCGACTGGGACAGTGTGTTGCCAGCGCGCGCTACGCCAGAGCCCGAGATGAACAGCTTGTTGCAGCACCTGCTGGTTGCTTTGAAACAGTTGGGGCATGGGGCGGTGTATCGGCATGTGCTTGAAGCGTTGGTCCCGCAGACCGCTGTGGTGAAGCTCTTGATTCCCAGCTTTCAATTCAATGGCAAGATTTTTTAACGGCTGTCAGGCCACCTCTGCGCTGAGCTCGGCAATCAACTCCTGCAGTTCACCGCCGCCCACCTCATAGACCTCATTGCAGAAGTGGCAGGTGAGCTCGGCCCTGCCGTCTTCATCGAGCATTGAGGTGAGCTCGTCACGGCCCAGCAACTTGAGGGCGTTGACGCTGCGGCGCCTGGAGCAGGGGCAGTGGAAGCTGATCTCCTGTTCGGCCGCACCACCGGTGCCGTCGAGGGGCACCGGGTCGAGATCGGGAAAGATGTCGACCAGCAGTTGGCGCAGATCGCCGTCGCAGGCGGCCAGGCGCTGGCTGAAGCCGCTGACCTCACGGCAGCGCTCTTCAAGCAGGGCCACTAGGGCGGGTTCGTGGGCCGCCTTGGGCAGCACCTGCACCAGCACGCCGCCGCTGCAGCGCACCCCTTTGCTGTCGATCTGCTCGCCCACAAACACCGCCGAGGGGGTTTGCTCGGAGTGCAGCAGGTACGACGCCACGTCGTCGCCGATGCCGCCGCTCACCAGTTCGACGGTGCTGCTGTAGGGCTCACCTTCGCCCAGATCGCGCACGACATGCAGATAACCGGTACCGGCGGCGGCTTTGAAATCGAAGTGGTGCAACCCGTCGGGTTCGCTCACCAGGTCGAGCTCCAGCCCCGGATTGCCCACATAGCCCCGCACCGTGCCATCGCGGCCGGCATCGACCATCAGGCCCTTGAGCGGGCCGTCAGAGGCGATGCGCAGGTTGACGCGGCCGTGGGCCACTTTCATCGAACTGGCCAACAGCAACCCCGCGGTCATGGCACGGCCCAACAGGGCTGTGGTCAGATACGACAGGCCGTGGCGGCGGCGGGCGTAGCGGCTGGCCACCGTGGTGCTCACGGCCACCAGACGAATGCCACCGCCGGCAGCGGTGGCCCGCAGCAACCCATCGCTCATGCCGCTCTTAGCTCTTGGGGCATCGTACGGAGCTTGCCTTCCACCAGCTGCCAGCTGGGACCTGTGATGCCGGCAAACAGCTCGGGCTCATGGCTGACCACCAGTAGGCAACGGTCGCGGGCCAGCTGGGCCAGCAGCGCCAAGATGTCGCCGCTGACGCTCCAGTCGAGCCCGGCGGTGGGCTCATCGAGCAGCAGCACCTGAGGGCGCCGCAACAGCTGCACCGCCAGTGCCAGGCGCCGTTGCTGCCCGCCGCTGAGCTGCTCGGGCGCCTGGCTGAAGGACAGGCCCTCGAGTCCCACCTGGGCCAGCACCGTGGCGGCGTCGTCAGCACTGAGGCGCCGATGCCCCAGCTTGAGTTCCTGCCCCACCGTCAGGCCCAGAAAATGGCGCTCGGGAAACTGGAACACCAGTCCGCACAGCCAGCGCCGCTGCCGGCCGTTGAGCTTGCGACCCTGCCAGCGCACGGCGCCCGCGCTGGGTTCTGCCAGGCCGCTGATCACCTCGAGCAGGGTGGTCTTGCCGCAGCCACTGCGCCCAGCCACCAGCCCCAGCTGCCCGGGGGCAAGGGTCAGATCGATGCCGTTGAGCACCGGAGTGGCTGAGGTGGCGCTTTGATAACAGACGCCGTCGAGTTCGAGCATGGGGTTGTTTGCTGAAATCAACGTAAGCACCTGCGCCGCTGCCCCATGGAGATTCAGTTTCGCGAGATCGATCCGTTCAACTGCTGGATCTGGCTGCGCACCGCCCACCCCCTTGGTGCCGGCGAGAGGGGCTACATCGAAACGGCCTTCGACAGCTGGTTCTTTCTGGGCAAGCTCGGCGGCTTCAACGCCGAGAACCTGCAGACCCATGAGGCCGAAGGCGCCGAGCTCAGCTGGCTGAGCTACGACCTCGAAGACGCCGAACGTGCCATGCCGGCCCTGATGCACAACATGGGCCCGCTCGAGGTGCAGGGCTGCTGGGCGCGCTGCTGGGTGGATCTGGGCACCAGCGATGCCGTGGCAGTCGATGTGTTGATCAATGCCCTGCGCCAGCTCGACAACGACGTTGTCGAGATCGAACAGCTGCTGATCGGTGGCCTCAATGACGACTGGCCGATCGAGGAGCAACCCGAGGCGATGTTTGCGGGCCTCGACGCCCTTGATGACGTGGTCGATTGAGCCGTGGCACGGGAAGCGCGGCGGCTGCTGATCACCCCCCAGAGGCTGGCCCAGGCAGCGGGGTCAATGGCCGGCCCCGTGTTGCTGCCCCTCGACAAGCAAGAAGCTCACTATGTGCAGCGGGTGCTGCGGCTGAGGCCCGGTGATCCCATCGCGCTGGTCGATGGGGCTGGTCACCGTTGGCCGGCTGCTGTGGAGATTGGTGCGGCACGCCTGCTGGTGCCGCTGGATCAGCCGGCTGAGGTTGAGTCGCCGCCAGCGCCTTCGCTGCAGCTGGCGGTGGCATTGCCCCGCCAGGGCAGCGACGTGCTGCTGCGCATGGTCTGCGAGCTGGGGATCGACCTGATCCAGCCCCTGCTGGCCGAGCGCAGCGTTCAGGAGCACTGGAACGCCCAGCGCTCGGCGGTGATCCTGCGCGAGGCGCTTGAGCAATGCGAGCGGTTGTGGTTGCCGCAGCTGGAGCAACCGCAGCCGGCTTTGCCCTGGTTGCAGGCTGCAGCAGGCGTGCGCTTTCTGGCGACCACGCGCCGCCCCGATGTGCTGCCCCTGGCTGAGGCCCTGGCTGCGAATGTCCCTGCGGATGCGAGCTGCATCAGCGTGGCGATTGGCCCTGAAGGGGGCTGGAGTCCTGCAGAAGAAGCCCAGGCGATCTGCTCAGGCTGGCTACCGGTCAGCCTTGGCACAACCATTTTGCGCACCGCCACTGCGGCCGTGGCCGCTGTGGCGGGGCTGTGCAGCTGGCGCCATTAGCTGCGGAACAGGCCCGCCGCCATGGTTTTGAAGCCAGCCAGATTGGCGCCGGCGCGGCGGCGGCGGGTGGGCACGGCATTGGCCGGATTGAGGCACTCCGGCGCAAAGGTGGCCATCGTTGCGGCCGGCTTGGCCTCCTGAGCGGCGCGCAGTTCAGCGGCGATCGCTTCGGCGGTCGTCAGGGTTGCGGCACTGGCCGGGGCGCCAGCAGGAGCCGCAGCTGAGACGGCAACAGGCTTGGCGGCAGCCGGCTTGGTGGCAGCAGGCTTGGTGGCAGCAGCCTCCTGTTTGGCTGCTGGCTTCTCAGGAGCGATCGCCACCGTGGCGGGTTTGGCACCCTCGCTGCCCAGATCCAGAAAGAAGCTGCCCTTGTTGTTGAACACCATCTGAAGCGCACAGCTGGGCTGATTATCTGCGCTTGGGTTGCCGGGCGCGGCGCTTCCTTAGGGCAGTGCAACACAGTGGGGCCACTGCTCTGTGTTGCCGCCATGGACGCTGCCCCCCTCCAGAGCCTGCAGCACTGGCTTGCGGCTGCCGCCATCAATGCCGCGTTGATCGCGGCGGCCAGCCGGGTGCCGTTGCTGACGCCGGCTGGCTGGGCCCATGCCGCGGCCCTGGGTACCGTGCTGTGGGGCTGTATGGGGCCGGCTGGCTGGTTGGCGGTCGTCGCCTATCTGGCGCTGGGTTCGCTGGTGACGCGGCTCGGTTTTGCTGCCAAGGCAGCACGTGGTCTGGCGGAGGCCCGTGGCGGGCGCCGCGGCCCCGAAAACGTCTGGGGTTCGGCTGCAACAGGAGCCCTGCTGGCGCTGTTGATGCCGCTGGTCAACGAGGCCCAGCATGCCGTGCTGCTGGTGGGCTTTGCCGCCAGTTTTGCCGCCAAACTGGCCGACACCTTCGGCAGCGAAATCGGCAAACGCTGGGGCAAACACACGGTGCTGATCACCAGCCTGCGGCCCGTTGCTCCCGGCAGCGAAGGGGCGATCAGCCTCGAGGGCACAGCTGCAAGCCTGGTGGGCGGGCTGCTGATGGCCGTGATCTGCGCCGGCCTGGGCTTGCTGCATGGGTTGCCCAGCGGCACGGCAGGAACGCTCGGAACCATCACCCTGGTGACGGTTGTGGCCCTGCTGGCCACCCTGCTCGAGAGCGTGATCGGTGCGACCCTGCAGCAGCGCTGCGCATGGCTGAGCAATGAATTAGTCAATGCTCTGCAGACCGCCCTCGCTGCGCTGCTGGCCATGGCTGCAGCGGTGGTGCTCTGAGTCGTCTTGTCAGTCGTGACCATGGTCATGACCATGGTCAACAGTGCAAGGACCCCGCAGAGGCGTACTGCGTTGCGATCAGCAGGCGACGGCTTCGCTCACCACATCGAGCAGGGTCAGGGCGCTGGTGTCTGGGTTGCTGCAGCCTTGAATCGGGGCATCGAGGCTTTGCAGGCGCAGGGCCCGCTGCACAGCACCGGCCTCGCGCAGCTGCTCGGTGCGGCAGCCCAGGGCACGGGCCAGTGCGCCCTCGCCCAGGGGCAGCAGGCCGCGTTGGTGGCGCTGCTGCTGCAGGCTGCAGATCCGCTGCTGCAGTTCGCGCAGGCGGCGTGGGGTCTTGATCGGCTGATAGCGGTCGCGCTCTTCGTGCTGCATGGCACCGCGAATGAACGGGACGGCCACCGTGCTGAGGTTCAGGCCGCGCTTGGGGTCGAACGCTTCAATCGCTTTGATCAGCCCGATGCAGCCCACCGACACCAGGTCGTCGTAGCCGAGCCTGCCTTTGTCCCGCTGGCTGGCGGCGACCCGGTGCACCAGGCCCAGATTGGCTACGACCAGCTGGTTGCGCAGCCTTACACGGCGTGCGGGCTGATTGCAGCGGTGCAGCTGCTCCAGCAGCACGCGGTTGAGTTGGTGTGTGGGGGTGGGGGCTGGCTGTGGCATGGCTGGCTTGGACGCGTGGAGCGGGCAGGCAGCGGTCGGGCTGCTTGCGTGTTTTCACGGTCCACCAGCACGACAGCGGTTCGCCTCACCCCAGCCGGTGAAGTCACCTCACCCGTTGGGGTGAATGTTCTGCTCAGCTGAGCGTCGGGGTGGTCAGACCCAGGGGCTGCAGCTCAGCCCATTGCAACAGGGCCGGCCAGCTGCGCAGCTGCTCGAACACCTGACGGTGACCGTCGCTGTTGAGGTGCAGACCGTCGCTGCTCAGCCATTGCGGCCAGCGCGGATCGCCCATCAACCGCTCCAGCAGCGGCAGAAACGGCACATCGGCGGCCAGGCAGGCCTCCTCAAGCAGGCGCTCATAGCGGTGGATGTCGCTGAGGCTGTACCAGAGAACATCGGCATAGGGCATGGCGTCTTCGAGGACAGGGCTCAGGCCGATCACAAACACCGGAGCGATCTGCCGCGCCAACGGCAGCAGTTGCTCAAGGCCGAACAGAAAGCCATCGGGGTCGAGCTGATGGCGCCCATCGCGGCGACCCACCCGGGCCGAGTCGTTGAGCCCGATGCCGAGCAGCACGCCCTGGGGTTGCTGCCGGCGCAGTTCGCCGCGGCAGCCGACTTCGCCGGGCAGCCGCGCGCTGAGCCGCTCGAGCCCATCGCCGCGAACCCCCAGGTTGTAGACGACCGGGCCGCCCGGCAGCTCCATCCAGTGACGGCGCAGGCGTTCACACCAGCCCCCTTCGAGCGGATCACCCCAGCCAAAAACACCGCTGTCGCCCAGGGCGATCAGCTTCTTGGGGATCGGCAGCGTCATGGGCTGGTGCCTCCCAGCAGCTGGCGGCGAAAGCGGTCGCTGAGATCTTCACCCACGAGCGTCAGCAGGGCATAGGCCACCAGCAGCAGGGCGATCTGCTGCCAGGCAAAGGCGGCCAGGCTTTCGCGCAACTGGCTGCCGAGTCCTGTGCTGCCCACCAGACCCACCACCACGGTTTCGCGCAGCATCACATCGCTGCGATAGGCCCCGTAGGCCAGATAGGAGCGGGCCACGCCGCTGAAGCGGCCATACAGCAGGGCCAGCCGCGGCCCCGTGCCGCTTGCACTCAGGGCCTGCTCGGCGCTGGGACTGGCGCTGCCAATCGCCTCGTTCAGCAGGCGTCCCAGGATGCCGAGGTTGTGAAAGCCAAGCGCCAGGGCCGCAGGCAGCACCCCTGGTTTGAGCACAAACAGCAGCAGCAGGGCGCTCAGCGGCGGCGGCCACAGTCGCGCCAGCATCCAGATCAGCTGCAGCAAGGCTCGGCCCCAGCGCCAGGGTGCTGCCACCAGGAGCAGCAGCGGGCCGCTGCCCACCGCCAGCCCTGCCGCCAGCAGGGTCAGCAGCAGTGTGTTCGCGATCAAGGCCGGCCAGTTCAACTGCAGAGCCTGCTGCCAGCCGCCCGGTGCAAGCGGTGGCAGCGGCTGCCAGTGCAGCAGTTGCACGGGGTTGATGCCCAGCCACAGCGCACAGGCCAGAGCAAGCATCAGCACCCCGCCCAAAGCAGCCAGCATCTGCCTGCCCTGCCGGCCCACAGGCTCAGCCGGTGCCCCAGGCACCAGCTTGAGCCGCGCCGGCATGCTCCAGTGCGCCCTGAGCCTGGCGATCAGCGCCTCGAGCGGCAGCATCACGGCCAGCAGCAACCACAGGCCGCTCCACAGCTCGCGAAACTGCAGTGACTGCAGGCTCAGCAGCAGATCGTTGCCCAGCCCCCCCAGGCCAAACACCCCCAGCAAGGTGGCACTGCGCAGGGCACATTCGAGCCGGTAGCCGCCATAGCTGAGCAGTCCTGGCAGCACAGGTGGCCCCAGCGCCGTCCACAGCGCTGCGGGTGCACCGGCGCCGGCGCTGCTGAGGGCTTCAAGGCTCTGGCGGGGCAGGGCATCAAGCTGATCGCGCACCACCCGCGCCACCAAGGCTGCATAGGGAATCGTGATCGCTGCAACCGCCACGGCTGGTTCGAGCCCGATCAACTGCAGCAGCAGCAGGCCCCAGATCAACTCATGGATGGAGCGCGGAAGCGCCAGCAAGCGCGCCAGCAGATCGGCGGGCCAGCTGCGGCCCAGCAGGTGCAACACCACAACCTGGGAGCTGGCCGCACCCAACGCCAGGCCGATGAGCAGGCTGGCGGCCCAACTCACCAGGGCGACGCCGCAGGTGATGGCCAGTCCCCTGAGCTGGGACTCCAGCACTGCCGGCTCCAGTGAGGGCTGCAGGGCAGCTGTGGCAAAGCTGGCGATCAGCTCCCAGCCGCCGCCGTGGCTTGCGGCTGGCAGCAGCACCACAACCGGCAGCAGCACCAGTGCTGGCAGCAGCAGCAGCAGCGGTGGCGCCGGTTTCACGGTGCGCTGGCGTACAGCGCGTCGAGCCTGTCCTGTTGCAGTTGCTCAGCCGGCAGATCAAACACCACAGCGCCAGCCCGCAGGCCAATGGCACGGTCAAAGCCCTTGAGCAGGTCAGGGCGATGCAGGCTCAGCAGCAGGGCGCGGGGCGTCGCGCCCGCATCCAGCAGCAGGGCCAGCAGCTCAGCGGCCAGCCGCGGATCGAGGCTGGCCAGGGGTTCATCGGCCAGCAGCAGCTGCGGGTCCTGCCTGAGCAGCCGGCCCAGGGCGACCCGCTGGCGCTGCCCGCCCGAGAGGGCCGAGACAGGCTGGTTGAGCAGGCCCGGGTCCAGGTCCAGGCGGGTGAGCACCTGGCTGCAGGCCTGGGTCTCCAGGGGGACCAGCAGGTTGAGCACGGCACGCGGCCAGCCCCAGCTCGCGAGGCGACCCGTGTTGAGGTTCTGTTGCACCGTGAGCTCCTCGATCAGGCGCAGGTCCTGCCAGAGGGTGCCGATGCAGCGCTGCTGGCGCCGCCGCCGCCCGCCGCTGCGCGCCGGCGTTTCGCCCTGCCACAACACCGTGCCCTGATCGGGACTCAACAGCCCATTGGCCACCGCCAGCAGGGTGCTCTTGCCGGCGCCGCTGGGGCCGAGCAGGGCCACCCGCTCGCCGGGCCGCAGCGTCAGATCGATCCCGGCCAGCCGCGGATGATCGCGGCCGGCGACAACGACACGCCGCAGCTCCAGCAGGGCAGGGGCGCTCACCTAGCGGATCTTGCCGATCTGCCGTCCCACGCGCTCGATCGGGGCGTAATCGCTTGCCTTGGCCGCGGTGAACTGCTGGGCCCCAAACAGCTGCAGGATCGCCTTCTGTTCGGGGTTGCTGGGCCGCCAGCTGATGATGGCCCCACGCAACTTGGCCGTGAAGCCCTTGCCGAAGCGCTCATCAAGGTTGGGCTGGCCAATCCAGTGGTAATCGGGGTAGCCAGGGGTGCGCCAGATCGCCAGCACCTTGTTGCGGTTGGCCTTGCCGCTGCGCAGATTGGCTTTCCAGACCTGCTCGTTGACGGCTCCAGCCTGATAGGCACCGCTCTGCACCAGGGCGATCGTGGCGTCGTGGCTGCCGCTGAAACCCGGGGCACCGCCAGCAAAGTCGCTGGGCTTCACGCCGGCCTGCTGCAGAAAGAACTGGGGCATCAGCCGCCCCGAGGTTGAACTCTCGGAGCCGAAGGTGAAGCGCTTGCCCTTGAGTTCGCTGAGGCCTTTCTGGCTTGCGATCGGCTGGAGGCCGCTGGCCTTGTTGGCGATGAAAACGGTGTGAAACGACGCGTCAATGTCGCGCTGGGCGATCACCTGGGCACCGGGTTTCTGCAGCCGGGCCTGCACACCGGTCAGTCCTCCGAACCAGACCAGATCGAGGTTGCCGGTGCGAAAGGCGCTGACAGCAGCGGTGTAGTCGATCACCGGGACGTACCGCACAGGCACGCCCAGTTGCTTGCTAAGCAGTTGGGCCACCTGGCCGTAGAGGCGATTCAGTTTTTCGGGGTTCTGATCGGGGATGGCGCTGATCCGCAGCACGGGCCTTGTGGCCTGGGCGCTGACCGGGATCAAAGACTGGCAGACGACCGCCGGTGCCAGGGCCAGGGTGAGGCCAAGGACACCGGCGGCCAGACGTTCTCGTGTTGACATTGATTGAGCAAATCAGGGGTGGTGATGGACTGAGCGCGGCTCCCTGACGGCGAGGTCAGAGGGTCTGCAGAAAGCGGCTCAGTCGTTGCAGTCCATCATCGATCGTCGCCTCGGAGGCTGCACACGAGAGACGAATGCAGCGGTCATCACCGAAGGCGATGCCCGGCACCACCGCGAGTCCCTGCTCATCGAGCAGGCGATTGCACAGGCTCATCGAATCGAGGCCGTAGTGGCTGACATCGGGAAAGGCGTAAAAAGCTCCCGCCGGTGGCTGCAGCTTGAGTCCCGCGATGGCGCGCAGGCCGTCGCTGAGCCGTTGCCGGCGGCTGTTGAACTGCTGGGCCATGGCGCGCACACAGTCGCGCGGGCCACTGACCGCCGCCAGGGCTCCGTACTGGGCAAAGGTGCAGACATTGCTGGTGCTTTGGCTCTGCAGCGCCGCCGCGGCCTTGATCACCGGCCCATGGCCGGCCAGCCAGCCGATGCGCCAACCCGTCATCGCCCAGCCTTTGGCGCAGCCACCGACGATGAAGATGCGTTCGGCCAGATCGGGTGCGACCGCCGCCAGGCTGTGGTGGCTGTGGCCGGGAGCCAGCAGAAATTCGTAGATCTCATCGCAGACCACCAGCAGCTGTGGGTGGCGGCGTAACACCGAAGCCAGGGCCTCGAGCTCAGTGCGGCTGAGCACCGTGCCGGTGGGGTTGCTGGGGCTGTTGAGCACCAGCAGCTTGCTCTTGGGCGTGATGGCGGCCTCAAGCGCTTCGGGCCGCAGCCGGAAGCCATCGGCAGCCTGGCTTGGGATCAAGCGCACCGACGCCCCAGCCAGTTCGGCCATGTCGGGGTAGCTCAACCAGTAAGGCGCCGGCAGCAGCAGCTCATCGCCGCGCTCGAGCAGCACCTGAAACAGATTGAACAGCGCCTGTTTGCCGCCGTTGGTCACCAGCACCTGCTCGGCGCTGGTGGCGACGTGGTTTTCGTCGCTGAGCTTGGCGGCAATGGCTTCGCGCAGCGCCGGCTCGCCGGCCGCAGGGCCGTAGCGGGTCTGACCGGCTGCCAGGGCATCGGCTGCCGCCTGGCGAATGAACGCAGGTGTCTCGAAATCAGGTTCGCCGGCACTGAGACTGCAAATGTCACGGCCGTCGGCTTTGAGGGCCTTGGCCTTGGCGGCGATCGCCAGGGTCAGCGAGGGCTTCAGCGCCTGGGCCCGCTGCGACAGCCAGGTGTTCTCGGTCTGCGGGGGCGACGTCGCCGGCATGGGGCGGGGGGCGTTGCAGCCATCCTGCCGCACGCCTCTGTGGCAGAGGGTTCAGCCAGGCACCAACCGCTGCGATGCTTATCAAGCGCCATGCCTGCAAGAGTTCGGCAACGCAGCGTTGACCATGGCGGACCGCGATGCACGCCGTACTGCCCTGCAGCGGCTCAAGCAGCAGTGCCACAGCTGCCGCGCCTGTTCGCTGGCCGAGCAGCGCCAGCAGGTGGTGGTCGGCCGCGGCAATCCCTGGGCACCGCTGATGCTGATCGGCGAGGCGCCTGGGGCCGAGGAGGACGCCAGTGGTCTGCCCTTTGTGGGCCGTTCGGGCCAGCTGCTCGATCAGCTGCTGGTGGCGGTTGGTTTTGACCTTGAACAGGACCTGTACATCGGCAATGCAATCAAGTGCCGCCCGCCGGGGAACCGCCGCCCCACCCCGGCCGAGCTGGCCGCCTGCAGGCCCTGGCTGGCCGCGCAACTCAACGTGGTGCAGCCGCAGCTGGTGGTGTTGGTCGGAGCTACGGCCCTTGAGGCCGTGCTGGGCATCAAAGGGGGCATCACCCGGGTGCGGGGCCAGTGGCTCGATGCCGCCGCCGCCGCCAGCGGACCTCTGGCCTTGGAGCTGGCCGGTCGGCGCTTGATGGCGATCCTCCATCCCTCCTATCTGCTGCGTTTTGGCCGCGATCAGCCGGGCAGTCCAAGGGATCTCACCCGCCGCGATCTGACCGTTGTGCGTGCCGCTGTGACAGGCTTTGGCCACCGCAGGCCTACCCAGCCATGACCGCCGCCCTGGTGAACACTCCAGCCGCTGCCGACTGGGCTGCCAATCCCCGTTACGACACCCAGATCAAGCGCCGAAAAACCCGTAGCGTGCGGGTCGGCGACGTCTGGATCGGCAGCGACCACCCGGTGGTGGTGCAGTCGATGATCAACGAGGACACCCTCGACATCGAAGGCGCCACCGCCGGCATCCGCCGGCTGCACGAAGCCGGCTGCGAAATCGTGCGCGTCACCGTGCCGTCGCTGGCCCATGCCAAGGCGATGGGCGAGATCCGCCAGCGCTTGATCGACACCTATCAGGCGGTGCCCCTGGTGGCCGATGTGCATCACAACGGCATGAAGATCGCCCTGGAGGTGGCGCAGCACGTTGACAAGGTGCGCATCAACCCGGGCTTGTTTGTGTTCGACAAGCCCGACCCGAACCGCAGCGAATTTTCAGAGGCGGAGATCGCGGCCATCGGCGAGCGCATCACCGACACCTTTGAACCGCTGGTTCAGTTGCTCAAAGAGCAGGACAAGGCCCTGCGCATCGGCGTCAACCATGGCTCCCTGGCTGAGCGCATGTTGTTTCGCTACGGCGACACGCCGCTGGGCATGGTCGAGAGCGCGATGGAGTTCATTCGCATCTGCGACCGGCTCGACTTTCACAACATTGTTGTGTCGATGAAGGCCTCGCGCGCCCCCGTGATGATGGCGGCCTACCGCATGATGGCCGACCGCATGGACAGTGAGGGGTTCCCCTACCCCCTGCACCTGGGCGTCACCGAAGCTGGCGACGGCGACTACGGCCGGGTGAAGAGCACCGCCGGCATCGCGCCGCTGCTGGCCGAGGGCATCGGCGACACGATCCGGGTCTCGCTGACCGAGGCCCCTGAAAAGGAGATCCCTGTCTGCTACTCGATTTTGCAGGCCCTGGGGCTGCGCAAGACGATGGTTGAGTACGTGGCCTGCCCCAGCTGCGGCCGCACCCTGTTCAACCTGGAGGAGGTCTTGCACACGGTGCGCGCGGCCACCGCGCACCTCACCGGCCTCGACATCGCCGTGATGGGCTGCATCGTCAACGGCCCCGGCGAGATGGCCGATGCCGACTACGGCTATGTCGGCAAGACCCCAGGCATCATCTCGCTGTACCGGGGCCGCGACGAGATCAAGCGTGTGCCTGAAGCTGAGGGCGTCGAAGCGCTGATTCAGCTGATCAAGGATGACGGCCGCTGGGTGGATCCCTGAGGCGTTCTTCGTTGGCCTGAGCTCACGTGTTGGGCTTGTGTCGAGTTCGGTGATGCCGCCTCAATGCCGCTAACTTGAAGAGACGAATGGGGCCTTGGCGGTGATGGGCAAGCGGTCAGTGGTGGTGGTGCTTGGGCTCAGTGCCTGTGCGGCCACCGCGGTTCTGGCCCAGGAGGCAGTGGTGCCCCCCGGTGGTCTCTCGCGGATCAGTGACAGCCCCAAGGAGGTCATTGATCAGACCTGGCAGATCGTTTTTCGCGACTACCTCGACACCACCGGCAAGTACAACGCTGAGCGCTGGCGCACCTTGCGCCGCGATGTTCTGGCCAAGAGCTATGGCAGCTCCAAAGAGGCCTATGACGCCATCCGGGGCATGCTCGGCAGCCTCGATGATCCGTACACCCGTTTCCTTGATCCTCGTGAGTTCAAGGAAATGCAGATCGACACCTCCGGAGAACTCTCCGGGGTGGGGATCCAGCTGAGCCTTGATAAGGACACCAAAGAGCTGGTCGTGGTCTCCCCGATCGAGGGATCGCCGGCGTCGCGCGCGGGGGTGCAGCCCAAAGATGTCATCACCGCGATCGACGGCAAGAGCACCAAGGGCATGAGCACCGAGGATGCGGTCAAGCTGATCCGCGGCCAGGCTGGTACGGCGGTCAAGCTCACCCTGCGGCGCAAGGGTCAGAGCCAGCCGCTGGAGCTCTCGCTCACCCGCGAGCGCATTGAGCTGCATGCGGTTGACAAGCAGATCAACACGACGAGCGATGGTCTGCGTATCGGCTACATCCGCCTCAAGCAATTCAATGCCAATGCCACCAAGGACATGCGGGTGGCGCTCAAAGAGCTCGACGGCAAGGTCGACGGCTATGTGCTCGATCTGCGCAGCAACCCTGGCGGACTGCTGACCGCCAGCATCGAGATCGCGCGTCAGTGGCTCAACGAGGGCACGATCGTCTCGACCAAGACGCGTGATGGCATCACCGACATCAAAAAGGCCAATGGCCGCGCGCTGACCACCAAGCCACTGGTGATTCTGGTCAACGAGGGTTCAGCCAGCGCCAGCGAGATTCTTTCGGGTGCCCTGCAGGACAACAACCGTGCCGTGCTCGTGGGTCAGAAGACCTTTGGCAAGGGTCTGGTCCAATCGGTGCGCGGGCTCTCCGATGGATCCGGCATGACCGTGACCATCGCCAAGTACCTCACCCCCAGTGGCCGCGACATTCACAAGCACGGGATCGCGCCTGATGTTTCGGTCAAGATGGGCGATCTCGAGGCCCAGCGCCTGCGCCTCGAAGATCTGGGCACCCGCAAGGACAGCCAGTACAGGGTCGCCGAATCGACCCTGGCCAAGAAGGTGCGTGGAGCCGGCTCAACCGAGAAGGCCTACAACCCTCGCTCCACCAACCTCAAGGCTGCAACCACCCCCGAGCAGGCCAGGCAGCCCAATCCCTGAACTGGGTTGGCAATCGCTTTTGCTCAGCGATTGAACGTCATGCTGCCGACCCGTGCGTTCTTGAGCCTGGTTCGCCAAGATTCATCTGGCGGCATTGATGAGCCGAGATGACTCAGGAGAATTCGATCTGGGCGCTCAAGCCCTGGTGGTGTCAGCCCTGGTCGATCGTGCTGAGCGGCAGCTGCAGTGTTGCCGGCAGCTGGGTGGTGATGCAGCGCTGGTGGATCACCGGCCCACTGGCCTGTGGGGTTGTGCTGTGGTGGCTGCTGTTTCTAGTCCTGGTCCCAGCGGCCTACAAGAGACAGATCACAACGCAAAACGCGGTCGAATGATCATGATCGACGCAGCCCTCATGACGCGTTGATGGACCCGGCTTGTGGGCTCAGGCAGCCCCGGCGACCGGTTGCATCAGGCCGCCACCTGGGGATGAATCGTCGTCGTCGTTTTTGCTGTTGCCATTCATCAGGGCATAGAGGCCAAGGGCAGCCAGGCTGATCGCAGCCGAGAGCAGACCAAAGCTGCCATCCACAGCACTGCCGAGCTCCAGCACCTCGCCCATGACGACCCGTTACAGAACTTCTCAGAATTGTAACGGATTTTTGCGGGGTTGCGTCTCTGGCTGCCTTCTGGCGGCGGTCTTTGCGGATCAGACCGCAAGCACTGCCTCGTTCTGGCTGGCCGCCTGTTCGGCGCGTTGGGTGCTGGTGAGTCCATCGGCATCGGGGATCTGGGCGGCCATGAGTTCCAGCCAGTTCTTGAGTTCCTCGACCTGCTTCTCGATCGGCAAGACCCCCAGGCCGCGGGCCAGCACCTTGGCGGTGCTGCCGCTGCCGGCCTGATACACCAGGCGGCCGTGCAGGTGCTGGGGCAGCCCCTGGCGCAGCAGCCGGAACGCTGGCTCCTCCATGGGGGTTTCCAGGGCGATGTTGGGCTTTTCGCCCTTCAGCCTTGAGAAGCCGCAGCGCTTGGCCAGCAGCTTGAGCTCCATCAGTTCAAGCAGGGCGATCACCGGCGCGGGCAGGGCGCCGTAGCGCTCCACCCACCCTGTTGCCAGCTCCAGCAGGGCGTCCTTGCTGCTGCAGCCGGTGGCAGCGCGGTAGGCCGCCATCTTTTCGTCGTTGTCAGAGATCCAGTCACCGGGTATGAACGCCGTGATCGGCAGGTCGATCTGGGTGTCGTCGACCTTGGGAATGTCCTGACCCTGAATCTCAGCCAGGCACTCCTGCAGCATTTCCATGTAGAGGTCGAAGCCGATCGTCTCCATCTGGCCGCTCTGCTCGACGCCCAGCAGGTTGCCGACGCCGCGGATCTCCATGTCGCGCATCGCCAGCTGGTAGCCAGAGCCCAGTTGGGCGAATTCTTGAATCGCCCGCAGCCGCGCCCGCGCCGCCTCGCTCAGCGACGCATCGCCCGGATAAAACAGCCAGGCATGGGCCTGGATGCCGCTGCGGCCCACCCGGCCCCGCAGTTGATACAGCTGGGCCAGGCCGAACTTGTGGGCGTCCTCGATCAGGATCGTGTTGACCCGGGGGATGTCGAGGCCGCTCTCGACGATGGTCGTGCAGAGCATCAGATCGGCCTCACCGGCGTTGAAGGCGACCATGGCGCTTTCGAGCTCGCCTTCAGCCATCTGGCCGTGGGCCACCAGCAGCCGCAGCCCCGGCAGCATGGCGCGCAGCTGGGTGGCCACCTCCTCGATGCCCTCGACCCGGGGCACCACATAAAAGATCTGCCCGCCCCGGTCCAGCTCCTGGCGGATGGCGCTGCGCACGGCCTCCTCATCGAGCGAGGCCAGGTGGGTCTTGATCGGCCGGCGCAGCGGCGGCGGCGTGGTGATCAGGCTCATCTCGCGCACGCCCGAGAGGCTCATGTAGAGCGTGCGCGGGATCGGCGTGGCGCTCAGGGTCAAGACGTCGACGTCCTTGCGCAGGGCCTTGATCTTTTCTTTCTGGTTGACCCCGAAGCGCTGCTCTTCATCGACCACCAGCAGCCCCAGCTGCTTGAACGTGGTGCCCTTGCCCAGCAGCTGGTGGGTGCCCACCACCACGTCGACCGAGCCTTCGACCAGTCCCTCGAGGATCGTCTTGCGCTCGCCTGCGGTCCTGAAGCGGTTGAGCAGGCTCACCTTGAGCGGGTAAGGGGCGAAGCGCTCGCTGAGCGTGCGCCAGTGTTGCTGCGCCAGCACCGTGGTGGGGGCCAGCATCGCCACCTGCTTGCCGGCGGTGACGGCCTTGAAGATGGCGCGGATCGCCACTTCGGTCTTGCCGAAGCCCACATCGCCGCAGACCAGCCGGTCCATCGGCTGGGGCTGCTCCATGTCTTGTTTGACATCGGCGATCGCCTTGACCTGGTCAGGCGTGGGCTCGTAGGGGAACGAGTCCTCCAGTTCGACTTGCCAGGGACCGTCGGGGGGGTAGGCGAAGCCCGGCGCCTTGTGGCGCTCGGCGTAGAGCTTGACCAGATCGACGGCCACCTTGCGGATGGCCTTTTTGGCGCGCTCCTTGGCCTTGCTCCAGGCGGTGCCGCCCATGCGGTTGAGCTCGGGCGGGGCGTCGCTGGTGGCGCGGTAGCGGCCCAGGCTGCCCAGCTGGTCGGCCGCTACCCGCAGCAACCCGTCGGCGTACTGCACCACCAGGTAGTCGCGCGAGTCGCCGCCGATGGCGAGCTTCTCGAGCTTGAGAAACTTGCCGATGCCGTGGTTGCGGTGCACCACGAAATCGCCGGGCCGCATCTTGTTCGGATCGACCGTGCGGCTGGCGGCCTTGCGGCGGCGGCGCACGTAGCCCGTGGCCGCCAGGCTGTGCTGACCGAAGAACTCCCGGTCGGTGATCAGCACCAGCCGCCAGGCCGGCAACTGCAGCCCCTCGAGCTCGGCGGTGCCGCGGGTCTTGAGGGCCACGGGGGTGTTCTGCTCGATCAGCCGCTCGATCGCAGGGGTGTCGAGCGGGTTGGGCACAAAGCGGGCGATGCAGTCGTGCTCTTCCAGCAGGGCGGTGGCGCGGCTGGGCTGGGCCGACAGCAGCCACACGCTGGCCCGCTCCCGCTGGAAGTCTTTGATCAGGCCCGCCAGCTTGCCGAAGGCGTTGGGATAGGCCGGCACCGTGCGGCTCGCCAGATCGAGTTGGTTGGGGTGGTGGTCGGTTTCGTGCAGCTCGCACAGGTCAAAGCCGGCAAAGCTGCCTGATGCTTCTGCCAGCGCTTCGGCTGGATCACGGTGCAGCAGCTGCGGCAGCGCGTCGCCCAGCTCGGCTTCAACGTCGGCGTGGTGGCTGACCACGTGGTCAAACCACTGCTGGCCGTGGGCCAGCGCGGCGCGGCGCTCGTCAACGGCGATCAGGGTCTGGGGCGGCAGGTAATCAAGCAGTGAGGCTGGCTGCTGCCAGGCCAACCCCATCAGCCGCCTGAGACCGTCCTCGGGGGTGCCGCCTTCGAGCAGCTGCTCGAGGGCCTCAGGGCTCAGCAGCGCCTCCAAACCATCGGGCATGGACTCGCGCAGGGCGCTGGCAATGAGCGGCCCATAGCCGCTGGGGGTGAGCCGCACCACCTCGATCGCATCGAGCGAGCGCTGCGTGGCGGGGTCGAATTCGCGGATTTTTTCAAGCTCTTCGCCAAAG
>Ga0194126_10004680_pt1 | contig 20752 bp, 25 predicted proteins | sample TA2KigC150mmetaG_FD_148641 | JGI IMG/M metagenome (GOLD analysis project Ga0194126, IMG submission 148641) | Freshwater microbial communities from Lake Tanganyika, Tanzania - TA2015035 Kigoma Deep Cast 150m | ecosystem: Environmental > Aquatic > Freshwater > Lake | place: Tanzania: Lake... | reverse complement strand
CGAAGCCGGATTGAGTTTTTAAGCCGAATTATTTTTCCCAATTCAGCTCCATAACATTTTAGTAATATGTGAAATCTGACAATGTCTATATGTCCATATCGTCCATTATATCCATCAGAACATTTTAATAGGGTCAGAATATAGTGTCTCTTCCCCCCCGCTTGCGTGGGAATGAAAGTGTCTCTTCTCCCCCTGCTTGCGGGGGGAAGAACAATCACATACGTAAATTATATTCTGCCCCAGTTAAACATAGCGCATTTCTTTATAAGTCTTTAGAACATTTATACCTATAGAATTTGAGTAAATATTTTGGAACATGTTAGCAACACCGAATCACCCTTTGTCGAGAAGGTCGTCAATGTCAATCGTGTGGCGAAGGTCGTCAAGGGTGGTCGCAATTTTAGTTTCAACGCTTTAGTCGTCGTCGGGGACGGCGCTGGCCAGGTCGGTTTCGGGCTGGGCAAGGCGCGCGAAGTCGTCGATGCCATAGCCAAAGCCACCGATGCCGCCAAACGGGCGATGAAGTCTTATCCGCTCGCCGGCAGCACTATTCCGCATGCGGTTTTAGGTCGTTACGGCGCCGGTAAAGTCCAATTAAAGCCGGCTTCGCCCGGCACAGGCATCATCGCCGGCGGCGCGGCGCGGGCAGTTATGGAATGCCTCGGCGTGCGCAATGTCCTATGCAAGTCGTTAGGTTCAGCCAATCCGGTCAACGTGCTGCGGGCAACCTTCGATGGATTGACCCAGTTATACGACGCCGCTTCAATGGCGCGCAAGCGCGGGATGAGCGTGCGCGAATTGCTCAACCTGCCGCGTCGGGAGGCGACCAATGCCTGAAATGGTTCGCATCACATACACCCGCAGTTCCATCGGCTGCCCGATGCGACAAAAACGCACCATACGCGCGCTCGGCTTCCGCCGTCTGCACCAGTCGAAGATATTAAAAGATTCAAAATCGCTGCGTGGAATGCTTCTGCAAGTAGCACACCTGGTCAAGGTTACGCCGGCGCCTATTTCCGAACCGGCTGCCGTTGTCGTCGAACCAGCGCCTATTTTAACCGATGAGAAAGTCGATGACGAATAATTATTTCGGCGACCTCGGCAATCTGTGTCCGGCTAAAGGCGCGGTTAAAAAGGAAAAGCGCATTGGACGCGGACGCGGCTCAGGACATGGCGACCGCGCGACTAAAGGAAATAAAGGCGCGCAGTCCCGCTCAGGTTATACCTACCGGCCAGGCTTTGAGGGCGGACAGATGCCGTTGCAGCGACGCGTGCCTAAGCGTGGTTTCAATGTCCCCAACCGGACTGAGTATCTGGAAATAAAATTGACCGACCTACATCGCATTGCGGGAACGGATGTCAATCCGGCTACGGTTCGGCTGGCAGGTTTGGCAAAGGGGAAAGGTCCGATAGTCCTTTTAGGCGGAATTAGCACAGTTGAGAATTTGCCAGCCTATAATGTCGAAGTCCATCGCATTACTAAGCCGGCACGCGCGGCCGTCGAGAAAGCCGGCGGTAAAGTTACAATCCTGACGCTCGAACCCAAAGACCGACGCGTCAAGAAGGGACCGAAACCCAAACCGAAGACGAAGAAATAACGCTCAGCGAACTGTTCGTAACGGCGCATTCTACTATCGGTCGCAGTTTTGATAAAACGCTTTATGCTTCAAAAATTTCAAAATATCTTTAAAATCCCCGAACTCAAGCGGCGCATCATATTTACGCTGCTGGTGTTTGCCGTCTATCGCTTAGGCGGACATGTGCCCGTGCCGGGGATCAACGCTTTTGCTTTAGGCGAGTTTTTACGCCAATCGCAAAACACCCTCTTCGGTCTGTATGATATGTTCGCCGGAGGCAATTTCGGGCGCGCCACCGTCTTTGCCCTCGGTATTATGCCTTACATCAGCGCTTCGATTATCCTGCAATTAATGGGCACAGTCGTCCCTTCGCTGCAGAAATTGCAACAGGAAGGCGAAGAGGGCCGCAAGAAAATCAACCAATGGACACGCTACTTAACCGTCGGTATTTCAGCCGCCCAAGCCACCGGCACGAGCATCTTCCTGTCGCAAATTCCCGTAACCGCCAGCGGTATGCCCGTCGTGCCTAATCCCGGCCTCGGCTTTATGCTGATGACAGTCATCACTTTGACCACCGGCACGATATTCATAATGTGGCTGGGCGAGCAGATTACCGAGCGCGGCATCGGCAACGGCATCAGTCTCTTGATATTTATCGGCATCATCGACCGCATACCGTATGCCTTCCTCGATGAATACCAATTGATGATGCAAGGCTTACGTTCGATTTTTATGGAAGCGCTGCTGCTGGCTTTGATGTTCGGCACGATCATCGGCGTTGTGGCTTTGACGCAGGGAATGCGCAAAATCAATGTGCAATATGCCAAGCGGGTAGTCGGACGCAAGGTCTATGGCGGGCAATCGACGCATATTCCGCTGCGCGTCAATACCGCCGGCGTGATGCCCATCATCTTCGCCCAGACGATTATGTTCGTCCCACAAACCGTCGCCACTTTTCTGCCGGAAGGAATTATCCGCGACTGGTTGATGACCGGCTTCTCCCATCAATCAGCGCCGTATCTGCTGATATATATGGTTCTTATAGTGTTTTTCACCTTCTTTTACACCGCAGTGGCTTTCAATCCAGTCGATGTAGCAAACAACTTAAAGAAACACGGCGGACTTATTCCTTCCGTCAAACCAGGCAAGCGCACTGCAGAATATCTCGACAATATTCTGACGAAAATCACCCTGCCAGGCTCAATCGCCTTGGGTATAATCGCCATTGTACCATCGATTGTTACGATGAATGTGAATGTGTCGTATAATTTCGCTTCATTCTTCGGCGGGACAGGACTGTTGATTGTAGTCGGTGTGGCGTTGGACACCTTGCAGCAAATCGAAGCGCATCTCTTGATGCGGCACTATGAAGGATTAATGAAGAGCGGTAGAATCCGCGGACGCAGGAGGATGTAATGAAAGTTCCAGATTTCTCGAGCGAAACCAACAAATTCAAGTTTCTTAAACCTGCGGCATATTCGGTAAGCATCTGGACAAAGGTGCCGTTTGAAAAAGAACAACTTTTAAGAAGTATTATCGAATTTGCTAAGAAATTCCCTGAATTCGACGATTTCGAAGCAGATAAGGACGGTTCAAGGTTGAAGTTAGGTTATAAGACCTCGATAACAGACGAGGAATATTATTTCCGAATTATGCGGAATTGCTCATTTGAATTTGTCTGGGGTCCTTCAGTCAAGATAAATCTTGATGAATTCATCAGCCGGTTGATTAACGAAATGCAGAATATACTTGGTATTAGCCTGCTTCATATCGAAGGTGTTGATTATAAGTATTATACCATCTATAATCTTGAAACAAATATTTCGCAACTTGTCTGGAATACATATTTTTCAAATTCACCTCTCAACCAAGCCCTGGATTTGGAAATGGTTAATCAAGACAATTTTGGTTTTCGAGGAATTTTAGATAAACAGCGTGTCTATATCATTGGATTTGAATCTAATGTCGCAGACAAAGAAGTAATTGAAAAGAAATTTTCAAATGATAGACTGACAATTACTTGCGGTATTGCTCTTGTTCGGGATATTTCAATTAACGCAGGATTGGATAATATCATTAATCGACATTTGGATATCGCTTCAAAATTAATTCGCGAAAGATTTTTACCTTATATAATCGAACCGATGGATAGAGCAATCGAAGAGATAGAAAATTCCAAATTGAGCGAAAAATGACTATACAAGATATCATCGATATTCTAAAAAACAACGACCTGCAGAATTGGGTTGTCGTTTCTTTGGTTTCTATAATAGTCATTAGAGATATTTGGAAATCTATATTAAGACACAGAAGAGATAACCAGAAGCATACTGAAGAAATGCAAAAAATGAAGATGATTGAAAAGTCGATCCAGATAATCGAAGATTCTATGAAAACTATATTAGAACGGATTAGCGCTCAAATGGACAAACTAATATGGTTTCTAACTACTCAAAAAAAATCCTGAGAAAACAATGTTCACAATAATACTCTGCTTCATTTTATTGATTTGGTTGATAGCGCAGATAGTTATCGACCATTACGAGAGTAAAATTAAGAATCCTAACTTCGATTCAATTGCAAAAACACTCTCTGACCTAACAAAAACTATCGATAAACTCTCACAAATCCAAGGAAGTATCGATGTTAATATGGCAGACTTACTTCGAAAGGCAGATACCGATAGCGCGAAAAAGGAAATCGTTGCTTTGAGCGAAAAATATGATGATTTACCACATAATCAAATTCTACTTTACAGCGTCTTTCATAAATCAAATTATGACGAGTTGTATAATCCCTCGAAAAAAGCGCCTAAAACTGAAGAAAGGTTCCAGTTAAGGAATTTGACTGGTTATTATACAAGGCCCTTCGAAGTTATTAATCCGTATAATCCTTCGAGTAATTAGTGTTCGATGAGAAAGTCAAATTAGTCATCCTCCTCGGCGCGCCGGGCGCCGGGAAAGGCACGCAAGCCGAACGCATCGCGGCAAAGTATAATCTAAAACACCTCTCGACCGGGGATCTGCTGAGAGCCGAGATCGAAAATAGCACAGAACTGGGTAAATCAGCCCAAGCCTATATGAACGTCGGCAAATTAGTGCCGGACGATGTCATTCTCAAGATGGTCGAGACTTATTTCAGCCGGCATGCGGACTGTGGTATTCTGCTGGATGGATTTCCACGCACCATAGCCCAAGCCGAAGGTCTAGCGCGCTTCACAGTCGGCCGAAATATCCTGACACTGTCCATCGATGTTGAAGCGGATGCTGTAATCGAACGGCTGTCGAGCCGCCGCAGTTGCAAAGTATGCAAGAAAATCTATAATCTGGCGCTGCCGACCTATCCTCCTGATGAACGTTGCGAATGCGGCGGCGAATTATACCAGCGCGATGACGATAAGCCGGAAACGATAAGGAACCGGCTGGCAGTGTATGACGCGCAAACGATGCCATTAATCGAGTTTTATCGCAATCAAGGTTTTTTACACCGTATTCCAGGTTCAGGGTCGCCCGATGATGTCTGGACTAAAGTTCAAGGCGCGATAGGTTGATACGCATCAAAAGCCCGCGCGAAATCGAGAAGATGCGGCGCGCCGGGAAAGCGCTGGCCGAAGTGTTTGTAGAATTGGTCGATGTGATACAACCGGGAATAGTAACGCGTGAGATCGATAAAATAGTCGAGTCTGCAATTCGAACGCGCCGCGGCAAGCCAGCTTTCAAGGGCTATCGCGGAGGTAACGACCGGGCTTTTCCTGCCGCAACCTGCATATCCATCGAGGCTGAAGTTGTGCATGGCGTGCCGTCCCATCGCAGACTCCTCAATGGCGAAATCGTTGGCATCGACATAGGAATGGAACTAGACGGCTGGTTCGCCGATATGGCCGCTTCGTTTTTAGTCGGCGAAGTTAACCTGACCCGCCTCAAATTGCAGTGCGCAACCCGTGAAGCGTTGTATTGCGGCATAGCGCAAGCACGCGCCGGCGGCAGACTATCGGACATCGGCAGCGCAATTGAAAATTGGGTCGGCCGATATGGCTTTTCGGTCGTTCACGATTTAGTCGGACACGGCATCGGCTCTAAACTGCATGAAGACCCAGCCGTGCCAAATTACTTCACCCGCAACGGCGATGTCAAACTCGTCCCTGGAATGACACTGGCGATTGAGCCGATGGTCTCGGCCGGCGACTACCGCATCCGGTTCTTAAAGGACGATTGGACAGCGATAACTATCGACGGCGCGCCAGCCGGCCATTTCGAGCATACGGTCTTGATTACGGATAATGAACCCGAAATATTGACCTTGCTCGAAGGAGGCAAAGACCCCTGGCATATCGCAGCCTTTAATAAAAAGGAATGATATTTGCCTAAAGAAGATGCCATCCGCATCGACGGTATTGTCGTGGAAACGCTACCCAATGCGACATTTCAGGTCAAATTAGAACAGGGACATTTAGTTCTAGCGCATATATCTGGGCGGATGCGAATGAATTATATCAAAATCCTGCCAGGCGACAAAGTTACAGTCGAACTTTCGCCTTATGACCTGTCACGCGGGCGGATTATCTATAGATATAAATAACATAAGAGGCAATTGCAAAAGTGTTGGATTGACTGATGGCAAGGCGGACGCCCTCGTCCGCCGCATTCTATGCTTGGTTTTCGGCGGACGACAGCGCCCGCCTTGCCATGGTCTGAGTTTTATGGATCAATCATCACTTTTGCAATTAGCTCAGAAAACTTGTTTTTATCTGGAAATCTATCCCCCCGCTTGCGGGAGGAGAAAGGGAGGCGCATTCGAAGAATGCCTCTCACTACATCCCATAAGGCGAAGTGAATTCAGCATCGAGGTTCTAAATGAAAGTTCGGTCATCAATCAGGCGTATTTGCGCCAATTGCAAAATCGTCCGCCGACAAGGCGTCGTGCGGGTGATATGCAAAAATCCCAAGCACAAGCAGAGACAGGGTTAGTATGCCACGCATTGCCGGCGTCGATATTCCGCGCCATAAGCGCGTCGAAATCGCGCTAACTTATATTTACGGCATCGGGCGCCATACATCCAATTTGATTTTAGCCAAAGCGGGTATCAATCCGGATACCAAAGCCGACGCCTTGACCGACGAACAGGTCAAGAAAATTCGCGATGTCATCAATGAGGATTACAAGGTCGAGGGCCCGCTGCGCACCGAAGTGCAAATGAACATCAAGCGGCTCATCGACATCGGCTGCTACCGCGGCACGCGCCATAAGAAAGGTCTGCCGGTGCGAGGACAAAATACGCGCAACAACGCCCACACCCGGCGCGGCAAGAAACGCGCTTCGCCGTCGAAAAAGAAAGCCTAATCAAAGTTTATATAAACATAGTTCTAAGGTAATTTTACACCCTTGGCAAAGACCGAAAAGAAACGCACGAAGAAAAAAGAGAAGGTTGACGCTGTCGGCGTGGCGCATATTAAAGCCTCCTTCAACAATACCATCATCACATTGACCGACAACTTCGGCAATGTCATTACCTGGGCAACTTGCGGACGGGTCGGGTTTAAAGGTTCGCGCAAAAGCACGCCATTTGCCGCCGGACAAGCCGCCGCAAATGCCGCCAAAGCCGCTATTGAGCGCGGTTTGCAGAAAGTCGCGGTTCTTGTCAAAGGTCCAGGTTCAGGCCGCGAATCGGCTATCCGCTCGCTGCAATCAGCCGGACTAATCATTTCTTCTATCCGCGACATCACGCCGCTGCCGCATAACGGCTGCCGGCCTAAAAAACGACGCAGGATTTAGAAGTGAATTAAGTTTGGAATTGCAGTCACACCGAACGAACGAAGTAAAGCCCTAATTGAGACAAGATTCTTTACTTCGTTGAATGACGACGCAGAAGCCTCAATTCCTATAAGCATTATAATAAAGAAAAATTATGGCACGCTATACAGGGCCAGTCTGCAAACTGTGCCGGCGCGAGGGCTCAAAACTATTTCTCAAAGGCGAACGCTGCTTTACGGCTAAATGCGCTTTCGAACGACGTAATTATGCTCCCGGCCAGCACGGACAGAATCGGCGCTTTAAAATTTCGAACTACGGCATTCAACTACGCGAAAAGCAGAAAATCCGCCGCGCCTACGGTTTACTCGAGCGTCAATTTCACACGACCTACGAGAAGGCTTCACGCGAGCGCGGCATTACCGGCGAGAATATGTTGATACGGCTGGAGAGCCGGCTGGATAATATCGTCTATCGGTTGGGTATGTCGCCTTCGCTGCGCGCGGCGCGCCAACTCGTCAGCCACGCTCATTTTGAAGTCAACGGTCGAATCGTTAACATTCCTTCTTACCGGCTCAAGCCGGGCGATGTCGTGCGGGTGCGCGACCGTTCGCCGATGCGGCTGAACAGCGATTCCATCGTTCATACGGCTATGCGCCGCATTCGCGAAGGCCGCGCCGCGCCTTACTTGACTTTAGACAAAGCCAAAATGGAAGGGATTTTCATCCAAACGCCCAAACGCGAAGAGATTCCCGTGATTGGGCGTGAACAATTGGTCGTCGAACTCTATTCACGGTAAAGAGTATGAGCGCTAAAATCGGATCGGTCGGTATGAACGGTCTGGGCATCCAAATGCCGGAGTCGATTGAGGTTGATAATACAACCTTCCGGGCAACCTACGGAAAATTCACCATCCAGCCCTTAGAACGGGGATATGGGACAACCATCGGCAACGCCATCCGACGCATATTGCTGTCTTCGTTGCCGGGCGCCGCGATCACCTCGATTCGCATTAGCAACGTGCTGCACGAATTTACGACAATTCCCGGCGTCAAGGAAGACCTGACCGAGATAGTCCTGGCGCTCAAGGAAGTTCGCGTGAAAATGTTAGCGCGGCGCAGCGACAAGATGCGGCTGCACCTCAAAGGTCCGAAAGTCTTCACCGCCGGCGATTTGCAAGCAGACACGAAAGAATTTGAAATCCTCAATCCTGAGCATATCATTGCTCATTTGAACAATGACGCCGAACTCGATTTTGAATTCACCGTCAAGCGCGGCCGGGGGTATGTGCAGGCCGATGACAACCGTGAACCCGACACGCCGCTCGGCACAATCCCGCTCGACGCCATCTATACCCCAATTGAACGCGTCAAGTTCGATGTCGAGAATACGCGCGTCGGGCAACGCATCGACTACGAAAAACTGACCATTGAGGTCTGGACCGACGGATCCATCACGCCGGACGACGCCTTGAGTCAAGCCGGTAAATTATTGCGCGAACATATTCAGTTGTTCATCAATTTTGATGTCGGTCCCATAGATGAAGAACGCATCGGTGAAACAGACGAAGATATCCTGCGCATCCGCCGGTTGCTGCGCAAACCAGTCGATGAGTTGGAACTGTCAGTGCGCTCGGCGAACTGCCTCAAAGAAGCTAAAATCCGCACAATTGCCGATCTAGTTGCGCGCGAAGAAGTCGATATGCTTAAATTTAAGAACTTCGGCCGCAAATCGCTCAACGAACTGGCGGATGTGCTGACCGAACACGGTCTGCATTTCGGCTTCGACACCGAAAAGTATTTAGGCGCTGAAGCCAGACGCAAGGCGCACGCGCAGCTATAACATTCAATTTTCGCTCCCTTCCCGCCTGATGATATCGCCCTAATGGGAGGATAATATCCGGTTCGCACATTCTCATATAAGTACTGAAAGTGCATATATTAATAAAATTCAATGCGACATTTATACGATAAAATTCATCTCGGACGCTCCGCCGACCATCGCCGCGCTTTGTTTGGCAATATGTCCGCGTCGTTATTTTTACATCGTCGAATAATCACGACTTTAGCCAAAGCCAAGTCAGTTCGACGTTATGCCGAGCGGATGATAACTTTTGCCCGGCGGGGCGATTTGGCTGACCGGCGTCTAGTAGCATCGCGAGTGCGTAACAAGGAAGCCGTCAAGATTCTGTTCGACCAGTTAGGTCCACACTTTAAAAACCGCGACGGCGGCTACACACGCATCATTCATCTGGGCCCAAGACCAGGCGACGCAGCGCCGATGGCGATTTTGGAATTGGTCGGTTTCGACGATTTGGCCGCAGTTCAACCCGAGAGCAAGGCCAAATCGGGCGGTAAATCGCGCTTGAAAGCCTCGCAGAAAGCCGCGGCTGAAAAGGCGGACAAATCCAAATCCAAAGCCTCCTAATCTCAAATTAAGACTGAAGCGGAGGGTGAATCTAAACCTGAGCTGGCCTAATGCCGCAAATTCATTGTTTGCAATTAAATATACTGGACTTAGGGCGAATCTATACTCTTTACGGTATTAATCTGAATATTAACGAGCGCGCTAAGGGCAGTCTGCATCGCTGCGGATTGCCCTTGCTCGCTTTTGTCGAAGAAGTCGAGTTCGATCTTTTGCTCGCATATATATACACTACATCAGAATTGTGCGTCATTCCTGTTTTCATAGCAATGATGACTTTTATCGTCGCATAAAAATATGAACTTCTAATTATCGAGGAAGGAAATGACAATCGATATTCGCAATTTATTCAATGTCAAAGACGCGCCTTTGCGCTGCCGAGGCTGGGTGCAGGAAGCTGCCTTGAGAATGTTGCTCAACAACCTGGATCCGGCCGTCGCCGAGAACCGCGACGAACTGATTATATACGGCGGCACCGGCAAGGCGGCGCGCAACTGGGAAGCCGCTAACGCCATCGCACAGACGCTGCTCGATTTAACCGACGACGAGACGCTGCTAGTCCAATCCGGCAAACCAGTCGGCATCCTGCCCACGCATCGCGACGCGCCGCGGGTATTGATAGCCAATGCCAATTTAGTTCCGCATTGGGCGAATTGGGATTACTTTCGCGAACTCGAGCGACAAGGACTCATTATGTTCGGCCAGATGACCGCCGGATCATGGATTTACATCGGCACACAGGGCATTCTGCAAGGCACTTACGAGACCCTGGCGGAACTGGCACGGCAACGCTTCGGCGGCAGCCTTAAACATCGACTGACGGTTACCGCCGGCCTAGGCGGAATGGGCGGCGCTCAACCGCTGGCGATTACAATGAACGAAGGCGCAGCCTTAATCGCTGAAGTCAATCCAGAGCGAATTCAGCGCCGGCTGGCTACCCGCTACCTCGACAAATCGACTGAAAACATCGACCAAGCCATCGATCAGGCGCTTGCTGCTAAAGCCAAAGGACAAGCGATTTCCATTGGCATCCTGGCTAATGCCTGCGACCTTCTGCAAAGACTCGTTCAGCGCGGCATCACCCCCGACGCCCTCACCGACCAGACTTCCGCTCACGATGAACTCAACGGTTATGTGCCTGCCGGACTAAACTACGCCCAAGCCAACGAATTGCGCTCTATTGACCCCGGTGAATATATAAAACGCGCCTATGCCACAATGGTGCGCCATTTAAATGCGATGGTTACATTGATGGATAGAGGCAGCGCGACTTTCGACTACGGCAACAACTTACGGGCGCAAGCGCAAAAGGGCGGCGCCGAGCGGGCTTTTGCCTTCCCCGGCTTTGTCCCGGCATTTATTAGACCGTTGTTTTGCTTGGGCAAGGGACCTTTCCGCTGGGCAGCGCTGTCCGGTCGTCCAGAAGACATCTATAAGACCGACGCCAAAGTCCTTGAATTATTCCCGAATGACGAACCGCTGCGCCGCTGGATAAAAATGGCTGAAGAACGAGTAGCATTCCAAGGCTTGCCGGCGAGAATATGCTGGTTAGGTTTGGGCGAGCGGCACAAGTTCGGTCTCGCTATCAATGAAATGGTCGCCAAGGGGGAGTTAGCCGCGCCGATTGTCATCGGACGCGACCACCTCGACACCGGATCGGTGGCTTCGCCTTTTAGAGAAACTGAAGGGATGCTGGATGGCTCGGATGCAGTCGCCGACTGGCCTATTTTGAACGCGTTAGTGAATGCGGTATCCGGGGCGAGTTGGGTGTCATACCATCACGGCGGCGGCGTCGGCATAGGTTATTCGCTGCATGCCGGAATGGTAATCGTCGCCGATGGAACGCCGGAAGCCGCCAAACGACTTGCTCGCGTCCTCTGGAACGACCCGGCGACCGGCGTCATACGCCATTCCGATGCCGGATACGAAACCGCTAAACAAACAGCGGCAAAGTGCGGCGTGAAACTGCCGTCGGTGTAGCAAATAACGGTAGAGCAGGCGTTCCTGCCAATCAGTTAAGGAGGACGGGCGTCCCTGCCCGTCTGCAAGATTGGACAGAGATACCTGTCCTCCTATAGAAAAATAGTCGAAAACAACCTGCTCTAAAATAAATATATTATGACTTCCGAACCGTTTCAACCCAATATCGACCGTCTGACTTCGGCCGAGCGACGGCTTTTACGCTGGGGTAAGCGCGAGGAACGCCGCTTTGGCTCGCTCGGTATGCTGTTGGAAGGCGCTAAACTCGTCGAAGAAGGCTTAAAAGAACATCTTGGGCTGAATTGCGGCTGGTTCACCGGTGAATTTGCTGAAGACAACAGGGAATTATTGAATCGACTGCGCTCTGTCGGGTGTCGAATTAGACCGGTTAGTTCGCGTGTGATGCGGCAAATATCGGATATGGAAACGCCGCCGGGCATCGCAGTAGTCAGCGAACAAGTCGATGTCCGGCTGCGAAATCCATTCGACCCATTCAAATTGATTGTGGCTTTGATAGCCGCGCAGGATCCAGGCAATTTGGGCGGCGTCATACGCACAGCGGATTATTTTGGCGTGGACGAAGTCTGGCTCAGTGTAGGCTCCGCCGACCCCTTCGGCCCGAAGGCTCTGCGCGGCGCAATGGGCGCGACATTCCGCGTTCCAGTAGCGCGCTTCGACGACTTACGTTCGCAAATTCTTCGCTTCAAAAAATACGGCGCAGTCATCTGGGCGGCCGTCGCCCACGGCAAAGTCGAAACAAATATAATACATTCAGAACGGATGATTTTGCTCTTCGGCAATGAGAGCCGGGGATTATCCCCTGATGAATTGAAATTAGCAGATAAGCGCGCCAAGATTGCCGGCGCCGGACGGGGAGAGTCGCTTAATTTGGGCGTTGCGGTGGGGATTATGGTTCATCAAGCGCTCGTGTTGTGTCAATAAAGTCCTGTCGTATGTCATCCTTCACTTCGTTCAGGATGACGACATCTTACGCTTGATATAGCGCTAGAAAACAGAGGAATCGTCATCCCGCTGCGCGGTGCAACCGAAGATGGAAATAGTCTTGAGCGCTAACAGCCTTAATGTTGTCCATATAGTCAATAATGTATATATAGTCCATTTCTTGATCTAAAATCGTCTATTTTCTAAGTAATATAGATTGTTATGGTAGAAAGTGGTTACCACAAAAACAAACAACCCCTTTCGGGGTCGTTTGCAAAGACGCTAAACCTTCCACCTCCAGATAAACTGGATTAATTATAAATTAATGAAGAGAGCATATTAAAGTCGAGAGTTTTGCAGATTAAAAATCAAAAAAGTTGAATTTTACTACTTTAACATCATTCGTAATAAACTGTATTTTAATAACATAATTCCAATACACTAAGAAATTTCCCGAAAGGAGTTTTCGATGTTCAATTACACTTTTCACAATCTCTCCAGATTTGTCTTACTATTCACGGTTTTTGTATTTACCGTCATTGGCTGCGGCAGCGGCGAGCGGCCGGGGATAAAAGTGCATTACGAGAAAGTTGACACACCGCCAGGCGCGCTGCCGGATGTGCCGGCCGAGTTAGGCGGCGAAGGCTTCACCGGCGAAGGCTGGCTAACTAACGCCGATTACGAAGGCATCGGCGACCCGCGCGCTGTGCCAGGCGGGACCTTCACTATGGCAATCTTTGAATTCCCCGCCACTCTGCGCACCATCGGCAAGGACTCGAACAGCGAATTTATCTACCTCATCGACAACCTAGTCTATGAGAGCCTGATGGGCATCCATTCGATGACGATGCAGTATGTCCCCGGGCTGGCGACCCACTGGAAAATATCCGAGGACAAGCAGACTTTCTGGTTCCGCCTCGACCCGCGCGCCCGCTTCGCCGATGGCAGCCGCGTAACCACCGAGGATGTCATCGCCTCGTGGAAACTACGCGTCGATGAAAAAATCCTCGCGCCTTATTCAAATATCTTATGGAGTAAATTCGATGAGCCGGTCGCCGAATCACCCTACATCATCCGTGTGAGCTGCAAAGAACTCAACTGGCGCTTTTTCATATACTTCGGCGGAATGAATATTCTGCCGGCGAAATATATCGCTTCCGGCGGCGAAAACTATATGAAAGAATTTCAATTCAAAATGCCGCCCGGCAGCGGTCTTTATGAAATCGAACACGATAAAATCATCAAGCAGAAAGTCCTCTCGCTGCGCAAACGGCAAGACTACTGGGACAAAGACAATCCCAAAGGCAAAGGCGTCGGCAACTTCGACCGCCTGAAATTCGTCGTAGTGAACGACGAACGACTGATGTTCGAGAAGTTCAAGAAGGGCGAGACCGATTTTTATCAGGTCGGACGCGCCCAGTGGTGGCGCGAAGAGTGCGACTTCGATAATGTCAAACGCGGGTTAGTCCAAAAACGCAAAATTTACAACGACGACCCGCAAGGCATCAGCGGCGTCGTCTTCAATATGCGCGTCGAACCGTTCAACGACATCCGTATGCGCAAAGCCATCGTGCACCTTTTAAACCGCGAAAAATTAAACAACGAACTATTCTTCAAAGAATACACCTTCCTCGATAGTTACTTCCCCGGCGGGATTTACGAGAACCCCGACAATCCCAAATACCGCTACGACCCCGATTTAGCCGTGAAACTACTGGCTGAATGCGGCTGGAATAAGCGCAACGCCGAAGGCTGGTTGACCAACGCTAAAGGGCAGACCATCGAACTGGAACTGGCTTATGCGTCGGTCGGCTCCGAGCGCATATTCACAGTCTTCCAAGAAGATCTAAAAAAGGTCGGCATCAAGTTGAACTTGAAACAAACCCAAGGTTCGACGCTGTTTAAGATGGTCAACGAGCGCAAGTTCATCATCCACTGGCAGTCGTGGGGCGGACTGTTCTTCCCCAATCCAGAGAACGATGTGTCGTCCTGGACCGCCGATGTCGAGAACACCAACAACCTCGCCGGCGTCAAGAACCCCGAAATTGACTCGCTCTGCAAAGTCTATAATATAACCTTCGACCAGGAAGAGCGCGTAAAAATCATCCGCCGCATCGACCGCATCCTGATGGACATCCAGCCCTTCGCTTTAGCATGGTATGCGCCCTTCCACCGCATCCTTTACTGGAGCAAGCTCGACGCTCCGGAATACTATTTCACCCGCACCGGCGACTGGCGGTCAGCGCTTTCGCTATGGTGGCTCGACCCGGAAAAGGAAAAGGCTCTCGAAAAAGCCCGCAAAGACAAGTCCATCAATTTTCCTGTCGGAGAAACCGATGTAATGTATTGGCCTGAATACAACAAAACTCACGGGCAGCAATATACTATAAAAGAGTAAAAGTCCGGCAAAATTTGATTATATTATAGGTCGTGCTTTGCCCGCTTTCGACTCGCTATAGTCGATAGCGAAAGAAGTAGTGTTGCGTCAGGTGTTTATGCACCTGACGCAATAGGGTTGCCGTCGAACGTGCCGAAGGCGCGTCTTTCCCGCGCAGGCGGGAAACCAGACTAAAGTTCTAAATCGATAATAAAACTTCAGTAGTTTCAACCTTATCCGTGAGGTTTATTATGCCGGACGAAACACTAAAGGAAGCCCTATCAGACATTCGAGCCAAACTTCTTGCAGGCGACTTCTATCAGAACGAGGAACATATCCGTTTTTCGCTAGTAGCGCGCGTTCTTAAGGCGCTGGGCTGGGATATCTGGAATCCTAAGGAGGTTTATACTGAATGTCCTGCCGTGCCGACCGAGGATAAAGGCAAGGTAGATATTGGATTGCTCATTAATAATAGGCATCAAGTATTCATCGAGATAAAACCTATTGGATATTGGTCGACTTATCATAAACTTCTAACTGAAACTGAAACACAACTTGAGAATTATCTGCGCAAGTTTTCAGCGCCGTTTGGTTTAATAACCGACGGCAGAATATGGAGATTTTACCTGACTTATACTCCTGCAAGTAGTCTTGGTGAGAAACTGTTTCAAGAATTTGATTTTATTGCAGTGATAGATGAGTCTGATTTGTTCTTTATATTATCAAAAGAAGCCATAGAAGACGGATCAACAAGGAAATTGGCAGAAGAGCGTCTAAAGGCTACTGAGAGAAGCAGGCAAATACGGCAATTGATTCCTGATGCTGAAAACTTTGTAAAAAAATATCCTACAAACAGTCCTGTTCAAGCATTACAAAAACTTGTCAGAGAGAAGTTTGGATATGATGTGACGATCGAAGAAGCAGTAGAAGCAATCAATGCAGGAATTCCTAAAGATCAACCACCAATATCTCCACCGATTCAGACTAGAACCATTTCGTCTAATCAGGAAAATAAAGATGAGCAAACTAAAGAGAAGCCACTTAAAAAGGATGGAGGTTATATTGGAAAGAATTTTACAGAATTTACTTTGTTTGGAGAGTCTTACATAATAAATAGACAATATGAACTTTTAGTCAAAGTAGCCGAAATTATATTCAATAAACATCCTAACGATTTTGAGAAAGTCTTTAGAATAAGAGGTCATCGCGATAATATCACTTATTTTAGTTATAATGGGCGAGATTTAGAGGCACCCAAAAGGATTGGAAATTCAAGATTTTGGATTCGGACCAAATTTACAGGTGATGGCACAGTTGGACTTGCGAAAAGGATTTTAAGTGAATTCGGTTATCGACAAGAAGATTTAATCGTTCAAACTAAATGACAACAATAAACATCCAATTATTATTCTATTATTTGTAATGAGTAACATTTGTTCTCAGACTCAAGCATAATACCTGTCGAACGAATCGAGTCGCGTATCCTGCTGATTCGTGGCAAGAAGGTCCTGATAGACCGCGACCTGGCGGAATTATACGGAATCGAGACTAAAAGACTAAACGCACAGGTCCATAGAAATCAATCCCGCTTCCCGGAAGATTTTCTGTTTCGTCTGACCTCTACTGAGCGTGATGAGGTGGTCGCAAAATGCGTCCACCTCAGTAAGCTAAAATTCTCGCCCAGTCTTCCTTATGTTTTTACTGAACATGGGGCTATAATGGCTGCGACTGTGTTGAACTCAGAACGGGCAGTTGCAGTCAGTGTGTTCGTGGTGCGTGCTTTCGTTAAACTGCGCGAAATCGCAACTACGACTCGCGAATTAGAAGTAAAGTTGATAGAATTGGAGCAGCGTATAGGCGGTCACGATGAGCAAATTAAAAAGTTGGTTATGGCTATTCACCAATTAATGCTGCCTCCACAGCCTGTTAAGAAACAGAAAATGGGATTTTAGGAGGTCATCACAATTTGTGATAACCCTTCTTGTGTCGGATTCAAGAATCCGACCTACTTGATTGGATTCCCGCCTGCGCGGGAATGACGCGCGCTAAACGGCGCGCAATTAGGAAATATCATCACCCTAACACAATGCTTATAAACAACCTAACTAATACACAACAATTATGGGCGGTTTAGCCAGTTACTTTATCCGCCGCTTTCTGCTGATAATCCCGACCTTCCTCGGCATTACCATTCTTGTCTTCTGCATCCTGCAAATCGTCCCCGGCGGACCTCTCGAACAGGAGATAATGAAACTAAAGGCGGGAATGGCGCAGATGGGCGGGTCGGCCGAGGTCGGCGGCGGCGCTTCCGGCAGCGAACTCGGGCAAATCACCATCCCCGCCGAAGCGATGGAAGAGATGAAGAAATTCTACAATATGGACAAACCCATCCCCATACGGTATGCGATTTGGCTGTGGAATGTCCTGCATCTCGACCTCGGACATTCCTATGTCTATGCCGAGCCGGTTTGGGATGTCATCAAAGCCCGTTTCCCGATTTCTATCTACTTCGGACTCATCGGGATGATAGCGACCTATTCCATCTGCATTCCACTGGGCGTGTTCAAAGCCGTTAAACACGGCTCAAAGTTCGACCTGCTGTCGAGCGTAACGGTCTTCATAGGTTATTCGACGCCCGGCTGGCTGGCGGGACTAGTGCTGCTCGTGCTGCTGGGCGGCGGGTCATTCTGGGATGTCTTCCCCTTAGGCGAATTCCGCAGCGAAAACTGGTATGACCTGTCGTGGTGGGGCAAAATTGTGGACCAGGTGCATCACACTATCTTGCCGGTCTTCGCTTATCTGGTCGGCTCGTTTGCTGTGCTGACGATAATGATGAAAAACTCGCTGATCGAGAACATCGGGCAGGACTATGTCCGCACGGCTTTCGCCAAAGGCCTGCCTGAAAAGCGGGTTATCTTCGTCCACGCCCTGCGCAATTCGCTTATACCACTTTCGACCGGCATCGGACATATCATCAATGTAATTTTCGCCGGCTCAATGCTCATCGAACGCACTTTCAACATCCACGGAATGGGGCTGTTGGCATACAACTCGATTCTCAACCGGGATTATCCCATTACGCTGGGCTTTTTAGCCATCGGGGCGGTCTTAGGGCTGCTTGGCAACATTCTATCCGACATCGCTTATGCGCTCATTGACCCGCGCATCAGGTTTAAATAGGGAGACGCAATGAGCGAAAATACTACCCCAACCGGCTATAAATCGGTATCGCTGTTCCGCAAGAGACTCAAGCGCTTCCGTTCGATAAAACGCGGTTATTACTCGTTTATCATAATAGTCATAGCCTATATAATTTCCTTTTTAGCCCCGCTGCTGATGAATAACAAGGCGCTGCTGGTGTCTTACAACGGCCGGTTGCATTTTCCAGTTTTTAAATACTATCCCGGCAGTTATTTCGGGCAGGATATTTACGGCGAAGCGAATTATCGCACACTGAAGCAGCAGTTTAAGGCTGCCGAACAGAGCAATTGGGTCTTAATGCCGCCTTATCCTTACAGCCCTTACGAAAGCCTGACCGACCCGCGCGGCAGCCCGCCCAATCCACCATCGTGGCAGCACTGGTTCGGCACCGACGACCGCGGGCGGGATGTGTTCGTGAGGCTGGTCTATGGCTTCAACATTTCACTGTCATTCTCTTTGATTTTAATAACTTGCGGCTATGTCATCGGTATATCCGTCGGCGCGGCGCTGGGTTATTTCGGCGGCAAGTTCGATATCATCGCCCAACGCTTCATCGAAATCTGGTCGTCGATGCCACACCTATATACCATCATCATCGTCAGTTCCATCATCCGCCCGAATTTTACGCTGTTAGTCATCCTGTTGACGCTTTGGGGTTGGATTAGTATGACTTATTTCATCCGCGGCGAGTTCTACCGCGAAAAAGCCAAGGATTATGTCCACGCCGCTATATCGATGGGCGCTTCGGACCGGAAGATTGTATTTAAGCATATATTACCTAACTCTTTAACGCCGGTCATCACCTTTGCGCCGTTTGCGATTGTCGGTGGAATTAGTGCGTTGGTAGGGCTGGACTACCTCGGCTTCGGCTTGCCGCCGCCTACGCCATCCTGGGGCGAACTGATTAATCAGGGAGTCAACAATATATTTTCGTGGTGGTTAGTTTTGTCGCCGTTCTCGGCAATGTTCTGCACCTTACTGTTAGTAGTGTTCGTCGGCGAGGCAGTGCGGCAAGCCTTCGACCCGCGGGAATTCTCGAGGCTGAGGTAGTTATGCCGCTGTCAACCCTCTGCGGTTGACAGCTATTAGGAGTCGGCGGTGGAGAATTAAATTAAAATCCTGGTTTCAAGAAACCAGATTGCACAGAGGCAAAAATGGGCAGTAATTACTACCTCATTTTCGAGCAAGGCGAGAAGTTCGTCATCGGCTTCTGCCCGGATGTCCCCGGCGCCAACGGGCAGGGCCGCACGCAGGAAGAATGCACGCGCAACATTATGGAAGCCATCGATCTGATCAAAAAGACGCGTGCAGAGGATAAACAGAGCAACATACCGCTGCCGTTCCTGCGGCACTTGTGCAAGCATGGCTGCCTGCTTAAGCGCGAGAGCGCCAACCATCTGATCTACTCCAACGCAGTGAACAGCCGGCTGGAAACTGTGCCTAAGCAGGTCGAAATCGACGATATACTCAAAGAGAGCGTCTGCCGCAAGTTGGGCATCCCAACGCCGTGGGAGAAGGAGTATTGATAAAAACCGCTGTTGACTCGCCGTAGTCGACAGCAATAGGGATTCACAAAGTTTTTATAAAGAAAAATATCAGAGTATTAAATGACCTTACAGAAAACTATAAAAGCTGTCATTCGTCCTGGCGACCTATCCGGATATGTAGCGGAATGTATGGAGATTGCGGTGGTTACACAGGGGGAGACGCTCGACGATACTATAGCCAATCTTCAGGAGGCGGTAGGCTTGCATCTTGAAGGTTAGGATCTGGCTGAATTTGGACTTGCGCCTAATCCATCGATTTTAATCACTTGCGAATTGGAACCCGCCTTTGCCGCGGCTTAGAGTCCTTTCCGGCGGGGAGATAGTCGTTATACTCCAGCAATTTGGATCGAAAGGATATCGACACGCGGAAGTCATACGAAAATGCGGCGCATAAATCCGGCTGGCCGCCGCGAGACTATTACCGTGCCGCTGCATAACGAATTAGACACCGGAACTTGCCGCGCGCTGTTTCATCAAGCGTCGCGGTCATTCCATCTGAGGAACTGAAACCGTATTTTTATGCGAATAATTGAAGCATATCATAACTCAGAAAATAGCGTTTCTGTTGCGTCAGGTCTTAGCTCGCCGCAGGCGAGCGTGACCTGACGCATACTTCCGGCAGATCACACGCTACGCGCAAGACCTGCCGGAACGCGGTTTTCATCTTATGTTGTTCGGTGAAACCGGATGAGATTTCCAGCGCCAACTTGAATCCAGATAAAGAACTTCAACATTATATAAGAGTATCTTATGAAATACCCTATTACAATCTATCAAGATGAAGACGGCGTCTTTATTGCGGAGTGTCCAGCAATTCCGGGCTGCATTTCGCAAGGCGCGACCGAAAACGAAGCCCTGACCAACATCCGAGACGCAATTAGATTATGCCTTGAGGTGCGCACCGAGAAGGATATGCCGCTTATATCCAACGTCCGTCAATACGAAATTGCACTGTA
>Ga0194126_10004676_pt1 | contig 20758 bp, 21 predicted proteins | sample TA2KigC150mmetaG_FD_148641 | JGI IMG/M metagenome (GOLD analysis project Ga0194126, IMG submission 148641) | Freshwater microbial communities from Lake Tanganyika, Tanzania - TA2015035 Kigoma Deep Cast 150m | ecosystem: Environmental > Aquatic > Freshwater > Lake | place: Tanzania: Lake... | reverse complement strand
TGAGGAACTCGACCACCTCTTGCAGCTCGGCCTTCGACTCCTCCGCGCCGGCCACATCGCTGAAGGTCACGGTGGGCTTGTCGCCCGTGAAGACGCGCGCCTTGCTCTTGCCGAAGGACAGCGCCTGGTTGCCCGCGCCTTGCGCCTGACGCAAGATGATCAGGAATAGCCCGCCGATCAAAAGCAATGGCACAAATGCGCCCAGGATGGTGAGCCAGGCGCCCATATCGTTAGGCGTCGAGATCTTCAGCTCGACCTTGGATAGCTGCGCCGGCGTGACCCCCAACTTCGTGAGCGCCTGGGTCAGGTCAACGCCGCTCTCTTTTTGCGAAACGAAGCCCTCCCGGTTGTCGAGCTGTACCTGCAACTGGTCGCCTGCGACCACGATCTTCGTCACCCGGCCGCCCTGCACCAGGCTGGCGACTTCGGTCAACGATTTTTCGGCCGGCTTTTCGGCCGACTGCGATGCACTATAGTACAGGGCGCCGACTGCGACGATGATCAGCAGCCAGACCAACCCATTGCGCTTCCAAAAGCCATTCACCTGTTTCCTCCATGGCCAACGCCGATGAAGCGGCGCGAACCATCTCATTGTGAGCAGCAATTATACCAGAAAGGTCCAGAAACCGCCAGACGGCGAGCTTACAGTTGAGACGCGAGGGCCTGCCGGGCATTTGACACATCATCAAGGCTGTGCTATCCTCTACTCAACCGAATAGAGATAGAAGCGCAGAGCGATGGGGGAAGCCGGTGCAAAGCCGGCGCTGTCCCGCAACTGTATGTTAGTCGTCTGGTCGAATAGTGACTTAGTCGGGCGATCCAGTGGAGGCCCAGGCTAGTTGACTGAGCAACTACGAGACCATGTGATCAACGAGCCAGATCACCCGCCTCGGCGCGTTCTCTACGACCTTCGAGGTTAAGGGAGTGGGAACCGGCCCGGCCACGCGTCGAGCCCGATCCGCTCCCCTTGCCAAACCGGCAAGGGGCTTTTTGTTTGGCAACAAGCGCCCCCTGTCCGGGGGCGTTTTTGTTTGCGAGTCCAAACGCATGAAACGATTTTCTGCCTTGCTGGCTATTCTCCTGCTGCTCTCGCTGGCAGTCGTCCCAGCCGGCCGCGGCGCTACTGCGGATGAAAACATCCCTCGCTGCTCGGACCGGTCTCCTGACCGTGCCCGCTGTGGACAAGGTAGCTCGGTCGCAGACCGGCCACAGCAGACGGAGCGGGCCATTTTCAGGACAGTTGTTCATGCCGCGGTCGGCGCCAGTGCGCGGCCTCCCTGTGTGACGGCGCATGAAAAACAGGCGGGGTGGATTCGAGGCTTTAGCCGGTTTGGTGATCAGCGGCAAAAACCGGCTGATCCTGAAGGAGGCTTCGCACAGCCTCGAGACCAGAGCGGTGGGCGTCCTGTTTTCGGGACAGACACGGCCGAGGCGATCCAGCGGGCCATCGCCTGGCTGCATGCGCAGCAGGCGGCCGACGGCAGCTTCGGCTTTCGGCGGCCCGACGGCAGCGCGATCCCCAGCGCGAGCATCACTGCCGATGCGGTTTACGTGCTGGCGCTGTTGGGTGAGAACCCCGCAGGCGCGGCCTGGACCCCGGCCGGCCGCAGCGCACTCGACGCTCTGGCGACATTGGCTCCGACCTATGTCTACAACGACGCGGGGCAAGCCGGCAAGGTTGCGCGCGCCGTGGCGCGGGCGGGCGGCGATCCTCGCGCTTTCGGCGGACTGGACCTCGTCGGCGTCATTCAAGCCGCCTACGATGGGGCAACCGGGCGCTACCATCCCGCATTGCTCTATCGGCACACGCTGGCCGTCGAGGGCTTGCTGGCCGCGGGCGCGCCGCCGCCGCAGGCCGCGCTCGATGCCCTCCTGCAGGCCCAGCTTCCCGATGGGGGATGGTTCTGGAGCTTCGATGGCGACGAAAGCGATGTGGACTCCACCGGCCGGGTGCTGCAATTGCTCGCCGGGTTGCTCGGCTGGCAGTGCGCGCCAGGCTACGGCCGCGCGGCCAGCTACCTGGCGGCCGCGCAAACCGCAACGGGCGGCTGGGGCGTCTATCCGCCAGAGCCGCCGAACCCAAACCCCGCCAACGCCAACTCCACCGCGTTGGCGGTCGCAGGGCTGGTCGCGGTCGGCTACGATCCAGCCGCGCCGCGCTTCCAGAAAAACGGCCGTGGCGCCCTGGACAGCCTGCTGGCTTTCCAGGAGGCGAGTGGCGCATTCGTGTACATCCGGCAGCCGGGCCTGGAAGAGAATCGTCTCATGGCGACCATTGACGCGCTGAACGCGCTCGCGCAGCCAATGACCGCGCCGTCCGCTTGCCGGCCGCTATATCTGCCGCTGCTGATTGCACGACAATCATCCTGATCAAACTCGGAGGAATTGCTATGTCTCGTCGTTTCGTCGTTGCTCTGCTCGTCGCATTGGCCCTGGCGGTCTTGCTTGTGGCCGTGGCCTTCGCCGCAGGGGACGCCGCCAAGCAGGTGGGCCTGGTGATCGCCTTTCCCGACGGCACGAACCATCTGGAGATCGTGACTGTGCCGATCACGGCCACCACTTTCGACGTGCTGCGCTCAGCTCAGATCGCGCTGGCCAGCCAGGATACGGCGTTCGGCCCGGCTGTCTGCGGCATCAATAACGTGGGCTGCCCGGCCACTAACTGCTTCTGCGATCCGGCGCGCTTCTGGGCCTACTATCACCTGAACGCGGTCAACAACACCTGGTCCTCGGCGGCCGAGGGGGTGGGCGCGTACACCCCGGCGAACGGCGCGGTGGAGGGGCTGGCCTGGAGCGGCTTCGATGCCAGTTTCAACCCGACGGTCCAACCACCCGTCTATACCTTTGCGCAGATCGTCGCGGCCACAACGCCCGCGCCTGTGCCCATCCCAGAACCCGCAACGCTGCTGTTGGTGGCCGCGGGGCTGGCTGGCCTGGCGGGCTACGTGCGTCGCCGCAAAGGGACTTGACCTATCCCAACCATGTCCCGACCACTGCTCCTCATCTTCATTCTGGCCGGCCTGGGGCTGACCACACTGCCGGTTGCCGGCCAAGGAGTCGCCAACCGGGCCGGCCTGGTCGTGCGCTATGCAGACGGCCGGGTGGAGACGCGCTGCGTGGCATTTTCTGAGCCGGCCATCAGCGGCGAGGAGTTGCTGCTCCGCTCGGGGATGACCGTCATCATGAACTACAATGCGGGACTCGGCGGGGCTGTGTGCAGCATCAACGCCGCGGGTTGCGCCTATCCGCAGCAGGACTGCTTCTGCCAGTGCCAGGGCAAGAAGTGCGAGTACTGGGCGTACTACCACGGAACCGGCGCCGGCTGGCAATACTCGCAGGTCGGCGCGAGCAGCTATCAGGTGACCAATGGAGCGTTGGAGGGATGGTCGTGGGGACCGGGCAACTTCAGCTCCGGCACGCTGCCGCCGCCAATCGGGTTCAGCGACATCTGCACGCCGCCCACCGCCACGCCGACGGCCACACCCACACGGACGCCGTCAGCAACGCCCAGCTCAACTGCCACCCGCCCGGCCGGTCCCGCGTCCGCGCCAGAGGTGATGTTGGAGACATCGGCCACGCGGCTGCCGGCCGGCGGCTGCGCGGTCCTGAAGTGGGCTACCTGGAACGCCGACCGCGTAACGCTGGACGGCGCGGCGGTGCTGGCGCAGGATCGCCTCGAAGTCTGCCCTGCGAGCAGCCGCCGTTATGTCCTGGCCGCGTCCAATGCTGCAGGTCAGACTGCGCGCGAAGTGGCCGTGGAGGTCGTCGCGGCCGCGGCGGCGGTCGTTACAAACACGCCACATCCGCCCCGAGAGGTAGCGCCGCCTCCCGCGGCGACGGCGACGGCAACACCGGGGCCGTCGCCTGCCCGGGCCACGCCAGATAGCAGCGGCGACCGGCCCCCGGCCGCCACGCCTGAGCCGCCGCGCGGCTTGCCGCCACTCGCCCAGGCGCAAGAGGCCGCGGCCAGCCCGACGCCTGCGCTGGCGGCGCCTGCCGAAGCGACGGCCACGCCGCGGCCGCCTGCCAATCCCACCAGCCCGGCGCGGCAGGCTGCGGCGGCGGACCGCCAGTCGCGGCCCGGCCCTGATGCGCCCACGCCGATCCTGGCCGGCCGCGTCTCATCGGCGCCGGCCGCGGGGTCTTCCCTGTCGCCATCCGGTTCCGGCCGTGCCGCAGGAGGCGGCAGCGCGCCGCGATCGTCGCTGCCGGACCGCAGTTTCCGCCTGGCGTTGCTGCCGGGCTATGCGACCTATCTGCTGATGGCCGGCGCGCTGGCGGCCGCCGGGGTCATCGTCACGCGACGACGAGGTTATTGACAGGACTTACGCAGTCGCACGTCATCGCGAAGCATCCTTCAGGATTGCGAGCGCAGTTTGCGAAGCAATCTCCCTCGCCAAGCAGGAGATTGCTTCGTCGCACACTCCGCTCCTCGCAATGACCGCGACGAGGAGTCCACTGCGTAAGTCCTGTTATTGAGAAATCCAAAGACAGTCCGCAACCTTGTCTTCGAACGCGTCTTTTCACCCCCTTGCCTGGACCGCCTGGCTGGCTGCCGCGGCTTTGCCGGCCCTCTCGACGCGCAATCCGCTCTACTTGAGTCTGACCCTGGCGGCCGTGGCCGTCACCTATGCGGCGCTGGGCCGGCGCAGTCCCCTGGCGCGCAGTTGGGCAGCCTTCGTGCGGTTCGGCGCGTTGCTGTGGCTGCTCACGATCCCCTTTACCGCACTGACCGCCCATCATGGGACGATCGTGCTGTTGCAGTTGCCCGCCAACTGGCCGGTGATCGGCGGCCCCATCACCGGCGAGGCGCTGCTCTACGGGCTGACGGGCGGGCTGGCGCTGGTGACGCTGCTGCTCATCTTTGCGGCATTCAACGTAGCCGTGGATCAGGCGCGGTTGCTGCGGATGACGCCGGGTTTCATCTACCAGGCAGGGGTCATCACGGCCATCGCGGTCGCGTTCGTGCCGCAGATGGTTGCGGGCTGGCAGGCGATCCGCGAGGCGCAGCGGGTGCGCGGCCACCGGCTGCGCGGAGTGCGCGACTTGTTGCCGTTGATCTTGCCGCTGCTGGTGACCGCGTTGGAGCGCGCGATGCAGTTGGCTGAATCCATGGAAGCGCGCGGGTTCGGCGGGCAGGTGTTGGCCGGCGCCCCGGCGCAACGCATCCGCAGCCAACTGGCGATCCTGGGCGGCCTGGCCGCGCTGGCTGCGGGTTTTGCGGGGCTGGGCTTCTGGCCCGAACAGCGACCGCTGATCGGGATCACGATGGCCGGCGGGATGGCGGCCCTGCTGGCGAGCTTTTGGGACCTGGGCCGCCGGGTGCGGCGCAGTCGCTATCGGCGCTGGCAGTGGGGCCGCAGCGACCGCGGCGTACTGGTCGTCAGCCTGTCTGCTGCGTTGGGTTGGGCCGCGGCCTGGCTCTGGCGCGGCGAATGGCTGTTCTACTATCCCTATCCGCCCTATTCGCCGTGGCCGACCTTCCTGCCGGCGTTGGGACTGGCCATCTTGACGTTGGCGCTGCCCGCCATGCTGCTCCGTCCCGCGCGGCCCGTGGTCGGAACCGATGCAGCCCGTCCAGCTTGCGATCGGACAGCCAACGTCATGAGCGAATCAGAAAGAGGAGCCTACGCTCTTGATCGAGCTTGACCGCGTCACCTACACCTATCCCGACGCAGCCGTCCCGGCGCTGGCCGATTTCTCGGTCACAATCCAGCCCGGCGAGTTCGTGCTGGTGGTCGGGCCTTCAGGCGCGGGCAAATCCACCTTCTTGCGCACTCTGAACGGGCTGGCGCCGCACTTCTATGGCGGCCGTTGGGCCGGCCGGGCGCGCATCTTTGGCCGCGACCCGGTGGCGCTGGCCCCGCGCGGCATGGCCGATCTGGTAGGCTTCGTCTTCCAGGATCCCGAGGCGCAATTCGTGGTGGATACGGTCGAAGACGAGCTGGCCTTTGCCATGGAGAACTTCGCCCTGCCGCAGGCCACCATGCGCAAGCGCGTCGAAGAGGTGCTGGATCAGATGGCCATCGCCCATCTGCGCGACCGGCGCATCAGCACCCTTTCCGGCGGCGAGAAGCAGCGCGTGGCCATCGCAGCCGTGCTGGCGTTGCAGCCCGAAGTGCTGGCGCTCGACGAGCCGACTTCGCAGCTCGATCCCCAGGCGGCCGAGGAGGTGCTGGTGGCGCTGCGCCATCTGAACGAGGATTTGGGGCTGACGATCATCTTGAGCGAGCATCGGCTGGAACGCGTGGTGCAATACGCCGACCGGGTGCTTTACTTGCCGGCGCTCGCCGCGGCGCCGATCCTGGCAGAGCCGCGAGTCGTCATGGGGCAGTTGCCCCTCGTGCCGCCGCTGATCGAGCTGGGGCGCCGGCTGGGCTGGCGGCCGCTGCCGCTGACGATCAAGGAGGGCCGCGCGTTCATCAGGCGGCTGGCAGACCAGGGATGGGAGAGCGCGCGCGCAGTGGAGCAACCTGGCGACGGCACAGCGACGCGCTCTGCCACGGCCGCCCCCATCGTGACGGTCCACGATCTTCGCTATGCCTACGACGGCCACCCCGCGCTGCGCGGGGTCAGCCTGGCGATCACACAGGGAGAGTTCGTGGCGCTCATGGGTCGCAACGGATCGGGCAAGAGCACGCTGCTCAAGCAGATCGTCGGGCTGCTCAAACCGGACCAGGGCCGGGTTGCGGTCGCGGGCCTGGATACGCGGCAGACCGCGGTGGAAGAGCTGATCCGCATCGTGGGCTATGTGCCGCAGCATCCGGCCGCGCTGCTTTTCGGCGAGACGCTGGCCGACGAGCTGGCCTTCACGCGACGCGGACACGGGCTGCCGGCCGATCGGCCTGCGGACCTGGCGCTCCTGGCGCGGCTGGGGCTGGGTGATCTGGCCGGCCGCGATCCGCGCGATCTGAGCGGCGGCGAACAGCAGCGCGCGGCGCTGGCGACGATCCTGGTCGCCGATCCGCAGGTCATCTTGCTCGATGAGCCGACGCGCGGGCTGGACTACGCCCAGAAACAGAACCTGGCCCGCCTGCTGCTGGCCCTCAGACGCGACGGCCGCACGATCATCATGGCCACGCACGATGTAGAGCTGGCCGCGGCCGCGGCGGATCGCGTCGTGCTGATGGGCGAGGGGGAGGTAGTGGTGGACGGGCCCGCGCGCCAGGTGATGAGCGACTCGCAGGTCTTTGCCTCGCAGATCAACAAACTCTTCCGCGACCCACGGTTTCTGGTGGTGGATGACGTGATTGGGCAGATGGCAAGTTGCAAACCCGTCCTGAGCGTAGCCGAAGGATTGCAAATTGCAGATGGCAGGGGGGAGCAGGAGAATGTCTGAGTCGCCGGCTTGCCGATTTCCCAAGTTCCCAATCTACCAACTTACCAACTACTCTTCGGCCGCCATCCTTCTGTTGGCCAGCGCGCTCGGGTTGGGTGCGTTTCTCTATCCCTTCTTCTTGCCGGCCATTGCCGCCGATGGCATGATGGCGCACGCGACCGATGCGCCGCTGATCTTCGTGCTGCTGGTGGTGCTCTGCCTGGCTGCGGTGTTCGCCAGCCTGACGAGCCAGCAACTGACCAGCAAGCTGATCGCCGTGCTGGGCATTCTGACCGCGCTGAGCGCGGTGTTGCGCACGATACCGGGGCCGGCCGGCTTCAACGCGATCTTCCTGCTGCCGATCCTGGCCGGCTATTGCTATGGGCCGACGTTCGGATTCTTGCTGGGCGCGCTGTCGCTGCTCGTCTCCGGGCTGATCGGCGGCGGGGTGGGGCCGTGGCTGCCCTATCAGATGTTCTCGACCGGCTGGGTGGGGATGCTGTCGGGCTGGCTGCCTGAGTTCCGGCGCCATCGCCGATGGGAGCCGATCATGCTGGCCGGCTGGGGCGCGCTCTTAGGCCTGGTCTTCGGCGCGATCATGAACGTGTGGTTCTGGCCCTTTCTGGCCGGCGGGACAGCCGTGGGGCAGGCCCAAAATGGCGTGTGGCAGCCGGGGATGGCGATCTGGCCGACGCTGCGCGCATATTTGACGTTCTATCTGGCCACATCGTTATGGTGGGACCTGGGACGCGCGGCCGGCAATGCCTTGTTGATCGGGCTCTTCGGCGGACCGGTGCTGCGGGTGCTGCGGCGCTTCCGCAGCCGGTTCCGCTTCGATGTCGTACCTACCTACACGATTTCGATCCCTGCGCCTTCCACCACATCGCCCACGGCCCACGCCTCTTGTCCTCGTTCGGCGCAAAACGCTGCGAAGTGATCCGCACGCTCGGGCGGAACCGCGACGAGCAGCCCGCCCGATGTCTGTGGGTCGTGGAGCAACATCTCCTGCCAATCGTGCACGGGGCGGGTATACGTCACCTGGCTGTTGTAGAAGGCGTGATTGCTGTGCGCGCCGCCCGCGTAGATCCAGGCCGCGCCGTATTGCCAGGCGCCTGGCAGCCACGGCAGATCGTCGAAACGGAACCGCAGGCAGACGCGGCTGGCGTTCGCCATCTCGGAGGCGTGGCCGAGCAGCCCGAAGCCGGTGATGTCGGTCGCGCCGCGCGCGGCGACCGCCTGGGCCGCTTGCCCCGCCACCCGATTCAAGCGCATCATGCTGGCGATCGCGGCGTCGAGATGGGCAGGCGCGGCCGCGCCCCGCTTGAGGGCAGTGGTGATCGTGCCCGTGCCGAGCGGCTTGGTCAAGAAGAGCCTATCGGCCGGCCGGGCGCCGCCCTTGGTCAAGATGCGCGCCGGGTGCACGATGCCGGTGACCGCCAGGCCATACTTCGGCTCCCGATCCTGGATCGTGTGGCCGCCGGCGATCGCGGCCCCGGCCGCGGCCACGACCTCGGCGCCGCCGCGCAGGATTTCGGCCAACAGGTCTGGCGGCAAGTCGGCCGGAAACGCAGCCAGGTTGAGGGCGAAGAGCGCCTCGCCGCCCATCGCATAGACATCGCTCAGCGCGTTGGCGGCTGCGATCGCGCCGTACTCGTAGGGAGTGTCCACGATCGGCGTAAAGAAGTCGGCCGTCTGGATGAGCGCCTGCTCATCGTTCAGGCGATAGACGGCCGCGTCATCGGGCGTGGCGAGTCCCACGAGCAAGTTGGGATATCGCTCGGCGGGAAAGATATGCTCCAGGGCGCGCAGAACCTGCGCGAGCTGCCCGGCCGGCAGCTTGGACGCTCAGCCCGCACACGAGCTGAGGCTGGTTAGCTTGATGATCTGTTCGCGACTCAATGCAGGACCCTTTTCTGATGATCTGATGGAACCTACGGTTGATACGCCGATCGCGCAGTTTATGCCATGCGCCGCGGAGGGTGGCTGTTTCTCTTTCGGTCAGCCCCAAGCTCCCGATCAACAGAATCGCATCGTTGAGATCCAAAGCTGACTCGATGTCGCCCTTGAGCACCAGATCGTTCAGCCGATCGAAATCCAATCCACCAATACCCTGCAAAGGCAACAGCAGTGTCTCGGCTTCGTTGGGTTCCAGTTCCAGCACTCCGCCGCCATAGCTTCTGCCGATGACCTCCGACAGTGCGAAGGTAAGGGAATTGAGAAAAGCCGCGACAATCGCCTTGGGCCGCAATTCCGAAGTAAGCCGGACGCGATGAATCGTATCTGTGCTTGTCGCAGGGGTGGTGTTGAGAACCAGCTTGGGATAGCCGTGCACCTGGCGCAACATGAAGGCATCGGGAGTCCAGATCGAAGGGACCGCATACCAATGCTCGCGGATGCGGCACTTGTAGCCCTGATGGAATCCCTGGCGCATACCTGTCAAGACATAGTTCCGAGCGGCCACCGATAGCCTATCGAGCGGCGCTTCGGGCAAATTCAGGAGGCGGGACGGCAGCTGTTTCTCTATGTTCTCCCGGAGATCCTGCTCAGCGAAGATGAGTCCCCTCAGATGGGCTGACCGGGTCACGATAGGCACAGTATACTCAAGAAGCTGCCGCGCCGCCGCCTGCTCTTGGGTCAGCACGAAGAACTCATTCAGCCCCGTGACGATGCCCACATCTACGGACAGCACCTTGCGCGCGGCCGTCAATCGGGCATCATCTCGCAACGCCCGCAGCAGTCCCAGTTCTTTCCGATCGAGATAGTACTGCGTCCATTTCTCCGTCGAGTGGTCCATCTCCTTGGGCGGATCAGATGCAGGGCGCTCTTCCAGGTAGTCGGGCAGGTCAGCCAGCTCGTCAAGCTCCACAGTGCGTATGCCCGTGTGATCGTGGCCATCGCGCTCGCCCAGAAACAGCACTACTTCCTGCTGGATGCCCTCGAAGACCAACTTCCGAAAGGTGAGGAGGGTGATCTTGCTATAGCACTCAGTCAGGAATTGGCGCAATTCGGCCGCGTAACCCACTTGCATGAGTTCCGCGGGGATGACCATGGCAAGTCGGCCTCCGCCCGGGTTGAGCAAAAGCGTCGAGGCCACCATGAAAGGCACCCAGGCGTTGGTCAGGCGTGTGGGACGCAGCCCCGCATGTTTCATCAAGCGAAACGCGACGGTACGATGATCCTCCTGGAAATTCTGATAACGGATAAAGGGCGGATTGCCGATGATGGCGTCGAAGCGCAGTTCACTCAACAGGTGCTGTTCGCAGTATTGGAAGAAATCGCCCACCCAGATAGGGAGGGAGGACGCGGCGTCCAGAGGAGCAAGTCGCCTGGCTGCCTTTTCCGCCTCTTCTTCGTCAATCTCGACGCCGTGTATCAGGCGGCGAATGGCGCTGGGGCCTGCACCGCGTTCCGCCAGGGTCTCGGCGGCTGCCGCGAGGAACGCGCCGTCGCCGCAACTGGGCTCCAGCACCATATCGCCGGCCGAGCGAATGGCCCAGGCGGCCAGGAATCGGGCTATCGGCGGCGGAGTATAGTAGCCGCCGCGAAGCTTCTGTGTGGTGGCGGGCAGTTTCACGATGGGAGTTCCTCCCGAACATCGGCGCGTTGAGCCGAGCTCGTTGCCGAATTATACAGTGTCTCCCAGGACCGGTCAAACAGGGTGTGACATGCGCGGCGGTGCTTCGGTTTTTGGCGCAGACGTGTTAGAATGTGGCAGAGCGACCAAAATCCACCGAGGAGGGCATGTCATGAACCTGATCCTGGCCATTGTCCAAGACAACGATGCCGACGCCGTCACCCAGGCTCTGTTGGCCGATAACTACCGCCTCACGCGCTTGACCACAGCCGGGGGATTCTTCCGCCGCGGCAACGCAACCCTGCTCATCGGCGTAGAACCGGGGATGACCGATGACGTGTTGCAGATCATCCAGCACACTTGCTGTCCAGATGGCGAGAAACCGCCTGCCGACGCCGGTCAGCCGGCGTACAAGGCTACGGTGTTTGTGCTGCAAGCTGATCGCTTCGTTCACGTGTAGCGCGTTTGACAGCCGTCGCGACCTGTGCTATAGTCGCCTCCAATCGAATATCGCCACACAAAAGCTTTGAGCCGGACTAGTAGACGCCGAAGCGAGGCTTCAGAGAGTTGGCCGTTAGCTGCGAGGCCAGCGCCAGCGCCAGCGTCGAATGGACCGGGGAGCTGCAAGCCGAAAGGTCATGATGTCGTGTGTGCATCTGACTGACTAAGCGATGCCGGAACCGCCGCCGTTACCAGGGCTGAGGGGATCGGAATCGCGTCGCGCAACGGCGCACGGTCGCACCAGGCAACGAATGTCGTTCCCGTCCCTGCAATGAGTGAGGTCGGCCTTTCTGGCCCGGCCTAATCGGGGTGGCACCACGGGTGGTTATCGAACCCTCGTCCCCTTCGGGGCGAGGGTTTTGTTTTGCCCGGCGGGCGCGACCCTCTCCCCTCGCAATGGCCCGCCGTGACACCGGGCCGCACGGCCCAACATCACACAGGAGGGGAACATGTCTGGCTCTACATCTGGCGCCAATGGATCGAACGGCTCGGCCGTGAACGGACTGGATGGCTATCGGCTAGTCCTGCCTCAATCGCGCATTCCGACCGCCTGGTACAACATCCAGGCGGATTTGCCAGCTCCGCTGCCGCCGGTGTTGCACCCGGCCACACAGCAGCCGGTGGGACCGGCGGACCTCACCCCGCTCTTTCCGATGGGCCTGATCCTGCAAGAGGTCAGCCCGGAACGCTACATCCCGATTCCGGCAGAAGTGCGGGAGATCTATCGGCTATGGCGGCCCACGCCGCTGGTGCGCGCCGTCCGCCTGGAGAAGGCGCTCGATACACCGGCGCACATCTACTACAAGAACGAGAGCGTGAGCCCCAGCGGCAGCCACAAACTGAACACCGCGCTGGCGCAGGCTTACATCAACAAACAGGAAGGGGTCGGCCGCATCGTCACCGAGACGGGCGCGGGTCAGTGGGGTTCGGCGCTGGCGATCGCCGGTTCCTTCTTCGACATCGCGATTGACGTCTACATGGTGAAGATCAGCTACCAGCAGAAGCCGTATCGCCGCTCGGTCATGCAAGCCTATGGCGCGACCGTTACACCCAGCCCATCGGACAAGACCAACGCTGGCCGGGGCATCCTGGCGCGGGATCCGAACAGCAATGGCAGCCTGGGCATCGCCATCTCTGAGGCGGTGGAGGTTGCGGCGACGAGCGGCGGCATGACCAAGTACTCGCTCGGCTCGGTGCTGAATCACGTGCTATTGCACCAGACGGTGATCGGGCAAGAGGCGGTGGAGGGCATGGCCGAGATCGGTGAATACCCGGACGTGGTGATCGGCTGCGTGGGCGGCGGCTCGAACTTTGCGGGTCTGGCCTATCCGTTCCTGCACAAGACGCTGACCGAAGGGGTCAAGACGCGGTTCCTGGCCATCGAGCCGGCCTCGTGCCCTACGCTGACGCGCGGGCCCTATCGCTATGACTTCGGCGATACTTCTGGCATGGCGCCGCTGGTCAAGATGTACACCCTGGGCCACGACTTCGTGCCGGCTGGCATTCATGCGGGCGGTCTGCGCTATCATGGCATGGCGCCGAGCATCTCCGCGTTGGTGAAGGGGGGCTATATCGAGCCGCGCGCCTATCATCAGACGCCGTGCTTCGAGGCTGCGGCCCTGTTTGCGCGGCTCGAGGGGATCATTCCCGCGCCAGAAACCAGCCATGCGATCCGGGCGGTGCTCGATGAGGCGCTGAAGTGTAAGGAGACCGGCGAGAAGAAGGTGATTCTCTTCAACTTCTCGGGCCACGGCCACTTCGACATGGCCGCGTATGATGCGTACCTGGGCGGCCAACTCCAAGACTACCAGATGAGCGAGGAAGAGTTGGCGAGGGCGTTGTCCACAGTGCCGCAGGTGAGTGAGGCGGGGTAACGTTCTGAGCCGGCGGTCGTGGCCCAGGCTGTGCGACCGCGCCGCCGAATCGCACACGAAAAGAGGCCCGCTCTCTCGCGAGAGAGCGGGCCTCTTTGTTATAGTCTTACCCGCCAACATTCGCGTGATTCGCGAGAATCTTCGGCAGCGTCATTGCGAGCGCCGTTTGCGAAGCAATCTCCTGGTCTGCTCTGACTGGAATGGCTGACACGCGCGCCGATTTGACAGATCGCGCGATTGATGGTACATTACGAACTAATGTTCGAGCGCAGCAGCGCACTGATCCTGGAGATGATCACACAGGCATGAAAGGAGACCAGCGATGACGCACACGATTGTCCATTTCGAGATTCCTGCGGATGACGTGGAACGCGCGCGCGCGTTCTACAAGGACCTGTTCGGCTGGCAGACCGAAGCGCCCCCCGGCTTTTCCGACTATTGGCTGATCGAGACGGGGCCTGAAGGGCAGGCTGTGGGGGGAGGGTTGTTCAAGCGGCAGATGCCGGACCAGGGCATCGTCAACTACATCAGCGTCGAGTCGGTGGCCGAGTACGCGAGCAGGATCGAGCAGTTGGGCGGCAAGATCATCATGCCGCGCTCGCCGGTGCCCGGCATGGGCTGGTTTGCGGTCTTCCAGGACACGGAGAAGAACGTCCTGGCGCTGTGGGAAAGCGATCCCGCGGCGAGTTGAGCGGGCGGCAGAGGTATGTCAGGCGCCTGGCGTCTTGGGGCAGCGTCAGGCGCTTGCGCGTCTACGCCGCATCCTGTGTGCCCGCCGCTCTGGCTTCAACTGGCCAGCGACCACAAGAAGCTGCTGTTGCGCACCTTGATCCAAAAAGCCACCCGCACCCCTACCGGACTGGATCCTCAAGCGGATTCACGACGGTACAATCGAGCCAGCCCTCGTCTCGCGTCATCCGCAGCAACACCACCTGCTGATTCAGGCGGCCCCAACCCTGACCGAGCACCTGCGTCAACTGGCCGCCCAGGTGCGCGGCCGTCGCCATACCCAACCACTCGCCCCCGTCACCGATGCATCCGCCGCCTGATACCCTGATCAACCAGGGAGAGCATTATGTTACCCCTCAATCGGCGAAACAACTTTCGTCTTCAACCCCTTGGCTCTCCTGGCGCGCTGGGAAAGCGATCATCGCACGTACACAGGAAGTCAGCCTGACCCGCCTCGACCGAGGCCAGATGCAGTGCATCCAACGGTTTGAAGCTCAGACGATGCAACTCTCTGGCGCGCGCTTCGACATCAGGCTCCAAGAGCACAAACGACGCCGCTTTAGCCAGAGCTTCCAGAGCATATTTCTGGCGGGTCAAGTTCGGGTTCTGTTGACCTCGAACACTAACGCTTCCGAGGACAACAACTCAACGCTCCTCGAGTCACATAAGGCCTAGATTCCCAAGACGGCTTCAGACTCAAGCAAGACTCGGAGTTGAGTCTTGTTGTCAAGCGAGCCTTGCAGACTGCACGTGTCGAGATAAAGTATCCTCTCAATAATCCGGGGAAACGGCGGTCACAGACCGCCTACGAGCCTGCTTTCAGGGGGTCTGCGACCCCCGTCGGCCCCCACTTATTGAAAAGATACGAGATAAATGATCATGCAGGAAGAGCCGCTCACGACGAAAAATGGTGTCTTCTGTGCCCGCGTTGCGGAACGACCGTATCATAGTGCCATCATAGCATGGGAGTCATGTTATTGCAAGGGGCGGGGACCTTTGCGAGGCGACTTGCCATGCAATCGAAAAGGCTCTTGGATCACTCGAGGCCTTCCTGACCTACCTGGCAGCAGTGTGTTTTCCCTTCTGACCGTCTTTCCGTTGACCCCGCTCAGGCTGCGTCCGCAGCCCCCTGGACTGATCCACCGACCTCGGCCTCAACCCTAACCTCAACTTGCCCCCCGTGGCGAATCTTGTATAATAGTACCCCATGACCCCCGTGCTGCAACTCCTGCTTCTGCTGGCCGTGCTCATCGCCGCGGCGAAGATGTTGGGCCTGGCGAGCACCCGCATCGGACAGCCGGCTGTGCTGGGCGAACTGCTGGCCGGACTGCTGTTCGGCCCATCGGTGCTCAATGTGTTGGCGCTGCCTTTCTTCAGCGACAAACACCTGGGCGAGACGGTCTCTCATCTGGCCGAGATCGGCGTCATCCTGTTGATGTTCATCGCCGGGCTCGAGGTGGATTTGGGCCAGATGCGACGAGCCGGCCGCGTGGTCGTCTTCTCGGGCCTCAGCGGCATCTTCGTCCCGTTGTTAATGGGCATAGCTGTCGCTCTGCCGTTCGGCTACAATCCGGTCCAGGCGGCCGGCGTCGGCATGTTGTTGGCCGCCACTAGCGTCAGCATCTCCGCGCAGACGCTGCTGGAACTGAGAGTGCTGCGCAGCAAGGAGGGGATCGCGCTCCTCGGCGCGGCCGTGGTGGATGACGTGGTCGTCATCTTGTTGCTCTCCATCATGTTGGCGTTAACCGGTGGAACAGGCGCCGGCCTGGTGGGTATCCTGTGGCTCATCGGCCGAATGATCCTCTACCTGGCGCTGTTCGGCGTCTTGGGCCGTTTTCTCATACCGTGGCTCTTGACCCGCATTAATCGCTGGCCGATCAGCCAGGGCCTGCTGGCCGCCATCGTCGTGATCGCGTTTATCTTTGCCTGGGCGGCTGAAGTGGTGGGCGGGATCGCCATGATCACCGGGGCGTTTCTGGCGGGCATCTTCGCGGCCCGCACCGGCTTTCATAGGCCAATCCTGGAAGGGGTCAGTGCGTTGACCTACGGGTTCTTCGTGCCTATCTTCTTTGCCAACATCGGGTTGCACGCTGATCTGGGGGCGCTGCGCGGCAATCTCGTCTGGCTGGCTCTGATAATCGTGATCGTAGCGATCGTCTCGAAGATCGTGGGGTGTAGCCTCGGCGCCTGGGCCGGAGGTTTTGGCCGCGCTGAGGCGTTGCGGCTTGGCGTGGGCATGATCTCGCGCGGAGAGGTGGGGCTGATTGTAGCCACGTTGGTGGTCAACAATGGTTTGGTGCCGCCTGATGTGATCACGGTCGCCGTGCTCATGGTCATCGTCACCACCCTGGCGACCCCGCCCTTGTTGCGCATGGCTTTCCGCGGCCGAGGCGAGGGGATGGCGACGGCCGCTGTTGGAGACTGAGAAAACGCGCCGCGCTCGCGGTGCGTTTGGGGAGTGGATGAATGCCAAGCATGGTTGTGTTGGTTCTGGACGATGTGGATAGGCTACAGGATGTGATACGCGCCTGGCATCAAGCTGGGGCGACCGGGGTAACGATCCTGGAGAGCTGCGGTGCGATGCGGATTCTGGTCCACGGCGGCGCGCGCGACGATGTGCCGCTCTTCCCGGGTCTGCGCGATCTGTTGGCGCAAACCGAGGTCCGTCACCGTACCCTGTTCACCATCGTCGGCGACGCGGTCGGCGCCGAAGCTGTGTTTGACGCCACCGAGGCGGTGATCGGTCCGCTCTCGGCGCCGCACAGCGGCATCATCTTCGCCTTGCCGGTGCTGGCCGCGCGCGGCATCGAGCCACGCGCAGAGCGCGAGAACTGAGGCTGTCAGGTTTCTGAAACCTGACAGCCTCGCCCTCACCGCGACCTGGCGAACGCGCGCACCGCGGCCGCGATCCAAAAGACCGACCACGCCACCATGCCGATGCCGGCCAGCGAGATCGCCGTCGCATTGACCAGCGGCTCGCAGCGCACGCCATCAGCCGAGATGCGGATAACCCCTTGCGGCTTGGCCGTACCGCCCCCGCCTCCACCGCCGCCCGCGCCTTCGCCGGTGCTCGGCGGCTTGTCGGTCTCGGTCGAGACGGCTGTGCCGCTGCCATGGCCGAAGCCATAGCCGAAGCAATAGCCGACGCTGGCCACCGGGATGACCGTCGCATCGCCTTCTTTGATCGGTTCGCCAAACACCGATCCCACGTTGAGCCGCTTCAACATATCCTCGATCGGCTCTGTTGACAACACCATCTTCTCGTCCATGCTTTTCCTCCCAGTGAAGTACAGTTGCTCCTATGCTATAGATGTTCAGATGATCTTCTGGACTCGAGGCTTTAGCCGGTCGCTCTCGTAGCCCAGAATAACCGGCTGAAGCCTCGAGTCCGAATCGTGAATCCCAAATGTTTATCTGACGAACTAGACCAGTCTACGCACGGCGATCAGCGCCAGGCAGACCCCCGCGACCGCCAGCCCCGACCGCCAGATGCCCTGCCATGCCTGCCGATCGGCATCGAGCACGGGAACGCGCTGCTCGCTGCCATCTGGCTCGCGCACGATCACCTCGACAGGTTTGAGCCGGACCCAACCGCCGCCCGCGACGCCGCTTGCGCCGTTCTTCGCCATGCACCAGCCGGTTAACCGCGCCACGGGCTGGACCGTGCGCGCGCCGATGACCATCGGCTCGCCGACGAGCGTGCGGTCTATCCGCTCTGGCCTCTCGTGAGCGCCCGTCAATGTGTCCTCCATCTTCGCCTCCTTCTATCTACACCCCCTGCGTCTTGATTCCGCGCCGCAGCAACGCCATCAGCCGATCATGATCGCAGCGCGGCAGACAGAACGCGGCGCGTTCGAGTCGCCCCCGCCGCACGCAGGCCAGCGTCTCTTCCTCAAGCCACGAGACGCGCACAGGGACGTCTTCCAGCTTCACGATCGTCTCGGTCGTGGCCCACGTCGGCAGCCAGGCTTCCCCTTCCCGCCGTTCCAGGCCGCCCATCACCTCCACCGGGATGCCGTCGAAGTCAAAATGCCCCAGGTGTGAGCGATAGGCGTCGCCGCAGCGCAGCGCCACCGGTTCCACAACCCGCGTGGGGAAGAGTTGCTGGAACCGATACGCGCCGGGCGCGTCCGTCTCGATGTCCACATCGCGCACGGCCAGCGGTAGGCCATGCAGCGCCAGCGACGCGCCGCCCACGATCTTGTAATGCACGCCGGCGGCATCCAACCGGCGGGCCAGCGCCGCCAGAGCCGGCCGCCATCGTGGCTTGACCGCGACCGCCAGCAAATGCTCTGCGCCGCCGTGGATGCAGGGATCGGCCGCAATCTGCCGGTTCACATCCACCCAGGCATCCCAGGCCGGCCCATCGAGCTTGTTCAACTCCTCTTCGGCTGCGCTCGCCACGCCTTCGACGCCCAACACGGCCGCCACTTCGAAGCCGGCCTGCCAGCACAACGGCGCCGCCTCGGTCGGATGCGCGAAGTAGGCCACGAAGCTAACCCGGCCATCGGCCGGCGGCGGCAAACAGCCATCGGCCAGGATGCGGTCATAGATTGGCTGCTCCGCCAGCAATTGCGCGGGGTAGCGAGCTGCGCAGTCGCGATGGGCTGCATAGCGGGTGATGAAGGCGGCAAAGAGCACGCCGCCCGGCGCCAGCACGCGATACGCCCCGGCCAGCGCCTGCCGGCGCTCGCATTCCTCCAGCAGATGGTAGAGCGGCCCCATCAGCAGCACGGCGTCGAAGCTGCCCGCCGGGAAGCGCGTCAGATCAGTCGCCGTGCCTTGCTCGTAGCGCGCCAGCTCCGCGTTGGCCTCGGCCGCGCGCTGCCGCGCCAGGGCCAGGTTGCCGATCGCGAGATCGAACAGGGTCACAGCATAACCCTGCTGCGCCAGCTCGATGGCATAGCGACCTGGCCCGCCGCCACAGTCCAGCACGCTTGCGGGCGGTCGCGGCAGAAACTCGCGCAAGACGCGCAACGTCACCGCGAACTCGGTGCGGTGGCGATCCATACGCGCCCATTCGCGGCCAGGGTCCGCATCATAGAGTCTGGCGACAGCCGATGCAATGTCGAATGAATCCATTGCGATCAGCGACGCCTCCTTCTGCACGGGCTCGCCGCGTTCACGCGGCTTCGACGATGACCGCCGTGCCGTAGGCCAGCACCTCGGTCATGTTCTCGCCCAGCTCGGTGGCGTCGTAGCGCACGCCGATGATCGCATTCGCGCCTTGTTCCTGTGCGTGTTGGAGCATCAACTCGAACGCTTCGGCGCGCGTCTGCTCGCACAGCGAGACATATTCGTGGATCTTGCCGCCGGCGATGGTGCGCAAGCTGGCCGCGAGCTGTCCCACGAGTCCGCGCGAGCGCACCGTCACCCCGCGCACGACCCCCAGGTTGCGCACGATCCGCTGACCGGGAATCTCGAAGGCGGTAGTGGTCATCTTCATGTCCATAATTCGACTCTCCTCATCCTGGCAGGTGGGGGCAGGCTTTCTGAAAGACGGCTCGAACAAAACGAGTCGCCAAGCAACCCACTTCTTATACGCTCGAAGGGGCGATCCAGTTTCAGATTGTGGCGAAACACAAGGATGACCTGCAATCGGTCTCTATCGTTGGAGGGCTTTGCGCCGCCAGGTTTACTCGAGTACAATGCTTGATGAAGGTATATCTCGTGCAACGTTGATCCGTAGTGCGTGCCGATGCTCGTCATGCGTGGTATACTGGTGATTGCACTGATCTGGGAGGTGCGACTATGGCTGCCCTTACGACTGTGACTCCTGACATTGTGTTGACGCTCTTGTGACGCCTGCCACCGCGTGAGCGGCTGCGTGTGGTGGCGCAGGCCTTGCCGGAGCTGGAACGTGAACTGCCGGCTGTTCCGACGTCTGCGAGCTTTTGGCGCGGCGCCTCCATGCAAGCCTTGATCGAACAGCAGAATGTGCGGCCGGTGAATGACTTCGGTGCACTACTGGGAGGCTGGCCAGACGATGAATCGGTAGACGATTTTATCCACACTGTGCGCGAGTCGCGACAACTTTACCTTGCAGAGGTCGAGGACGAATGAGTGCTACAGTCATCCTCGATACCGAGGTAGTGTCTTTCTTGTTCAAAGGCGACACTCGAGCCGAGGCGTATCGCCCCCATCTACGCCACAAGACGTTGGCATTGTCGTTCATGACCGTCGCTGAGCTATACCAGTGGGTTCTTGTCCGCAACTGGGGAGACGACCGGATCACTCGATTAGAGCAGCAGTTGGCGACCTATGTGATTGTGCCCTACAATCGCGAGCTATGCTAGCAGTGGGCCAGGATCTGCGCCGCACGCCAGCGTCTCGGCAAGCCGATTTCGGCGCCTGATGCGTGGATTGCTGCGACGGCTGTGCGGCACGCGTGTCCGCTCGTGACGCATAATGAAGACGACTATGCCGGTGTTGCCGGTCTGACCGTCATTACGGCCGGTAGGTAATGTATGTAAGAACGACTACTACCATTTCGCGGCGGGTTGTGGTAGAGTGCGCTCATGATTTTAGAAACGCTGGTCGTTGGCCCGCTGCAGGTGAACTGCTATCTGCTCGGCTGCGCAGAGACCCGCCAGGCTGTAGTGATTGATCCGGGCGGCAATCCGTCCGAAATCCTGGCAGCCCTGCGCAGAAATGATCTCACGTTGCAGCGCCTGATCGCCACCCATGGGCACTTCGACCATGTGCTGGCTGGCCGGCCGCTGCAACAGGCGACGGCCGCGGCGCTCTACCTGCACGGAGCCG